>Ga0187851_10000189_pt1 | contig 66212 bp, 57 predicted proteins | sample June2016WEW_6_10_FD_132997 | JGI IMG/M metagenome (GOLD analysis project Ga0187851, IMG submission 132997) | Peatland microbial communities from SPRUCE experiment site at the Marcell Experimental Forest, Minnesota, USA - June2016WEW_6_10 | ecosystem: Environmental > Terrestrial > Soil >... | reverse complement strand
GGCCTGTCACGCCGGAGGGCGTGGGTTCAAGTCCCATCGGCCCCGCCAGAAAATCTAAGGGAGCCATGTTTATAGTGGCTCCCTTTTTTAATTTAGGCTTTTGAGCCTTGCTTTTTTGTCAGGCTCTGATATAAAAATAAATTAAGACAATGTAATAGACTATTATAGATTTTAAAAGGAAAATAAAGATCATACTATGGATTATGAAGGATTAATAATAAGGCCGCCGAGTGAAGCTTATAGTTTACTTTTGCAGGTAACTACTGGCTGTTCACATAATAAATGCACATTTTGTGGAACTTACCGCCAGAAAAAGTTAAAGATTAAACCTCTGGAACAAATAAAAAAAGATCTGCGTGAAGCCAGTTCCTATGATGATGTGGATAAAGTATTTTTATGCGATGGCGATGCTTTGATAATACCGCAGCCGCGACTTGAAGAAATACTTAAACTAATTAATGATAACCTGACGAATATAAATAGAATAGGAACTTATGCCAATGCCAAAAGCATATTAAGAAAAAGCGTTGATGAATTAAAGACGCTCAGGTCCCTGGGCTTAAAGATAATTTATTTAGGTGTAGAAACGGGTAACGTCGAATTACTTAAAAAAATCAATAAGGGTGTTACCTACGAACAAATGGTAACGGCAGCGCGCCGTGTTAAAGAAGCCGGCATTATACTTTCTGTAACGGTAATATTGGGACTGGGTGGAATTGAGAAAAGCATTGAACATGCGCGTGATACGGCAAAAATTTTAACAGATATTGATCCGGACTATGCGGGCGCTCTTACTTTAATGTTCGTACCGGAAACAGAATTATATGAAGATTATCTCGCTGGCCGTTTTGTTTTACCAGATAAGTTTGGTTTTATCCGTGAGCTTTATTTGATGATCGCCGAATCCAATTTTACAAATTGCTATTTCACTTCTAACCATGCGTCTAATTACTTATCGGTAAAAGCCTACTTACCCCGGGAAAAAGAAAAAATCTTAAAAATGATCGGTTCAGTAATCCAGGAAGAAGACTTAAGCCGGATCAGACCGGAGTATTTACGCGGCTTATAATTCGGGGAGAAGTATTTTTGAATATCACAAAAATTATTCTCAGGCTTTTTTTCTGGCGCGACAATAAATATATGAAAAATAAAATTGACGCCGTATTGGTCAGAGCGCAGAAAAGCGGTCTGGTAGATCCTTCCTCGCGGGAAATAATTGAAAATATTTTAGAGTTTACCCATACTTTAGTACGTGAAATAATGATTCCGCGTACGGAGATCGTTGCTGTAAGCACGGAGGCGGCGATTGATGAAATTATCAATGAAGTAATCGCATCAAGACATACGCGTATTCCTGTATATAGAGATACTATTGATAATATTATCGGCATTTTAAATGTTAAAGACGTCCTTAAATTCTGGTCGAAGCAAATTACCAAAGAAGATATATTAGCATGTTTAAGTACACCGTATTATATTCCTGAGACAAAAAATACCCATTTATTGTTTTATGAATTAAAAGAAAATAAAAAACACATGGCGATCGTTATTGATGAGTACGGTGGAACAGCCGGTTTGGTAACATTGGAAGATCTGCTCGAAGAAATTGTGGGAGAAATCCGTGATGAACACGAAACCAGTACGGCTGCCGATGGAATTTCCCAATCACCGGATGGATCATTAATATTCGATGGCCGGATGGAAATCGAGAAAATTGAAGAGCACTTAAATATTAACTTGAAAAAAGGCAGATATGAGACGCTAAGTGGTTTAATTCTGGATTCGACTAAAAGAATTCCCCTATCCGGAGAAAAATTTCAAATAGAAAACATGGACATTACAATCGAAAATGCTGATGAACGCAGTATTAAAAGAGTAAAAATTAAGAAAATAAAGACAAATGGTATAAATGAAGAATAACACGAAAACCATCCATGATCTTCAATCAGGTTCAATCAGTTTATTCACACGCAATACGGTTTTTTTAGCTGTTTTAAGCGGCATGTTCTTATTTTTATCTTTTCCCAAGTACGGCTCCGGCCTGCTTGCCTGGATAGCTTTCATTCCTCTTTTTTTCGCTCTAAAGAAGGCTGCTACATTTACTCAGGGATTGCTTTTAGGTTTTATCACGGGAATTGTCAGCTATACCGGAATAATTTATTGGATTGCATTTGTAGTCATAAATTATGGTTATCTGCCTTTATATACAGGTATTGTTGTAATGTTGCTCCTTGCCTGCTATTTAAGTATTTATATCGCTTTGTTTGCCGGATGCATAGTATATTTCCGCCAGAGATTACCTCTTTATTTAACTGCGCCCGTTTTGTGGGTTTGTTTTGAGTATGGTAAATCATTTCTGCTTACAGGTTTTCCCTGGGAAAATCTTGGTTATTCCCAGTATCTGAATACTTATCTTCTTCAATTTGCCGATATTGCCGGTGTGTTTGGTTTGTCTTTTTTAATCATTTTAATTAATGCAACTGTATTTGAAGTTATCAACAAAAGATCCAAGAAAGAATATATAATAGCTTGTGTTGTTTTTCTTATATTGGCCGGAGTATATGCTTATGGTATTTGCCGTTTAGATCAAGTTAATAAATCCGTACGAAATTCGCCCGGCATGGAAGTATCGTTGATACAGGGCAACATAGATCAGTCTATAAAATGGGATGAAAATTACCAGAGAGAAACATTAAATATATATGAGCAGCTTTCTTTAAAAAATTCACAAGGAAATGGAAGTTTAATTGTCTGGCCGGAAACGGCGGCTCCGTTTTTTTTCCAAGATATAAATAGTTTGCACGATCAGATTATAAATTTGTCGCGTAAAACGAATAGCTGGTTATTATTTGGTTCTGTGAGTAGTTCGCAAACGAAAAACACGAATGATTATTTCAACAGCGCGTATTTGCTTTCTCCGTCCGGTGAAGTAAAAGGCAGGTATGATAAAGTTCATCTTGTTCCCTATGGCGAATATGTGCCGTTGCGAGATGTTTTTCCATTCGTTAAGAAATTAACCGCCGGTATCGGTGATTTGGGACGAGGAACCGGATTTAATCCGTTATCTTTGGATAATAGAAAAATCGGAATTTTGATATGTTACGAAAGTATATTGCCGTTTGTCGCCAGAACGTATAAAAACAATTCTGCCGGTTTATTGGTTAATATTACCAATGATGCCTGGTTCGGTACAACCTCAGCGCCTTTTCAGCACTTTTCCATGGCAGTTTTTAGATCCGTGGAAACGCGACTCTATTTGGTAAGAGCTGCCAATACCGGAATTTCCGGAATTATTGATCCCGGTGGTCATATCGTTGCTGAAACAAAAATTTTTCAAAAAGATGCCTTGAAAGGTTACGTAAAATTTGTCAACATACCAACTGTTTACGCCAAATATGGTGATATCCTGGTAACAGTCTGTTTTGTGTTAATTATCTTTTATTTTTTAATTAGTTTAAAAGGGAGGGTCAGAAATGTCAATTGAAAATATGCAGGAAGCAGTAATTAATTTAAAAAAAAGAATAAAGTACATAGGGGACTGTCTTTGACGTTTCTGAAATGAAACTTAAAATAAAAGATTTAGAAGATTTGTCTTTAAAAAAAGACTTTTGGAATGATCAGGATAAAGCTCGTGAAGTTTTGCAAAAAAAGGCAAAGCTTGCAGAAGCAGTGGATAAATGGGAAAAGTTTAATAACGAAATAAGCGATATCGAAAGCATCGGAAGCATTGCACTTCAGGAAAAAGATGAGCAAGTCCTGAATGATCTGACCGCTGAATTGGAGCAATTGAATTTGGCTGTCAATCAGGAAGAACTTAAAATGATGCTTAACAGCGATCAGGATTCCATGAATGCTATTGTTTCCATACATGCCGGAGCAGGCGGAACAGAAGCGCAGGATTGGGCGGAAATGTTGTTACGCATGTACTTGCGCTGGGCGGAAAAAAAGAAATTTATTACAAAAATAATCGATTCTCTTGCCGGAGATGAAGCCGGTATTAAAAGTGTATCATTCACTATGGAGGGAGAATACGCTTACGGTTATGCTAAAGCGGAAATAGGCATCCACCGGTTGGTCCGTATTTCTCCTTTCGATGCCAGCGCGCGTCGTCATACATCATTTGCATCTGTTTTTGTTTATCCTGAAGTAAATGACGAAATTAAAATTGAAATTGACGAAGATGATCTGCGCATTGATACTTTTCGCGCGGGCGGCAAAGGCGGTCAGCATGTAAATAAAACTGATTCGGCGGTAAGAATTACCCACTTGCCTACAGGTATAGTTGTGCAATGTCAAAACGAGCGTTCTCAGTATCAAAATAAAGCAATGGCCATGAAGTTTTTAAAATCAAGGCTTTATGAGAGGGAACTCCAGTTGAAAAATGAAAAGATTGATGAAGAGAATAAATTGAAGAAAGATATTGCATGGGGAAGCCAAATCAGATCTTACATTCTGCATCCTTATAAAATGGTTAAAGATCACCGGACAAATCTGGAAAATAACAATGCCAATAAAGTCCTGGATGGTGATATTGATGAATTTATTCAAGCCTATCTCATGAATACAACAAATCATTCTTCAATGAACAGAGGCGACTGATAAATAGATTAATTTACAGGATGATCGGATCTGACGATTGATAATCATTTAGTTTTGGGAAAAGATAAAAACTATGCTATATGATAACCTATGTATGTGTTTATTAATGCGACTATGAAATTTGAGAATGTTTTGAAAAAACAAAGGAGTTGTTTCAATGGTTAGAACCAAAAGCGACTGTGTTGCTTATATTATTATATTCAGTCTGATTTTTGCTCTTCCTCTATTTGGTTGCGCGGAAAATATTGCTAATAAAAGAGCTGATGGAAAAATTATAGTTGCAACCAGCGCCGAGATTACAAAACCAGCAGTAAAAGAAGATCCGTCTGCAAAAGTAGATAGTGAAGTTAATGATCAACATGAAGAAAATAATATGTTGAATTTAAAATCAGACACCGGATCAACACAACAAACCCAAATCAGTGAAGAGAAGCAAGATCTAATGGAAAAAGCATTGGAACTGCTGGAGGTTGCCGATAAACTCTGGGAGAAGGGAGATATAGAAAAAACTTTAGATACTCTGGACGAGGCTTATTCTTTGCTCCTTGACGCTAATGGTGATGTGACGATTGCTCAGGAGAAAGATGATTTACGTCTTTTAATTTCCAGACGCATTCTGGCTGTTTATTCGTCCAAACATACGGTCATTAACGGTAAGAATAGTGAAATACCGCTAACCATGAACGCTGATGTGGAAAAAGAAATCAAATCTTTTCAAGGTTTGGAACGCGATAACTTTGTCGCTGCTTATCAGCGTTCGGGCATGTACCGTTCTGCTATATTGAAAGAACTAAAAAAAGCGGGAATTCCGGAAGAGTTTTTATGGCTCCCATTGGTTGAGAGTTTTTTCAAAATTAACGCTTATTCCCGCGCCCGTGCGCTGGGTTTATGGCAATTTATACCGTCAACGGGATATAAATTTGGTCTTACTCGCGATGAGTGGATTGATGAGCGCATGGATGTGCAAGAGTCTACTAAAGCGGCTATTGCTTATTTAAAAGAATTGCATAGCATGTTTGGCGACTGGCTTACGGTTCTGGCCGCGTATAATTGCGGAGAGGGAAGGGTGCTCAGGGTTATATCCAGGCAGCATATTAATTACATGGATGGTTTTTGGGATTTATATAGGCAACTGCCGAATGAAACGGCTCGCTATGTTCCGCGATTTCTCGCAACATTGCATATCGTCAAAAATCCGCAAAAGTATGGATTTGATGATTTAAGCAATATAGAAAAACCAATTGCTTTTGAGACTGTCAAAGTTAATAAAATGATGAAACTTAAAGATATTGCTGAAAAAATTGAAATATCGGAAGATGTTTTAAATTTACTTAATTCAGAGTTAAGATATAAGATAACCCCGGATCATGAATATAATTTAAAACTTCCTGAAAAATCTCTGGATAAGTTCAATTTGGTTGCCAATGACATTCCCCAGACTGAAAAACCTCAGTTTGTTTCTGTCCGTCCTGATTTTATAAAACATAAGGTAAAAAGGGGTGAAACGATTTACTCAATTGCCCAAAAATACGATGTCCCTGTTACAAGGATAGTATCATGTAACAGATTAGGTTCTAAAAGGAAACTGGTTTCGGGAAGAAGGATTACCATTCCGATAACAAGGGAAAGAAACTACGCCGAGGGCAAATCACATCAGAAAAATTATCGGAAAGAAATTGCATCTTCAGGGCGATACAAGGTTAAAAAAGGAGAAACTCTTTCAATGATTTCCCGCCGTTTTTCAATTCCATTGGCTGAATTGAAGGAAATGAACAATTTAAAAACCGGGAAAATCACTGCTGGAAGAATGTTGAAGCTTTCACAAAACAAAAGCAACGCTGATTCAGAAGATGGGAATGACAACGAAAAGAAGGTAAAAAAGTCAGTTAAAAAATCCAGGATAAAAAAACAGGTATTATCGGCAAGCGATGTAGATAAATTAGGAACGGACAAATATATTGTTACTAAGAATGATAATTTACATAGTATTGCCAAAAAGAATAATATAGATGTTGCCAAGCTCGTGGAATTAAATAAGATATCCATTCATGAAAAAATAGTTCCGGGACAAATATTGGTTGTTAAATAAACATTATAGGAAATAGAGTCTATTTTTGGGAAACAGTTCATTAATTTTTCTTGACAATTTAGTTGCATTTGTGTTAGAAAGAGCTAAATTCGCTTGGATCCGAAAGGACTGAGACGAAAGGAAAACTTAGAGAACATTTTAAAACCTTTCGTCTTCCGACGGAAGGTTTTTTTAGTTTAAGATGAGAATTATTAAATCAGTAAAACAAATGCAGTCTTTTTCCACAAGTCTCAGGATGGATGGGAAAAAAATAGCATTTGTTCCCACCATGGGTTACTTTCATGAAGGTCATCTCTCCCTTATGAAAGAAGCGAAAAAAATGGCTGATTGCTTAGTCGTCAGCATTTACGTGAATCCCACGCAATTCGGTCCCAAGGAAGATTTCTCAAAATATCCCAGCGATTTAGATCGTGATTTGAAAATGGCTGAAAGTGTAAATGTTGATGTGATATTTTATCCGCCGGATAAGGAAATGTATCCCGCGAATTATCAAACCCATGTTGATGTCGAAAAAGTAACTCAAAACCTGTGTGGAATGTCGCGTCCGGGACATTTTCGCGGCGTTGCCACTGTCTGTAATAAATTATTCAACATCGTTAAACCTGATTTTGCCGTTTTCGGAAAGAAAGATTTTCAACAATTTGTCACTATAGAACGAATGGTTGATGATCTCAATATGGACATTCAAATAATAGGTTCCCCCACAGTGCGCGAGTCAGGCGGACTGGCAATGAGTTCCCGTAACAAATACCTTAACAAAGATGAAAGGAAGTCCGCCCTAACTTTATTCAAGGCTCTAAAATTAGCCCAAAAACTTTATTCAAATGGAGAAAAAAAATCATCGGTAATAATAGCTGAAGTGGAGAAATTAATTAAAAGAGCTCCCTTTACCGCAATCGATTATATTAAAATATGCGACACCAGGACGCTTAACGATGCTGATAAAATTAAAAATCAGTCCGTTATAGCGTTGGCCGTAAAAGTTGGTAATACAAGACTGATCGATAACCATGTTTTTGGCGAAAAACTGGATAGATAATATTTAGCAAGGAGAAATTAATTACTATGCAGAGATTTATGTTGAAATCAAAAATTCATCGGGCCACGGTAACGGATGCCGATTTGCATTATGAAGGAAGCATTTCTATTGATGAAAAGCTTATGGTAGAGGCACAAATAGTTCCTTATGAACAAGTTGCGATATACGACGTGGACAATGGGGAAAGGTTTACGACTTACGCCATTAAAGGCAAACGCAATTCCGGAACAATTTGTCTCAATGGAGCGGCTGCCCGTAAAGTGGCTAAAGGAGATTTAATCATCATTGCCTGTTATGTTCTTGCCGAGGACGAAGAGGCCGCTAAATGGAAGCCTAAATGTGTTTTTGTTGACAGCAAAAACAAAATAAAGAAATTAAAAAAGTAACCGATAATTTAGCAGTATTAAATTAAGCATTTGATATTTTTCAAAAATAATTGAAAAATATTTATCCGTCATTTTCATTTTATCAATCAATATTACAGCAATAATAAAAAGATTAGACTCATTTAAGCAGATGTGTTAATCACACAATTTAAATTTAAAATGTTTTAACATAAAACAGGCACAAGGAGATTAACGAATGCAAATTACTTCCGAGAGTGTAAAGGTTGGACATCCTGATATAGTTTCCGATTCAATCGCCGCAAACATTATTGCGGAAATATTGAAAGAAGAGCATAAAATGGGCATGGATATAAACTCCATACCGCACTGCGGCCTGGAAATATTTCTGGGTAAAGGTCTTTGCGTTATCGGCGGAGAAATTTCCACACGGGTTTACATCGATGTTGAAAAAGTCGCCCGGCAGACAGTTTTAAATATAGGTTATAACGATTATGCGCTTGGTCTCAACGGCAATTCAATGGGTATTCTCAATGCCATCATTCCACAGTCGCCTGATATCAACATCGGGAGCAGAGCAAATTTAGGTAAACACAAAGAAATCGGAGCGGGTGATCAGGGAATCATTTACGGATTCGCCTGTGATGAAACACCCGAATTGCTGCCGCTGCCTTATGTTTTAGTTAACAGAATGATGCGCGCGTTTGAAGATTGCGGAAATCCTTTTTTCGCGCCCGATGGAAAAGGGCAGGTAACAGTGGATTATGACAGTAACTGGCGGCCACAAAGAGTGGCGACGGTGCTTATGTCGAACGCAATAGACTATAGACACGTTCCCGCTAAATCCCGAATGCTTGTGGAAAAAGAGGCACGCAAAATCGCCATGAATTGCCTGGGCGATTGGACTGACGATAAAACAAAATTCCTTTTTAACCCGACCGGCGAATGGCAGGCGATTAATTCGTGTTCGGCCGCGGATTCCGGCGTTACGGGACGCAAGCTGGTTGTGCAGCTCTACGGAGGTTATCCGGGGGCTCAGCTGGGCGGAGGCGCGATAGTCAATAAAACACCGGAAAAGGTCGATTGTTCGGCTGCTTTCGGTTCACGCTATGTGGCTAAAAACATTGTCGCCGCGGGATTGGCGACAAAATGTTCCGTGCAACTTGCTTACGCGATTGGTATTGCAAAGCCAATTTCTATTTACATAAACACATTCGGTACGGGTAAGGTTTCTGATGAAAAAATTGCTTCGATTATAAACAAAACATTTAATTTAACTCCCGAGGGTATGATTAATAAATTTGATCTGCTCAACAGTGAACGATTCAGAAAATTACCCAAGACATTTTTTCTGGATATGAGTTATCCCTGGGAAAAAACAGATAAGGCTAAAGAACTTAAAGCGGCGTTGGCAATTAAAAAGTAAACAGTTATCCTGCCGGTATAATTAAAGTCGCTTGTTTTAATTATATTGGCTTTAATGAATCGGTAAATTGATCTGGAGGCAAAATGGCTTTTCTGGAAATTAACCCGGCTTTGAAATATAAAGTAGCGGATATTTCACTGGCATCGTGGGGTAGAAAAGAAATACAACTGGCGGAAAACGAAATGCCCGGTCTTATGGCTGTGCGTAAAAAATACGGACAGAAGAAGCCATTAAAGGGATTGAAGATCATGGGCAGTCTGCATATGACTATTCAGACGGCAATGCTTATTGAGACACTCAAGACATTGGGCGCCGATATTCGCTGGGCTTCATGCAATATTTTTTCCACTCAGGATCATGCGGCAGCCGCGATAGCAAAAAATGGTTCGGCGGCGGTTTTTGCGTGGAAAGGCGAATCTCTGGAAGAGTACTGGTGGTGCACCGAACAGGCTCTTATCTGGCCGGATGGCTCAGGTCCCGATTTAATCGTTGACGACGGCGGCGACGCGACATTATTTATTCATCAGGGAGTAAAGTTTGAGAAAAATCCCAAACTGCTTAAAGAAAAAATTGACAATAAGGAATTCAAAATTATCGTTTCGCGTCTGGAAAAATCGGTAAAACGCAATCCGGAAAGATGGCAAAAAATAGCCGCCAAAATTCGCGGAGTTTCTGAAGAGACGACCACTGGCGTGCACAGGCTTTATCAGATGCAGGCCGCCGGGGAGCTTTTATTCCCGGCAATAAACGTTAACGATTCGGTTACCAAGTCAAAATTCGATAACCTTTATGGCTGCCGTGAATCGCTTGCCGATGGAATCAAGAGAGCAACCGATATCATGATTTCAGGGAAAGTTGTCGTTGTTTGCGGTTATGGAGACGTTGGCAAAGGCTGCGCCCAGTCCATGAGGGGATTCGGCGCGCGGGTGATTATCAGTGAAATTGATCCCATCTGTGCCCTGCAGGCGGCGATGGAAGGCTATGAAGTCAAAACACTGGAAGACGTAGTGTCTACAGGAGATATCTTTGTTACGGCGACCGGCTGTTGTGATGTCATTACCGGCAGGCATATGGAAAAAATGAAAAATGAAGCCATCGTTTGTAATATCGGCCATTTTGACAGCGAAATAGATATGCACTATCTGGAAACAAGTAAAATTTGTAAGAAAGAAAATATCAAACCGCAGGTTGATAAATGGAAGCTCAGGTCTGGGTGTTTCATTATAGTTTTAGCCGAAGGCCGTCTGGTTAATTTGGGTTGCGCCACCGGTCATCCCAGCTTTGTCATGAGCAACAGTTTTACCAATCAGTGTCTGGCGCAAATTGAATTAGCCACTAAAAAACATAAAGCAGGAGTGTATACTCTTCCCAAAATACTTGATGAGGAAGTCGCGCGTCTGCATCTGGAAAGACTGGATGCAAGATTAACCAAGCTTACGAAAAAACAGGCCGATTACCTGGGAATTTCCGTGGGAGGTCCCTTTAAACCGGACTACTACAGATACTGATACCAATAGTCGCCTCGATATCATCTTTGATTTGAAATGGGTATATGTTGTAAATTTTAAGTGTGAACCCTGTAGAAAAGAACTGCCGCTACAGCGGCAAATAATATATTTGCCCCCCAGGCGGCAAGAAGTACCGGTACTATTTCCGACCGGCCCAAAGACATGCAAAAAGCATGGACTATCCAGTAAGAAAATCCTATAAAAATACCTAATCCTATGCTTTGCATTGCTCCGCCGCTTCGCTCCGAGCGCAAAGAAAAAGGCACAGCGATAAAAACCATAATCAGGATTACCATTGGAAAGGCAATTTTCCCCTGTAATTCTACCAGATATTTAGTGACGTCGTACCCTTCCAGTCGTATTTTTTTAACATATTTACTAAGTTCAAAGTAACCCATTTTTTCCACGTCTTTTTGCATTACTTTAAAGTCATTCGGCTTTTCCGGAATATTTATTACTTTTTCTTTAGACCATTCCAGGACCGGGTTGTTATTATTATCAAAATGCGTGGTCAGTAAATTGTAAAAAACCCATTGATCGTTTTTCCATTCAGCGCTTTGAGCGTCAATGCGGCTCATTAGCGTAAAATCGGGGTTTAAATAATTAATAGTTACACCCCGGATGGTATTTTTATCTACATCAAACATTTTAAAATTATAAACCGCATTTTCTCCATGATACCAGATTTCATTTTGTTTGAAGAATCCCAGCGTCTTTTGTTTTTGCACATCGACTTTCACAATGTATTCTGTTTTTTGAACCGATGCCGGTGAGATTAATTCGTTGAAATAAAATAAAAAAACAGCCGCTATCACGGCAAAAATGATAAGGGGCAGAGAAATCCGGTAAACATTGATTCCATTGGCTTTCATTGCTGTAATTTCGTTAAATTTTGATAATGAGCTGAATGTCATTAATGTTGACAGAAGAACGGCGGGCGGGAAAATATAGGATATGATCATAGGGATAGAATAAACGAAATATGATGCCATTTGACCGGTAGAGGCATTATTGCTCAGAAACATCCTGACTTTATCAAAGAAATCGACGATTAAAAAAAGCGCGATGAAAGATAAAACAGTGATGACTAGAATTTTTAAAAACTCTTTCAGAATATATTTATCCAGAAGCTTCAATTTATAAACCTCAATTGTTTTTGTTTCCGCGCGTAAAAAAATCATTTGCCTTTTGAAAAAAAGAAATTTCTTTATTGGCCATATAGAGAAGACAGGTTCCCATTAAAGCAAATATTAAACTTGGCGCCCATACACCAAAAGCCGGAGAAATATAGCCTGTTTCCGCAAAAGCTTCTCCGCCGATACGCAATAAATAATATAAAGAAACAACGATTAGGCCAACGGCAAATCCTCTCGATTTTACAGAGCGATGACTTCTTATGCCCAGGGGCAGGGCAAGCATGCTAAAAAAAATGCAGGAAAGCGGTATGGTGAACTTTTTGTGAACTTCAATGACCAATTCCCGAATGGCTGCCGGATCCAGGCCGGGTTTTTTCATCTTCGCCAGAAGCTCGCGCGCAGTCATTTCCGTACTGGATTTGGAAGACTCATCAATACTGGCTAAAGCGGTGGATAAATCAAGATTAATATCATAACTTTTAAAATCAATTTTGCGATAATTCTTTAAATCGGAACTTACCGTGTGAATGGAACCGTCCTCCAGTGTAAGTTTTACCTTCATTGATTCAGGATCGGAGACCAAATAAGCTCTTTTGGCCAGTATGGTATTTTGTTCACCGATCATACGGTTATCGGAAACAATAACGCCCTCCATATAATTTTTATTGTCCGGAATTTTCTCCGCGTAAAAAAGAAAACCCTTAAAGTCGGCATTAAAAACTTTTTCTTTAATGCCGATAGTGGCGTTTTGTTGTATGATATTAAAAAGCAGGCGCTTGGTAGCGAAATTGCTCTGCGGCACGAGAAAATAACTGGTAAAGATTGTAAATACAAAAGTAATCAATGAAGCAACCGCTACAGGATAATATATTTGCATCAGGCTGATGCCGGAAGTCTTAAGAGCCGTTATTTCGTTGTCCGCAGACAGCCTGCCCATGGCAATAAGAATGGCTATCAAAAGGGCAATCGGAACGGTGAACAACATAAAAGAAGGCAAGAGAAAAAAAATAATCTTTACTATGGAAAAAACACTGACGCCCTTATTGATAACCAGATCCATGATCTGAAGGATTTTCCCCATAAGCAGAACAAAAGTCAGAATGAATAAAATAATTATAAAAGGATATGCAATTTCTTTGAATATATATCGGTTAATGATTTTGCGCATTTAATTATCAACTTTTTCTTTTAAAAGTAACACGTATTGATAAATTTTCTCAAGTAAAACATAAATGGCCTGATAAAAAAGTTATTTAAATTTAATTCAGAATAGAATATTGTTTTGCTCCTTTTAAAGAAAAATTATCGCGAATAATTATTTTTAGCGCAAAAAGCATTCATTTATTGACAGTTGCAGCCATTTTTCCTATATTAAACCGCTATTTTAATTCTCCCTTTTTAAAAAGGACAGGTTTATGAAAGTTGATACAATGCGGCATATTGATTATTATGTCGGAGTTCCTCTTTGTTTTTTGGGTTCCTTGTGTCAAAAAGCTATAAAATTGTTGGTCAGGCGCGATAAAAAAACGCCGAAGAACGTTTTGTTTATCGAATTGTCGGAAATGGGCAGCGCCATTCTGGTTGATCCGGCGATGAGAAAATTGCAGAAAGAAGGAGGAGCTAACCTTCATTTTGCGATTTTCAAGAAAAATAAGCCCAGCCTCGATTTATTAGGCACAGTCCCTCAGGAGAATATTTATACTATCCGCGGAGACGGCATTCTTTCACTGGCAATTGACACTATAAAATTCTTTTACTGGACAAGAAAAAGAAAAATCGATGCAGTAATTGATCTGGAACTTTTTTCCCGGGTCACAGCTTTGCTTACCGGTTTCAGCGGCGCTCCGTTAAAGGTCGGTTTTCATGCCTATTACAATGAAGGGCTTTACCGGGGAGATTTTTTGTCGCACAAAGTCGCCTATAATCCTCATATTCATATCGCGAAAAATTTTATCGCCCTGGTGAATGCCTTATTGTCATCAAAAGAAGAAATTCCCTATTCGAAGACAATGATTTCCGACGATGAAATCCGTATAGCCAAAGTTAAATTCTCCGTGGACGAGAAAAAAACAGTTATTGATATTGTTCGCGGATGTTATGAAAAATTTGATGCTGAAAAACACAAAATAATTTTAATCAATCCCAACGCCAGCGAACTTCTTATCCAGCGCCGCTGGCCGCAGGGAAATTATGCGCAGTTAATAAAAATGATTCTGGATAATTGTTCAAAAGCAATTGTCTTAATTACGGGTGATCCGCGCGAAAGAGAAGAAGCCGGGCGCCTCAAAGAGGAGGTGCAGGATGAAAGATGTGTTAATTTTGCGGGGAAAGTAACATTTGCACAGCTTCCATTGCTGTACAGCATTTCCGAGATCATGGTGACCAATGATTCAGGTCCTCCGCATTTTGCCGCAGTAACAGATATGCCGACATTTGTAATTTTTGGTCCGGAAACGCCGGCGCTTTACGGATCACTGGGAAAAACCACGCCTATTTATGCCGGATTGGCTTGCTCACCCTGTGTAAGCGCGGCAAACCACCGTAAAACAGCATGCAGGGATAATGTCTGCCTGAAAATTATAAAACCTTTGCAGGTCTTTAAAATTATACGGCCTGACTTAGAGAAGATTAATGCCCAAAGCTAATAAACACATATTTTTCTTGATTGGTTTCTTCACTTTAATCCGTCTTGTTGCAGCGCCATTATTCGGATTGGGTGTTGATGAAGCCCACTATATTTTATACGCAAAATATCTCGACTGGAGTTACGTTGATCATCCGCCGCTTGTGGGTTGGACGCACGCGCCATTATTTTATATTTTCGGAACAAATGAGTTTCTTGCCCGTTTGCCGGCGATTTTAATTTTTGCCGCCGCTTCTTACTGCGCCTATTTATTTATATTAAGAATCACTCAATCGATACGGTTGTCGTTGCTGTCCGTTCTGGCATTAAATTGTTCTTTTATGCTTAATGCTCTGGGACTGATGCTTCTGCCGGATTCTTTTCTGTTGCTGTTTGTTTTCCTGCTCATCTTTATTGCCGAAAAAATACTCCGTGAAAAAGAGCCGTCGGATTTTATTTTACTGGGAGTTTTATTTGGTTTCATGGGATTGGCAAAATATACTTCGATCTTACTTGTGCCGCCGCTGGTAATATTTTTTCTCATGAAAAAGAGATACGATATACTTTTCTCTCCTTACATGTTTCTGGCGGCGTTCATCGCCTTCATTCTCATTACGCCGGTAATCTACTGGAACAGTACACATGACTTTATCAGTTTTCGGTATCAGGGCGGGCATGTTTTCGGAACTTTTGCCTCAAGTTTCAAAAATTTTGCCGAATCGCTGGCCGCGCAGTTCGGCGCTTACAACCCATTATTATTTATAATTGCCTTTTACGGATTTTTTAAATCAGTGCGCTCACCCAACGTTTATCTGCGACTGGCCGTTTTATTTGGCGGAACGATTATGGCTTTTTTCCTGATCACATCGTTTTATGAAAGAACTCTTCCGCACTGGCCCAGTATTTTTTATCTGCTTTTTATTCCGGTGGGAACCTATACTCTTATACAGGCCAAAGAAAAATGGAAAAGAAACTTTCTTTATTTTTCCATCGGATTCGGCCTTGTTCTGATATTGTTTGCCTATGTGGAGGTCGCCGGAAAATATTTCACTTTTCCCGATTACAAATCGCCTTTCCGTGATATTTACGGATTCCCCGCGATTCTCAAACAAGCCGATGAAATTATGAAAAAAAATATATCATCGGCGCCAAAAGCAATCGCGGTTTGCAATTGGACTATGGGCAGCCGGACTTTGTATTATAACCTGCCATATAAAAATGAAGTATTTGTCATTGATAACCGGCAGGATCAATTTGATGTCTGGCAAAAGAAATCACCCCTGGGCTATGATCTCCTTTTCCTTAATACTCATTTTAATAATCTGGATATTGAAAATAATGTTCGTTGCGCACGAACTGAAGCAGTCGGAAAGACCGATCTGTTGCTCGGCGGCGCTAAAGTAGATACCGTTGACTTTGTGTGGTGTCATAATTATCAGGGAGTAAAACCGTGAATCATAAACAGATGTCAAGGTTGTTGAAAAACGCTCATCTGCTGCGTTGCGCTGCAAACCGCCCCGCTCAACGTATATCTATATACGCCTCACAGTTCAGTTTTTTACGCGACTTGCATCTGAACATTATTGAACAGCCTTCAAACGCTGGTTTTTTCAGAATCCATACGGTTATTATTGTGTTTATCGTTTGTCTAATGATGACGGTCGCTTCTTATTTGTTCTGTGATATTCCCTTAACGATGTATTGCAGGCAAATAAGTCCTTCTGTAATAAATATTTTCGATGTGATCACGCGTTTGGGAGTTTCAACGTGGTATATAGTTGCCAGCATAATTCTCTATTTATTTTTTCGTTATATTTACAAAAATAATCTGAATGCTTCACGATCTGTATTTGTTTTTCTATCGCTCGGCCTTGGGGGAATATTCGCCGATATACTTAAATGGATTGCCGGACGTTATAGGCCGGTTGAATTATTTAATCATGGCTATTTCGGATTTGAATTCTTCCGCACCGGTTATAAATGGACATCCTTTCCATCCGGCCACGCTCAAACGGCGTTTGCGCTCGCCATGGCTTTGACGATACTTTTCCCGCGTTGGGGAATGCCCTTATTTATTGTTGCGGGCGCGGTGGGTGTCAGCAGGATAATTTTAACTTCGCATTATTTGAGTGATGTGATCGCGGGAGCCGGTATCGGCATATTATTAACACTGGCTATAAAATATTATTTTGACCGGAAGCAAATCAAATTAACTGAAAAATAAAAATATAAAGACTATTATTATGCAAAAAAAAAATATATTATTTTTAATACCTTTTATTCTTTATATCGGTTTGCTCTCTGTCATGCCGCAAATGGAACCCGACGAAGCCCGCTACAGCCTGATTTCCAGCGCCATGAATCAATCCGGGAATTATATTACGCCGCATATTAAAAATGTTATTTACCTGGAAAAACCTCCGTTGGTCTCGTGGGTGACGGCAATATTTTTTAAGGTATTTGGCGAAAACGATTTTTCCGCACGTCTTTTTGCTGCTTTATGCACCTGGGGATGTATATTGCTTGCTTATTTTATCGGCAGGCATTTTCGCGATCAGGAGACAGGACTATACGCGGCAATGTTGCTAACAATTTCTCTTTATCCTTTTATCATAGGCCATATGAATATACTGGACATGCCTCTTGCCTTTTTCGTATGTCTTTCTATCTGGCTGGGCTATCTCGCGTTGCAGAAACAAAATAAAAAACATCTTCTTTATTTATTTTATCTTGTCTGTGCTCTTGCCTTTTTAACAAAAGGTGTTATCGGCGTTCTCTTCCCATTTGGTATTTTGATTATCTGGCAAATTTTAACCGGGCGGTGGCGGCAAATATGGAGGCTGTTTTCGCCCATCGGCATATTAATATTTTTAGCGGTTGCCTGTCCCTGGCTGATTCTGGCGCAGAAGGAAAATTCCGATTTTCTGTGGTTTTTCTTTGTCCGTGAACATTTCCTGCGTTTTACAACGAAAATGCACGGCAAGACGGAACCTTTCTATTTCTATCTGCCGATAATCATTGGCGGCATGGTGCCGTGGATATTTTATTTGATAAAAGCCTGGAACAATAATTATATTAAAGAATCGTTGTTTAAGAGAGATGAAAATAAATTACTGATTGTCTGGTTTTTATTAATTTTCATTTTTTATACTCTCTCTTCGTCCAAACTTGTGACTTACATTACCCCGCTTTTCTTGCCGATAGCGCTTTTCGCGGGATGTATTTTTAAAAGATATGAAGAAGAAATTTCAATGAAGCAAAATAATTGGCGGGATGCAATTTATCGTCTGGCCATTATCTTCCAGTCTTTAATATTATTTATTGCTCTGATTCTACCGCCTATTTTTAAAAAATATTCCGATGCCCAAAAGGGTCTGGTTATAATGATTTCCGACAGATGGTGGTTATGTATCTTCATACCGGTAATCGTCCTGTTTCTCATGACTTTCCTGCCGGACTTAATATATAAAAAATTCAAAAGGGGCTGGTTTTTCAGCATATATGTTCTATGCGCAATATTATTGGGCGCTATGCTTTTCCCGCTTAACGACTTTCTGTCGCCGTATCGAAGCGCTAAAGTTACAAAAGAGGCGATTGCCTTCTATGTTCCTCCCGGCCGTGATTTATATCAATACAGAGTGAATTTTTACGGCATTGACTTTTATAATAAAATAAGGACACCGGTTGTGGAGGATTTCGGCGAACTGTCGGAAGGTATCGCCAAAATGCCCGAAAAAGAAAAAAAACATTACTTTCTTTCTCCGAATGAATTTTTTAATTTGTGCGCGGAGAAAAAAGATATATATTGCATTACTCAACACAATGAAAAATTAAGGCAAATTACGCAAAGATTTCCCCGGACGGAAGTGCTCTGGGATAATAAGGCGTTTTATCTGCTTCATGTCAAAAATTAGAAAGAAGAATAAATGAAAATCAGAAAAGAGTTTCTTCCTTTTAGCCGTCCCTCCATCGGGAAGGACGAAATAAACAGAGTGACAGCCTGTTTGAAATCGGGATGGATTACGACAGGTGCGCTTTGCAGGGAATTTGAAGATAATTTCTGTCAGCTGACCGGCTCGGGGCAGGCCATATCCGTTAATTCTGCTACAGCCGGAATGCATATTGCTCTGTCGGCGCAAAACATCGGTCCGGGAGATGAAATAATAACGCCGTCCATGACGTTTGCCTCTACGGTAAACATGATTGCCCTGCGCGGCGCCAGGCCGGTATTTGTTGATATCGATTACGGCACACTCAATATTAATCCGGATTTGATAGAGGAAAAAATTACAAAAAAGACAAGGGCTATCATTCCGGTGCATTTCGCGGGCGCTCCCTCGGATATGGATAAAATCAATAATCTGGCGCGCAAATATAATCTGACTGTCATTGAAGATGCCGCTCATGCCGTGGGAACTTATTATAAAGGAATTCACGCCGGTGGTTTTGGTCATATCGCCATTTTCTCTTTTCACCCGATTAAAAATATAACCACAGCGGAAGGTGGAATGATAACTTTGAATAATGCCGTATTGGAAAAAAAGTTGCGGTTGCTTCGATTCCATGGAATAGAAAGAGACGCTTGGAAAAGATACGGCAAGGGCGGCAATCCATCGTATGATATTGCCGAGCCCGGTTATAAATATAATATGCCGGATATCCTGGCGGCGCTGGGATTGGCGCAGTTGGAGCGCTGGCAGGAATTGAATTTGCGCCGCGCAAGGCTGGCCGAACTTTATTTTGCAGGGCTTAAAGATATTTCCGGTATTGATTTGCCTGAAATTCCGGAATATGATCACACCCATGCCTGGCATCTTTTAGTGATTAAGATATTGGCGATAAATCGGGAGGAGTTCATGAGCAGATTATCGGATTATAATATTGGGTACGGTCTGCATTTTCCTTCGGCTCATACCTTAAGCTATGTAAAAGAAAAATACCCGGAGAGTGTCGGCATGCTTGCGGAAACTGAGCGCGCGGCGGAGAAGATTCTATCTTTGCCTTTGTTTCCTGATATGCAGGAAAAAGACGTACAGTATGTTTGTGCAGCAATAAAGGAGATTATTAAGCATGGATAATGTGAAGGTGGCAGTAGTCATCCCCGTTTATAATGAAGAAGAAAACTTATCGGCATTGATGCAGCGTCTTATGCCGGTGATGCAGGGGTTGGAAAAAAGCTTCGAGATAATACTTATCGATGACGGAAGCCATGATAGATCTCTGGAAATTCTCAAAAGCTTTACGAGCGACCACCATGTTAAGGTGGTAGAGCTGACACGCAATTACGGCCAGCACGCGGCCATTATGGCCGGTTTTACCGTTACACAGGCTGAAATTATTATTACAATGGATGCTGATTTGCAAAATCCTCCCGAAGAAATACCTAAACTGGTTGGGGTCATGGAAGAGGGCAACTATGATGTTGTCGGTTCGATCAGAAGGGGACGCAAAGATTCTTTCCTGCGTATTCTACCATCGAAAATAATCAATGTCGTCGCCAGAAAGATTACAGGAGTCAGCATGCGGGATTGGGGATGCATGTTGCGGGCATACCGGCGTTCTGTTATTGAACGAATGATTCAATGTCATGAGCATGCTACTTTTATTCCGGCGTTAGCGACAGTATTTGCCAAGCGGATCACGGAAATCGAAGTTAATCATGAAGAGCGTCATGGCGGCAAGTCCAGCTATCCTCTGGGGAAATTGATTAATCTTCAGTTTGATCTTGTGGCGTCATTTTCCGATTTTCCAATGAAGCTGATAATGTATGGCGGAATCCTGATGTCTTTTCTGGGTGTCTGTTTCGGTGTATTTCTGGCAATTGCCAGACTGGTTTACGGCGCTCGATGGGCGGCGGAAGGAATATTTACACTGTTTGCCATATTGTTTGTGTTTGTCGGTCTTCAATTTTTTGCCCTGGGAGTGATTGGCGAATATATCGGCCGTATTTATGTGGAGGCCCGCAAACGGCCGGAATACGTCATTGAAAAAGTTCATGCGAAGTCATCGTAAATTAATTTAAGAAATTCAGGCTATATTCCTGCAGCTTGAAGGAGAAGTTATAAATTTGAAAACGGTTGTATTTGCTTATCATAATATGGGGCTTACCGGTCTGGAGGCGTTGGCCCGGCATGGTTACGACATAGCGGCTGTGTTCACTCATGAAGACGATCCCGCAGAAAAATGCTGGTTCGGCTCGGTAAGAAGATGGGCGACACAGAGAAACATTACAGTACATACAATCGAAGAAGTCAATTCACCTCAGTGGATTGCGAAAGTAGCGGCCATCCATCCTGATATAATTTTCTCTTTTTATTATCGCAAAATGATTAGCCGTGAAATTCTTAATTTGCCCCGCGTGGGAGCTTTTAATTTACACGGTTCTTTTTTGCCCGCTTATCGGGGACGATGTCCGGTCAACTGGGTGATAATCAACGGTGAAAAAAAAACCGGCGTTACCCTTCATTATATGATTGATAAACCTGATGCCGGAGATATTGTCGGTCAAAAAGCCGTGGAAATAGATGTATCAGATACCGCCAAAACTTTGTACGATAAACTCTGCGGGGCGGCGCGTGATCTTCTGGACGAACTACTGCCTTTGATTAAGAAAGGTCAGATTCCGCGTCAGAGGCAGGATTTAAGTCAGGGCAGTTATTACGGCGGAAGGCGTCCGGAGGATGGGCGCATTAATTTGGAAAAATCCGCCGATGAAATTTACAATTTGATTCGCGGCGTCACCGATCCTTATCCCGGCGCGTTCGCGTTTTTAGATAATAATGAGAAAATTATTATCTGGTGGGCTCAACCGGTAGTGATGATTCAGGCCGCTATGCCGGGAAAGTTGATTATTAAAGATAAAGAAGCTCTTGTACAAACGGGTAGAAATGCTATAAAGCTCATTGATATTCAAATTCAGGGAAAGCGCCTCAAAGGCGAACAGATCAGCAGCTATTTTGAAAACAGGAAGGTAAAAGAACTGAAATGAAAATACTAATTCTTGGTGTGAACGGATTCATCGGACATCATCTGGTCAACACAATACTTGCGAAAAAGAAAGACTGGATAGTTTACGGTATGGATTTAGGGACCGACCGACTTGACAAGGCTCTTGATAATCCGCGTTTTTACTTTAATGAAGGCGATATTGCCATCAATAGAGAATGGATTGAACTGCAAATTAAAAAATGCGACGTTATCATGCCGCTTGTGGCTATTGCCACTCCAAAGCTTTACGTAGAAGATCCCATTGCCGTGTATAATCTTGATTTTGAGATGAACGTGGATATCATCAAGAAATGTGTCAAATATCATAAGAGGGTTGTTTTCCCATCAACATCGGAAGTATATGGCGCCTGCTCTGATCCGGAATTCAAAGAAGATGAAAGCTTTCTTGTCGTAGGTCCCATCAATAAGGAACGTTGGATATATTCATGCTGCAAACAGCTTCTTGATCGGGTGATTTACGGATACGGAACGCGGGGACATTTGGAATTTACATTGTTTCGGCCTTTTAATTGGATAGGTCCAAGGCTTGATTCGCTATACACTGCAAAGGAAGGCAGCTCGCGCGTTGTTACGCAGTTTATCGCGGAATTGTTCATGAAGAAGCCTATAAATCTTGTTGATGGTGGAAAACAAAAGCGCTGTTTTACTTATGTTGATGACGGAATTTCCGCCTTGATGAAAATACTGGAAAATAAAAACGATGTCTGTAAAAATCAGATTATCAACATCGGCAACCCTGAAAATGAATGTTCGATAAAAGAACTGGCCAGCATATTAAAAAAACTGTTTAAAGAACATCCCGATCATAAAAACGATAAAAGTTATTCAAAAATAATTGATACTTCCGCGGATACCTTTTACGGCAAGGGTTATCAGGATATATACACGCGCAAACCCAGCATTGAAAAAGCAAGAAAGCTTTTGAACTGGGAACCGAAAATAGGATTAAAAGAATCAATGCAGTTAACGCTTAATTCTTTTCTGAAAGAAAACAAAAACGCTAAAATATAATCTCAGGCCTTTTCCGGGAATAAATCCTTATGCCAATGCTCGGGTTAAAAATTGATGTTGATACTTACTGGGGCATGAAAAATGGCGTGCCTTCTGTATTACAAACATTAAAAGAATTCAACTTAAAGGGGACTTTTTTCCTAAGCATCGGGCCGGATAATTCCGGCAGGGCGGCATTGCAGTTAATCAGAAATCCGCTTTTTTTAAAAAAGATGATGCGCACTAACGCGGCTGCCCTTTATGGCTGGAGGACAGCCCTGTATGGCACTGTGCTTCCAGCGCCCATGATTGCGCTTTCTTTTCCGCAAATCGTAAAAGAGATAATTGCCGAAGGTCATGAAGTCCAATTCCACGCGTGGGATCATCGCCGCTGGCAGGACGAACTTTTCCAAAAATCGGAAAATTGGATTAGAGATTGGTTTGCCAAAGGCATTGCCGGTTTTGAAAAAATAACAGAAAACAAACCAACGGCATTCGGGGCTCCTTCCTGGCTTATAGATGATCGGGTGCTGGAAATCATTAAGGAATATAAATTCGATTATGTAAGCTGCACAAGAGCCAAAGCGCCATTCATCCACGAGTCGATCAATATTCTGGAAATACCGTCCGACCTGCCTTGTTTTGAAGAAATTGACACCCCCCAAGGCATCTCAATCATTATGGACTTGATTAAAGATGGCGTTATCCATGTATTGCCGGTTCACGCAGAAGTTGAAGGAGGTATCTTTCAAAATCAATTCAGAAAGCTTTTAAAAAAAGCGCTCAGCCAGAACATAGAAATTGTGCCATTGAAGGCCATCAAAGATAAACTGGATATTAAAACTCTGCCTGTAAGAAAATACAAAATGGAATTGCTTCCCGGCCGCCACTCAGCATGCGCGGTGTAATCCGAAATAGTGTCATTCCTGTCGTAGAAACTGATTCGTAATTACTTTTTTGTCATTCCGTGCAAGCTAGGCGCGACACGGAATCCAATACTGGCAGTAAGTTCTGGATACCGGCCTGCGCCGGTATGACGACTTTGATAGTTATTACTGACATTGCAAAACAGTCTCGTAAGCTGGAATACGGTAAAAGCAGAAATTAAATAAAATGATGTAAAATTGGCAGTCATTATTTCTTAAACAACTCTTCCAGCTTATCTTTGGTTCCCGAATCAGCAGTGCCGGAAGATTTTCCTGTTTGTTTGAATTTGAAAAAATCACAAAAATTAGAGCGGGTTTTGTCCAGAACTCTTTCGGCCTGAGGTTCGCGGCAGTCGTTATATGTGCCGGTATCATAAAAAGAGCAGTTAAGGCAGCAATGCAAATCAGCTCCGCAGGAAGGGCACTGCGATTGCCGTCCGACAAAAAAATCCTCCACGATTTCTTTTTCGCATTTGTGGCATACATTCATAAAAGCGAAGATACAAATTATACAGGATGTTTGTCAAGAAGCTTTCTGGTATATAATTTTCTTTGGATGTATTTAAGTATGCTTATCTTATACCTTGTCTTGATTAAATCTTTCACATACAAATCCAGAGTATTTAGCGGTCGGCAGAATTAAGGATTAAGGATGGAAAGATAGTAATGTTAAAAAATCAACGGCAGTCTCCCTTGCCTTTAGCCATTTCTAATAATTTGCATTCTCCCAATTCACACGCTTTTTGCGCATCAATGCAGCAAAGTTCTTTGTTGCCCCGCAATAGATAAGTAAGCCCTCTATTGCTGTAGGCCTCGGCATAATCAGGTTTCAGACTTATGGCTTTATTGAAATCTTCAATAGCGAATTTATCCTGGCGAAGGAATTTGCCGTAAACAGCTCCTCTGTTGTTGTAGGCCTCGGCATAATCAGGTTTCAGACTTATGGCTTTATTGAAATCCTCAATAGCGAATTTACCCTGGCTAAGGAATTTGTCGTAAACACTTCCTCTGTTATAGTACGCAGTAGCATAATCAGGTTTCAGCCGGATGGCCATGTTGAAATCCTCAATCGCCTGCCTGTAATGGCCGAGGCCGATATAGCCGACACCTCTGTTATTATAGGTATCTGCATAATCCGGGTTGATTTTTATCGCCCTGTCATAATCCTCAATCGCCTGTCTGTAATTGCCGAGACCATTATAGGCAGTACCTCTGCTATTATAAATGAGCCAATTATTATCAGTAACTTTCAAGGTATGATCATACAATGTAATGCTGTTCTGCCAGTACCCGACTTGTGTCCATGTTATAACTGAAATACACAAAATGATCAAAGCAGCTGATGCCAAAAGTATTTCTTCCCGGTATTTCCATTTTTTCAAGAAATCCGGAACACTCCATGCCACCATAATGAATAACCCTATCAGGGAGATATAAGTGTATCGGTCTGCCATGACCTGATCGCCAACCTGCACTATACCGATAACAGGTACAAGTGTGCCTATATACCACAGCCAACCCGTTGCCAGATACGGGGATCTCTTTGCTCTCAGGATAACTAATAAGGTGATGGCTATCAGCAGTAATGCTGATACCAAAACCTGCCAAGGTACCAACACGCCGGGATGAGGATAAAGAACAGCGAGATTACTCGGCCAGATCATCTTTCCAATGTAAGCGATATAGGAAACTAAGGCATTTCCGATACGAACACCCAGAGGAAGCATTTCAATAGATGAGATAGCTCCTCCTTTTTGTTGGGCGATGTATGTTACGACACTTGAAAGTATTGCAAGGACAAAAAGGGGAACTTTTTCCCAGAGTAAAGGATAGATCAATGACCATTTATATTCGGGAGCGGCCGGTTTCTTTACTTCCAATGTTTCCTTTATCGCCTGCTTCTTTTTAGATTTCTTTTTTTGTTTGTCAGAAGTCAGGTGCGTAGATTCTTCAGGCTGAACTTTGTGATCCGGTTTTATTTCCCCAAAACGCTGCAGGGGCCAGAAATCCAGAAGCAGCAGTACAAAAGGAAGGGTTACCAGCATGGGTTTTGCCATCAGGCCCAGGATAAAAAACAGAAGGACAAGAGAATATCTTCGAAATCCCCGATATTCCACATAATAGCTATACGCTCCCATGGTAAGCATCCAGAAGAAAGTGGAAAGAACATCCTTGCGCTCTGCTATCCAGGCAACAGACTCCACATGGAGGGGATGTATCGCAAACAGAGCGGCGACAAAGGCACTTGGCCAGAGTTTCTTCGTCATCCGGTGAAATATAAGAAAAAGGAGTATGGTGTTCATGATATGGACGAGAAGATTTACCAGGTGATAAGCGGAGGGGTTAAGACCAAAAATTTGATAGTCAAGCATCAATGACAGCCAGGTTAGCGGATGCCAATTGCCGCTTTTTTCCACTAATTCAGAAGAAAAGGCTTGTCCTATACTGTTCCAATTCAGACCTGATTGTACGTAAGAATTTTCATACACGTAGTTAGTGTCATCAAACGTGATAAAGCCGCAGTCCTTGAGGGACCAAAAGGTGATAACCGTGAGTATCGCCAGAGCCAGGCAAATCAAGACCGGAATCAAAATCTTATGTTTGGTTGCTTTTGAGTTTAACATTCCTTGTGAAGTTGGCATTATTTCTTCGTCCTCCGTTTAATCCAAATTCCAAAACTTTTCAGAAATATTTACCATACATTAAGCTAGAGTCCAGCCATTATTTGATTCTTTCCGAGTGAAAGATTTCATATTCATTAAGAGTTACTTTTTGTGGATTTCAGGAAGAAAGAAATTTTGCGATTAAGACTCCTTCATCCAATCTTTCCCGCCCAGAATTCTTGCAACCAGAAGGCTTGCGACGTTGTCGCCGACAGCGTTTACCATCGTCGCGGGAGCGTCAACCAGAGTGCCGATTACCGTGATCAATGGAAATGCTTCAGGCGGAAAGCCGTAAAGAGAGATAATAAGCAGTTCGCCAATCGTGCCGCCGCCCGGTATGCCGCTTACGACCATTCCAGTCAGCATGCCGATTCCGATTGCAGTCAGGATAGTGCCGGTACCGGAAAAATCCATGTGGAAAACGCCGAAAAGAAAAGCTATTTTTAATACGGCGGCCAGGCAGGATCCCTCCATGTGTAGTGTCGCGCCAACGGGAATGACAATCTCACTGATTTCCCGAGGCACGCCCATTTTATCAGCGGCGTCGAGGTTGGATGGTATTGTAACCATGCTGCTTCCCGTCGCCAGGGCGGTAACGGATGGAGGGATGATGTATTTCCAGAATGCCTTCACGCCCGGACCTTTTGCCGCGATATATACATAAAGTGTAAAGGCGACAAAAAAGTATAAGATGGCAAGAGGGAAATACAGGATGATAACCCTGGCATAGGAACCGAGCAGTTCAGTGCCAAAAGATCCTGTAATGTACGCGAAATACGCGCATAAACCGATCGGCGCATAGAGCATGATATAGCCGATAACCTTCATCATAACTTCAGTTCCCGCTCTCAGGAAATCAGCAAAAGCCTTTCCTCTTTTGCCCGCTGAGGAAGCGCCCAGACCTACGAGAATAGAAAAAATAATCAGCGCCAGCATATTATTCTTGTTCATGATGTCGCGGAAGTCCGATACGGTCAGCGCCTTCGCAATTTGTTCGGCGGCATTGAAATGCTCGATCTTCAGGTATGAACCTAAGTTGATATTTATGCCCAGCGCGGGAGGATATATCTTTACGCCGATCATCATGACGCAGGCGGCAATAAAACCTGCGATAGTAAAGACGACGATCATGGCTGTCAATATTTTACGCAAACGCTTCATGTCGGACATTCCGGCGACGGCCGATGAAATGGAGAAAAAGACAAGAGGGATGACGATTGTAAAAAGAAGATTGAGAAATATATCTCCGAGCGGTTTGAGCATGGCGGCATCTTTCTTGAAAATGATTCCAAGAACAGAGCCGATAATGATGGATATAATCAAAATGAATGAGAAGCCGTAGGATTTTAAGAAAGCCGGTAATTTAATTTTCATAGTTTCACTCTATTGGGAAATCGAAATAAGTGTCGGGATAAGGTTCGTTCTTCAGAGTAAAATGCCACCACTCCATATCATAATTTTTAAAGCCGTGCTTTTCCATCAGCGATTTGAGAAGAAGCCTGTTGATTTTTTGCTGATGGCTTATATTTGAATTTGCCGTGTGCGAGAGTTCGTGAAAACAATCAAAGCCGGTTCCCATATCGATGCTGTTATCCGCAAAGCGTTTTGCAGCGGGAAGATAGCATTCGTGAAGTTCTTGTCCCGGTGTATATTGCGGCTGTACAGGAACAGGCAGGGGGACAATGGTCAGATCAAGCGTGCTGCCGCGGCTGTGGCCGGACTTGTCGGCAATGTAGCCGTCCTTGAATAAATTACGCTTATCTACGGTAGGATAGAACTCTTTCATTGTTTTGGTATTTTCAATTTCAGTTGCCCAGCGGGCAAAATGATTAACAGCTCTTTGAGGCCTGTAGCAATCATAAATCTTCAGTGACAGGGAAAACGGTTCCATATCATTCTGAACTTTGGAAAGCGCTTCGGCTGCTTCTTTGGTTAAAAAACATTTAGGCGCCAGGTAGCCATCAACCCTTTCTCCAACAAAATTGTGCACGCTGTAATAACGAATATCCAGAACAATCTCCGGAATTACTTTTTGTATATCTACAAATCCATCCGGTATTTTATCAGCATCGGCGGCATGAGCAATTTGAGGGAAACATAAACAGGTAAAGATCAACAGTATGAGTACAATTTTTGATTTCATGATAATACCCTCCGTCTAATTTCTGATGCCTGTAATAATAATCGGTGATGCCGCCGGATCAAGCCAGTCAAGAATTTTAAGAATGTTTTCTTCGGACATTGCCACACAACCTGCTGTAGGCACATTTTCTCCCTTCCAGATATGCATAAAAATAGCGCTGCCATTTCCTTTGATAACCGGATTGGTATTATATTCTATGATAATTCCGTATTTGTAAAGGTTGTCGTCACGTTTCATTATTTCGTACGAAGCCGCGCCGGATTCCTGTTTTTTTGTCCAGTGATTATAATCGTCAGCGTTGGGATAATCAACCCATATGTCATCGGCTAATGCCTGGCGGTAAGGCATTTTTGTTCCTATTGTCGCATCATAGCCAAAAGTCATTTTGAGGGAATAGATGCCGGAAGGTGTTTTGCCATCGCCTTCTCTTTTTTCTCCGGGGGGTGCAAACCCCTTTCCCCCGATCACGATGTTGAAGGGTTCCAATGCCATTTGCCAGGTATCTTCGCGCTTCTCCATCGCGTAAAGTGTTGTTCTGGTTAAGAAAAATGAACTATCATCCACTGCTAAAAGAATTTGAGTAGATTTATCAATCTGATTTATTTGTGATTTTAAAAACGCCGAGGTATCGAATTTATGTGCCGCAGGGGAAAGGAAGCATGCCGTCACTGATAAAAGTATCAGCATCATGAAAAATAACCGGATAAAACTGTAATATTTCTTTATCTGCATAAAATTATTCAATTCTTTTTATCTTTCAGGTAAAGACAATATGGCATTAATATAAAAAATTCAAGCAATAACGCTAAATCAAGTTGTTCTTGACTTTAATTCATTTTTTATGGTAGTTAAGCAACCTAAAATTAAAAAACTTGCTAATCTTAATTTAAATCTCAAGGGAAAGAATAAATGTCTGATCATTTCACATTGATGATTATTCCTAACAGAAAGAGCGGAGTTAAAAAAATATCTGTTCCAAAAACTTTTATTCGAAATATTATTATTGCTTCCGTTGTGGTCACTCTTGTAACCCTTTATGTTATTTACGATTATGCCAGTATTAAAAGAGACAGAGCTGAACTGGCAAGGCTAAGAGCACAAACTAAAGAACAATCTGAACAATTTAAAGATTTGGCTATGAGGATAGATGAGTTCGCGAGCCGTATGGAAGAGCTCAGACAAACTGATAAAAAAATCAGAGTATTAGCATATGAAACAAGCAAGGATAAAAAACTGCCGCTGGGTATTGGCGGTTCTGATCATGAAACAAGAATCAAGGATTTATTAAATCAGGATCATGATAAATTAATAACGGGCATGCATAAGGGAATTGAAAAGCTTAATGAGGATGCTAAAGACAGGGAAAAGAGCTTTGACGAATTACTGGCTTTCTTACATGAACAAAAATCAATTCTTGCTTCCACACCTTCTATATGGCCGGTAACAGGCTGGATAACGTCGGAATTTGGCATAAGGCAATCACCTTTCAGTTCAGGGCTTGAATTTCATAAAGGGTTAGATATATCTACCCGATTCGGTAAAGAAGTCGTTGCGCCGGCCGACGGGCTTGTCGTTACGAGTGCTTTTGATCCCTCGGATGGCAATTATATAAAAATAGACCATGGTCATGGCCTGGCTACCGGGTTTGCACATTTATCGAGGATGGCTGTGAAACAAGGAGTTAGAGTTAAAAAGGGTCAGATAATAGGTTATGTCGGTGATACCGGGCGCAGCACAGGTTCGCATCTCCACTATGCCGTTTTTGTAAATAATATTCCTGTTAATCCCAAAAGATATTTGAATTAAATGATTGGGAATGAAAAGCAAAGTTACTGAATAAAAATTAAAATCAGTATTCTTTGTGAAAAAGATCTACGTTGGAGATTGGGGTTTTATTATTCATAAAATCAATTTATTTAAATTCACCGGTTAGTTCGCCGGTTTTTTTTTAAAAGGTAATCCATGCTGGAAAGTATACTGAAAAAGATTGTAGGAACAAAAAATGATCGGGAGTTAAAACGATTATCGTTGCTTTTAAATGAAGTCAATAATTTTGAACCAGCGATGATGTCTTTAACGGATGAAGAATTACAGGTGAAAACTCCATATTTTAAAGAAAGGTTGAAAAACGGCTTTTCTGTAGATGATATTCTAACCGAAGCTTTTGCCGTAGTACGGGAAGTTTCGCGTCGGACTTTGTTGATGAGACCCTTTGATGTTCAGGTAATCGGCGGAATAGTTTTGCATGAAGGCAAGATTGCTGAAATGAAAACGGGCGAAGGAAAAACACTGGCTGCGACAATGCCTCTCTATCTTAATGCGCTGGAAGAAAAAGGATGCCATGTCGTAACCGTGAATGATTATCTGGCCGGAAGAGATTCGGAATGGATGGGGCCGATCTATAAATTCTTAGGTTTAAGTGTTGGTGTTGTTATTCATGGTATGGATGATGATGAACGCAGAGAGGCATACCATGCCGATATCACCTATGGAACTAATAATGAATTCGGGTTCGATTATCTCCGTGACAATATGAAATTTACTCTGGATGATTACGTTCAGCGCGATTTCCATTATGCTATTGTTGACGAAGTTGACAGTATTTTAATTGATGAAGCCAGGACTCCGCTTATTATTTCCGGCCCATCCGAAGAATCAACGGATAAATACTATAAAATAAATCAAATAATTCCCAGATTAAAAAGGGATGTCGATTATTCAATAGACGAAAAAAGCCGCACGGTAGTTCTTACGGAAGAAGGGGTCGCGCATGTAGAGGGATATTTAAATGTTCAGAATCTTTACGAACCGCGCAACATTGAAATCGTTCATCATGTCAATCAGGCTCTCCGTGCTCATACCTTGTTTAAAAGAGATGTGGATTATCTGGTGAAAGAAGGAGAAGTTATAATTGTTGATGAATTCACGGGCAGAGTAATGCCCGGCAGGCGTTACAGTGATGGCCTGCATCAGGCCCTTGAAGCAAAAGAAAAAGTAAAAATTGAAAGAGAAAATCAAACTCTGGCTTCAATTACATTTCAAAATTATTTCAGGATGTACAAAAAGCTGGCCGGTATGACGGGAACCGCCGATACGGAAGCGTCTGAATTCAAGAAAATTTATAATCTGGATGTATTAGTTATTCCAACCAACATGCCGATGATACGCGAAGACCGCAATGATTTAATCTATAAAACAGAGAAGGAAAAATTCAACGCTGTCATTAAAGACGTTAAATCTTTAAACCAGAAAAAACGGCCGGTTTTGATTGGAACTATTTCTATCGAGAAGTCGGAACTCCTGAGCAAATATTTAACTCGTGCCGGCGTGAAGCATCATGTCCTGAATGCGAAAAATCATGAAAGAGAAGCGGAGATAGTTGCTCAGGCCGGTCAGCCGGGCATGGTTACAATATCCACAAATATGGCTGGCCGCGGCACTGATATTAAGTTGGGAGAAGGTGTGGCGGAACTGGGAGGCCTGCATATTTTAGGCACCGAACGTCATGAAAGCCGCCGCATCGACAATCAATTAAGAGGACGATCCGGCCGGCAGGGAGATCAAGGTTCTTCCCACTTTTATCTTTCTTTAGAAGATGATCTGTTGCGAATATTCGGCGCCGAGAGAATATCCGGGATTATGGACAAAATAGGGATAGAAGAAGATCAGCCCATTGAACACAAATATATTTCCCGCGCTATAGAAAATGCCCAGAAACGTGTTGAAGGACAAAACTTTGATATCCGTAAACATCTGCTTGATTACGATGACGTAATGAACAGGCAGCGTAAAGTGATTTATGAGCAACGTAAAAAAGTATTGCGTGGTGATAGGTTATGGACAGATATTGAAGAAATGGTTGATGAAATTGTTGACGATCTTTTGTCTGAGTTTGTTAATGAAAAAGCGCATAAAGAGGAGTGGAACCTCAAAGGGCTTGACGATGCTTTATTTAAGCAGTTCAATTTAAAACTTGATTTAAATAATCCGGATAAAAAAATTCCGGATCAGTTGTCCATTCGTGAGTTCATCATTCAAAGTGTTCAGAAACTTCTGCATGACAAGGAAAATGAATTTGGCAAAGAACTCATGGATTACTTGATAAAAGTGATTATGTTGCAGGCAATAGATACTCAGTGGAAAGAACATTTGCTGGCAATGGATCATTTAAGAGAAGGTATCGGTTTGCGCGGCTATGCCCAGAAAGATCCTGTGCGGGAATATCAGCGTGAAGGATATGAAATGTTTATGGAAATGATTTCCCGCATTAAGATGGATGTGTTGGAAAAGCTATGTTTGATTAGAATACAAAGAGAGGAAGAAGTAGAAGAAATACGGCAGAAACAAAAACAGGATTACATCATGAGCCGTGGAGAAGATGTTCCGGCAGCGAAAACAATTAAGCATGAGGGCGCCAAGACCGGACGGAATGATCCTTGCCCCTGTGGAAGCGGCAAGAAATATAAGAAGTGTTGCGGTGCTTAAGTTATTGTAGAAGGAGTTGGTTTCAATGGTTAAAAACAAAACAAAATATAGCGTACCTGGTTTTTTGGCCAATGGAATTTCCGTCGGAATTAAAAAGCATGATCAAAAAGACCTTGGCTTAATTTATTCGACTGTGCCCGCGAAAGTATCGGCTGTATTCACAAAAAATACCTTTAAAGCGCCGTCATTATTAATTAATGAGGAACGCGTTAAAAAAGGGCTGGCTCAGGCAATAATCACCAACAGCGGTTGCGCCAATGCAGCAACGGGAAAAGAAGGTTACAGGGACGCGTTAGTAATTTCAGATGTTTTGTCCAAACAATTGAATATAAGGGATGAACTTGTATTGATGGGTTCGACGGGGGTTATTGGAAAGAGGCTTCCCGTAAAAAAGATAGAAAGCGGCATAGGCAAACTGGTCAAGGGATTAAATGACGCAGGCATTGAAGACGCGGAAACTGCGATGATGACGACAGATAAATATCCCAAGATTGCTATACGTAAAGGAGTAGTCGGGGCAAAGGATATTACAATTTGCGGCATAGCCAAAGGAGCCGGCATGATTGAACCCAATATGGCCACTCTGTTGACTTATATAATGACTGACGCTTTAATTGATTACAAAGCTCTTAACACGGTTTTCCATCAGGCGATTAATTCCACCTTCAATTCCATCAGCGTTGACGGCTGTATGAGCACAAATGATATGGCAATTATTTTAGCCAATGGTTTGGCCGGCAACAACCCGCTGGAAAAGGTGCAAGCCCGCCTGCAGCATTTTCGTGAAATGTTGACGGATGTTTTAATGGAACTTTGCCAGGCAGTTGTTAAGGATGGCGAAGGGGCTACAAAATTTGTTTCCATAACGGTAAATGGCGCCAAATCGAAATCGGATGCACGGTGCGCCGCTTATTCTATTGCTAACTCTAATTTAGTAAAAACCGCATTTTTCGGAGAGGACCCTAATTGGGGAAGAATAATTGCCGCGCTCGGCGCGTCCGGAATAACGATGGAAAAAGAAAAAATCAGCTTATCTATAGGAGATATATTGATATTTTCCCAAAATTCACCACTTGATTTTAATGTAAATAAATTGAAAGAAATATTTCAGAGGGATCGAATTGAGGTGAAGGTTGACTTGGGAGGGGGAGATAAATCGTATTATGTCTATAGTTCGGACCTTTCTTATGATTATGTAAAAATAAACTCCGAATATTCAACTTAAACGATAGATAAAATATATTAAATTACAGTTATTTAAACTTGCTTATTTAGTTTGTTTATGTTAATTGCCGCCAAATAAATTTCACACATTCTTGGATTACCGGCAGGTTGCTTAAATTTTAAGTTTGCCGTGTAAGTTGAAGAGGATGGAGGAAAAAACAAACAAGGAGAAAAAAATGTCAGCAATTTCAATGAAACTTTTACTGGAAGCGGGTGTCCATTTCGGGCATCAGACAAACAAATGGAATCCCAAGATGAAGCCGTATATTTTTGGGGCGAGAAACAATATATACATTATTGACTTACAGCAAACAGTCGGTCTGTTTCAGGCGGCGTACAACTTCGTTATCGATACTGTAAGCCAGGGCAAAGAGGTTCTTTTTGTCGGAACAAAAAAGCAATCACAGGAAGCCATTAAAGAAGAAGCCATGCGTTGCGGCATGCCTTATGTTAATCAGCGCTGGCTCGGCGGTATGTTGACTAATTTCATTACCATTAAAAAAAGCATAGACCGTTTAAACACTTTGACGGATATGTTTAGTGATGATTCCATTAATGCTTTTCCGAAAAAAGAAATAACCAAAATGCAAAAAGAAAAGGAAAAACTGGAAAATGTTTTAGGCGGAATCAGAAATATGAAGTCTGCGCCGGCGGCGGTGTTTATTGTTGATCCCAGCAGAGAACATATAACAGTTAATGAAGCGAAAAAATTAAGGATTCCCATAGCGGCTATCGTTGATACGAATTGTAATCCTGACAATATTGATTATGTTATTCCGGGAAATGATGACGCCATCAGAGCCATTAAATTATTCACGTCTAAATTTGCTGATGCGGTTTTGGAAGGGAAAAAACGTTTTGAAGAAAAAATGACGGCAGAATCAAATAAAGAAACAGAGCCGGTTATGGAAGTAAAGCCGGTGGAAGCGGATATTCCGGAAAGTGTAGAAAGGGATAACAGTATTGAAAAGTCGGAATAAAGCATGAAAATCATTTAAACAGCTTTTACGCTATTTTGGATTTATTAAAGTATTAAGGGAGGAAAATTAAATTGGAAATATCTTCAGCAATGGTTAAAGAATTGAGAATAAAAACCGGTGCGGGCATGATGGATTGCAAAGAAGCGCTTGCAGCGGTAGATGGTGATTTTGAAAAAGCGATTGATTTCTTAAGGAAGAAAGGACTCTCCGCGGCAACAAAGAGATCGTCCAAAGCTGCTAAAGACGGTACTGTAGCTTCATACATTCATATGGGCGGTAAAATAGGCGTAATGGTCGAAATAAATTGTGAAACTGATTTTGTCGCTAAAACGGCCGATTTCCAGACAATGGCCAGAGATATTGCCATGCACATTGCCGCATCTAATCCGTTGTATGTGCGTCCGGATGAGATTCCGGAAGTTGCGATGGAAAGAGAGAAGGAAATTTACCGCAGTCAATTACGCGAAGAAAAGAAACCGGAAAAAATTTGGGATAAGATTATCGAAGGAAAACTTAAAAAATATTACGAGGATGTTTGCCTGACTGAACAGAAATTTGTCAAGAATCAGGATATCACCGTCGGAACTCTGATCAACACGATGATTGCAAAAACAGGAGAAAATATCGTGATCCGTCGTTTTGCCCGCTTCCAGCTTGGCGAGGAAATAAAGCAATAATGATTGTAAAGCAAAAAGTTGCTTATAAAAGAATTCTTTTAAAGATCAGCGGTGAAGCGCTTTTGGGAAAACAATCCGCCGGTGTTGATCCGAATGTGGCAAATTATATAGCTGGTGAAATAAAGTCTCTGTCCGAATTTCATATCCAATTGGGAATTGTTATCGGTGGGGGCAATATTTTTCGCGGCATAGAGGCCAGCGCCAAAGGAATGGATCGGACAACCGCAGATTATATGGGAATGCTGGCAACGGTCATCAACAGTCTTGCTCTTCAAAGCGCACTGGAGGAACGAGGTCTGCCTACTCGTGTTCAGTCCTCTATTGAGATGAGAGAGATAGCCGAGCCGTTTATTCAGCGGCGGGCCGTTCGCCATCTGGAGAAGGGAAGAATTGTTATCTTTGCCGGTGGTACGGGAAATCCTTATTTCTCAACTGATACAGCGGCAGCGCTCAGAGCTGTGGAAATGAAAGCTGACGTAATCATGAAAGCAACCAAGGTGGATGGTGTTTTCAATGCTGATCCAATAAAAGACAAAACAGCAGTGATGTTTAATAAAATAAGTTATATTGATGTGTTAACAAAAAACCTTAAAGTAATGGATGCAACCGCGATATCACTTTGTCGTGATAATTTGTTACCAATTATTATTTTTAATTTGCAAAAGAAGGGGAATATTCGCAGAGCAATTTGTGGTCAAAAAATTGGTACTTATGTAGGAGAATGATATGAAAGAAGCTGTTTTTCAGAAGTTTAAAGAAGATATGGAAAAAACGATAGGCGGTTTAAGCAAATCTTTCAGCAGAGTAAGAACAGGCAGAGCGTCAATTTCTTTATTGGATGGAATCAAAGTTGATTATTACGATGTTCCTACCCCCATTGCGCAGGTGGCTAATATTTCTATTCCGGAAGGCCGTTTAATTCTTATTGTTCCCTGGGATGCTTCAATAATTGGCGCAATTGAGAAGGCTATCCAGAAGTCGGATTTGGGGATAACTCCATCAAACGACGGAAAAGCTGTGCGTCTTTCTATTCCTCAATTAACAGAAGAACGGCGCAAAGAAATTGCCAAGGTAGTAAAGAAGATGGCCGAAGAAGGAAAAATCAAGTTACGCAACGCACGTAGAGACGCCAACGAAGAACTAAAAAGTCTAAAGAAGAACAATAAAATATCTGAAGACGAACTTTTTACTGCTCAAGAAGAAGTTCAAAAACTAGTTGATCAATATATTGAAAAAACAGATAAAATACTGGTGGCAAAAGAAAAAGAAATAATGGAGGTTTAAACCGGATTTTACATAAATATAAAAATGGGGGGTCAGTGAACTCCCCATTTGTTTTTTGACTGACACCAATTTGCTATTGGGGCTGACTTTGTTGATATCATCACCGGCTTTCGCAACGTCAGGATACCGGAGTGTATTTCCGAAAGAGAACACAATATAAATAGATTACTTCCTTACCGATCGGCCATCCCATTATGGCGCGGTTCATATACGCCTGCACAAGCCTTCTTTTTTCCGCCCGGTTATCCTTATTAAAGGCGAAATGATATGTTTTCGGTCGGTGTATTTTGTTGATTAATAAACTTTTAACGATATTCTTCATAAGATTGCCTGTTGAAAAAAATTGCTTTGTCAATTAGAGTAAAATAAATTTGGAGATTATAAGTGATTAAAATTGACTTGAATAAATTGCCCCAACACATAGCCATAATTCCGGATGGTAATGGCCGTTGGGCGGAAAAACACGCGATCGGTAGAATCAGGGGGCATAAAAAAGGATCCCAGGCTGTAAGGACGGTAGTGCGCACATGTCGTGAAATCGGCATAAAATATCTTACTTTATTTGCATTTTCCGTAGAAAACTGGGAACGTCCGGCGAAAGAAGTTCAAGCTTTAATGTTATTACTCGAAGAATATTTAATCAAAGAAACAAAAGAATTGCAAAAACAGGAAATTAGATTAACAACCATTGGAGAAATAGATCGATTATATCCATCGGTGAAGGAAAAACTCCTGCAGGCAAAAGAAAGCACATTAAAAAATGATAAGATGATTTTAAATCTCGCTTTAAGTTATGGAGGCAGAGATGAAATTATCTCCTCTGTAAAGAAGATAATTAAAGATAATGAAGATGGTAAAATTGATATAAATAATATTAATAAAGAAACTTTTAACAGTTATTTATACACTTGCGGCATGCCGGATCCGGATTTGTTAATTCGTACCAGCGGCGAGTATCGCATCAGTAATTTTTTGCTCTGGCAGATGGCCTATACAGAATTATATTTTACAAAAGTTTTCTGGCCCGACTTTACAAAGGATGATCTTTTCAAAGCGATTGCCAGCTATCAGAAACGTGAAAGACGTTTTGGTCTAACCAGTGAACAGTTGATGGAAAAAAATTCTCGCTGCCAAACCATAAATATTTAAAATTGAAGGTTGGAATAAATGTCAAAGACAGGGAATTCATTTATTAAGAGATGGCTAACGGGTTTAATTGTGGTGCCTGTATTAATTGTAATTATTTTATTCTGTTCGGAAATAATTTTCGCGGCTGTGATTATTATAGTTACTCTGGGCGGAGTATGGGAATATAATAAAATGGTTTTCGGAAATGGTTTCATAATGGAAAAAATTGAAAGCATGATCTTTGCTATAGTGATTCCTTTGATTGTTTTATCTGGAAACAATCAGTATTTAACTGCCGTGCTGGCTTTTGCGGTATTGATTGTCTTTATTCTATTTATCCTGTCGATTAAAGAATCGAATTTCGATGCTTTATCCGTTGCCAAAGTAATCTTTGGCATAATGTACATACCTTTTCTTATATCGTATTTTATTGCATTGCGAATGATGGATAAAGGGTCATTGTGGATATTGTTTGTTTTGATTCTTGCTTTCATAGGGGATATATTCGCGCTGTATATCGGTAAATATTTCGGAAAACGAAAATTAGCCCCTTTTGTCAGTCCCGGTAAAACTGTGGAGGGTTTGGCAGGATTAGTCTTCGGAAGCACAGTGGCTTGTCTGATTTTCAGTTATTATTTTTTGCCGGAAATACCGCTTATTAAAATAGCAATTCTCGCTTTTGCGGGCAGTATCATCGGGCAACTGGGAGATATTTGTGAATCTGCCATTAAAAGAACTTACCACCTGAAGGATGCAAGTTCGATTATACCTGGTCATGGAGGGATCCTTGATCGTTTGGATTGCCTGCTTTTTATCGCTCCTTTTGTTTATTACTACCGAATATTTGTGATTAACTAAATGAAAAAAATATCAATTTTAGGTTCGACAGGTTCAATTGGATGCAGCGCGCTGAATGTTGTTGAGAAAAATCCGGAACGTTTTGACGTCGTGGCCCTCGCCGCCGGGGAAAATATCAAACTACTCAAAAAGCAGATAGAAAAATTTCATCCAAAACTGGTTGCCGTGGGCAGTAAAGATAACGCTCTAAAGCTTAGCGAAGCCCTGACCGCCAAAATCAAGGTTAAGATATTTTACGGTGAAGAAGGCTTAAAAGAGATTGCTTCATTTCCTTCAACCATAGTTATTTCAGCCATATCGGGATCTGCCGGATTAGTGCCGACGCTTGCGGCAATTGAAGCCGGCAATGATATCGCATTGGCCAATAAAGAAACAATGGTTATGGCCGGAGAAATTGTAACCAAAAGAGCGAATAAAAAGAGAGTGAGTATTATCCCTGTTGATAGCGAGCACAGCGCGATATTTCAGTGTCTGGAGAGAAACAGGCGCGAAAATTTGCGGCGGATAATTCTGACCGCTTCAGGAGGGCCATTCTTAAATTTTACGCCAAATCAATTGAAGAGGGTCAGTCTTGATCAAACATTGCGCCATCCCAACTGGAAGATGGGAAAGAAAATAACCATCGATTCAGCTTCCATGATGAATAAGGGGCTGGAAGTAATTGAAGCCAAGTGGTTGTTTAATGTGGATATCGGAGCTATAGATGTTTTAATTCACCCGCAAAGCATAGTTCACTCCATGGTTGAATTTATTGACGGCGCATATTTAGCGCAAATGGGTGTGCCGGATATGAAAATACCTATTGCTTATGCCTTGACTTATCCGGAAAGAATTATTAATGATCTTCCATCTCTAAATCTTATAAAAACAGGGAACCTGGAATTCTACAAACCGGATATAAAGAAATTCCCCTGTCTGGATATTGCTTATAGAGCAGGCATTTGCGGCGGCACGGCTCCTGTTGTTCTCAATGCCGCGGATGAAATTGCCGTATCCGCGTTCATGAATAAGAAGATTCGTTTTATTGATCTGCCGAAGATTATAGAAAAAGTTCTTACTCTTCATCGCGTTATGAACAATCCGTCATTGGATGATATTCTACAAGCCGATTTATGGGCCAGAAGAGAAACTGAAAAAATAATCGAAAGGATGATATCGTGATTACTTTAATTTCTTTTATAATTTTACTTAGCATTCTTATTTTTGTCCATGAATTTGGCCACTTTATAGCAGCCCGGATTGCTGGAGTAGGAGTTCTTAAGTTTTCTCTCGGTTTTGGACCAAAGATAATTGGCAAGAAAATAGGGGAGACGGAGTATGTACTTTCCTGGATTCCTTTAGGAGGGTTTGTCAAACTTCTGGGTGAATCGGGCAATGAAGAATTGCCGCCGGAAGATGAGAAAAGGTCGTTCTTTAAACAAGCGGTTTGGAAAAGAATGTTGATAGTTTTTGCCGGCCCTGTTTTTAACTTTTTGCTGGCCATTGTCATTTTTACAATTGTTTTTATATATGGATTGCCAAATTTAGCAGCTAACATAGGTGAAGTACAAAAAGATTCCGCCGCTTTTGAAGCGGGCATGATGCATGGAGATAAAATCATTACCCTTGATGGTCGTAAAATTATTTTATGGGAAGAGATAAAACCAATAATATCAGACAGCAAGGGCAGGGAAATTGAAGCGATTGTCGAGAGGGGTGCGGAAAAGAAGCATATTATAATCAAACCAAGATTGTCTAAAGCGAAAAATATTTGGGGTGAAGAAGAATCTACATATCTTATTGGAGTATCACCTGCCGGAAATACAATAATTGAAAGAAGAAATCCATGGGATGCATTCGTAGGATCTATATCGAAGACTTGGGATATCAGCAAACTGACGATTCTTGCCGTGGTAAAAATGTTAGAGGGGGTTATTTCACCAAAGACTTTGGGCGGTCCCATTTTTATCGCTCAGGCATCCGGAGCTATGGCCAAGGAAGGGATCATACCATTTGTTCTTTTTATGGCAGTTCTTTCTATTAATTTGGGTGTTATAAATTTATTCCCCATTCCCGTTCTTGATGGCGGACATATTTTATTTTACGTGATTGAAATCGTGACCCGAAGAGAGGTAAGCGTCAAATTCAAAGAAATGTCTCAACAAATAGGTTTCGTCATTTTATTGATGCTGATGCTTTTTGTGATTTTCATCGACGTTGAGCGATTGAACATTAAATTTGTAAATGACATAATAAAAATATTTAAGTGAACTATGTTGACTTTAGCTTTTGATACCTCTTCCAAAACTGCCGCGGTTGCTATATTGCGGGATAACGTTATTTTATATGATGCTGTCATAAATATTGATTTAAACCATTCGGAAGTGCTTCTTCCGGCGATTGAACAAGCCTGCCTGCAAACAAAAATAAAAATTTCCGAAATTGATTTGTTTGCCTTCACCATTGGTCCCGGATCATTTACAGGACTGCGTATTGGAGCCAGTACACTCAAAGGATTAATGCTCGCGACGGGAAAACCCGCCGTCGGGATTTCTTCTCTGGCGGCCCTTGCTTTGAATGCCGGAATTAGTTCAAAAATGATTTGTTCCGTAATGGATGCGGGGCGTGGGCAGGTTTATATTGCGTATTTCCGGTATAAAAAAAACGGCCTACCGGAACAAATCGGCATGGATGAAGTAATTGATCCGGAGAAAATTGCACATGATTCTTCACAAGAGATAATTTTTGTCGGTGACGGAGCCATCAAATATGCCGGTTCAATAAGTAACAACAAAGATAAAAAGATCAGTATCGCGTCGGAATTGCAGCAATATATCAGGGCTTCATCTGTGGCTATTCTAGGCATGGACAAATATAATCGCAACGAATTACTTGATGCCGAGACATTTGTACCTGTCTATCTTCGTTCAGTGGACGCACGTATAAAGAAATCTTTATTTCAGGATTGATACACCATCTCGCTTGTAATCACCACCTTGCAGGCGGTAATTACCGGTAAGGTAAAGTTACGATTTATTATGCGCTCCCCTTACGGGATGAGCTTCCGGTTTTCGGCTAACTTTATTGGCATCGTCGTCGGCTTCCTCAACGTATAAATACGGGAGTGTCCCCGAAGGGGACACAATATAAATAGATCATTTCCTTGCCGATGATCCGCGCCAGAATGACGTGGATCACAAATACGCCTGCCCAAGCCTCCTCCTTGCCGACGCGTTATCCTTTGACCGTGAGTGCAACCGAAAAGGAAGCACAATAAAATTGATTTGTACCGTGACGGGAATTGACGCCGGATCGGCGGCAACTTCAAATCGAAATGGTGTTAAGACGCTTTAACTTTGTTCAACAGTTCCCGGACTTTTTTATTGTTTGGATTTTGGGAAAGGACAAATTGAAGACGTTCGACAATATCTTCAATGTTTACAATATTAGGATTTGATAAGAATACTGAAAAATAAGCATTAGCTAAATTATAGTTGGTTTCTTCGTTTAAAGGGTTAATTTTAAGAGCTTTGCGATAAGCAGATATAGCTTGTATTACATTGTTAGTTATTTCATAAACAGAACCAAGATCGTTCAATGCATCAGTGTTTTCAGGATCAATTTTTAATACACTATGGAAACTTTTTGAGGCTTTAGCATAATCTCCATTTTGAAAATGAATTCTGCCTATATTGTGCAGAGCCTTCGTATGTTTTGGATTAATCTCAATAATCTTTTCATATTCTTCCTCCGCTTCATCATACATATCATGTCTATCATACAGAGTCGCCAGACAAAAACGAGGTTCGACATCCTGTGGAGCAATTTCGATAGCTCTTGTGTATTGTTCTAAAGCGTTGTGATAATCTCCTTGCAACTCCAATATATGGCCGATTTTGATAATAGCTTCGATATTGTAAGAATCTACTTCCAATGCTTTTTCGTAGCATTTTTTTGCAGAATCCAACATATCCATTCTTTCATAGATATATCCAAGATTTATAAATGTTTTGGGATTGTTTGGTTCCAGTTCTGTTATTATTTGAAAACATTCTAAAGCCTTGTCATAATCTCTATTATCCAGATGAAAAAGACCCAGTTTGACGTAATCATCGGAAGAATGAGTATCTTTTGCAATAGATTTATTACGACGAGCGATGATTAACTTTTTATTGTCTGAACGAGCATTAAACTGTTTTTCGGATGTTATCTTTTCCAACATCGTTTATACCTGATTTTCATAATGATGTCATGATTTTAATTTGTATTTTAGGTGCTGTTGAATTTCTTTAAAATAACATTTTTAACTTCAAACCAAATAGCAACCGGATCAGAAATTGATGCATGCATCATTTGCGGATTTCCTTTAAGGATTTGTGCTGACCAATATCCCGCCAGTTTATTTTTGTTTTCAGTGCTTGCCGATTGCGCTTGTTTTATAATATTAGCCGGAATAGTCAGTTTGATCTTCTGTTTGCCGATTAATACATCTTCGTAAACTTCTTCCTCCGCCTGTATTGGCTGCTCTTCCATTTCTGCTTGTTTTGTCTCAACAGGTCTGGATTCTCGTTGAGGAGGAACAGGCGCTACAGGAGGCTGGGGCATTACCGTTCTTGGCCCAACAGGTTTAGATTCTTCCTGTTGAGGAGGAATATTATTTGCAGAAGTTCTCGCAAGGGGTACACCCTGAATAGGGACATAATTTGTAGAAGGTTTTGCCAGTGGCACTGTTTCGGGTGGAACAGGTCTGATTTCCCGTTGAGGGGGAATAGGCGTTGCAGGAGGCTGCCCCGGCATATCGATTCCCTGTGGAACAGGTCTGGCCCACCGTTGAGGAGGAACAGGCGCTACGGAAGGTTGTTGGGGCATATCCATTTCCGGTGGAACAGGTCTGGCTTCTTCCCGTTGAGAAGGAATAGCTTCTGCAGGAGGTTGCTCCTGCATATTCATTTCCGGTGGAACAGGTCTGGCTTCTTCCCATTGAGAAGGAATAGCTTCTGCAGGAGGTTGCTCCTGCATATCCATTTCCGGTGGAGCAGGTCTGGCTTCTTCCCATTGAGGGGGAATAGGCACCGCAGATGGTTGCTCCTGCATATCCATTACCGGTGGAGCAGGTCTGGCTTCTTCCCGTTGAGGAGGAATAGGCCGTGCAGGAGGCTGCCCCGGCATATCCATTCCCGGTCGAACAGGTCTGGCTTCTTCCCGTTGAGGGGGAGTAGGCCGTGCAGGGGGCTGTCCCTGCATATCCATCCTTGGTCGAACAGATCTGACTTCTTCCCGTTGAGGAGGAATTGGCGTTGAAGGAACCTCTGTTTTGGGTGCCTCTTTCTTTGGAACTGAAACTCTGGGTGTTTTTTCAGTTTCCGGTTCTTCAATGCTTTCACCGGATGGCTCTGCCTCTGGACGGGTCTGCGGCTTGTGTTTTTTCAAAGAGGTTTTGCTTAATTTTTTAAAGCGATCGGCGATTTGCACAGCAACTTCACCGGATATAGATTCAAATTCGTTAGTTTCGCCTGCTTTAATACAAAGTTTGCATATCTTGTTAATCAGGCGGGGTACGCCGTGTTCGGAAAATTCCCAGATTACAGGAATGGCGTCATCGTCGAATATCTTTCTTTCAGTGCCGGCAATCTTAAGTCTTGCTTCAATATAAGTTTTAACAGCTTCCTCTGAGGGCAGTTTTTCCAAATGACCATAAGTGCCAATCCGTTGAAATAAATTAGCCCGTTTAGGATGTTCTAATGTCTGCGCAAATTCCATCTGGCCGACAAGAAGCAGGGTAAAAAGATTACGATCGTCATCCTGCATATTGGTTAAAAGTCGTAAATCATCTAAATTAGTGGGAGATAAGACATTGGCTTCATCAATAACAATTACAATTTTTTTGCCCTGGTCTGCTGTTTCAAAAAGAAGACGATTAAACTTTTCCTGCAAATCGACCTTATTTTTTATTTCACATTGCTTACCTGTTATCTGTCCGATAATTTCTTTTAACAGTTGTACGAAAGAAAGAGCGGGATTGGTAATTAAAGCGACTTTATATCTTTCCGGCTCCAATGAATCAATGATTACTCGCAGGGAAAGAGTTTTACCTAAACCTACTTCGCCAACAATGACAGTGAGACATTCATTGCCCTCTTTAATAGCATAAATTGTTTCAGCAATAACATTTTCCATGGATTCATGGCAGTCCACATACATTGAAGCATCAGGAACATTGTCGAAAGGTGGCTTAGTTAAATTCCAATAATCGCTATACATCTTTCTTCTCCTAATAAACCATTATAAAATATATAAAGTTTATCCTTCAGTATTAAATAATAAAACAAATTTAATGTTCATTGTTGAGTTGAGCAAATTGAGCATCATTACTCAAATATTCCAGTATATCTTCCAGTAAAAAACGTCTCATCCTTCCCAGTTTGTAACTATTAATCTTCTTCTCATGGACAAGTTTTTGCAAAAAGCTTCGGCTGACCTGAAGCATCTGACAAACTTGATTGGGAGCCAGCATTCTTAAAAGCAAAGAATCATTAAAACGAAAATTGATAGCAAGTTGTCCATCAGCATTAATTTTTATATCAAATGACGGATCATTTTTTGTTCCGCTCAACAATTCTTTTATATATTCTGATTGTTGCAAAAGCGTGGATTGTTCTTTTGTCATAATGATGGAAATAACAGAAGAGGAATTATCGATGAATTCTTCCACTATTTTCTTATCTGGAAATTCATTTTGGTTCTCGATGGCGACGCTGCTGACAAATTCTTCTGCCGTCTTTTTATCTGGAAATTCGCTTTGATTCTCCATGGCGAAGCTTCTTACAAATTCCTCTACCATTTTCTTATCTGGAGATTCGCTTTGATTCTGCATGTCGATGCTGTTGAGATATTCCTCTTCTATTTTTTTATCAGGGAATTCGACGCGATTATCTATGGAGATGCTGCTGACAACGGCTTTGGCAGGAATAGTATCAATCTTTTCCGGTTGTGGAAGCTTAACTTCCGGTTGGGCGTATTGTTGACGCCTTTTTACAATGCAGATCTTTTCCATAGTACTCCTGATAATCTTTGTTGAACAAAAACAATTATTGTTGGAGAAACTTGATAATAAAAAAGTCTTTCCAATAGAAACCTTATTTCAGCCATTAACGCAAGGCTGCAAAATTTGGTTTAAATATGTATGTATGTAGCTTATTTAGTAAGTAAAATCAAGATAATATTTTGCTCTGTAGACGTTAAAACCCCTTCTGTATGGGAGGGAAAGTTATTCGGAAATTTGCAGAAGGAAGTCCTTATACCCATTCGCTTTTAAAAATTAACTTTGTTGACATCGTGATCGGCCCTCCAGAATGTATGGAATATAAAAACGTCCCCGAATGGGATGCAATATAAATGAATCATTTCCTTACCAGGACATGGTACTGCTTAGGCGGCAAAGTCTCATGGAAAACGTATTATTTGATAAGAAGACTTTTTTCCCCAAGATGTATTGTGTAAAATATGGCCAAAAGACAAAGGAAAAGAGCAAGACCAAAAGAGCAGGTTATCCATGCCATCTGCATCAATGAAAGACTCTGTCCGCGCAATTGGGCCATAAAGATGTAATACACTGGTCCGGCTTCCAGAAATATAACCACGGCTATTAAACTGAAACTGAGAATCATGAAAAGCAACCCGCCAAAGCCGGTTACAACCTGCACCGGATTTTCCGATTTAAAATCCGCGTAGATAGCTCCCAGCCCGGTGGCCAGGCCAACCACAGCAGGAACGAGACAAAATATTGTTATGGTTGATAGAACCATCATGAAAGGAGAAACTTGCAGAAATAAGTTGGAAAAGATAACCAGAATTTCTGCCAAAATTATCAGAGGTATGTAATATAAAAAAAATTTAATCCAGAGGAATTTTTTTGTCGATACCGGCGCCGCCTGAACAATCCAGAAGGCTTCGCCTTCCATGCTTACTGCCGGGAAAACAAAACGGGCGGATATAGCCGAGAGCACGGAAGCGGCCAGTCCTATATTTAAGAAAGAAAATAAATTTTGCAGATAAACAGTTTTAATTGGTAAATTGTTCAGAGGTAAAACAGAAAAGTTGTAGAGATAAATTGTAACCAGTGCGGCCATCAAAAATAATTGCGGCCATTGTGACGAATCTCTGAAAAAAGTCCGGATTTCCTTGACGGCAAAAGCCTTCGATTCGCGCGGAAGAAAATTTAATGAACTTTCCCAATTAAAACCCTTATATTTCAGTGGAGCAAAAAGACGCCCGGGAGTTGTTTGTGATTTAGAAAAACCTGTAAAGTACGCGATCTTCGCGGTAATGTTATTGATAAAAATAAGCATGAAAGCAAAAGTTCCGGTAAGCGTTAAATTGAACAGGCATGTTTTTGTTTCGTTATCGAGGGCGGCTTTAATGGTATCGGTAATCCATGTTGTGGGCAGAAGCGGCGAGTTTGGTGTTTGCATGGAATTTAAATAAAGAACAACAGAAGCAAAACTGTCAGGATTAACTAATTGTTCCGGTCGCGTTAAACGCAAAATAAAAACAAGAATCATTACCATAATAACGCCCAGAAGAATAAGAATTGTTCTGATTCGTCCGGCGGGAAGTATTATAGCGCCAAATAAAACTAAAATGCCGCCAAGCGCTGAAGCGATGAGGCACATGAAAATCATCGCCGTTAAAAAAGTCACGTAATAAATGATGTTTGCTTTGTATATTAATCCATAAGATAAAAATATCGGAAGACTGAAGGCGACAATCATCCAGGAGCTGTCAAAGGCGCTGATAAGCCATTTTGAGAGAAAGATATCTTTTGAGGAAACCGGCAATGAATGCAGAAGCGGTAAATCATAGCTCAAATACAAATGAGAAAGGCAATTAATGATGTTGCTGAAAAGTAAAAGCGTAAAGAAGGTCATGATGATCATGGACAAAAGTTTTATGGCCAATATGTTTCCGAAATCCTGCACACTTTGAAAATATGACAATACACGATAAAAAATAATAAATGTGCCTATCCAGAAAATAATGCCAAGCGCGCTGTACATGAAAATGCGCGCCCAGTTATTTTTTTTATTACCCTGTCGTAAACTGTTGATGCCGGAAAGTATGCGCGGCCTTAATAAAGAAAAAATAGTATTCATATAAAAGTATTCTCTTTAATTATAGTCAGAAATACTTCTTCGAGCCTGGCCTCGCCGAGTTTCGCGATATGCTTTAATTCATCAAGGCTGCCTTGGGCCAACAGGGTTCCTTTGTGAATTAATCCTATTTTATGGCATAAATCCTCCGCTATGCTTAAAGTGTGCGTGGAAATAAAAATAGTCGTTTGATTGGCGGCCAGTTCTTTTAAAATATCCTTAACCATATGCACTGCCTCCGGATCAAGTCCGACCATTGGTTCATCAACGATCAATATCTTGGGATCATGTAATAAAGCGGAAGCTATGATCAGCCTTTGCTTCATGCCGTGAGAGTAAGCTTCAATCAGCTCATCAGCCCAGTTCCAGAGGGCGAATTGCACAAGGAGTTCTTTGGATTTTTGCTGAATTATTTCGCGCTTAACATCGTATAAATCAGCAGAAAAACGCATAAACTCCATCCCTGTGAGTTTCTCGTAAAGAAAAGGCCTGTCCGGAACAAAGCCGATCATTTTTTTTCCTTCGACGGGGTTTTTGGCCATATCAAATCCACCGATTATAACCGTACCGGAAGTGGGAGCAAGGATACCTCCCATCAGACGGATTGTTGTAGTTTTACCGGCTCCGTTGGGGCCGATAAAACCATAAATTTCGCCGCCGGCGACATCTAAACTGAGCTTGTTTACCGCCAGGGTAGTGCCGTAATCCTTGGTTAGTTCCTGTAGTTTGATCATTTTATCTGCTGTAATACCTCCAGTTTAATTTTACCTATGGCGCCAATTAAATTTAGTTGCTCTTTGCCATTGCCGCGGACAAGCATGATGTGGGTCACATCAGCCGGGAACTGATTGAAAACAGCGTCGGCAGTAATCCATTTATCCAGATAAAGAAGGCACCACTCGTGGTAATAAAAGCGGCCCCGCAGATAAACCAGTCCCGCTTCTATTTGCGCCGGTATTCCGGCAGCTCGCAGTAAAGAAACTGTAAGCACGGAGTGCTCTTTACAGGCGCCGGCTTTATTTTTTAGAACCTCCAGCGCGTTGGGCACGGACAACACCGGTTTTTTCTCAATATTGCGGTAAACCCAATCGACAATTTTTCTTGCTTTTTGCTCGTCAGAATCAGTTTGCTTGATAATATTATTCACTTGTCTCTTAATCTGCGGATCGTCGGATTGTATAAGCGCTGCAGGTTTTAAAAAGACGGCAATATCTCCTGGAAAATTATGATTTAACGTTGAAGATAATGGCAACTGCTCTCTGGTGATGGTTAGAATATTGTTGCGAAAACTTTGCCTTTCATCATTGAGAGATAAAGTATTGCCGGTACCGCTGATTTTGATTTTAATTTCGTGCAGCTTATCAGGTTCAGTAATTTCAACATTGGAAGGTATGGAGGAAATTTGCGTAAAATCGACGCTGGCTCCGGAAGCTATTCCTTCCATGGCTTTTTGCTGGTTAACCTTTTCCATAGAGATGCCAAGAATGCCTGTTTCCTTCACAATATCTCCTTCTTTATTCAGCCATGCGCAGTTTTTGGCACCCATGAAATCGGCGCAATATTTTTTTGTCAGGATTCGTTTCCCCATTATGGTAATAATTTCATCGGCATTTCTGGTAACTTTTATTGCGCGGATTGAAAGTGTTGAGGGATCGAAAATACTGAAACTGCGGGTTGAATCTTTTTCTAAATCATTGTGAAAAGCGGTTTCATAAATGTTACCGCTGATATGAGGAATATCTGTTAGCGGGATTTCGCTTTTTTGTTGCTTTTCAGGTGAACCGGTGAACAAAATCAGCTTATTTTTAATGACATGGCCGTTAGCATTAAAGTGAAAAATTCCGGAATTCAAATTAAAACTAAATGAAGAAAGTGTCATATCCGGGTTCAAATCGCCATCTGTCGAAATATTGAGTTCCTGAGTTACTCCCATTATATTTATTTGCATAAAAATAGTCTCAATAAAATGAAACTTTTCATTCGCATGAGTAAAAGTCCGGTGAATTAACCCGATCTTATTATTGTTTTGATATATATTCATCCATGTGTCTTGCGGCTGCTGTGATTTAGACATTGGTATAGTTGCGACTGCTTCCGTTTTTTTCTGAAAAAATTCAAGACGGATTAATAACAGCAAGAAAAAGGCAAGCGTGATTAAAATGCCCCAGACCATGTTCCATTTTATTTTTTGCATATTTTGCATAAGAAGATGAACCGAAGAAAATTCAGTAATTAAATCATTTTTTATTATACATAATACATGCGGTGTATGCAATAGCAAACAAATACTTATTCTGACTTTTTTTTGTATAAAAATTAAAGATTTATTGACAATCGCACTCAATTGATATATCAAAAAAAGTCATTTAATGCTTAAGCCGTATTTAGGAGACGGCTTGTATTTTTTACTGTTTCAATATCATGTAGAATGCGAATTTGTATTAAGAAAAGATAAATGCTTTATGAAACGTGATAATATTATTGCTAACGAAGGTTATCCTTTTATCGTTGTTTCCCTTGTCGTCACGGTTTTTATCGCTTTGTTAGGTGGGAACCGGTGGTTGATCATTCTATTTACTCTTCTGACATTTTTTATTATCTGGTTTTTCCGTAATCCGGAAAGATTTTTTCAAGACCAGGAAAAAGCCCTGATTTCTCCGGCCGATGGTAAAGTAATCAAAATTGAAAATGTCGAAGTGGATGGAACAATTTCCGGAAAATTTAAAAAAATAAGTATTTTTATGAATGTATTTAATGTCCACGTTAATCGTGCTCCCTATGCGGGGAAAATTGAAGCGATTAACTACCACGAAGGTAAATTTTTTTCTGCCAATTTAGATAAGGCTTCAAAAGAGAATGAACGCAATGAAGTTATGATTCGTACCGAAGATGGACGCACTATTTGGACGGTGCAGATTGCCGGTCTGGTCGCCCGGCGTATTGTTTGTTGGGTAAACCCGGGGGTGAACATTAAAAAAGGCGAACGATTTGGCTTGATTCGCTTTGGTTCGCGAGTAGATGTTTATTTGCCTGAAGATTCCGATATCTCAGTTAAGCTCAAAGACAAAGTTAAGGCTGGTCAGACAATTTTAGGACATTTATCATGAATATGGAAAATTCTCCTCAAAGGATGCGTATTAGAAAAGGAATCTATGTGTTGCCGAACTTATTCACTTCGGCCAGCTTATTTTGCGGATTCTATTCCATGATCGCTTCAATTAAAGAAAATTTTGTTCCCGCGGCTATAGCTATTCTTGTATCAGGTATATTTGATGGATTGGATGGCCGTGTTGCCCGTTGGACAAATACAACCAGTAAATTTGGTGCGGAATATGATTCTCTGGCCGATGTTATAGCGTTCGGTATGGCTCCATCACTTTTGGCATATAACTGGTCTTTGTCTATTTATGGGAAGTTGGGCTGGATAGTATCTTTTTTGTTTGTTCTTTGCGGCGCGTTAAGATTAGCCAGATACAACATCCAGATAGGTATAATCGAAAGCAAGGTATTTAATGGCCTGCCTATTCCCGCTGCGGCTGCGGTTGTGGCGATGACGGTCATATTTTTCGATTATTTCGGTGTAGAAGGAAAAATCTATAATATTCTAATCCTGGTTTCTGTCTTCATTTTATCTTTTCTGATGGTCAGCAGTGTCAAATATTACAGCTTTAAAGATTTGACACTTCTTAAGCGTAAACCTTTTACAATATTCTTCTGGTTAATCGTTTTACTGATTATAATTGTTCATTGGCCGGAAATAATGGGTTTCGTGATTATCACAGGTTACGCTATTTCGGGACCGGTTTGGTGGGTAATAAGAATTGACCGGCAAAAATGGCAGGAAGCCAAGAAAAAGAAAAATGATATGAATATGTAAAATAATTATAACAGGATTATGATTTTATTTTTTCGTGAAAAATTATGAGAATTATCGGAGGTAATGCCAAGGGAAGGAAGTTGCTTTTTCCTCCCGGATCGAAGGAACGGCCAACTTCGGATTTTTTACGAGAAGCTCTTTTTAATATATTAGGTCACCTGGAAGATAAAACATTTCTTGATCTTTTTGCCGGGTCGGGCAGTGTCGGTTTAGAAGCCGCCAGCCGGGGGGCGCAAGAAGTTTATTTTGTGGAGAAAAACAAAAACCTTGCTGCGATTATCAAGAAAAATATTCAAACATGCTGTTTAGATAAAAACTGCAGTATAATCGCTAAAGATGTTGAGTATGGTTTAGGCGATCTTCTTAAAAAAAAGTGTAAAGTTGATATTATATTTGCCGATCCGCCCTATAACCGGAATCTGGTCGGGACAGCGCTGAATCTCTTAAATAAATATCAAGTTTTCAAAGAAGATGCTGTGATTATAATTCAACATTCAATAAAGGAAAGTTTCAGCGGGACAGTGGGTAATAATATTTATCTGACGGATCAGAGAAAATATGGCGATAATGTCTTAACTTTTTTAAAGATGGAGAATGAATGATGCAGGATAATTTCGTTAAAAGAATTGCAATATACCCGGGATCATTTGATCCAATTACGAATGGTCATGTCGATATCATCAAAAGGGGTTTGAGAATGTTTGATGAAATCGTCATCCTTATCGCTTACAATCCCAACAAGGTTTATCTTTTTACAGTGGAAGAAAGAATGGAAATGATTCGCGAAATATTCAAGGATACTAAAAACGTCAGAGTGGATTGCTATTCAGGTCTGCTGGTTGATTATTTAAAAATTACCGGCGCCAACATAATATTGCGTGGAATGAGAGCTTTATCTGATTTTGAATATGAATTTCAAATGGCACTGATGAACCGTCGTCAAACAAAAGATCTCGAAACCGTGTTTCTTATGAGCGGATTCAAATGGTTTTATACGAGTTCCCAGTTAATAAAAGAAGTGGCAAGTCTGGGAGGAACGGTTAAAACTTTAGTGCCGGATAATGTTAATCAGAAATTAATGGAAAAATTTAATACGAATAATATTAAGGGGTAGCTCTTGCGATTATCATCGAAAAATTTAGCAATTACAGCTATAGCAAACGCTTTGTCTATTGATTTTTCGTTTGAGATTTGAAATTTATTCAATCGCGGGGACAGGTCTTCCGGCAGATCAATTGTGTCTGCAATGCTGGCGGGGCAATTGAGTTTAACCTTAGCGTCACTTCCTCGTCATTAAATAATATTTTAGTTGAAGATGAATTCAAATGTTGTAAATTCGTTAGAGAGTTGGCGTTTGTGGAAAATTTATCTTTTATCAGGAGAAGAAAAACAAAAAAGATAAATCTCGGTATTGTACCAATAGGTGGGGACTCTCCCATTGTTGTGCAATCGATGACAAATACGGATACGCGGGATGTGGAAGCCACTGTCGCGCAAATCAATGCGCTGGCCAGAGCCGGTTGTGAAGTCATCCGCATCGCTGTGCCTGATCAAGAAGCTGTGCAGGCGATTCCCGCCATAAAAAAGAAAATTAATATTCCCCTCGTTGCCGATATTCATTTCGATTACCGTCTTGCTATAAATGCCATGAAACAGGGAGTTGCGGGAATCAGAATTAATCCCGGCAATATCGCCCCGGATAAAATCCGCGAAATTGTCAAGGTGGCCAAAGAGCGGGAAACAGTGATTCGTATTGGTATTAATTCCGGCTCTCTGCAAAAAGATTTATTGTCGAAATATGGAGGCGCGACGGCTGATGCCCTTGTCGAGAGCGCGTTGCAAAACATAGAGGTGGTGGAAGATCAGGGCTTCGGCTTGATTAAATTATCGCTTAAATCATCGGATGTCCCTACTATGATCAGTGCTTATCGCGCTATTTCGGCAAAAACCGATTATCCTTTACACCTCGGAGTGACGGAAGCCGGATCACTGGTTAATGCCGCAATTAAATCCGCGCTGGGAATAGGCACTCTTCTTTATGAAGGCATCGGCGATACAATCAGGGTGTCTGTTACGGGCGATCCTGTTTCGGAAATTCCCATGGCATATGGAATTATGCGTGCGTTGCAAATCAGGAAGGTGGGACCCGAAATTGTTTCCTGCCCAACTTGCGGGCGTTGTGAAATTGATCTTTTAAGTGTAACCGGCAAAATAGAAAAGGCTCTTGCTGGTAAAAAGGATTATTTGAAAATTGCTCTGATGGGCTGTGTGGTTAACGGTCCAGGTGAAGCGGCGGATGCCGATATAGGTATTGCCGGAGGCAAGGGTCAGGGGATTCTTTTTAAAAAGGGAAAAGTTGTAAAAAAAGTTAACGAAAAAGACTTTGTGAAAGTTTTACTCAAAGAGATAAATATAATGATTGACGAAAGGAAAAAGATTTAATGCGTTATTCAGACATGTTCTTACCGACGGGACGGGAAGTTCCTTCCGATGCCGAAGTAATAAGTCACCAGTTAATGATCAGGGCCGGTATGATCAGAAAATTGACCAGCGGTATATATTCATACCTGCCTCTGGGTTATCGCGTTATCCGCAAGCTGGAACAAATTATCCGGGAAGAAATGGATAAAGCCGGAGCGCAGGAAGTTCATCTGTCAATGGTTCAGCCCGCGGAGCTCTGGGAAGAATCGGGACGATGGACGCATTACGGAAAGGAACTTTTGAGATTTCGTGATCGCCATGACCATGAATACTGTCTGGGGCCGACCCATGAAGAAGTAATAACCAGTTTGGTCCGTAATGAAATAAAAACCTATCGTCAGTTGCCCCGCAATCTTTATCAAATTCAGACAAAGTTTCGCGATGAAGTTCGTCCGCGCTTTGGCGTGATGCGCTGCCGGGAATTTGGAATGAAAGACGCTTACAGTTTTGATGTTGATGAAGAGGGCGCGGAGAAAAGTTATGAGAAGATGTTTGCCGCCTATAACAATATTTTCCGGCGTTGCGGTTTACAATTCCGTTCGGTGGAAGCTGATTCGGGCAGCATCGGCGGGAAATATTCGCACGAATTTATGGTCATGGCCGAATCCGGCGAAGACGCGATAGTGTTTTGTGAAAAATGTTCGTACGCGGCTAATCTGGAAAAAGCCGAAGTGGCGTGTCCGGAGAAAAAATTAATATTTGAAGAGGATTTTCTGCCTTTGGAAAATGTTTATACGCCGGATGTTCGTACCATTGAAGAAGTCAGCGCATTTTTAAAAGTGAATCCGCAGGATATTGTGAAAACATTGATTTTCAATGCCGATGGCAAACCTTACGCCGTGCTTATAGGCGGCGATCAGGAAGTCAACGAGATAAAAGTAAAAAATTATTTAGGCGCTTCCGAGTTGGAACTTGCCTCTGATGAAATGATTATGCAGGCGACGGGCGCGCCGCGTGGATTTGCCGGTCCAGTGAGTCTAAAAATACCCATACTTATTGATTATTCAGTAATTGATATGATCAATTTTGTCACCGGCGCCAATAAGGAGAATTATCATATAAAGAATGTGAACATCGGCAGGGATTTTAAAGTTGAAGCCTTTGCTGATTTTCGTGTTATCACGGATAAAGACAAATGCCCCCGCTGCGGCGGTGGCATAAAATTCGCGAGGGGTATCGAAGTAGGTCATGTTTTTAAACTGGGAACAAAGTACAGCAAAGCGATGAAGGCCGTATATCTTGATAAAGACGGTCAGGAAAAAATCATGATAATGGGCTGTTATGGAATTGGAATCGGCAGGACGGTTGCCGCCGGAATTGAACAGAATTACGATGAAAACGGAATTGTCTGGCCGATGCCCCTGGCACCATACCATGTGATTATAACGCCTGTGAATGTCAATGAAAAGAACATCATGGATGCCGCGGAGAATCTTTATCATTCGATGAAAGCCCTGGGTATTGATGTTATTTTCGATGATCGTGATGAACGCGCCGGCGTGAAATTTAAAGACGCGGAACTCATCGGCATACCGCTCCGAATTACCATAGGTCAGAAAAACCTTTCTCAGGGAAATGTTGAGCTGAAAATCAGAAAGACCGGCGAAAATACGATATACTCACTGCAGGAGATAGTACAAAAAATAAAACAAATTATTGAGCAGGAATTAAATCCTGATATACTATAGCCGTAAGTCGTCGAACAGGCTGGAGACTTAATGCTACGTATTAATGATATTATCGATAAAGCTCAAACTTATCTTCCGCCCGAAGACCTGGAAATGATTGAAAAGGCCTATATTTACTCGGCCTCAGTGCATCAGGGACAGGTACGATTATCGGGGGAACCGTATCTCACCCACCCGATGGAAGTAGCGGGAATCCTGACTGATATGAAAATGGATGCCGCGACAATTATCAGTGGATTACTGCATGACACAATCGAAGACACATTAACCACAGCCGAACAACTTGAAAGAGAGTTTGGCAAGGACGTGGCATTTCTGGTCGAAGGATTGACCAAACTCAGCCGTATTTCTTTCGGCTCTCAGGAAGAAAGACAATCTGAAAATTTTCGCAAAATGATTTTGGCCATGTCGGCCGATATCCGTATTTTACTGGTGCGCCTGGCTGACCGGATTCACAATATGAGGACTTTGCAGTATCATCAGAAGGAGAAAAGACTTTATATAGCCAGGGAGACTATAGATATATACGCCCCATTGGCCAATCGTCTCGGAATAAATTCGATGAGGATGGAATTGGAAGACTTGTCTTTTCAGTATATTGCTCCCGATGCTTATGAAGAATTATCCGCGCAAATCGCCAAATCAAATGAAGCCCGCAATCGTTATACCGAAGAAGTTAAGAGTATCATTTTCAAGGAACTGGAGAAATATTCCATTAAATGCAAAGTTGAAGGAAGGGCGAAACACCTTTACAGCATTTACAAAAAAATGCACGAACAGCACATAAAATTTGACGAAGTTTACGACATCATCGCGTTTCGCGTCATACTTGATTCCGATAAGGAAAAAACCTGCTATGAAGTATTGAGCATGGTGCATGCCCTCTGGAAGCCTGTTCCCGGAAGATTTAAGGATTACATCGCTATGCCTAAAGCCAATAACTATCAATCTTTACATACTACAGTTATCGGACCATACGGGGAAAGGGTGGAAATCCAGATCAGGACAAAAACAATGCATGAATGGGCCGAAAAGGGCATTGCCGCGCACTGGCGGTATAAAGAAGGCCGGGCTCATAGAGATGATGAAGAGAACCAGATAAAAAAACTCAGAGAAGTGCTGGAAATACAGCAGGACGTAAAAAATCCCAAGGAATTCATGTCCGATTTGAAATTGGCATTATTTCCGGAAGAAGTTTATGTTTTTACGCCTCATGGCGATGTTAAATCTTTTCCCAAAGGAGCCACACCCATTGATTTTGCGTACAGCATTCATACCGATGTCGGCAACCAGTGCATTGGCGCCAAGGTTAACAGAAGTATAGTTCCGCTCCGATATAAACTGCAAAATGGAGATCGCGTGGAAATAATAACTCAGGCGGGTCACCATCCCAGTAAGGACTGGTTGAAAAATGTCGTAACAACGAGAGCGATTTCCAAAATAAGAAACTGGATTAATTTAGAAGAAAAGAAAAGCAGCATGGCTTTAGGGCGCGATTTGCTGGAAAAAGAATTTAAAAGAAATAATTTAAAATTCAGCAATTATATTAAGTCGGAAGAAATTAAAAAGGTATTTGCCGGATGTTCCGTAACTTTGCTTGATGATTTAATTTCACAGGTAGGTCTTGGCCGGATTTCACCCAGGCGGGTTGTCAATTATTTTCTGCTAGGCGTTGATGCCGAAATGAATGAGCCGGTTAAAGAAAAAATAAAGAAGAAAAAGCAGGCATCTCCGTCAAGGGGCGTGTCACTTATCGGCATTGACGATATAGACGATATAATGGTTAATTTTGCCAAATGTTGCAATCCAATTCCCGGAGATGAAATATCGGGCTATATTTCCCGCGGACGCGGCGTTATAGTGCACACAAACAAATGTCCCTATATAAAAAAAATGGACGCTGAAAGAATCGTAAATGTCCAGTGGAGTTCCAGAGAAGATAATACTTATCCTGTACATATTAAAGTTATTTGTGAAGACATCAAGGGAATATTGACGGAAGTTAGTTCGATAATTTCATCCTTTGATGTCAATATCAGTTATGCTCAGGTAGAAACGATTAATATGATTGCCACCTGTAATTTTGTAATCGACATCAGCAGTTTACAGCAACTTAATCAAATCCTTTCAGCAATAAAACAGTTGAAATTTGTTAGATCAATCGAGCGTTTACATCATTTTTAAAATTTAGTAAGAATATAAATTGATTGTTGACAAACGAAGCGACTCTGCTATAAGCAAGCGCAACTTTAAGATTGGTGATAATTATGTTTAATAAGAAAAATATATTGTTAATGATTGGCATTTTTGTATGCTTTGTATTTTGCGCGGCTTGTGAGCTATCCGCGATGGAAAAAAAGCATATAATTCTTATTGATCCGGCGCACGGAGGGCAGGATCAAGGCATTAAATTGACGAATGATGTTTACGAAAAAGATATTACGCTGGCAATTGCCCAGTTCATAAAGAAAGAACTTTCTAGAGAAAGCAATCTGGAAGTTGTTTTAACCCGTGATTCAGATAAGACGGTTACTGAAGAAGACCGGAAAAAAAGTATCGGGAAAATTAAGCCGGACTTTTTTTTAAGTCTTCATGTTAATGGAGGATTCGGCAGGAATGCTTCCGGATTTGAGCTCTATTACCAGGGACTGAGTGATGATATCATTAAAGGAAAAAAGACAGCAAAAGACGATAAGTTGCAGGTGAAAAATAAATGTCAGAATGATTCTGTGGCTATGGCAAAAATTATTCAGGAAAACTTGAATACTTTGTTTCCGCGAAAGGGCAGGGGTTTGAGAAAAGCCGATTTGCCGGTAACTGATGGTTTGCTTGTACCGGCATTGGTTGTGGAAATGGGCTTTGCTACAAATTCCGAAGACAAAAGTAAATTGCTTAATTTAAAAACACAAACGGAGATTTCCAAATCTCTGGCAAAAAGCATCAAAACATTTTTTAGGTGATGAGTGATTAAAAGAAATTCAGGCAGAAAATTCAACGAACTAAGACCGATAAAGATCACAAATAATTACTTGATGAGTGATGCCGGTTCAGTTTTAGTGGAATTTGGCAACACTAAAGTAATTTGCGCGGCCTCGCTGGATAATAAGACGGCGCCTTTTTTAAGAAATACAGGGAAAGGCTGGCTGACGGCTGAATATTCTATGCTGCCCATGTCCACCCAAACGCGGACCGCACGGGAATCCGTTCGGGGACGATTGGGGGGCCGGACGCATGAAATTCAACGATTGATTGGCCGGTCTCTACGGACAGTGACGGATTTAACCGCTTTTGGTGAAAAAACAATTTATTTGGATTGCGATGTTATCCAGGCTGATGGAGGAACAAGAACGGCGTCAATAACCGGCGCGTTTATCGCGCTGGTTGATTTATTAAAAAAAATGCGACAGGATGGTATAGTAAAAGAAATTCCTGTAAGTGACTTTGTATCAGCGATCAGTGTAGGTATTATAGATAATCAGGTTTTACTCGACCTGGAATACGAAGAGGATTCCCGGGCGGACGTGGATATGAATTTTGTCATGACCGGTTCAGGACTGTTTATTGAAGTACAGGGCACCGCGGAGCGGGTTCCATTCAACAAAGAACAAATCGCGCAGATGACAGATATGGCCTCAGGCGGCATCCGGCAGATTATTGAACGGCAGAAAGAAATTGTGGGTGATCTGAGAGGATGAAAATTGTTTTCGCTTCCGGCAACGAAGGAAAAGTAAAAGAGATCAGAGAACTGCTTGAAGGAATGGGAATCCAATTAGTTTCTTTAAAAGATTACGTTCGCGTACCCGAAATTGTGGAAGACGGAAAAAGTTTTCTGGAAAACGCTTTAATAAAAGCGAAGATAATTTCCGCGTTTACCGGTGAAACCGTTTTGGCGGATGATTCCGGATTACAGGTGGATGCGTTAGGAGGAGAGCCGGGCATTTATTCTGCACGTTATGCCGGCCAAAAGGCAACGGACGACGACAATATAAATCTTCTTCTGGCTAAATTAAAAAGCGTTCCATGGGAAAAAAGGACGGCTTCTTTCTGTTGTGCTCTTGTATTATATAGCGCAGACGGCAGTTACGATAGTTTTGAATCAAAATGGAAAGGGCGGATTATCGATGAGCGCCGAGGCGATAACGGCTTTGGTTACGATCCTGTTTTTTTCGTGCCGGAACTAAAAATGACCGCTGCGGAATTACCGGCGGACATAAAAAATAAAGTGAGTCATCGGGGGCAGGCTTTTGCCCAGCTTAAAAAAGTCCTTGGTGAAAGATTAAAAAATTAGAAGTCGGGGCGTAGCGCAGCCTGGTAGCGCGCCTGCTTTGGGAGCAGGATGTCGAGTGTTCAAATCACTCCGCCCCGACCAATTTAAAATAGCTTATCTTAATAACGACACCTTATTAAGGTATTATTTTCATTGACATAAAAAACCAGTTACCTTATATTATATTTGCTTTCATATGTCCTGAAACAATGCTTTACTTTATCTAAGGAGCATTATGGCATATCCAATTCCCAGAAAAAAAACTATTTTTCTTGTTCGCCTGATGGTCATCATTACGTCGGCTTATTTTATTATTTTTTCGCCATCCGCCGGCAGAGAATTGGAAATCTATGCGTATATTTTTATCGCGTTTTATCTGATGACCAATCTGATTGTTGCCTACATTCCGGAAAAATATTTCTATGACGATAAGATTTTCTATGGGTTTATTTTATGCGACAGCATACTGTTGCCGGCCGGAATTTATTTTTCCGGATATGTCGGGTCGGAATTATACCTGATGTTTTTTTTCATTATCTCATTAACTACAATGAGTTCCAACTTTGGATACCTGGTGATAAACACTCTCTTCTTTTCCCTTATCTACTGCTGGCTGTTATATAAAAGGGATCTTTTAACAGGTCCGATGGCCGGAAGCTATCTGATTCAGATTCCGTTTATTGACATCATTGCATTGTTTTACGGATATCTCATAACGACCCGGTTAAAAGATAAAGACGAACGGATTAATGAAGTCAGGGAAAGATATGAGCAAATCGTTCAGGCCACGGATGTGTTGATGTGCATTGTTGATTATGACGGCAAGATTTTATTTGCCAATCAAAAACTTATCAGGTTTTATGGATTTCAGGATGAAAAAAGTCTTTTAGGTCTAACCATCCCGCAGATTTATAATGAAGATGAAATCGAATCCGAAAAATCGTTGAGCCATGTTAAGTCGGTATATGAAAATGATGCCATGGTGCAGTATGAATCCTATGATAAAAATCATGATATATGGTTTGCCAATACACTCAGTCCGATAAGAGATCCCTCAAGTCATGATGTTTTCGCGGTTTGCATTATTTCAAAAGACATCACTGACCGGATTGAAAGGGAGAAAAATTTAAAAGATACTGTTGAAATGTTACGAAAAACCAGGGATCAATTGATACAAAAGGATAAGATGGCCGCTCTCGGACGATTGGCATCCGGTATTGCGCATGAAATGAGGAATCCGCTGGAAATTATTAATATGGGAATGGATTATCTGGAAAGTAATCTTCCTGATGATAATCCTAACATCACTGAATCAATAGAAAGAATATTTAACGCGATTAACAGGGCCGAAAATATTATCAAAAACACTTTATCATTTTCAAGACAATCGGTAGGAGAAATAACGCAAATCCAAATATGTCAATTGCTTGATAACGTGTTGACGCTTGCAAAACAAACGATTCGGAAAAACAGCGTAAACGTACAACGTGAATATGAAAACGAATCGCTGGAAGTGGCCGGCGATTATAATATGATGGAGCAGGTATTTTTTAATCTTGTCAATAATGCGGTTGATTCCATGAAAAACGATAAAGAAAGGATATTGACGATTCGCGCCTATAAACAGTTAGTCTCTGAGGTAGGTTATAAAACCGGTTACCGTCGGGCTGATTATTTTAGCATTGGTGATGAAATGATTGTTGTGGAAATATCAGATACAGGAAAAGGAATTCCCGAGGAAATTCTGCCCAAAATATTTGAGCCATTTTTTACGACGAAGGCCAAAAATGAGGGAACGGGTCTTGGCCTTAGCATTGCCCATATGATAATGGATCGATTATATGGCACGATTGATGTCGAGAGCCGGGAAAACCAGGGAACAACTTTTTTTGTTAAACTTCAACCGAAAAGCAAGTTAATAAAAACAGAGGAGAGATGAGATGTCCGGAAATATCAAAGTGTTGGCTATTGATGATGAAGCTGATTTTTGTTATTTTGTCAAAAAAAATCTCATGCAGTCAGGGATGTTTGATGTAACTATCGCGACAAATGGCGCTGAAGGAATAAAAATGGCCGAAAGTGAAAAACCGGATATTATCCTGCTTGATCTGTTCATGCCCGATATGCCCGGCGAAGATGTTGCGGCTGCTTTAGGAGAAAAGGCCTCTACAGCTAAAATACCGATTCTTTTTGTCACAGCGCTTGCTACAAATGAAGATGTTATTGAAGGGGAGGAGAATAAAATTGGAAATAACTATATTCTGCCAAAACCGGTACGGACAAAAAAACTAATAGAAACAATTGTTAAAATTTTGGGAGAATATTAATCTTAATAAAATCAATGAAAGATAATAGTTCAAACAATACAAAAAAGGCTATTCTCGTTACCGGTGGAACCGGCTACATTGGGAGCCATGCTGTTATCGCACTTGCTGCCGCAGGCTATAATCCCATTATTGCAGATAACCTCACAAACAGCAAGGCCTCTGTTCTGGAACGTATTGCGGAAATCACCGGCAAGCGGCCGCCTTTCTATAAAATCAACATACAGGATAGCGCCGCCCTTGATGAGGTTTTTCAGGAACATCAAATCGCAGCCGTTATTCATTTCGCTGGCCTTAAGGCTGTGGGCGAATCAGTAGTTGATCCCCTGTGTTATTATGAGAATAATATTAATGGCGCCATCTCTCTTTGTTCTGTTATGTCGAAACGAAGTGTTAAACATCTCATCTTCAGCTCATCGGCTTCTATATATGGAGAACCGTCTATCATTCCTGTCAAAGAGGATTGTACTCCGGCTCCTACAAATCCTTATGCCCGTTCAAAACTGATCATTGAGCATATTCTTCAGGATATCCATATAGCCGACCCATCATGGCGAATTGCAATACTGCGCTATTTTAATCCCGTCGGCGCCCATGAAAGCGGTCTGGTTGGAGAAGATCCCCGGGGAGTTCCCAATAACCTCATGCCCTACATAAGTCAGGTTGCCGTGGGAAGCCGCAAGAAAATTAACATTTTTGGTAAGGACTATCCCACATCAGACGGCACAGGAGTGCGAGACTACATCCATGTTATGGATTTGGTTGAAGGTCATGTGGCCGCTCTGGCAAAGATGGAGAAGACTGATTTGTGGTCGTCATACAAAAAACCATTGGTTATAAATCTCGGTACCGGGCAGGGTTATACAGTTATGGAGATGCTCCGGGCCTTTGAAAAAGCATCGGGGAAAAAAATACCATATCATATTACCGGCCGCCGCCCCGGCGATATCGCGGCCTGCTATGCGGATCCTTCTTTGGCGCAAAAACTTCTGAAGTGGAAAGCCAAACGCAGTCTTGTGGATATGTGCAGCGATGCATGGCGTTGGCAATCCCGTAATCCGCAGGGTTATTCATAAGAAATACCCATGATAGAACTGTCACAAAGAGAATGAAAATTTTAGTGTGAACCTTCAGGTTCGCTTATTTTTTACGGATCTAAAGACAAGCCCTTTGCATCCAATAATAACATTAATCTAATGAACCGTTTTCAGAAGAAAATGGGGTAATAAAAATTCGTCTCTTCCCTGAACTTAAAAGGAGTTCCAGTCCATTACTTTGAAAACTCCGGCCGAACTCATTGGATAGCAAGCAGGGGCTCCACTTCATCGCGGATTTTTTGCAGGCTTTCTTCGGAGATGGCTTCAAAACGTAAAACGATTACCGGCTGAGTATTGGAGGAACGCACCAGCGCCCATCCATCCTTGAACGGAATGCGTATTCCGTCGATCTCAACAATGCCGGGCGTATTTTTAAAATGTTTTTTGATTCTTTTTACAATATCCGCTTTTTTATCATCCGGGCAATCGATTCTGATTTCCGGTGTGGCGTAAGTTTTCGGTACATCAGAAAACAGCGTGCTGATTTTCTTGCCGGTATGGGAAAGAATTTCCAATAATCTGAGCGCCGCGTAAATAGCGTCATCATAGCCGAAATAACGGTCGGCAAAGAAGAAATGCCCGCTCATTTCTCCGCCCAACACCGCGTTTTCTTCTTTCATTTTCGCCTTGATCAGCGAATGTCCGGCCTTCCACATTATAGCACGGCCTGAATGTTTTTTTATATCGTCAAATAAAACCTGGGAGCACTTCACTTCGCCGATTATTGTCGAATGGGGCTTCTTGCTGAGAATCTGGCGGGCAAAAAGCAGCAGCAGTTTGTCTCCCCAGAGTATTTCGCCTTTGTCGCTGATTACGCCAAGACGGTCGGCATCGCCGTCAAATGCAATTCCCAAATCCGCTTTTTTATGGGCGACTGATTTTATTAACCTGGTTAAATTTTCTTCCACTGTCGGATCGGGAAAATGATGAGGAAAATTTCCATCAGGTTTGCAATAAATGGGGATGACTTCGCAGCCATAACGTTTTAAAAGAGGAAGGGCGAAGAGCCCCCCGACTCCATTGCCTGCGTCAACAACAACTTTAATTTTTCTATTGATTTTAATATTGTTAAAAAGATAATTTTCATAATCCGTGGAGATGTCCTGGATGCTTGATGAAGCGCTGCCTTTGGAGTATTTGCCGCTTTTCATGATTTTTCTTAATTCCTGAATCTGCTGTCCGTAAATGGTGCTGTGGCCGATGCAAATTTTGAAACCATTGAATTCAGGCGGATTATGACTGCCTGTAATCATAACTCCTCCTCCGATGTGCAGATGGCGAATGGAGAAGTAAAGCATGGGAGTGGCGCAAAGACCGATATCAATTGTGTTAATGCCGGCGGAATTAAGACCTTTAATTAAAAAGTTGTGATATGCTTCAGAACTCAAACGGCAATCGCGCCCGATGGTCATGTTCTTTATTTTGTGCCGGATGGCATAGGTTCCTATAGTTCGGCCAAGGTTGAAAACAAATTCTCCATTTAGATCTTTGTCCACAACGCCTCTTATATCATATTCTCTAAATACGTTAGGATTAAACAATTGTAAAACTCCTTTTGCAATTTATGTTTTAAATTTCAGTGTTAATTCGTAAACACCGCTATCGGATTTTCTATTTATATCAAATCCGCCTTTTTCAAAGACATGGAGCATAGGCATGTTTTCAACGAGTACATCAGCGGTGAATCCCAGTAACCCCTGTCTTTTGGCAAGATAAGTTAGATATTGCAGCAATGCGAATCCTATGCCGGAATTCTGCTGGTCGTCACGAACGGCAAATGCCACCTCAGCGGTATGTGAGCCCTCATCAATTCCATACTGGCCAACGGCGGCAATAAATTGATTAGTCTGGTCTCCCATGACAACGACCAGCACAAGTTCTTTCGTATAATCAATTATTACAAAATTCTGTAGTCTTTCGTGCGGCATGTCTTTCCTAAAAGAGATAAAGCGTCTGTGGATGCTCCTGTCGGAAAGAGAGTAGAAGAAATCTTTTAAAAGTGGTTCATCGCTGATTTTGACCGGCCGGATAAAAAGTTGTAAGCCCGTCTTGGTCGTTGCGTATGTTTCTAGATCTGCAGGGTATTCACCCTGTTTACCGGGAATAAAGGCCTGGTCTTTAAAAATCAATCCGCGTTTTTTTGCTTCTTCAATCAACCATGGCCGGAATTTGGGATGAGCTATGGAAATTAATGCCATGGCTCTTTCTCTGATGTTCTTC
>Ga0187851_10000179_pt1 | contig 68390 bp, 57 predicted proteins | sample June2016WEW_6_10_FD_132997 | JGI IMG/M metagenome (GOLD analysis project Ga0187851, IMG submission 132997) | Peatland microbial communities from SPRUCE experiment site at the Marcell Experimental Forest, Minnesota, USA - June2016WEW_6_10 | ecosystem: Environmental > Terrestrial > Soil >... | reverse complement strand
GGCGCGGTGAGCCTGGCGCTCACCACCAACCTGCTCACTGTGGCCTTGGCGCTGCTCACCGCGTTTACTTACGTCGCCATCTACACGCCGCTCAAGCGCTTCACCACCCTGGCCACCTTCATCGGCGCATTCCCCGGCGCAATGGGTCCCATGCTCGGCTGGACCGCCGCCCGCGGCCTCATCGAGTGGCCGGCCGTGGCCCTCTTCGCCATTCTCTTTGTCTGGCAGTTCCCTCACTTCATGGCCATCGCCTGGCTCTACCGCGACGACTATGCCCGCGCCGGCATTCGCATGCTCCCCGTCGTACAGCCCGATGGGTGGTCCACCGTGGCCGAGGCGCTTTTCTTCGCCGTGGTCATGATTCCCGTAAGCCTCACCCCCTGGCTGCTCGGCATGGCCGGAATTACTTATGCCGTCCTGGCCGCCGTGCTTGGCCTCGTTTACCTGGCCTATACCATCCGTTTCGCCCGCATCCTGCGCAAAATACCCGAGACTGAAAGCCGCATGCTGGCCCGCGACCTGCTCAAGGTCAGCGTCCTCTACCTGCCCCTCCTATTCACCGCACTTATGCTCTGCGCCACCATCAGGACACCATGACGACCGCAGCACCATCCTCCGATATCCGCCCCGCAATCGCCGCCATTCTCGCCATCAGCGCCGCAGCCACAGCCTTTCTCTTCTGGCTCATCTACGTTCATCCCGCGGCAGCGTCCAGCACGCAATTCGCTTTTCTGCCCGCACTCAATGCCCTGCTTAACGGCCTAAGCGCAACCGCCCTGCTGATCGGCTACATTTTCATTCGTGCAAAACGCATCCCCGCCCATCGCGCGTCTATGATCACGGCTTTCATCTTCTCCTCACTGTTTTTGGCCAGCTACATACTTCACCACGCTCTGCACGGCGACGTCCGCTACCCTGCCCATGCCGCCCTGCGATCCGTATACCTGCCGCTGCTTGCCAGCCACATTATTCTGGCCGTCATCGCTCTGCCTCTGGTCCTGGTCACCTTCTTCTTCTCACTCAGCGGCCGCTTCCGTGAGCACCGCAAGGTCGCCCGCTGGACATTCCCGCTCTGGCTCTATGTCTCCATCACCGGCGTAATCACGTACGCCATGCTGCGTCTGGCGCAAGGATAGAAAGTCCAATGCCTCAAAACCAAGCGATTCCGAGCCAAAATGACGGTACCCGCCAACTGCTCCAATGGGGCACGTCGATCCTGGGCGCGGGTCTGTTGGCCACGCTGCTGCTTGAAACGCTGCTCGGCGGCTTCTCGCCCACGGGCGCCAGCACCAACACCGGCTGGTTTGCCCTCATTGTCGCCCTCATGTGCATTCCTTTCGGCGGCCTGCTGCTCTCTCTAGGCATCGCCAAATGGCTCCGCAACCGCTGGCTTTCCCGCCACGGATAATCCTCTGCTATTCTTATCAGTTACTGGAGTGCACGAATATGGCCAAGAGCGTTAACAAAGTCATTCTCTTAGGGAACGTAGGCAAGGACCCCGAGATCCGTTCCACCCCCGGTGGAACAAAGGTGGCCAGTTTCAGCATCGCTACCAGCGAACGACAGAAGGATGCGTCTGGAAACTGGGTCGATAGAACCGAGTGGCACAACCTCGTGGCATTCTCCAAGCTGGCCGACATTGTTGAGAGCTACGTAAAAAAAGGCAGCAAGTTGTATATCGAGGGCCGGCTGAACACCCGCAACTGGGAAGACAAAGACACCAAAAAGAAGGTCTACCGGACTGAGATTATCGTCAATGACCTGTCTCTGCTCTCTGGCCGCGAAGACGGCGCGGGCGGCTACAGCCGTACAACTTCCGGCAGTTCGGCGGCCAGCTTTGATCAGCGCCCACCCGCCGGCCACGACGAAGCCGGCCAATCCGCCGAAATCTCCGACGACGATATTCCGTTCTGAGTAATTGATTCATCCAAGATCAGTAGGGCATTATCAGTGGCCAATGTAGTGCCTACTGATCACTGACAGTTTTATTCTCGGCTTCGCCCAACGGATCGTTATCCCGGTCCGTTACCTCCACCAGCGCAGACAACTGCTTCGCCAGCTCCGGCTTCCAGCTGTTCTCCGGCGCGCGCCAGCTCCAGTTTCCCGCCGCGACGGAAGGCGTATTCATGCGTGCCTCCGAGCCAAGCTCAAGTAAATCTTGCGCCGGAACGATAGCCATTTCCGCCACGCTGCCTGTGACGGCCCGAATCAGCGGCCACACCGGATGCCCGCCAACCGGCCCCACCAACGCCTCAACCGCGCAGTGCTCTGCTTTGCCTGCCCTCTTCCACCAACCCTGCGTAGTGTCGTTGTCGTGCGTGCCTGTATAGGCCACCGTGCCGGTCGTGTACCGCTGGGGCAGGTGAGCATGCGCCCCCTTGTCGCTGAATCCAAATTGAATCACCTTCATGCCCGGCATTCCCATCTCCTGCCGAAGCGCCTCCACCTCCGGCGTAATCATGCCCAGGTCTTCAGCCACCAACGGCAGCGGACCCAGCGCCGTCTCCAGTGCCTGGAAAAGCTCCTGCCCCGGCGCCTTCACCCACTCGCCGTTCACCGCCGTGTCGTCCTCAGCCGGAATCGACCAGTAAGCTTCAAAGCCCCGGAAGTGGTCCAGCCTCACAATGTCGTACAGCTGACAGGAACGGCGAATCCGCTCCACCCACCAGCCAAATCCCCGTTCCTTCAGCACGCCCCAGCGATAGAGCGGATTGCCCCAGCGCTGCCCGGTGGGCGAAAAATAGTCCGGCGGCACTCCTGCGATGTGCACCGGTTTCAGTTCCTCGTCCAGATCAAACAAATCCGGATGCACCCAAACGTCGGCCGAATCCATATTGACGAAGATCGCCACGTCGCCCATGATCCTGATCGCCTCGCGCGCCGCAGCTTCTCGCAAATCGCTCCACTGCCGCGCAAAGGCAAACTGCAGCACCCGCTCCCGGGCCAGTGCTCGATTATTTTCCTCTGCAACCTTGGCTAGGGCCTCCGGCTGGCGACGACGCACCGGCTCGGGCCAGACCGTCCACTCGCCTGTCTTGAACTGCCGGCGCAACTCGGCATAGAGAGCGTAATCGTCGAGCCAGCCCGACTCAGTCTTGCAAAACTCCTCGAACTGCCCCCATTGCCCGGCAAGCTCCTTCTCTTGCGGTCCCCGATCGAGAAAATTCCCCGCCGCCTCATAGAGCAAGGGAACCTTGCGCTCCTCCACTTCGTCAAAATCCACGGGTCCGTTCCGCCCGGCTAGCCCACCAATCCGCTCTCCCGCAATCCAGCCCCAATCTGACAGAAACTCCAGGCTGATGAGATAAGGATTGCCCGCAAAGGCCGATGAACCCGCATACGGCGAGTTCCCGTAGCCCGTAGGCCCCAGCGGCAGCACCTGCCAGATGTGTTGTTTCGCCGCAGCCAGAAAAGCCACAAATTCGTAAGCCACCGGTCCCAGGTCGCCGATGCCCCCGTAGGATGGCAATGAACTTACGTGAAGAAGAACCCCCTGCGAACGTTCGAAATGCATGACTCCATTATCCCCGCTGCCGTCGCGCAATGCCGTTCCCTGCCTTGCAAAGATGCCTCAACCCGCAAAAAAGCCCGCCTTCTTTAGGAGAATGCGGGCATAATTTGCAGTTTCTTTTTTCTCAGCCGGCTTAGGCCCCCGGAATCCCCGGAGTCTTTGACTTGGAGTTGAGCTGGATGCGCTTACTTTTCGTGTAATCGCTGATGACCTGGCTCATAAAAACGTTGAAGACGTTCGAACGGCGCTCCTGTAGAATCTGATCGCGCGTCTCGTCCAGGTTCTTGGTGATCTCATCCTCGCTGGGCTCCTGCTTGTCCACGAGTTTAGCCACTACGCCGGTCCGCTGCGCGTTGATGGGCCCGCTGATCTCGCCTACCTTCATATCGAAGAGTTGTGGAGCGAGTTGGCCTACCTGGCCGAAATCGGGCACCTGGCCGCTGACACCCACCAGTTCGCTGGTCTTTATGGTCGCCCCCACTGCCTTGGCTGCCTTGGACAAGTCGTTCATGCTCTTTGCCTTGTCTGCAAGATCCTTGGTCTTCTGGGCCAACAGCACTCGAATCTGCTGGTTGCGAAAATCGTCAAGAACGTGGCTCTTCCAATCCGCGAAATTCGGCGCATGGGCCGCGGAGATGCCCGTAAGCTGGAAGATCGCATAACCTTCCCCGGTGGGCGCGGACTGCGGCGGATCACCCTGCTTCGAGTCAAAAGCCTTGGCGATAATCTGAGATCCGTCAGGCAGCGCCGGAATCACTCCCTTGCTGTCGAACAGGGGTGAGTTCACCACTTCCAGGTGATGCGCAGCTGCGGTCTTCTCAAGGCCGTTCTTGATGGCCTCTGAGGTCAGTGTGCCGGCATAGCTTTCCTCGGCCTGCGCCAGCTTCTGCCGGACCAGCGTCAACTGAATCGTGGGAAGCACCTCGCTGATGGTCTGCGTGTGCGCCGCCTGCCGCTCTTCCACCTGCACGATGTGGTAGCCAAACTGGCTCTTCACAATCTGCGTGTCGCCGATCTTCTGGGTGAAGATAGCGTTGTCGAACTGTGGCACCATGCGTCCCCGTTGCGAAAATCCAAGTTCGCCGCCTGAATCCTTGCTGCCAGGATCGTCTGAGTACTTCTTGGCCAGGTCGGCAAAGTTCGCGCCGCCTTGTATCTGCTTCAGAATCCCCTCGGCCTTGGCTTTGGCCGCGGCATCGGCCTGGGGGTCAGCGTTTGGCGCCACTTTGATGAGAATATGGCGCGACCGCGCCTGCTCCGGCGTTGAATATTCTGACTCGTGCGCCTTGAAGTACTGTTGAATCTCCTGATCCGTCGGATGCGGCACACCGCCCGGCAGTTCGCTCGGAGTAAAGGCAAAGTAGGTAATCTTGCGCTCTTCAGGAACAGCCGTGGCATACCGCGCCGCGTTCTGCTTGAAGAATCCTTCCAGCTCCGCGTCAGAGGGATTGATCGTCTTGCGCAGGTCCTCCGCGGAAAGAACCGCGTAGTCGAACTTGATCTTGATGCTTTCCTTGCGATAGGTGTCGCGCACTTCCTGGTCGCTCACCGTCACTCCGCCCGTGATAAGCGCCTGCAGCCGGTGTACGACGATACTCTGCCGGATACCTTCCTCAAACTCCGCAACCGATTGATTGAAGCGATTGGCGATCAGCGCGGCGTATGCGTCCTCGCCGATGAACTGCCCATTAGGGAAAAGTACCTGGCCGGCCTGGCCGGTGTGCAGGACACGGTTCACGTCGTCGTTCGTCACGTGTACGCCCAGCTTATCCGCCTCTGCCAGCAGAATCTGCGTCTGCACCAGTCGCTGGCCCTCGCGCTGCTCAAAGTAACCTAGCATCATGGGGTTGTCGGCATATTCAGGGTTCTGCTGCTGCAACTGCTGGCGGGCCGTCTTGTCCACTTCCTCCTCGGTCACCGTCGTGCCTGAAGAAAAAAGGCGGCTATACCAGTGGGGGTAGATTGTGGCATAGACATTGGCGGCGCTGGCTCCCTGGCCGGTGAGGCCGGGGATCAGGTACACCACCATGCCCACTGAAACTATGCCAATGATGACTACGAAGATCGCCTTGGTCATGCGATTGTCTGTCTGCAGGAAACGAATCATGGATGGACTTGAACCTTCTACTCTCTACGCGCGGGCGTGACAACTCCCACCGATGCGCAATTGTCGCTTGACGCGATTCATAGCAATTATAGACGAGATGAGAACCGGACGAGCCGAATCAGCTCTCTGCACCCCGGTTCCCACGCCGTAAACACACCAAATACAAAGCGGGCACTCCATTTCCTGGAATGCCCGCTTCTTTCCCCTTTTTTCTATCCCCTTTTTCCCTTGTCTCTTACCGCCAGTAGGAATACCCGCTCGCTAGTACGGACGGTAGTAGACCGGCGGAGGTGGATACCCGTATGGATAGCCATAATACGGTCTCCTAACTGGATAGTAGCCACGCCGGTAAAGGTTTGGCCCGCCCGCATAAAGTCCCTGCGCCAGCCGTGCCGCTTCTTGGGCGCTCACCGGCGCGACGGTCACTGGGGAAACCAGGTGGAAATCCACTCGCGCTTCGGCGGGAATCCAGATCCCCGGTCCCGGCGTAGCCGCTGAAGCAGCCGTGCCTGCAGCTGCGCCTGCTCCGGCCCCTACCGCGCAGCCAAAGCCGCGGCCCGCTGCGCAGCCGATAATGGTGCCCAGAACTGCGCCGCCAAAGGCGTTGCCCACCGTATGACCGGCCTTATTCGGCCCCTTTACCTTAAACTGATCGCTTTGAAGAGGGTAGCTTTGTCCGCCCAGATCCAGTGATGTAAGTGTCAGCGCCAGCACCGGGCTGCCGCCCAGGTCGCCGGCCTTCTTGGCCTCGGTCACTACTCCGTGCACGGTCGCGCCGCGCGGAATAGCCAGAACATTTCCAACTGCCACGTCCTGTATGACCGTGAACTGAACCGGCTGTCCATCCTTGGCTCTCTTGCTGTTCACCGGCTCACTGGTCCGCAACTGAATCAGAGTTCCCGGACCGACGGTTACCGGTCCTGTGGCAACTGCATAGGCCGGCGGCCGCTGATTCCTATACTGCGGCTGCTGGTATTGCGGCTGCTGCTGCGGGTAGGGCTCCTGGCCCTGATCCGGCGGAGGCCCCTGCTGTGAGTATCCCTGCGGGCCCGGCCCGTTGTCCTGCTCTCCGCCAGCCATTGGCGGCACTCCGTTGTCGCCCTGCGCTTCCTGCGGATTGCCTATTTTCAGGTTGTTGTTCACCTTGGTCACGCCCGCCACCTGGCCGGCAATCGACGCTGCCTTGTCGCTGGATGCCTGGCTTGAAACCGTTCCCGAAAGCGTAACCTCGCCTTCGATGGTGGCCGCCGTAATGAGATCGTTTTTCAGCTCCGGTGAAGCGTCCAATCCGTGCACAACGTCCATCTCGATTTGACCATCTGTGCGCTGTGGAGCCACTTGGGGCGGTGCAGTCACGACTGGAGCTTGATCCTGGGCCAGCGCAATCGCTCCGCACAGAACCACCAACTCGGCAAAGAACAAAATCTGCGGGAAAACCCGCTTGAACAATAGCCGATTCATCATTATGCTTCTCCTCTGCCCATGGCGTTCTTCCAATCGCCTTCTCTTTGATGCGGCACTGATTGAAATGACGCCCAAAAGGTGTTGCTTCCGGCACATACCCTTAGACGGGAAAGCGCGGAAGCCGTCATAATCTTCAACCCGGCCGCTGAAAAAAAGTTCCGTTCGCTGGAGGCAGGCGCTTTACCACCCCCCGACGCCAACTCATCTGGAGATGAAATTCTGTCCCCCGTCCCGAAACCTGCACGCGGCTCACGCATCCAACGGCCCGGAGGGCATCAGAATGCAGCCGCGGTTGAATGATGCAAAAGCATCTCCTGAGGGAATCCAGGCGTTCTTGAAACTGGGCAAGGTTGTCAAGGGATCAGGGTTGGAGCTTTCTCTCTTGGAACTGGTCAAGATCCGTGCATCGCAGATCAATGGCTGCGCCTACTGCATTGATTTGCACACTAAGGATGCTCAAGCGGCTGGCGAAAGCGAACAACGCATTTGTGCCCTCTCTGCCTGGCGCGAAACACCGTTCTTCACACCCCGGGAGCGTGCCGCTCTGGCATGGACCGAGGAGCTTACCAAAATCCAGCAGAGCCTTGCATCAGACCAGGCATACAAACACGCATCAGACCAGGCATACGAAGAAGTCCGCACAGCATTTGACGAAACCGATTTGGTAAAGCTTACCCTGTCGATCACGTCCATCAACACCTGGAATCGCCTCGCCCTAAGCTTCCAGCCAGAACCGGGAAGCGATCAGCCATCTGCACGCTCATAAGGTCGCGACAAGAAAACAGTAAATTGTGGAATCTGATCTCTAATCTCACTTCAGCGCTTCATCCATGGCTGCGGCGAGCATCTTCAGCCCCGCCGCCACATCCGACTTCAAATGGACCCGCACCGCCCTGCGCCCGCGCGACTCCAGCACCGCCAGGTCACCGGCAGCCTGAGCCGTGATCACCACCCCAAAACTGTATTTCTGTCCAGGAATCGCCAAGTCGATAGCGTGATCGGCGGTAATCTGCAGAAAAACCCCGGTATTGGGTCCGCCCTTGTAATCCTGCCCAGTGGAGTGCAGAAAGCGCGGTCCGAATCCCAGACAGGTAGCCACCCGTTTGGCGTCCCGCACCTTGTCCCGGAATCCCTGGATCGCCTCCTCATGCTGCGGAAACATGGGCAGAAAAGCCAGCGTCGCAAAGTAGTCTCCGGCGTGAATCTGCTTCAGGTGCGCGCGTAAATACCCGGCCAGGGTCTCGGCCGGCGCCGCCGCTTTCAGTTTCGCGGCATATGCGTCTGTCGCATAAATCTCAATTCCGTCTGTATCCACCAGAACCGGCTTACGTTCCGGCAGCTTCCCCGTCTTCTCGTAGGCATCAGTCAATGCCCGCGTCTCGATCTTGGCCGACTCCACATCCGGCTGGTTGAACGGATTGATCCCCATCACCGACCCTGCCACCGCCGTCGCAATCTCCCACGCGAAAAACTGCCCAAAGATCTCGTAAAGATCGCGAATCTCAATGGCCACAACCGGATGACCTGCCGCTTCAATTGCCGCAACCTTAGCGTCCTGACTTTTGTCGTCAGCGCCCGCCAGCTTCACATATGCAAAGATGCGGTCCTTGCCGTAGACCTCGGGCGCCGCAATGCCCTCGCGGTCAACCGGCGTAATCCCCTTGCCCAGCTTGCCGGTGGATTCGGCGATCAGTTGCTCCAACCACGCGCCCAGGTCGCAGATCTCAGGCGAAGTAAAGATGGTGATCTTGTCGCAGCCGGCATTAGCCGCCGTGCCAAGAATCAGTCCCAGCTCCACTGCTGGATTCTCCCCCGGCGAAAGCTTTGCCGTGGCCACCGCTTTGCCAGCCTCCTTCAACAGCTTTGGAATATCCAGTCCAATCACCGTGGCAGCCACCACGCCAAAATTCGAAAGCGCCGAGTAGCGCCCGCCAATTTGTGGGTCACCATAAAAGATATGCCGAAAACCGTCGGTCTTAGCCACCTGCTCCATCTTTGAGTCGGGGTCGGTGATGGCCAGGAAATGCTTGCCGGCCTCCTCAGCGCCAACGGCCTTCTTCATCTCTTCAAAGAAATATTGCTTCAGAATGTTCGGTTCCAGCGTGGACCCCGACTTGCTGGCCACAATCACCAGCGTTTCGTTCAGGTTTACCTTGTCGCGAGCCGCTTTTACCTGTGCCGGATCAGTGGAATCGACGATGTGCAACGAGGGAAAGCCCGGTTGCTGTCCAAAAGTAGTAGCCAGCACCTCAGGGCAAAGGCTCGATCCACCCATTCCCAGCAGCAAAACCGACTTGAACCCTGCGGCCTTCACATCTGCGGCCAGCGCGGCGAAGTCCGCCAGGTCTTTTTGCTGCCTCTCAACGATATCGATCCAGCCCAGCCACTTTTCCTCGCCGTCGCTAGTCCACAGGCTCGGGTCTTTCTGCCAGAAGCGGGCAACCTTGCTGTTGGCGTGCCAATCGGCGGCAGCTAAATCTACAGCGCCGCGAAGTTCTTTGGGAAGTGCAAATCGAAAACTCATACCGATATAGATTGTGCCTGAAAGAAAAGGATGTGAAAAGGTGTGCCCATCCCAGGCGCGTTGAAATCTGTAGTAATTCGCTCTCCTGGAGCAGAAAAACCGCCCAGCGCAACCTGAACGGAGGGCGTCTTAGATCAAACTCGAAAAAATGCGCTGACCTTGCGTATCCATTCGAGACAAAATCACACACATTCAATCTGAGGGAAATGCGATCAACAAGCGTATTCATGCCAAAATAACAATCCTTCAATATGCCGCCTGCCTCCGTAAGAAATGCACATTACTCAAGTCGTAGGCGACGCCGATGGTAAATCCCTTCGGGGTAACCTTTTCAACTGGAGCATTACCGAAGTTGAGCCAGAACTCCTCTTCGTATTCGCCGCGCGCCCAAACATTACGCCAAACATGAACCTCGGCACCGCCGCCTACGTCATAAAAGTTATCTGTGTCATGATCGCAGTTGATCGTACAGCCGGGATAGTTGCCTTGGAAATCGATGCCACCGTACCCCAGCAGGAATTTGCCGAAGGGTTGGAAGTCATGGAAGTGACGCCACTTGTAGATAACCCCGCCCTCGCCGGTATCTTCATGCAGCCTCGAAGCGGGACCCGAATTGCCATGCCTGAGGTCGCGGCCCTCCACTTCAATGCCCAATCCGCTCAATCTGGACGGAATACGCCGAAGATACCAGTCGGCCCACGCCGTGACGCCAAGCATGTTGGCATCAACTTGCGGGTAAAGTTGCGTGGGAAATTCTTTGTTGGTTATATGATTGGTGAAATAGGAGAAGCCGCCGCCGATCTCAAGCGGCCAGGATCTCTGTGTGGCTGCGGGAGCCACTTGGGAAACCCCGGGCAAAGCTGCGGAGACAAAGAGCGCTGCCAGTGACAGCCTGATCAATTGTCTTAAAATCATGCTTCATCTCCTTTGAATAGCGGAACCAAAAACGGCTCCCCATTACCCTATGATGATTCAGAGCACATGAAGATAACTTTTTTCATCGGGAAAAATCCCTTGTCGTTATTCTTTTCGAACAACATCAACTGGGGAGAAATCACTGATTCCCGAGAAAATAACGGGTTTGGGGTAAATGTACAATGACCCATTTGGGCTAACGGGACATCAACCCATTTCCGAGAGTTTACACCGGCAACTCCATATTGATTGCAAAGACCTTTGAAAGAATCGAAGACGATTTCATATCTGCACATCCAGCCTCATTTTCCAATTCCGGCCCCATGTTCGTTAGACGGAGCCATTCATCAAACATAGTGTTCCCCGCGCCATCAGCGCTCATTGGGCCCGTTCAGGCCAATTGGGCGTGATGCGAATCAGTTCCAGGCCGCCCCCATCCTCCACCGCAAATTGAGGTGCAGACGCCGGTACAGCCACCATCCCCCGCACCGGCAAATCAACCGGCTCAAAACCTTGCCCTGCAACTCTGCCGCTGCCCGCTGCGGCAAACAAGTAGGCCAGCCTCTGCTGCGGCTCGTTTTCACCTTGCAAACTGGCGCTCGATCTGCTCCCCTCAACCGGAATCCGCTCCACGCGAAAGTACTCCACATCGATCAGAATCGTGCGATCCTTGAGCACCCTCGCCGGAACTTTCCCCGCGCGGGTCACGAGCTTCGTGGCTTCAAGCGATTTTTCGATATGCAGTTCGCGGCCCCGTCCGTAATCGAACATACGGTAGGTCAGGTCGCAGTTCTGCTGTGTCTCCAGCAGAATCGATCCGGGCCAAATAGAGTGAACCGTTCCGGCGTCCACAAAAATCACGTCTCCCGCTGCCACCGGCACGAGCTTCAGGCTAGTCTCAAGCGTACCCGCAACGATCTCTTCCCTCACCTGGTCCAGCGTCACACCCGGCTTGAGCCCCAGCGCCACCATCGCTCCGGGTTCGGCCGCCAATGCGTACCAGCACTCCGTTTTACCGCGCGGATCGCCGTACTTTTGCGCCATTGCATCGTCCGGATGCACCTGCACGCTCAACTTTTCCTTGGCAAACAGCACCTTGATCAGCAACGGCGATGCCGTAGACGGAGTTCCCTCGCCCAGCAACGCCTTCGGCATTTGATCGAAAATCCCGCCGAGCCTTTCGCCTGCGTGCTCGCCGGTGGCAATCAAACACTCATCCCCGGTCAGCCAAACCTCGCCTATGGGATCTCCGCTCTTCACCACATAGTCATACCAGGGACGTAAATCCCGGTATCCCCAGGGACGGGGATCGTAGATTGGGTCGATGCGAAAAGGCGCAAGTTCTTGAAGCCCGGCTTGCCCTGTTGAAGCCATGCGTATTGCCACCATCCTCCGCTAAAAAAGCCGCTTACCCGCCCTTCGGCAGACTGCGGCCAAACCAGCTCGGAACCGATTGTCCCCGCCGTAATCCCACTCTACCAGAGAAACAAATCAAACATTGCCTGCTCGGTAAGGTCTCTTCGAGATTTCGGGTTTGATAGAAACCGGCAAAGGACCAGCTCTGTGTCAGTGCACAATTTTTGAGGTGCCATATTTGTGTCAGGGCAGGCTTTTAGTCGTGACGCAAATGCAAAAATGATTGTTGACTTTTTGTCCCCGAGTTCGGATGTTCAATTTTATCCGCCCGAAACACGGGATGTGTTTGCCCGCCCCCGCCTGAACCGGATAGCCTAGAGCAAGCCTCATCGGACCGGAATCCCCGTGCCGCAAACTCCCATCGAAAGCAGCGAAAGAGAAAGCGCAAGAGCATGTCAAAACCAGTCTCCATCTGCGTAATCGGGTCGGGATACGTAGGACTAGTCGCGGCGGTTTGTTTTGCAGAGATCGGCCATCGCGTCGTTTGCGTGGACAATGACGAAGCGAGGGTCAAAACTCTCCGCGAAGGCGGCGTCCCCATCTTCGAGAGGCACCTCCCAGAGTTCCTGGCCAGGCACCACAATCGCGGCGTCGAATTCACCAGCAATCTGGCCGAAGCCGTTCAGAAGAGCGAAGCCATCTTCATCGCCGTTGGCACCCCCCAGGGCGATACCGGAGCTGCCGACCTCTCGTATGTTGAAGCCGTGGTAGCTGAGATCGCCCGCGCCATCGACGGTTACAAAGTCATCGTTGAAAAAAGCACCGTGCCCGTTTACACCAACGATTGGATTCGTCGCGTGCTTCATCGCCACGGCGTGGAAGCGCAGAACTTCGATGTGGTTTCAAACCCCGAGTTTTTACGCGAAGGCACGGCCATCAGCGATTTCCTTCATCCCGACCGCATCGTTGTGGGAGCAGGCACTGAGCGCGCCGCTGATGTGCTCAAGCGCATCTATGAGCCGCTTACTTCAGGCAGTTACTACTCTCAACCGGACTCTCTGCCAGGGACCTGCTGCGCGCAATCCCCTGCCCGCCTACTCATCACCTCGGCGCAGAGTGCTGAGATCGTCAAGCACGCCTCCAACGCCTTCCTGGCGCTGAAAATCTCCTTCATCAACGCGGTGGCAAACCTGGCCGAATCTGTGGATGCCGATATTGAAGACATCGCCGCCGGAATGGGCATGGACAGCCGCATCGGTCCCGGCTTTTTGCGCGCCGGCCTCGGTTATGGTGGATCATGTTTTCCAAAAGATGTGGCTGCCTTTCACTGGGTGGCGCAGCAGCAGGGCGTCGACTTTCAACTCCTTGAAGAGATTCGCAACATCAACGAAACCCAGAAGGATATTTTCTTCAACAAGGTGCTCTCGGCGCTATGGACTTTGCGCGGCAAGCGTCTGGCGGCCCTCGGCCTCGCCTTCAAGGGAGATACCGACGATGTTCGCGAGTCCCCCGCCATCAACGTGATCAAAAAACTCCTCGAAGCCGGCGCCATCGTTACGGCCTACGACCCGGCCGCCATGGAGCGCGCCAAGGCCCACCTTCCCCCCTCTGAGAAACTCTGCTACGCGCCCGGCATCTACGAAGCGGCCAAAGACGCCGATGCAGTGCTGATTCTGACGGACTGGAAGGAGTTTGCCGCGATCGATCTGGCCCGGCTCAACCAAGCTGTCCGCTTCCCCATCGTCATTGACGGCCGCAACCTATACAAACCGCAAGTTATGCAGGAACATGGGTTTACATATGTAAGCGTAGGCCGGCCAGCGAGCTATCACGAGCAGCAGGGCAAGCCGCGTAAGCCCATGGTTTAACAGCGGCAATTCGAACCACTGCGCAGCCTGGATTGCTCTCGGTGTGGCCGCATAGAATGTGTACCTATATCAACGAGGGAAAAGATTGATCGCTCGCCGCACCATTCTTGCCTGGCTGGGAATTGCCGGTTTGTACCCATCGAGCGCCGCCAGGGCTTTGGCATCGGTGACTGGCTCAGGCGCCGCCGGCGGTTTCTCAATTTCACATCGCTGTATTTTGAGTTCTGGAGCATAAACTTTTGACTATGCGTGTACTTGTGACCGGCGCTGCCGGTTTTCTTGGCTCTCACCTGACGGACCGCCTGCTGCGCGAAGGCCACACTGTAATCGGCGTCGACAATCTCTCCACTGGCAGCCTGGAAAACCTCGCCCACCTGGCGAGTGAGCCGCGATTCAAATTTGTGGAGATGGATATCTGCGAGCCATTCGATCCAGGCCCCGTAGACTACGCCTTCAACTTCGCTTCCCCTGCCAGTCCGCCCGAGTATCTTCGTCTCGCCATCGAGACCCTGCGAGTAGGTTCCGCAGGAACAGAAAACACTTTAGAGATTGCAGCAAAAAACAATGCCAGCCATCTTCATGCCTCCACCTCGGAGTGCTATGGCGACCCACTTGAGCATCCTCAAACCGAAGATTACTGGGGCCATGTGAACCCGGTCGGCCCCCGCTCGGTTTACGACGAAGCCAAGCGCTACGCAGAAGCAATGGTGATGGCCTATCACCGGTCACGCGGCGTCAATACTCACCTGGTCCGCATCTTCAACACCTACGGCCCCCGCCTGCGCCCCAGCGACGGCCGCGTCATCTCCAACTTCATGATGCAGGCCCTGCGCGGCCAGCCGCTTTCCATTTACGGAGATGGCAGCCAGACCCGCAGCTTCTGCTATGTTGACGACCTCATCGAGGGCATCATTCGCCTATCGCGTTCTGATGTGCACTTGCCTGTGAACATCGGCAACCCGCAGGAGTTCACCATCCTCGAATGCGCCCAGGCCGTGCTTGAGGTCACCGGCTCAAAGAGTGAGCTCCGCTTTGAATCCCTACCTGAAGACGATCCCACGCGCCGTTGCCCCGATATAACTCGGGCCCGCACACTGCTCAACTGGGAGCCGCGCATCCAGCTCAAAGAAGGCCTCGAAAGATCGCTCGAATTCTTTTCAAGCCACTTGGCTTCCGGATGGTAAGTTGTCGCCTGCACCGAATTCATGAGGCAACTTTTTTTTGAATAGTTGTTGGATCGTCACATCGAAGTCCCGGGTTTTTTGCTACTCTTGCCCTATCATGAAGCGCGCGCTCTTCTTGTTCATCACTGCTGTTTTCTTCCTCTCCATCGGTCTACCCGCCGCCGCACAAAAGTTTCTCCCTAAATCCATTCAGTTCAAAGGCGACCCTGAGTACTCCGACCAGGAACTGATAGCCGCGGCGGGATTGAAAAACGGCGTCGTTCTCGACTCGGATGAGATGAATGAGCACTCCAAGCGGCTGATGGACAGCGGCGTCTTCGACACTCTCAAATTTACATTCGACGGGCAGGATCTGATCTTTACGTTGACTCCCTCCACCTCGCTCTTTCCCATCCGTCTGGAAAATCTGCCGCTCACGCCGGGCAAGGAACTGGACGCCAAACTGCACGACCGGTTTCCGCTCTACCACGGCAAGGTGCCAAGCGCAGGCACTCTGCTTGAAAGCGTGCGTGGCGCCTTGGAAGAAATGCTTGCAACCCAGGGCATCAAGGCCACCGTTAAGGCCATGCCTTTCGGCACTGCGGGCACGAAGAACGTCTCCGCCATGAACTTCACCATCGAATCGCCGCCCGTACGCGTGGGAACGATTCAACTGGATGGAATCTCACCGGCGATGCAACCCGGGATAAAGTCTGTCGCGCAAAAAGAAATTGGAACGCCATTCGATACCGAGAATACCGAAAAGAACCTGGAACATACCTTCGAGTCGTTCTACACCGACGAAGGCTATGCCGCGGTGAAAGTCCAGGTCGATCGTCCAGGCAATCCTGTGATCGCACCCGACGCCATCGCCATCCCATATTCCGTGTCCATTCAGGAGGGCCGGCTCTACAAACTGGGGTCCATTCATCTCCCCGCAAACGCCCTGGTCACCCAGGAGGAGATTGATAAGGTCATTGGCTCCCATGGCGGAACCACTGCGAAAGGACTGACCCTCCGCAACATTTGGTACCTAATCTCCACCCGCTACAAGTCCAAGGGCTACCTGGACTGCACAGTAAACCCGCATCCGGAGTTCGATGAAGCCTCCGGGACAGTCAGCTACACGGTGGACATCAATCCCGGCCCGATCTATCACCTGGCCTTCGTCAAATTCGATAATGTAAGTGACGACCTGCGCAGGCTGCTGATGCGAAGCTGGCAAATGCTCCCCGGCGATCCGTTCGACGAGAGTTATGTCTCCAATTTCATCGTCAAAGCGCAGAAAGATGACCCGGTTCTACAGCGGTCGCTCTCCGGCGTCGGGGCCACTTACCGAATCGCCGCCGACCAGCGGACGCACGAGGTGAATTGCGTGATCCACTTCACAAGGCTCACTCAGGCTCCGTAATGCCGATCATTCATTGAGCAATCCGCAGTAGTCACTCCCACTCAATCGTCCCCGGCGGCTTGGAAGTAATGTCGTAAACCACGCGGTTGATTCCGCGCACCTCATTCACGATGCGGCTGCTGATGCGTTTCAGCACCTCGTAAGGCAGTGGCGTCCAGTCCGCCGTCATGCCGTCCTCCGAGTGCACTGCCCTCACCGCCGCCGTGTAAGCATAAGTCCGCTGGTCGCCCATCACCCCCACGCTCATCACCGGCAGCAGCACGGCAAAGCTCTGCCAGATGCTTGAGTAAAGCCCGGCGGCCTTGATCTCGCCCACCACAATCTCGTCAGCCTCCTGCAACAGCGCCACGCGCTCCCGCGTCACCTCGCCCAGAATGCGCACCGCCAATCCCGGCCCCGGAAACGGCTGACGGCCCAGAATCTCTTCCGGCATTGCCAGGTCGCGCCCAATTCGCCGGACCTCGTCTTTAAATAAATCCCGCAGCGGTTCAATCAATTTGAGCTTCATCCCCAGCGGCAGCCCGCCCACATTATGGTGGCTCTTGATTGTCTGGCTCGGTCCTTTCACGCTCGATGACTCAATCACGTCCGGATAGAGCGTTCCCTGCACCAGCCAATCCACCCCGCCAGTCTCCTTCGCAATCCTTTTCGCTTCATCGTCGAAGACCGCAATAAACTCCGCGCCGATACGCTTGCGTTTCGTCTCCGGATCGATCACACCAGCCAGTTGGCCCAAAAACCGCTCGCTCGCATCCACGGCTACAATGTTCAGCCCCAGCTTGTCGCGCAGGTTCTTCTGCACATTCACAAACTCGTTCTTGCGCAGCACTCCATTGTTGACAAAGACGCACGTCAACTGGCTCCCGATCGCCCTGTGCACCAGCACCGCGGCCACCGACGAGTCCACCCCGCCTGAGAGACCGCAGATCACGTGGTCCTTGCCCACCTTTTCGCGAATCTCCTCGACCGTGCTCTCGATAAAATGCGCCGGGGTCCAGTCGCAGCGAGCTCTGCAAATTAAAAATACAAAGTTTTTTAAGATCTGCGGTCCCAGCGGCGTGTGATGCACCTCGGGATGAAACTGCACCGCCCAGATGCGCCGCTTTTCGTTCACAATGCCGGCCAGCGCGTTTGAAGTGGCCGCAGTGCGCTTGAACCCCGATGGCAGCTCCAGCGCTTCGTCGCCGTGGCTCATCCAAACCTGAAGCATCGCGGGCAACTCCTTGAAGAGCGTCGTCCCACTATCCTCAATGGTCACTTCCGCGTGCCCATACTCCCGCCGCGGCGCGGACTTCACCTTGCCGCCCAAATGGTGAACAATGTAATGCAGCCCATAGCAGATGCCCAGCACCGGCACGCCCATCTCAAGGAATTTGGGGTCGGCCGCCGGCGCATCCGCATCGTAAACCGACGAAGGGCCGCCTGAGAGGATAAGCCCCAGCGGCTTGAGAGCCTGAATTTCGCTTAGAGGGGCCGTGCAGGGCAGCACGACAGAGAAGACGTTCAGTTCGCGTATCCGCCGCGCAATCAGCTGCGTATACTGCGAGCCGAAATCGAGAATAACAATTGTCTGGGTAGCCACTCTTCAGTGTGGCAGGAGAAAGCCTGGAATGTAAAGATGGAACCTGCGATTGACCTCGACCGAACGCGGGACGTACTCTGCTGGTACCCTGCCAAATCAAAGGAAACCTTCATGAATCGTATCTATAGCAACTCGGTTCCGCTTCTCTTCGCGGCATTTCTTGCCATCTTAGCGCTGCCCACACTCTGCGCCCAAGATGCCCTCGTCAAAGTCTGGGAAGAGAAGATCGTGATCCCCACCTACGCCATCGGCGCCCCGGAGCCCAACCCCATCTTCAATCTCGGCCGCAACTCCCAGGGTGCCCAGGGCATCGTCTATCCCTATCCTTTGTATGACTCCCTGACGCACAAAAAAGCCGATAAAGCCTACAAGATCGTCTATCTCGAAAATGAATACATAAAAATCGGCGTTCTTCCCGAGCTCGGTGGCCGTCTCTTTGAGGGCGTCGACAAAACCAACAACTACGATTTCGTTTACCGCCAGCACGTGATCAAGCCCGCTCTGATCGGTCTCATTGGCGCCTGGATCTCCGGCGGCATCGAGTGGAATATTCCCCATCATCATCGCGCCACCACCGTTCTCCCTGTGCAATATCGCATCGAGCATAACCCCGACGGCAGCCAGACTGTATGGGTGGGCGAGATGGAGATTCGACACCGCATGCGCTGGGCGGTCGGTTATACGCTCCGCCCCGGCAAATCCTATCTTGAAGCCCAAATCCGCATCGTCAACAGCACGCCCGCCGTCGAAACCATGCTCTGCTTCGCCAACGTAGCTGTATCGGTGAACGATCAATACCAAACCATCTTCCCGCCCAGCACGCAGTTGGGCACCTTCCATTTCAAAAATCAATTCGTAAAGTGGCCCATCGCCGATTCCGTCTACAACAACGAAGATTTCACCAAAGGTGTGGATATCAGTTGGTACAAGAACCACAACGATCCCAGTTCCGTCTTCGCCTGGAACTACACAGACGACTTCTTCGCCGGATACGACCACGGAAAACATGCCGGCATCATGAGCATCGCCGACGGCAACGTCGCCCCCGGCAAAAAGGTATGGACCTGGGGCAACGGCCCGCGCGGACGCATGTGGGACAAAATCCTGACCGATGACGACGGTCCCTATGAAGAACTGATGCGCGGCGCCTACTCTGATAACCAGCCCGACTACACCTGGCTCCAACCCTTCGACGCAAAGACATTTTCCATGTTCTGGTATCCCTTCCGCGATATCGACGGCGTGAAAAATGCCAACCTCGACGCGGCAGTAAACCTCGACGTAAAGGACGGCTCCGCGAAGCTCGGTTTCTATACCACCTCCGCGCACCCCTCGGCCACAGCCCTGCTAGAAGCCGGCCCCCAGGTTCTGCTGCGTGAAAAAATCTCCATCAATCCCGGCAAGCCCTGGGTAAAGCAGGTAGCTATTCCAGCAGGCATTGATGAGCACGATCTGCGCGCCTCGCTCTCCGTGGAAGGCCATGAACTAGTGGCGTATTCGCCTGTTCGTCTCACCCCAGAGGCCATGCCCAAGCCGGTCACGCCCCCTCCAGCGCCCAAAGATATCAAGACCAACGAAGAGCTCTATTTCGCCGGCATGCGCCTGCAGCAGTTCCACGCCTCGTCCCCCGAACCCGAGGACTACTGGAACGAAGCCCTGCGCCGTGATCCCAGCGATTCCAGTGTGAACACCGCGATGGGCATCACCCGCTACAAGCAAGCGCGCTACCCTGAAGCCGAGGCATTTCTCCGCAAAGCCCTGGAGCGGCCCACCGACAGGTTCACCACCCCCCGCGATGCCGAGCCTCTTTACTACCTGGCGCTCACTCTGAAAGCCGAAGGTAAATTCGATGAGGCCTATAAAAACTTCTATCTGGCCACATGGAATCTCCCCTGGCGCGCCGCCGGTTACTACGGCCTGGCCGAAATTGCCGTCCGTCGCGGTGATCTCACCGCCGCTCTCGATTTTGTCGACCGCTCCCTCGACAGCAACGAACTGAACATTCGCGCCGTAAATCTGAAAGCCGCAATCCTGCGCCACATGGGAAAGAAGAAGGAAGCGATCGAGGCACTGGCTGCAACCCATCGCATCGACCCACTCGATGTGCGCACCATGGCTGAACGCTGGCTGGCCTCGGGCACTCAGGAAAACCGCACTGAACTCACAGCCGCCATGAATCAGTTTCCAGCCACCGCCGAAGAAACAGCAGCCGAATACCTGAACGCCGGCCTTTGGAGCGACGGCGCGGAGATTCTTTCAGAGGCAATCGCCGCAGCTCCCGATCAAACAAAAATTCAGCCCATGGTCTATTACTACCTGGGCTACTTTGCTGAGAAGTTGAATCAGCCGCAGAAGGCTTCAGAAGACTATGCCCTGGCCGCCAAAATGCCCTCGGACTATGTCTTCCCTTTCCAAAACGAAGCCATTGATGTTCTCCACGCTGCGATGAAGGCGAACCCGAACGATGCGCACGCGCCCTACTACCTCGGCAACTTGCTCTTCGACTCGCAGCCCGACGAGGCCATCGCACTCTGGCAGGCTTCTGCTGCGCTCGACCCCTCGAACGCCATTGTGCACCGCAACCTCGGCATCGCTTTTTCCCATCGCAAATCAGGCAACTCGCTCGATAAGGCCATCGCACAAATGGAGCTGGCCGTATCGCTCCCGCACAAGTACCCTTTGCACTTCACAGAACTGGATGAAATGTATGAAGCCGAAGGCGCCGCTCCCGAAAAGCGGCTTGCGCTTCTCGAAGAGAACAGCGAAGTAGTTGCCCAGCGTGACGACTCTCTGGCCCGCGAGATCAATCTACTGGTAGCCACGGGCAAATTCGACCAGGCCATCACCCTGCTCGGCAACAAGGAATTCGCCGTCTGGGAGGGTGGAACTCTGAGCGTAGCCGACGACTGGGCCGATGCTCACCTCCTGCGCGGCCGGCTCCGCTTGCAGGCTGGGCAGCCGAAGGATGCGATCGACGACTTCAAAGCGGCCCTCGATATTCCATCCAACCTGCCCTCTGAAGAGAGGATCAATCGCGAGCCGGAGGCCAATTATTACCTCGGCAAGGCATACCAGGCCCTGGGAGATCAGGATCAGGCCAAACAATACTGGCAGAAATCCTCCGCTCCAGAGAAAGCATCCCCGGCGCACGCACACTCTGATCATGAAGGTATCGGCCCGCACACAATTCAAGCCGTCTATCAGGCCTTCTCGCTGCGATCGTTGGGGCAGAACGACGAGGCGAACGCCGCCTTCCAGGCTCTCCTTGACCGCGCCAATCGCGTCACGCAAAAGCAGCCGGCGCAATTCGATCTCAATGCCCCATTGAACGATCTGCTGCAGCAGCGTACGCGTTTCGCAATCGCCCACTATGTCGCTGCGATGTGTTCTATGGGACTCGACGACAAGCAGAAGGCAGCAGAGGAATTGAACCTGGCCCTGCAGGCAAAACCCGGCCTCCCTGCCGCGCGATTCGCCTTCGACCATATGCGTTAGTTCAGGCCGGCCCGGTTCTCGGCAGAGCCAGGCCTACTTGCTCTCGTTTTTATAGACCACCCCGGCCTTCATCACGAACTTCACGTTCTGGAGCACCCGCACGTCGTCCAGCGGATTCTTTTCGACAGCAATCATGTCCGCCCACTTGCCCGCCTCCAGGCTGCCGGTCTTCGCGCTCCAGCCCATCAGGTCGGCGGCGTTCACGGTAGCCGTTTGCAGCGCCGCCAGCGGTTCCATGCCCAGCTGGTTCACATAAACGTCCAGCTCATGCGCGTTCAGCCCATGCGGATAAACCGCTGCATCCGTGCCCATCGCAATCTTCACCCCGGCCTGCATAGCATGCTTGATGTTGCCCTTGGCCACAGCGCTCACCTCGACCATCTTCTTGTGAGAATAGGACGGAAGGTGGCCGTTCTCGAGCATCCAGTCTTCGAGATAAAGTGTGGGCACCAGGTAAGTGCCGTGCTTCTTCATCGCCGCAATGCCCTCATCATTGATGTAGCTGCCGTGCTCGATCGAATCTACGCCGGCCTCGGTGGCCCACAGAATCCCCTGCGCCCCATGCGCATGCGCAGCCACCTTTCGTCCCAGCCGATGCGCGTCGGCCACAATCGCCAGCATCTCCTCCAACGTGTATTGCGAGGCCTGCGGGTCGTCTCCCTTTGAAAGCACGCCGCCTGTCGCGCAGATCTTTATCAGATCGGATCCGTATTTAATGTTCTGTCGCACCTTGTGCTGAACCTCGGCAATGCCGTCGGCCACGCCGTCGCCCACCGAGTGATATTGAATCGGCAGCAGGTTATCGTCGCAGTGGCCGCCGGTAATGCCCAAAGCAGGCCCGCTGACCAGCATGTGCGGCCCCGCAATCTGCCCCGCATTGATGGCGTCGCGCAGATCCACATCGGTATAGCCGCCTGCGCCAACATTACGCACTGAAGTAATTCCGGCCATCAGCGTGGCGCGCGCGTTCACCACACCGTTGATAGCCTCCTTAGCATTGGTCGAGGTCAACTCGCGGTAAGGATCGAAGTCAGGATTGCCGGTCAGGTGCGTGTGTACGTCGATCAGGCCCGGCAGCACAGTTAGCCCGCTCAAGTCCACCACCGTATCGCCCGCCTGCGCTGACACCTGATTCGTAGGCTCGATGGATTGAATCGTCTCGCCAACCACCACCACGGTTTGGCCGTCGAGCAGTTTGCCGCTCTTCACATCCAGCAAATGACCGGCGCGCACCAGCGTACGACCAGCCGCAGGCTGCGCAGCATGTTGAGCAGCCAGCACCGTCGCTCCAATTGCCAACAGCACCGTAAACGCGAGATTCTTCCGCGTCAACATTTGTTTTGGCCTCCAGGGGGAACTTCAAAGGGAGTGTAGCAAAAGAGCCGTTTTCCCAGGTCCTAAAATCGAGACCTGGGAAACCGCGACTGTCAGCGGACTATGCCCGAACCTGGCCCAGCGAGCTGTCTAGCCCCATTTCTTCCCCAGTGCGTCCAGATCCGCGTGAGCCAGATCTTCCGGCGTCATCGCAATACGAAGCTCCACTTCGGCATTGAAGTTGAGGAACCATGGCTCCGCCAGCCGGGGAATATCGGATGCGTTATCCATGTTCACCACCAGGATGCCGCCGCGGTGTCCATCCCGCTCAGTAAAATAAGCAGCCTCAGGTTTCGTGGCATCCAGAATCTGGCGCATCTTTGCTCCCACGGTGCCGTTCTTTACGGCCGTGTTGAACGGTTCAATGGGAAATTGAAGCAGCATTAACACACGCATGAACTACCTCCAGTGCCGGGGAATCGCGTTCGAGCCGCGAGCGGCACGAAGGGGAATATATCACAGCCACATTGGGTAATATTCAACAAAATACCCGACTTATTTGATTGCGGAATTTGATCGCACTTCACAGGCCAAGCCACCCTCCGTCGTGATAGCCTCCTATGCAGCGCAGCCTATAATAATTTGGCTGCATTACATTCGGTCCCGGCCCCCATCGAACGCGCACTTGGCGCCGAGAAACCTGGCCGGCTGACTATCATTCAATGAGGACAATTCGATGATTCGTTTTCGTCTTGCTTTTATTCTGTGGCTCACCGCTTTGCTAGTGGCCTCAGTGCCCGCACCAGCGCAGGCAACCGCCGCCTCTGATGCCTCTCAGCCAACGCCGCCCACAGTGATCAGAAGTTTCGATCTCTCGGCCATCGACAAGTCCGCCGACCCCTGCACGGATTTCTACCAGTACGCCTGCGGCAACTGGAATAACAACAATCCCATCCCCGCCGACCAGGTACGCTGGGGGCGCTCCTTCTCGCTGCTGCGCGAGCGCAATGCCTATCTCCTCTGGCAGGAACTGAGCGCCGCTGCTGCCAACCCAACCAGCCCGCTTGAAAAACAGTACGGTGACTACTTCGCCGCCTGCATGAATACCGGCTTGATTGAGGAAAAAGGCCTCAAGCCGCTGGAGCCGTCTCTCAAGCGCATCGACGCCTTCAAGGACATCCACAAGATCTCCACTCTCATCGGCGACCTGGCTGAAAAGGGCAGCCCCGCTCCGCTCTTCCGCTTCGGCATAGAGCAGGATGCCAAGGACTCCTCAAAGCAGATCGCCGGCATTTCTCAAGGTGGTCTCTCGCTCCCTGACCGCGACTACTACATCGTCGACAGCAAGCACTTCCAGGAAATTCGCAAGCAGTACCTCGCGCACGTAACTAGAATGTTCACCTTGGCCGGCGACGCCCCTGACCAGGCGGCAAACGAAGCCGCGTCGGTAATGGAAATCGAAACCGCGCTGGCCAAGGCTTCCACCGCTCGCGTAGATCTCCGCATCCCTGAGAAGACCTATCACATTTACACCGTGGCCGACTTCCAAAAGTCCGCCCCGGACTTCGACTTCACCGTCTACTTCAAGGCCATAAGGGTCCGCCCGTTCGATACCCTCAACGTCGCCACGCCGGATTTCTTCAAGGCTTTGAACGAACTCATCGACAAAGAGCCCGTCGATGCGTGGAAGTCCTACTTCCGCTGGCATCTGATTCACGGCTCGGCCATGAACCTGCCCAAGGCCTTCTATGACGAAAACTTTGCCTTCTTCGGCAAAACCCTCTCCGGACAAAAAGAACACACGCCGCGCTGGAAGCAGTGCACCGCTATGACCGACGGCGCCCTCGGTGAGGCCGTGGGCCAGGACTGGGTCAAGAAGAATTTTCCGCCGGCGGCGAAGACCAGCATGGACCAACTTGTAGCCGCTCTCGAAAAATCCCTTGCCGACGACATCAAAACCCTGCCCTGGATGAGCGACGCTACCAAAAAAGAAGCTGAAGAAAAACTCGCCATGATCCGCAACAAGATCGGCTACCCGGAAAAATGGCGCGACTATTCTGCTCTGAAGGTAAAGCGTGACGACCTGATCGGAAACTTGCACCGCAACGCTGTCTTCGAGCGCAACTGGAATCTCAACCACCTGGGCAAACCGGTAGACGAGAAGGAGTGGGGCATGACCCCGCCCACCGTCAACGCCTATTACGACCAATCGTTCAACGACATTAACTTCCCCGCCGGCATTCTGCAGCCGCCCTTCTTCGACTTCACCATCGACCCGGCCGTCAACTTCGGCGGCATCGGCGTGGTCATCGGCCACGAGATGACCCACGGATTTGATGATCAGGGCTCGAAGTATGACGGCAAGGGAAACCTGCGCGAGTGGCAGACCGCCGCGGACCGCAAGGCCTTCACCGAACGCACCGACTGCGTAGCGGACGAGTACAGCGGCTTTGAGGCGGCTCCAGCCAGGGGTGATACTCCGGCACAAATGCTCAACGGCAAGCTCACGCTGGGCGAGAACACGGCCGATAACGGCGGCCTTCGCATCGCCTACATGGCATTGCTCGACACGCTCGCCGCTCAGGGCAAATCCATCGACGAAAAAATCGACGGCTATACTGAGGCGCAGCGCTACTTCATCAGCTTCGGCCAGGTGTGGTGCGAGAATCGGACCGAGCAGTCGGCACGTCAATCCGCGCTCACTGACCCCCACTCCCCCGGCCGCTGGCGCACCAATGGCGCAGTGCGCAACTTCGATGCATTCGGCAAGGCCTTCGGATGTGCCAAAGGTCAACCCATGTACCCGGCAAACTCCTGCCGCGTTTGGTAGGCCACGCACGATTGCCACCACCCCGGCAAGCGGCGAACGCACTCAACGCCCGCCTGCTCGCCGGGGACGATTACCAGGTTCCCACAGCCCGAATATTATTTTTTCGACGCCTATGTGTTGACTTTTCCTTCCTTTTCAGAGTCCAAGCCTGAAACGCGTTCAAAATTGCATCGCAAATCAGTCATTCACGGGTTTGGACGCTTCGTATCGGCCGGGCTCAGGGGAAAATACGCGGTTTTGCCCCGTCTCCGTTCAAAACTAGGCATAACGTACCCTGGCCTTTTACAATGCAAAAGGGACATGTCCCTACCCAGCTATGCTGTGGATCTAGCAAACTTGGCGGCGCACGCCTGACCAGGATGAAGGAATCGCATGAAGTTTAAGATATTCGGCAAGGCACTCCTGATAAGCGCCGTCTCTGCTGCGCTTATCCTCTGCGTTACGTCTTGCGTCGAGAGTTATGATACCGGCATTTTGTATGTGACCGGCACTGATACAGCCCAGACTTCTAGCAACGGAATCATCAGCGGCTACGCTATTGATCACAATACTGGATTTCTATCGCCCATCCGCACTCTGCCCGTCTCCTCCGGCGGCGCTAACCCGGTTCGCGCTGTCTTGGTCTCCAGTAGCCGTTTCCTTTTTGTTCTCAACCGCGGCGTAAGCCAAAACCCTGCGGGCAGTGACCAGTGCACCACACAGTATCCCTGCACCGGCTCCAACATCACCCTCTTCGCGGTAGGTGGTCACGGGATCCTAACCATGCAGGAGCAATTCTTCACCCAGGGCATCAATCCATTCCGCCTCATTACAGACAGTTCGCAATCATTTCTTATGGTGCTGGATCATGATTCGCCCGTACCGACCGACCCATCCAATCCCAACAGCCCGATCGTTCCGTCAAGCCCAGCGAACCCCAACCAGTACTGCGCCGCGGCACTGACCGGCGCCACCGTCTGCGGTGACATTACTGTGTTTTCCATCAACCAGACCACGGGCCGACTGTCACTGGTCGAAAATGCCCAGGTTACCGCTGCCGGCGGCGCGCCCCTCACCTACTTCCCGGTCCCGGCTAATCCCGTTGACGTCATTCCCAGTACCGGATTCATCCTCACCCTGAGTTCTGTGAATCAACAATCCAGCTACCCCTACACCGGTGGCTCCTTGGTCTTCCCATACACCTTCGCTGGAACCGGGCAGTTGACCATCAACCAGAACAGCACCCAGACAATAACCGATAGCGGCCAGAGTGGTGTACCCAACGCTGAGGCCCTCTCCATCGGCGGCAGTTACTTGTATGTTCTCGACAACAACTCGATTTATTTGAACGGAAGCACAACCGCAACTTCGCAGAGCCAGATTCTACCCTTCACTGTTGGCTCCAACGGCGCTCTCCAGTCGCAGACCGGTGGACCGGTTCCGGACGATCCGGGGCAATCTAACCCCATCTTCGCGGTCCAGGAGAACAAGGGTAAGTGGCTATACGTGGCCAACCAGGGGATTAACACCAGCGGCACGGGCACAACTCAGAACGGAATCACCGGCTACACCATCGATCCCACAACGCACCAGCTGACTGAATTGCCCGACTTGCCCTTCGGCACCGGAGCCGGCCCCCAGTGCCTGGTTGAGGATCCGTCCAATCAGTTCTTTTACACGGCCAACTACTACGATTCCACCGTGAGCGGCCTGTCGCTTGACGTGAACGACGGCCAACTCGTGCCACTTAGCCAGAACCATGCTAAAGTTCCCTCTTCCTATACGCTTGCTGGACCAGCCACCTGGTGCCTCATCGACGGGCGTGTGGATTAGAGCAGCGCCGTTTGCAACTGTTTAAGGTGTGGGGTCAGCCAGCTGGCTGGCTTCCGCACCAGGTGTTTGAAATATCGGATTCTTCACGAACGCAGCCGAATGCCGGACGCAGCTTTTTTCCGCCGCGTCCGAATTTCGATTCCAAACCGAATTTCAGGGGTCTGAGGTTAGCACCCCGCTGACGAAAGATGCACATGAAGTTCAACAAATCGAGCCAGCTGCTGCTGGTCTCTGCGGTCAGCCTCCTGGCCGCCGGCCTTATCACCGCCTGCGGCACTCTCACCGTTGATTTCGTTTACGTGGCCAGTTCCAAGGCCGCGGGATCGAATAGTTACGGCCAGATCGACGTCTTCGAGATCAACTCAGAGTCGGGCTTTATGCGCCAAATTCCTTCCTCGCCTTTTCCTTCAGCGGGACGCGACCCCGTGGCTGAAGCCGTCTCCTCTGATAACAACAATCTGTTTGTGGCCAACCAGGACGACAATACCATCGTTCAATTCGTCATCGGTAACGACGGCAAGCTCTATCCGGAGAACACCGTCAATACTCCAGGCGTCTTTCCCCTTGCCTTGGCCGTGAATGGAATGAATTTGTTCGTCCTGGACACCTATCAATTGCTGCCCACCTGCTCCACCGCGGAGCCCTGCACAGGTTCCATCGCCGTCTATCCGCTTGCAGCCGGTGGCCCGTCCAGCAGCGCCCCGTGTCCGGCAACGGTCTGTATAGAGTCGCCTGCCGTGAACACGGCCATCAGCGCCAATTACTGGCCGCTAACCCTGCCCGGCTCCAAAGACGTAATTGAGCCTACGTCGATCACTGTCTTGCAATCGGGCGCATACGTCTACGTTGCCGCTTACGATGCAACCGCGAACCCCGGCGCCAACTATATCTTCGGTTTCGCGGTTGGCACGGGCGGTGTGCTTACGCCGCTCAACAGTGGTTATCCCCTGAGCGGCACGCCCCCGGATGGCGGACCTTTCGCAGTGGAGAACTGCACCGGAGCTTTTCTCAACGCTCCCTATACAGTGAACACCTGCCCCTCCGCCATCGCCAGCGATCCCTCAAGCAGCTACGTTTACGTAACGGATGTTTATAACGGGAAAGTTCTCGGCTATTCGGTTGCCTCCGGCGGCCTCTTGACGCCACTGCTCCCTGTCAATACTTTCCCGACCGGAAATCAGCCCTCCGCCATCATCATCGACCCTCATCCCGCTTACCCTTACGTCTACGTCGCCAACGCGGTTGACTCCACCGTCTGGGCTTACTCGATGAGCGGTGGTGAGCTCACAAGCATCGGCACTTATGGCACAGGCCTCGAGCCTGTGGCCATGGGCATCGATCCGTCGACCAATCACTTCCTTTACATCGCCAACTATCTGGGCAACACAGCCTTCGGCACGGTCTCCGGCTTTGAACTGAGCCCCACCGCCGGTACGCTTATCAATTCTGAAAACTCTCCCTACACCGCTAACTCTCAGCCGACGGCCGTCGCCGCCATTCCGCACAACGGCTCAGGGGGCGGCATTAAGTAGTGAGAACTGGCGATTCGGTTCACTAGCAACACCCCCTACCGGGCTTTTACAATACGGATAGGGCAACTTAAACGAGTTTTCCAGGGGGCTGCAACTCAACTTGACAGCCCACGACGAAGGAAGCGCATGAAGTTCAGCAAATTGAGCCAGCTCCTGCTGGTTTCTGCTATCGGCCTTATCGTGGCCACCCTCTTGACGTCCTGCGAGATCGTCACCATCGACTATGTCTTCGTAGCCAGTTCCACAAGTGTGGGAGGTAACGGACAGATCCAAACCTACGACACAGACTCTAAATCCGGCGCGCTGCGCTTCGGGCAGCCAGCCGTACCCAGCGGTGGTACCCAGCCGGTAGCAATGGCCATCGACTCCGTTTATCAAAATCTTTACGTCGCCAACCTGGGCAACAGCTCCGTGGTCCACTTCACCGTGGCCGGTAACGGCATTCTGAAGCAGGCAGACTCCATCACCACTAGCAGCAACCCCGTCGCTCTGGGAGTGAACTCTGCTGGGACCTATCTTTATGTGGTCTCCGGACCCAATCCCTCTGTGCTAACGGCCTATTCTCTGACGAATGGCACGATCGGCTCCCAGGTTTCGCAGCAGACCCTTAGCCTCGCCGCTGTTTCCGATGCTTATGCAAACGATCTTCTTGTTCCCACTGGCATCAGCGTGCTGGTTAACACCAGCGCAATAACCGGTAATGCCGTCTTCGTCTCCGCTTATGATCAAAGTGCCTACAATCCCGGCGGCACCACCAGCAGCACCGCCAATCCCGGCTGGGTCTTTGGCTTCACCATCGGCTCGGGCGGCACTCTGTCACCGTCCCCCAACAGCCCGTATAAGGCCGGCATCAAGCCCGTCGCCATCGCCGGCACGCCGACGAATGAATATGTCTATGTCGTCGACTATGCTTCCAGCCAGCTGATCGGATACTCGGTTCGCGACGGCGACAGCCTGGTTTTCCTCATCAACGGCCCCTTCAGAACCGGCAGCCTGCCCACAGCGATCGCTCTCGACCCGCGCGGCAAGTACATTTATGTCACTGACTCGATTTCAACCTCTTCGGGCGGGGGAGCGGTTTCGACCTTCGTAATCGATCTCGCCACCGGCACACCCTCATCCCTGGCAAGCACCAACAATGGCACTGATACCGATCCGGTTGCCATCACCGTCGATGCCGGCGTTGGAACCTTCGTCTATACCGCCAACAATCAGGGCAACTCCATCTCCGGCTTCGACTTGAGCGTGGATTCGGGCGAACTCACCCCTACCCAGGCCTCGCCTTATCCATCAGGCTCGCAACCAACCGCCGTGGTCACAGCCCCCGCAGGCAGCCACGCGGTAGAGACAATTACCCCGTAGCGCAGCCGCTCAATTGCAATGGAAAAGCCCAGCCACGCGGCTGGGCTTTTCTATTGCGTTAAAAAATCCTCTACGCCCCCATCCACTTGCGCAGTTGCCGTTGTGCGGGCTTCTCAATCAGGTACAGCGCCAGTAACGCCAGCCCAATCAACGCCACGTAGCTTATCCACGGGTCCAACCGGCTCAGGCCAAGATGATTTAGCACATGCGTCTGGTGAATCAGAGTCCACAGGTTAAAGTGCAGCAGATAGAGGCTGTAGCTGGCCTCCCCTACAAAAACCAGCGGACGCTTCCCAAGCAACGTCGCCAGCGGATTCTCCCCGGCCAGACCAAGCACGATGCAGCCGAAAAGCGGCATTAGCAGACCATCGTGAATAATGGCGTAGGGAATCAACGGTCCCAGCGCCAGCAGGATGTAAATGCCGACAAAACCGCCCAGCCCCAAACACAAGCGCAGCCGTCCTGGCCGTGCCAACAAACGATCCACATCGGCCAGCATCACGCCGAATATAAAGCTGGCCACATGTGCATAGGGCGTATATTTGAGCGCCCACAACCAGTGGCCGTAACTCCAGCGGTCCGGATGCGGGATTCCGTCAGGATTGAACACCACATACACCAGGCCCGGAACCAGGCCAAGTCCCCACACCAGCGCCATGCGGCCCAAGTGCGGCCCTAGCCGCTCGGGCCGCTTCCACCGCGCCAGCCACGGAAAGATCGCGTAATAGAAGGCCTCCGCCGACATGGTCCAGGCAGGAGTATTCAGGAAGGTGGCGATCGCCGGGATCCAACCTTGCAGCAGCAACGGCGTCAGCACCACCCCCGCCCAGAACATCCCGTGCGTATGGCTCCCGTATTCCGTGCTCAGCGTTCCAAGGCCCAGAAGCAGCCCGAGCAGATAGATCGGATAGATGCGCGTAAAACGCGCCTTCCAGAAGCGCACCCGGTCCAGTTCCCCTGCCCGCGCACGCTCGGAGTAGTTGTACGCCAGCACAAACCCCGAGAGCAGTATGAAGTAGCTCACCGAGATAAAGCCGGCGTTGACCACCGGTGCCAGAAAACCAAACCACTGAGGATTTGAAAAATGAAATAAGACGATATTGACGGCCGCAAAACAGCGCAGTCCCGTCAGTGCTTTCAGCGGTGCCGGCCTGACCATCTCCACAGGAAGTTTGATTTCTACTGCTGGCTCGTTGCTGCAACCATGCACTCCATCACTCCGCACAGCCGCTGTTCCCTGATCCCTGATCTCTGACCCCTGATCTCTGTCTCTACGCCGTCACCAGCGATCCGACCTTTTCGCCCAGCACGACTCGCTTGATGTTCCCCGGATGGTTCATGTTGAAGATAATCATGGGCAGGTTATTGTCCTTGCACAGGCTCACTGCGGTCAGGTCCATGACCTTCAGCCCCTGGCGCAGGATCTCCATGTAAGTAATCTCGTCATATTTCACCGCGTCCTTCACCAGCACCGGGTCGGCGTTATAAACGCCTTCTACCTTGGTGCCCTTCAGCAGCACGTCGGCCTTGATCTCCATGGCCCGCAAGCTGGCCGCCGTATCGGAAGAGAAAAACGGATTGCCGATCCCCGCCGCAAAGATCACCACCCGCCCTTTTTCCAGATGCCTCACCGCCCGGCGGCGAATATAAGGCTCAGCGATTTGGTTCATGAACACCGCGCTCATCACCCGGCATTGCACCCCACGCTGTTCCAGCGAGTCCTGAACGGCGATGGCGTTAATCACCGTCGAAAGCATTCCCATGCTGTCGGCGCTCACCCGGTCCATCGCCTTGGCCTGCTCCTCCACGCCGCGGAAGAAGTTGCCCCCGCCCACCACCAAGCCAATTTCCACGCCCAAATCGTGGACTTCCACAATTTCGTCCACGATTCCGGCCACCTTATCGGCATCCAGTCCGAAACCGCGGGCACCCGCAAGTGCCTCACCAGATAGTTTGAGAACGATCCGTTTATACATGCCTTTTCGAGTATCGCACAGGCGCTGCCACAATGCTCCCGCCATTTGCAATGGCCACAGCCCATCAAGCGCAATCAACCTCGCAGCACGATGAAGCCAGTCCGGACAAGACAATAAACCCGATTTCCATACTGACTATTTGTCTGTTTCTTGCATCTAATTTTGATGGATGATGTGCGGCAAGGCGACTGAACGTATGAGGAGGGAAATTATGGCGAACCCAAGGAAGTGCGCGAATGCGATCTGTACCTGCATCCCGTCTGGAAAGGACAAATATTGCAGCCCCCACTGCGAAAAAATTGCGGGAAGAATGGAAGTCGTTTGCATGTGTGGCCACGACGATTGTGGCAGCAACATCAAGGAAGAAAAAACGACCTCTGAGCAAGCTCAGATTGTATAACACACTGCCGGATACCGCGGATCTATTTATGTCGAATTTCATGCTGTAGGGTGTTCAGCTCATTCGGTTGAGCAGGCACCAAAAAAGGCCCAGGGCTTGCGCCTCGGGCCTTTGTCAATTTCGGCATAAGCTTGAAGACTACTGCGCAGCCGCTTCCACAACCTTGGTCGTGGCCACGGTCCAATCCTGCGCACCCACTTTGAAACGCGCAAACCGCCGCACTGTGATATTCTCGCCCAATTTACCCACCTTTTGCCCGATCAGTTCCTTGATGCTCACTGCCTGATCCTTGATAAACGGCTGCTCCAGCAGGCAGACCTCCTCGTAAAACTTGGCCATCTTGCCATCCACAATCTTCTCGATCACGGCAGCCGGCTTGCCTGTGGCCGCAGCCTGCGCGCGGTAAATCTCCTTCTCGCGCTCCATATCCTCGGCAGTCACATCCTCTGGCTTCACGAAGCGCGGATCGCTGGCCGCGATATGCATCGCGATGTCCTTCAGCAGCTCCTGGAAGTCCTCTGTACGGGCCACAAAGTCGCTCTCGCAGTTCAGCTCCAGCAGCACGCCGATCTTGCCGCCGGCGTGAATATAGGTGCCCACAGCGCCCTCGTTGGTTACGCGGGCAGCCTTCTTCTGTGCCGAGGCCATGCCCCGCTTGCGCAGCACCACAAAACCCGCCTCAATATCTCCCTTGGTCTCCTGCAATGCTTTCAGGCAGTCGCCCATCGGCGCGCCAGACTTCTCGCGCAGCTCTTTCACCAGCTTGGCATCAATCTTTTCACTCACTGTTGTCATCTCTCTTTTCCTTTGTTTCCCCGTATGTCTGTCGTTTCTCGCGCCTTCACCTCAAGCTTATCCCTGCAGTGTTAAGGCATAAGAAAAGCGTGGCACTCAATTTCGGCGGCCACGCTTGTCTCTAAGTCCCTGGTCCCTAGTCCCTAAGTCCCTGCTTTTAGAGAGCGCCCTCGGCCACTTCGGCCTCGTCCAGCGCCGCAACCGCGGCCGGAGCCTTGCGGATGCCAGGACCTAAGACCGCGTTCAGGTCCAATTCCTCTACCGCCGCTGCCTCTTCCGCCACTGCCTCTTCCGCCGCCGGCACAGCCTGTTCTTCCTGGAATGCCTTGTCGCCCACCAGGTTCACGCCCTCGGCAGCCGAATCGGCAATCTTTGAAGTGAACAGCCTGATCGCCCTCAACGCGTCATCGTTGCCCGGAATCACGTAATCCACCACCGTCGGGTCGCAGTTGGTATCCACCACCGCCACCACCGGAATTCCCAGCTTGCGGGCTTCCTTCACGGCAATCGCCTCGTTGTTCGAGTCCACGATAAATAGCGCATCGGGCAGCCGCTTCATCGTCTTGATGCCGGCCAAATTAGCTTGTAAATGCTTGCGCTCCCGCTCCAGCTTGATCACTTCCTTCTTGGTCAGCAGCTCATAGCGGCCATCCGTAGCCATCTCATCCAACTCCTGAAGGCGCTTCACACTCTTCTGCACCGTCACCCAGTTGGTCAGCAGGCCCCCAAGCCAGCGCTGGTTGATGTAGGGCATCCCCGCGCGTGTGGCTTCCTCGGCCACGGCTTCCTGCGCCTGCCGCTTGGTGCCGACGAATAGAATCGTCTTGCCCCCCGCACACAGATCGGTGACGAACTTCGACGCATCCTTGAACAGCTTGAGCGTCTTCTGCAGATCGATAATGTAAATCCCGTTGCGCTCGCCAAAGATATATTCCTTCATCTTCGGATTCCAGCGCTTGGTCTGATGCCCGAAGTGAACTCCAGCTTCGAGCAGCTCCTTCATTGTGATCGTGGCCATTGGCCTCCTTCGTGGACTGCATCCGGGTGGTCGATGCCAGCGCCCGGATTGAACCCGCTTGTCGCGGGAGATTGGGTGAAACAGTGGTTAGTGAATAGTGAATAGTGGTTAGTGATTAGTGGTTAGAGCTTGAAACTAACCACTAATCACTAACCACTGCAAGCGCGTTAGCGCTTGCTAAACTGGAACCGTGCACGGGCGCCCTTCTGCCCGTACTTCTTGCGCTCCTTCATGCGCGAGTCACGAGTCAACAGGCCTTCAGCCTTCAGCGTCTTGCGCAATTCCGGATTGAACTCAACCAATGCCCGGGCAACGCCCATCTTCACGGCGTCAGCCTGCGCGGCCACTCCACCGCTCTTCACGGTCGTCACCACGTCGAAGCTCGATGCCATTTCGACCAGCGCCAGCGTCCGCTTGGCCGCCACGCGCTGCTGCTCGGTCACAAAGTACACGTCGAATGCTTTGCCGTTGACCTTCCACTCGCCCGTTCCGGGACGAAGAAAAACGCGGGCGATAGCCGACTTGCGCCGCCCCGTCCCGTAATACTGAATCAGATCTGCCATTCTCAACTCTCTCCGCCGGCTAGGTTGCCGGCCAAACCCTGATCTCTGATCTCTGAAACCTGATCCCTGTTTTACTTCACTTCCAAAGCCACTGGCTCCTGCGCCTGGTGGGGATGCTTGTCGCCGCGATAAACCTTCAGCTTGGTCGCCATCTGCCGGCCCATCTTGCTCTTGGGCAGCATGCCCTTGATGGCCTGCTCCAGAATCGCCTCTGGCTTGCGGTTCAAAAGCCGAATAAACGACTCCTCGCGCAACCCGCCTGGGAATCCGGTATAGCGGCGATAGAGCTTGCTGTCAGCCTTCAGCCCGGTTAACCGAACCTTCTCGGCGTTGATGACGATCACGTGATCGCCCATGTCGATGTACGGCACATACTGGGGATTCAGCTTGCCGCTCAGCACACTGGCGGCCTTCGTCGCCAGGCGCCCCAGCGTTTGACCGCTGGCATCCACCACATACCACTTGCGGTCAATATCCTTGCCGCTCGGAACAAAAGTACTCATCTTTCTCCTGCCCTCGATAAACCGACGCAAAAAGCATTTGCCCACGCCAAAAACGCACGGGCCTGAACTATACCCACGTCCAAACAAATCTGTTCGGGTGAGAACTGCGGGAGCTGGCCCTCAAAGGGCTCTGGCCATGCCGGACTCATGCAAAAAACCCGCTTGCAATTTCGAATCCAGCACCCGGTGACCTGTTCCAGCCGACCCCGTCAGGGAATCCACCAGCCGGGTCCGGGTGAGTACACACAGACCCCAGGCGCAACACCGCGCAAGGTCTCTAGAATACCCGAATCCAACTCCCAAAGTCAACGAAAAGACAAGCCACCAGCGAGCGAAAAGCTGAACGCTGATGGCTGTGAGCTACTTTTAGGCCGCCTTCACGTCGTCGATCGACCGCACCCTGAACCGCTTCATCTGAATCGAAAGCGTCCGCTCGATCTTGCGCAGATCGCCCCGCTCCGCCGGTCCGGCAAAGGTTGAGGCAACTCCATGCGCCGCAGCCCGCCCAGTCCGTCCTACGCGGTGGACAAAATCCTCGGCCACCTTGGGCAAATCGAAGTTGATCACGTGCGCCACGTTGGCCACGTCGATCCCGCGAGCAGCCACATCGGTAGCCACCAGCACCCGGTGACGTCCCTCTGAGAAGCTGCGCAGCGCCGCATTCCTCTGCGATTGCGTGCGATCGCCGTGAATCTGCGTCGCCGACCACCCCGACTTAGACAGCCGCCTGGTTACGCGGTCCGCTCCATGCTTGGTGCGCACAAAAACCAGGAAGCTGCCCGTCTCAGCCTCAAGCAGGTGCTCCAGCAGCTCCTGCTTCTTGTCCGGCGCCACTTCAAATGTGCGAAGTTCCACGTTCTCCGCCGGCTTCAGCACCGATCCAATCTCGATCCGCGCCGGATTCCTCACGTATTTACCCACTACATTCTGCACCGCGCCTTCCAGCGTAGCCGAGTAGCAGAGGGTTTGCCGCGCTTCCGGCAACATAGTTGCAATCCGTGCAATCGCCGGCTGAAAGCCCATGTCCAGCATCCGGTCCACTTCGTCCAGCACCAGGATCTTCACCTGGTCCAGCCGCACCAGCTTGCGCTTGAGAAAATCCTCCAGCCGCCCCGGCGTAGCCACAATCAGCTTTGCCCCGCGGCGAATGGCATCGAGCTGCGACCGTTCAGCCAGACCGCCGACCACCAGGGCCACCGTCTGATCCGAACTCGTGCGAATAGCCAGAAAATGTTTTTCCACCTGCATCGCCAACTCACGCGTAGGCAGCAGGATGAGCGCGTGCGCGGCGGGTCCCTTCGTCTGCGCCTTTTGCAGAAGTTCAACGATGGGAATCAAAAATCCAAGTGTCTTGCCTGTCCCGGTCTGTGCGGTAGCCAGCACGTCACGGCCTTCAAGAGCCGGGGGAATGCATGCTTCCTGCACCGGCGTAGGGGTTACAAACTTGTTAGCGTCAAGCCGCGCCATCAGGGCGGGCGAAAGAGAAAACTGTGCAAATTGTGTTGTCAAAATTGTCTTATATTCCTTAAGGCTCCGCGAGCTCCATATTCCCTGGAGCCTGCAATCGGAACCGGACCTGAGGCAGGCGCACGAATCCTCTTCGCGCGCGAACCTGCTCTTGAATATGCGTAGGGGAGAACCGAAAGTCGGTCTAAAGACTGGCAACCGGCATTCAATACGCCGGCACCCGGAGCTGCCACACGCTACTTCTGCGCCAGGCGGCACACTGCCGGCCGGGCTACCCGCTCCCGCTTTTCCCCGGTCTAACGCGCTCTGCTCCAATCATGAGCAGTCCAACGCGAAGTCCCCGGGTGGGAGACTATGGGCATACGCTGTAGGGGCTTGGGGAAATCTGTGCCAGGCTAACTTGCTTTTTTAAGGCTCGCCGCCGCTCACGGCCAAATCACTGAGCGCAAATACAGTGTATCACGCTTTCGCTTTTCCCTCGCCCGCGGCGTAGTGAGTCTACTTAAAGGTACTGACTTAACTGGGTTCAGGAAACGCCTGTTTGATCACGGCTTCACATCCTGAGGTGATTTTCCCCAATAACCGCGAAAACCGACCAGAGATTAGTGAGCCCAAGCAACTCCCGCACTCGTTTACCTATGTTGATCAGTTCCAAAGTGCAGCCCGTCGACTTGCCGGAAACGTAAAGGCGAACCAGTGTACCCAATCCCGTACTGTCGACGTATTCAAGATCCGTAAAATCCAGCACGATCCGTTTGCACTCCGGAATCAGCGGCTTCACCTCGTTGTAGAGAATATCCGTCCCTCCCGATACCAGCCTGCCGTGGCACCGCACAAGGGCGCAATCGCCGGAGCGCTTGGTCTCAAGCGTGATGAATTTCGTGGCTGTTTTTTCTGGCATTCGGCATCCCCCAGTCGAAAGCTTGGCGTACGGTCGAAGACCAATATCGGTCATTCTCTCACAAAGTCCGCGCTTTTCAACAAGTTCCGGACCCGTTCCGGCAATTCCCTCTCGGCCGGTCCGGCGGGTTCAGCGTCCCTTGATTGCCGACTTTGTGTTCCTGGTGTCCGGCAGTCCCAGCCGCCGCTTCACCGCCAGAATTTCCTCGATTTTGCTCTCCGGAATGAATCGGACCGGCTTGCCAATCTGCTGGGCGATCAAATATGTCTTGCAATAGGTCTCAAACGTTTCCACCAGCCACTCGGCGTGGCTCACGGTATCGGCCCAGCACACGATACCGTGGTTAGCCAGCAAAATCGTATTGTGATCCTCCACAAAAGGCAGCACCGTCTCGGCGAACGCCTGTGTCCCCGGAGTCTCGTACGGCGCCACCGCCGCGGGACCGATTGAGCTCTCGTATTCTGAAATCAACCCGATGGGTGGAGCGGAGCCGGTCATTGCAAAAGCCGTTGCGTAAGGCGGATGGCAATGCACAATGGCGCGCGCCCGGGAGTTGGCTTTGTAAATCTCCAGATGCAGCAGCAGTTCACTGGTGCGCATTCGATCACCGGCCAGGATGTTGCCCTCCAAGTCAGAGAGGCAAAGGTCGGCTGGGGTCATATCCCGCTTGCACATCTTGGTCGGTGTGCACAGCACATACTTGCTGCCCAACCGTGCGCTGATATTTCCGCCGTTGCCATCCACGTACTCCCGCTCCCACAGTTTGCGGCCCACCTCGACGATCTCCGCGCGCAGGTTCTCCGCCTCGCGGCAGTAGGCCGCCTCCGAGGGCGAGCCCATCTCGAGCCCAGCCTCGCGCCGGTCTTCTTCGTCGCTCTGCAGCGCTTTCCTCTCTTGCTCCGTCAGTGGTACCCAGGTCTGCTCCGTGGCCATTGTCCTCGCTTCATTTGTCGCAGTGTTCTGCCGAATGCCGAATGATTGATCCGTCTCCACAACTATATATATTTACCGCATCAGGGTATTTCCAGGATGAATTTTCTCACCGCACCCGCGTTTGTTCCCCGGGAAGCAGCCTGCGTTGCAGCTCCTCCAGTGTCTGGCCCTTGGTTTCGGGAAACACAAACAGCACCACCAGAAACTGCACCACCGTCATCACCGCAAAGAACACAAATGGCGTTTCTTTGCTAAAAGAGTGCACCACCACCGGAAACGCCAGCGCAATCAGCGTATTCATAATCCAGTGGCTGGCGCTGCCCACTCCCTGCCCTTTGGAGCGCACGGAGTTGGGAAAGATCTCGCCAATGTAAACCCAGATCACCGCGCCCTGCGACATGGAAAAGAAAGCAATATAAGTCACCAGCAGCCAGACCAGCGCTCCCGGGTGCGATTGCGTCTTGAACAGCCAAGCCACGCCCGCCAGGCAGATGGACGTGCCCGCCGCGCCAATCAACAAAAGAGTTTTCCGCCCGATCTTGTCGATCAGCGACATGCCCACCAACGCAAACAGAAAATTGGTTGCGCCCACGGCGATCGCCTGCTGATCCCCTGAAACCTGACTGAACCCCGCCGAAGTAAAAATGCTGTTCAGGTAGTAGAGGATCACGTTGATCCCCTCCAATTGATTGAACGCGCCGATTGAAATAGCCAGAAACAGCGGATAGCGGTACTTCCATTGAAAGACCGGCATGTGTGCCGTTGCATGCTCCTCGGCCAGAGCGCTGCGGATATCCGCCAACTCGGCCTGAGGATTCGGCTCGCCCATCATCTTCAGTACAGCCAGAGCCTCGTCGATCCGCTCCCTCGAGGCGCTCCAGCGCGGGCTGCGCGGAATCCCATAAAGCAGCACCAGAAAACCGAACGCCGGTATCGCAGCCACGCCAACCTGCCAGCGCCACTCCGCCGCTCCCAGGTGCAGCAGCCTGATCCCGTAATTCGAGAGGTAGGCTACCAATATGCCCAGCACCACGTTGAACTGGAAGATGCCCACCAGCCGCCCACGCCACTTGGCCGGAGCCAGCTCGGCAATGTAAACCGGACCCAGAACCGACGATGCGCCGATACCCAACCCGCCCAAAAAGCGAAAGACCATCAGCACCGGCCAGCTCCATGCCAGACCGCTGCCGATGGCCGAGATCAAATACAGCATGGCGGTGATGCGCAGCGTTTCGCGACTGCCCAGCTTTTGCCCCACAACGCCCGCGCACAGAGCTCCCACCACCGTGCCCACCAGTGCAATGGCCACCGTCCAGCCCTTGTCCCACGGGCTCAGGCCGTAGAGCTTTACCAGTGCGTCGATGGCGCCCGAAATCACCACCGTATCGAAGCCAAAAAGCAGTCCCCCCAACGCACCGGTCAGAGTCGCCTTCATTAAATTGACGTTGGGTCGCATGATTACCTGTTCCTTGATTTCCAAACCATCCTACAAGCTGGTTCCCCAACCGGCAAACCACCACGCCATTCCGGCATTATCCTGGGCCACATTTTCTGGTCTTTTCTTTGAAGAGCCCTGCAGCCAGCGGCATTCCTCCCGCAAAAGTGGCATTGCCCTTCCTGCAAAGAGTAAGCTTCAATCGGTTTCTGGATAGTATGTAGGCGCAAACTGAAGTTTCATGCAACACTCTCTCATAGGTGAATCGGAATTAGAATTTGGAGATCGATCAAAATGAATTATACGCACAGGAATATTGGCCGCCGTTTGGCTATATGCGTAGCCCTGCTATCATTCGCTACGGCTTTGAACGCGCAAGCTGCGCCGGTATCAGGCGCGCAAGCTGCTACAGCCCAAAGCCCCCAACCGCCAACGTGGAAATCTTATAGCTACTCCGTGGACGGATTCAGCGCCTCATACCCGTCAGTTCCCGACCTGCAGAAGAAAGATGTCCCCACCGATGCGGGCACCTTCCAATTGCGTTCCTATATCGGGACCGATGGCGAAGTGGCGATGTTTGTCGGCATCTGCGATTACGGCTCGAAGACCAATGGCCAGAATCCCGATGACCTGCTCCAGGGAGCCAAAAACGGAGCCATGCAAAACGCTAACGCCCATCTTCTCAGTGAGACAAAGATCACCTTCGGAATCTACCACGGCCTCACCTTCGAGATGGAGAGCGACCAGACGCAGAAAGATCCGGCCCACTTTTCCGGTCGCATCTATATGGTAGGTAGCACGCTTTACCAGACGTTGGTCGTTGCGCCCCTGGGAAAGCCCTATGCCGATACAGCGCGCTTCCTTGACTCGTTCCAGCTGATCCCGCGCACCGCCAATTAGAGTTCAGCGTTCTGCACGCGCCTGCACTCCCGGCAGCACCGTCAGCACACGGCAGCGGTGTTTGCCGGCCGCGCTCCAGGCCAGCGCCATCTCGCTCTCGATGTAAGCACAATCGCCCGCTTCCAGCACTTCCTGCATCCCACCCGAATCCAATTGCAGCCGACCTTCCACCACATATAAAAGGCCGCTCATCTCGCGAAAGCTATCCGTCACTGAGCTGGCTCCGCTGGGCGGAAGCTCCACCATCTGCGCCACCAGCCGCGATCCTTCCGAAACCGCATTCAGCGGCGTAAACTTCACCGGCTCCGGTCCGCGCCCATGGCCATGCGATTGCGCCTTGCGTGTTATCGAAAGCGTGTGCCGAGCGGGCTCCCCGAAAAAGTAGCTCATCCCCACACCGTAGACCCGGCTGATGGTAGCCAGCGTAGGCAGCGTGGGTATCATGCGGTCCGTCTCCAGCTTTGAAAGCAGCGCCGTTGAAAGTCCCGTCTCGGCCGCGAGCCGCGCTAACGTCAGCCGCTTCTGTGTGCGCAGCGCGCGCAGCTTCAACCCGATGCAGTAAGGTTCCAGAAACCACTGCGCATACGAAACACTCTTGGTCATTGAACCTGTCTCCCCCGGAACAGCTTGCTGTCCCTCTATTCAGTTTGCCAGCCACCGGTCTTCCATTTGCTGATGGTTTTCTGAAGTTTTCTTTCCACCTGCAAGACTCTCCTTAGTCGCTGTTCCCTATTCCCTATTCCCTGCATCCTGTTTCCTCCACCAGACTTATCTGTTTCCTGAGCCCGAATTTCTTTTCTCTGTTCCCATTTCTCTGCTGTATGATCTCCCTGAGGAGCGTTCTTGAATCGGAATCACAGTTGCGAAAAATCACCCGAAATTCTCACTCACTCGCAATGGAATGAATGAGATACGTGTAAATCATCAGATTTACTAATCAGTAATCAAGTAACCACTTTTGGATTACTTAAAGCACCGCTAAGCCAAGGAAAACGTCTCCCTCTAAGCTCCCTGATGTGGATAATCAATAATGCACAAATAAACCGGGCGAACAAAAGCCCGGTGGGGGATGTAGGAACTACTGCTCTTTTTTCCCGATTGTCGATCCTGCAGGCCCCCGGGCCCTTGTACGTGGCTGCCATTCGCATCAAGTGATTGGCGATGGAAAACCGAGAGTGTGGCCACGACTCCGAGGAGTTCTGTTGAATAGGAAGAAATCGCGTTCATCTGCCTCGCCTGGGTCTGCAAATCCGGTATCTGCTGAGACCGGAATCACGGGGAAGGAGTTTTTATCCCCTGGTGAAGTAGTCACAGGTCCTGTTCGCACGGATTCAGAATCAGGATTCTCCTTCGGAGTCTTCCGCCTCGAAGCCGATGGCACACTCTTCCGCGGAGATGAGCCCGTTCACCTCCCGCCTCGAGAGTTGGCGGCGCTTCAGTTCCTGCTAGCGCATGCCGGCCAGATCGTTACGCCCCTGCAATTGAAGCAGGCGCTGTGGGGCGACGTACACGTCACCGCGGACAGCGTCCCCAAATGCCTTTCCTCACTGCGCGCAAAACTTGAGCCCGAAGAGTGCATTCAGACCGTCTATAAGCGCGGATACCGCTTCTCCGCCGAGGTACAGCCTCATGGATCAGTTAAACCCGGAAGCCTCCCGCGCCTAGCTATCACGCCGTTTGCCACCCTCTTTGGCGTCCCCGAGCATCTTGGGCAGGCCGTCGCAGAGGAGACAATTGCACGGCTGACCCGCGTCCGCAATCCATCCGTTTCCATCCTGGCACGGGACTCGGTTTTTACACTGGCACTCCGCGGACTTTCTGCACAGCAGATCGGCGAAACGCTCAATGCCGACCTGGTGCTTACCGGAACCCTGCGCGCTCTGCCCTCTCATTTCCGCCTCCGCGCTGAGATGATTCTTGTCCGCGAAGGCACGCAGATCTGGGTTGAAGACCTGCTGGTGGATCGAAGCCGATTCGCCGGTCTTGAATCGGAACTTGTCAGCCGCCTGGCCTTCCGCCTCTTTGCTTCAGGAGTGCCGGGTGCTGGTTTCCGCAGTTCCCAGGAAGGAACCCCAGTTTCCTGGGTTGGCAGCGATCTCCCGTCATCACTTGCCACACACAGGCACGCCGCACCACGCCCCACAAAGCTGGGCGGTCCCGCGGCTCTCGGCGACCGTTTTCAGGAGGCGTGGCCACAGGAGTCGGACCAGCCACGCCTGTCCATCGGCGCTGCCGCGGAACCTTTCGTCGAGCGGCGAAAGCGCACCGGGCGCAGGGAAGCCTATGAAATCTATCAGCGTGGACACCATGAGTGGCAGACGCTTCAGCGCCACCACATGCAAGACGGCCTGCAACTCCTCACCCGCGCCATTGAGCTCGACCCATCCCTTATCGCAGCCAGAGTGGATCTCGTCAATCTGTGCATTGCCCAGTCCTTCTATGGCTTCATGCCCCCAAGCGTTACCGCAGATCTGGTGCGACGAACCGCCGAACTGGGACCCGTTGCAGCCGGCGTCCCCGGCAAGCGGTCTTTGCTTTCTGGAGGATCGGCAGCCGGCCTCGGTCGCTGGGGTGAGACATCGATTCCCGAGCTTCCCCTCGGCGCTGAACCTATTCTTCCCGCCCTGGGCTGGATCAGCTTCCATGTGGACCACGATTTGCCCGCGGCATTGAGAGCTTTTTCCGTTACCGCTCACCTGCCCCACGAACCCTCCCTTACCCGTTTGCGTGTGATGTTCGCGCTCAGCCGCCATCATTTCGACGAAGCGATTGGACTATTGCGCAACGCTCTGCAACTCGACCCTTATTCCCCCTCCTTGCACGCACGCTTGGCATGGGCGCTTCACCTGGCATCGCAAGCGGACGAAAGCGTCGAGTGCGTCCGCCGCACACTCGCTCTTTTCCCTGAAGATGAGATCTCCCTTTTGTATGGAACTGTGATTCTCGCCTTCAACGGGGATACAAAGCACGCAACCGAACTGGCGCAAAGCCTTGGGCACCGCTCCCCGCACTTTGATATTGCCTCCGCCGTCCAAGCCTATGCCTTGGCTCGTGCAGGCCGCGAAGATGAGGCCCGCTCCATCCTCGAACGGCTGCAATGGCTCAGCCGGGAACGCTTCGTCATCAGTTCGTTTACGCCCGCCGTCCACGTTGTTCTGGGAAACCATAATGCCGCGCTCGCAGAACTCCACGCCGCCGCCGATGCCCGCTGCCCCTGGTTCTTCCAGATGCTCGCCGATCCGCGGCTGAACCCCCTCCACGACCGTCCTGAGTTCAACGAATTGCTTGCCATCCTCACCCGCATGGAAGAAGCCGCAGAATACCCAGATTCAGAATTTTGATCAACTCTTGTTTTGTATCAGGGCATGACCGGGGAACCCACCCGGTGGGTGGGTCGCGTGCCAAAGGCACAACAAAACAAACGTGGGCTTTAGCCCCTGAGGACCAGCTCGTTGAAACTGGCCCAAAACCCCGAAGTTGCCAAGATGCTTTTCCCTGTCTCCGCACACTTAGCCGACCACCCCCGAGGTTATTCGAAGTCTTCCTAACCTCTTCCCCGCTCCTTCCAAATCTCCACGTGACTCACATCACACGCTAATCGCCCCAAATCCTTAATAATCAGGAAGAATCACAATGGTGTCGCCTCGATCCGAGGCCGCACTAATCCTTGTGTCCTGCCCTACGCGTGCGCGGAGGCAAACCGCCGATAGTCAGCCCGAATCGGAGCAACCCTGATGTACAAGATCGTCGAAACCCGCAGCGTAGGTCTCAATATCAAGCAGTTTGTGATTGAGGCGCCGCGCATTGCGCGCAAGCAAAAACCGGGTCAGTTCCTCATTCTCCGTCTCCACGACAAGGGCGAGCGCATTCCCCTCACCATCAAATCCTCTGATCCCCAGGCGGGTACAGTCACCATCGCGGTGCAGGCCATCGGCAAAACCACTTCCCTTCTCAACTGTCTTGAGGCTGGAGACTCCATTCTCGATATCGTCGGCCCGCTCGGCAAACCCTCTGAGATTGCAAATTACGGCACGGCAGTCATTCTCGCCGGCAGCGTCGGAACTGCGATGGCTCTGCCTACAGCCGACGCCCTCAAGCAGGCCGGCAATCACGTCATCTTTATTGAAGGCGCCCGCTCCAGAGATATGGTTGTCTTTGAAGACGAAGTGCGCCAGGCGAGCAGCGAGACCTTCATCATGACCGACGACGGCAGCTACGGCGAAAAAGGCCTGGTCACCAAAAAGCTCAACGACCTGCTCGCCACCGGCCGCAAACTCGACTTTTTCCTCGCCGTCGGTCCTGTGCCGATGATGAGGGCCGTTGCCCGCATCACCGCGCCCCTCGGCATCAAGACCATGGTCAGCCTCAACTCCATCATGGTTGACGGCACCGGGATGTGCGGCGGCTGCCGCGTGCTGCTCGGCAACAAAAGTAAATTCGCCTGCGTCGATGGTCCGGAGTTCGATGCCTCACTGGTCAACTTTGAAGTCCTCATGCAGCGCAACACGATGTATCGCGGCAAGGAGTGCCAGTCGCTCAAGTACTTCGAAGAGCACAAGGAAGAAGAACTGGCTGATCTTCGCGCGGAGTTGGCAGCGAAGGAAAAGGAAGTAGCGGAACTGCGCGAGGAGCTGGCCACCGAGGAATTGGCCGGAAAGGACGCACTCCATGCCTGAGAGAAGCGCCCTTCCACGTTCGGCCATGAACATTCTTCCGCTCAAAGAGCGCATGAAGATCATTCGCCGGCACATGCCGGAGCTCGCCCCGGAGATCCGTTGCCGCAACTTTGAAGAAGTGAACCTCGGCCTCGAAGCCGCCGATGCCCTCGCTGAAGCCACGCGCTGCATCGCTTGCGCCAAACCCGCCTGCATTGCACAGTGCCCCGTAGGCGTAAAAATTAAAGATGTCGTAGCCCTCATCTATGCGGGCGATTATCTTGCCGCCGCGGCCAAAATGCGCGAAGACAATGCCCTGCCCGCCATCACCGGCCGTGTCTGCCCGCAGGAAAATCAGTGCGAAGGCGGATGCGTGCTGGGCAAAAAAGGCGCGCCTCTCGCCATCGGCAACCTTGAACGCCTTATCGCCGACTTCGAGCGCCAGAGCGGCCAGCTCGGCCTTCCCCCCAATGCGCCCGCAACGGGTAAGAGCGTAGCCATCGTAGGCAGCGGCCCCGCAGGCCTCTCAACCGCCGGCGACCTGGTGCAGAAAGGCCATCGAGTCCGCGTCTTTGAAGCCCTCCACGAACTAGGCGGCGTCCTCGTCTACGGCATCCCCGAGTTCCGCCTGCCTAAATCGATCGTCAAAACCGAAATCGATAATCTCCGCCGAATGGGCGTCGAGTTCGAGACCAACGTAGTGGTCGGCAAAAGTGTAACCATCGACGAACTGATGTGCGAAGAACACTACGACGCTGTATTTGTCGCCACCGGTGCAGGCCTGCCGCGTTTCCTCGGCGTTCCCGGCGAGCACCTCAACGGCGTCTATTCGGCCAATGAATTCCTCACCCGCATCAACCTCATGCGCGCCTACAACTCCGCTGAATACGACCAGCCAGTCTACGACTGCCGCCATCGCGATGTGATCGTGGTCGGAGGCGGCAACACTGCTATGGACGCTGTGCGCACCGCCCGCCGCCTCGGCGCGCGCTCGGCAACTTTGGTCTATCGCCGTTCTGAAACCGAGATGCCCGCCCGTGCTGAAGAAGTTAAACACGCCCGTGAAGAAGGCATCGAGTTCCGCATGTTGACAGCCCCCATCGAATTCATAGGTGACGAAAAAGGTTGTCTCACCGGAGCCCGCTGCGTCCGCATGGAGCTCGGCGCGCCAGATGCAAGCGGCCGCCGCTCACCCATAGAAATCAAAGGCTCTGAATTTGTTTTGCCGGCCAGCGTTGTAATCATCGGCGTAGGCACCACCGCCAATCCCCTCATCCAGAGCACCACCCCCGACCTCAAAACCACCGCGCGCAATTACATTGTTGCTGACCCGCAAACCACCCGCACCAGCAAGCGTGGCGTCTTTGCCGGAGGCGACATCGTCACCGGCGGCGCAACGGTAATCCTCGCCATGGGCGCCGGCCGCAAAGCCGCCGCCTCCATCCACGAATACCTAACCACCAGCAAATGGTAATAGAAAGCGGACAGTGCTTAGGCGCGGGTGCCCCAGGTCTCGCTTCTGAGACCTGGGATAGAACAACATGCAACCGCAGGTGTTTTTCTATTCCCTAGTCCCTAGTCCCTGTATTCAAAAAATGGGCGGCAAGGGTAACCCCTCGCCGCCGCCCGTCCCTGGGTTGTCTTGAAATCACTTCAATCCTGCCAAACACTGACCCTGTTCACAATCCTGACTGACCACTAACCACTGACCACTAATCACTGCCTTTACTGCAACAGCTTAGTCACTTCCTGCTCCACGCTGTTGGCCTGCGCAAGAGCGGCGATGCCGGTCTGGCTCAAAATCTCATACTTCGACATATTCGACGTCGCCGAAGCATAATCGGTAGCCTGGATCGCGTTCTGCGCTGAAACCACGTTCTCCTGCTGCGTACTCATCACCTGGCTGATGGAGTTCAGCGTATTGATCTGTGCCCCGATATAGCCGTCCTGTGCTGCCACGTCCGTGATGGCCACGTTCAGATCGTTCAGCGCACTCTCCGCATCGGTCTGATTTGACAGATCGGTCGTATTCACAGCCTCACCGGCGCCGTCCGTGTAGCTGATGGTCGCCGTTCCGCTGGAGGCCTTGCTGTTGGAGGTAAAGCTCGCCGCGGTCTGCTGGGTGGTTAAATCGGCTATGCCGCCGGAGAGTCCCACATTGTAGGCGTTGTTCAACGTGTAGTTCAGCGCCGCGCCGCTGGCTGTATCCGTGAGATTAGTCAGTGCCGAAGAGACATTGACCGTGCCCGAGGTCCCTTGCGTTCCCGAAATCAGTTCAATGGAGCCGAAGGTGCTGCCTGGTGTGGTGGAGGGAATCCACTGCGCGCTGACGCCGAGGTCAAGTCCGGTGGACTCGTTCGCGGTGATGAAGCTGATCAACTGTTCCGCCGTCACCTCAGATAAATTTTCACTGCCGTTCGCCAGCGCCACATCGGCCATAGTTACGGTCTGGGTTCCGTTTGCGGCCCCTCCCACGTTGAAGACCAGGGATCCGCTGAGCGTGTCGTTTTCGTTTGCAATCTCGTTGGTAATCGCCTTCGAGAATACGCCCTCGGTCACATCGGTAAGGTTGTTGAGACTGGTGGCGATGTTGCCGCCGGTATATGTGCCCGTGGATCCGGTCTGGGTGAAGGTCAGGCCGCTGGTGTTGGCCTGTGCGTTCACGCCCAGTGTGGACGACTCCGCACTGATCGCCGCGGCCAGGCCCTGAAGCGAACTGCCGAAGTTCTGAGGGGCAGGAACACCCGTTGTCGCCGAGGCGGTATTGTCGGTGTAGTAGTTGCCGACTTTAGTGACGGTGTTGTACGTGTCCGCGCCCTCACCCACGTTAAAGGTGTCGGTAATACCACTGGCACTATTGGTAACTGTGATGTGGCCGGCCATCGTATCGCCGGTACTCACCACGGTTCCGGCGGTCGCGGTGATGTTGTCTACCGCGTTGTTGCCCACCGCGCCGGTCGCCGCCACGCTGCCGCTCCCTGTCGGCGTAGTGCTTACTCCGCCCACATAAACACCGGAGGTTACGGAAAGGGCAGTCTCTGTGCCGGGTGTCGTGTTGATCGCGCCCAGTTGAAACTGGCTGCTGATTCCCGCTTGGCCTTGCAGATAGATGCCGCCCGTGCCGCCGCCGATTGAGTTATCGCTGGCGACAACGTCCTTGGCATACAACGCGTTGGTCACTCCGCCCATCGCCGAAGCGTTAATGGCGTTGATCAAGCTTGTTACGCTTGTGCCGCCAGTGTAAATGGCGCCGCCCACAGCGCCGCTGCCAGGCGCCGAACCCATGATGAATACCTGGTTGGCACCGTTGTAGCTGATATTAACTGCGCCGCCGAGTACCGAAGCCGTGCCTGCCGGACCCGTATCCGTCATGTCTCCAGTGCCGGGGGCGAGCTGCAGAATCGCCGTGCTGGGCGTTGCGTCCACATTGCCGGCCGCGCCTGCCTGCACGCCCGCGCCGCTCCCGTCGTCAACAATGGCGTTGCCGCCATCCGTAATGCCGCCTCCGACATTGACAAGGGTTATGGGATCTACGGCATTGGATTCTGCGGTCAACTCCAGGCCGCCCTTTGTGCCTCCGCCTTCAGCCCCATTCCATTGAGCGCTCACGCCCAGAGAACTGTTGTTGATGTCGGTTAGGCGTTCCTGCATCCACACCCTTCATCGGTCCTCTTGAAAATAACTTTAGTCATATATTTTTTGAGCCCCACCCGCACCCTCTGTCGCGCTCCGATTCAAGCTGTCTCAAATTCACTCATCTACTGTCCCAATATGCCGCAATCACTGCCCCAATGCGCTCCACCAATTTGTCCCGATTCGAGCCAGGCATTCCACGTCGCCGTCTTCTCGCAACAAAAAAAGAGGCGGCAGGGGAATCGTTCCCTTGCCGCCCTTGGTCATCAGCAGCCGTAAACTGCCCGGCCTGAAAAACCCGCAATCGATCCTATTTACTGCCCGGCTTCCATCCCAGGCGCCGCTGGAATATCCGCCCCCGGATCTTCGTCAATCATGCTCTGCGGTCCCGCACCCTGAGGTGGCCCGCCCTGCGGAGCCGCCTCTGGTGGACCCGGCTGTGCAGGAGGCATCGGCCGGTGACCCTGACCGTCCCGCCCCCAGCCGCCACGTCCCTCGCCGTGATGTTCCTGCCCGCCGTGGTCGCGGAATTCCTCTACCTGCTTCCATTGCTCCGGCGTCAATTTGCTGCGAAGCGCCAGCAGGTAGCGCGCATTCGCCTTCTCCAGCTCCGCTCGCGCCTGCGCCACCTTATCGATCTGTGCCAGTATCTTGCTCTCATTCGGCTGTTCGTTGCGAATCAGCGGCTCCAACTCCAGTTCCGCCTTCGCCAGCGTTGCCCGCAGATCAATCAGCGTCTCCCGATGTTGAAACAGAATCTCGTCAAACGACTTCCGCTGCTCGTCGCTCAGCTTCAAACGCTCCACGACCTTCGGATTGTTCCACCACCGTCCATGAATTCCCTGCCCATCGAACGCCTTCTCAAAGGGCGGCCGATGTTCCCCAAATCCTTGCCCACCTCCCGGTCCTTCCCCCGGGCCCTGTGCCAGAGCCGATCCCGCGATCAAGAGTCCCGCAATCGTCAAACCCAACCGTACTGCAATGCCAACTTTCATCCTCTTCTCCTTGTGTCTGCGCTCATTGGCGCGTTTGAAGTTTTTCGTGCCTTGCCATTACCGAGTTTCGTCTTCGGCCATCAGTTGAGCCAGAGGCTCCATGGCGCTCGGAACCACCCGTGAAACATCGCTGTCCACCTTGGCCAGTAGATCCTCTTCATCCTCGCGAGCCTGCAACTCACGCGTCGCCCGCTGTTGCTCGGCCACTCTTGCTGCCGCCGCAGTCCTCAACTCTTTTTCGTGGCGCTCATAGAACCCTCCCGAAACGCCACCGGCCATCAGAACTCCCGCCAGCGCCCAGCCCATCGCCGGCCGCCAGCTCCGCTGCCGCTGAATCTTTACCGCCGGCCGCATCCGGCTCAACTCTGCCGCGCTCCAGGCATGAACGCTCAACCGAAAATTCTTCAGCGCCTGCTCCAGCATCAGTTCTTCGTCGCTCGAGTGAAGCTCCGAACCCATCTCGGCGCCTTCCGCCCGTTCACCCTGCTCGTTTCCGAAATCTTCTCTTAAATTCATCGTCTTCCCCCCAGTTCCGCCCTGACCTTCCCCAGCGCCCGCGATAGGTGCGCCTTCACCGTGCCCTCACTCAGCCCGGTTGCGAGCGCAATCTCGCTCAACTCCTGCTCCTCCACATACCGTAGTAGAAAAACCGTGCGTTGCCGCTCACTCAGTTCTTTCACCGCCAGCCACACGTGCTTCACCTGCTCCTTGGCCAGCAATTGCTGCTCCGCTGAACTCTCGCCGCTAGCCAGCCACTCGCTGGCCTCGTCCGCATCCACCGCATTGGTCAGCGTATGCCGCCAGAACTGCATCCTCCGGTTCCGCCAGTGATCCTTTTGCAGGTTGATTGCGATCCGCATCAGCCAGGTCATCGCGGTCGAATCCCCGCGGAAGCTCCCCCAGTTCCGATGCGCCTTCAGAAAACAGTCCTGCGTCAGCGTCTCCGCCAGGTCCACGTCGCGCGTCGACGCCAGCAGAAACCGGAATATCCGCGGCCTCAGCAGCACCACGACCCGCGAAAACTCTTCCGCGGCAGTCTCCATTTCTCGCCCGGCAATCTCCATCGTCGTTGCCCTGGTCATCGCTTCCAACGCTGTGCAGGCTGCCATCACTTAGGTAGACGCTTGCTCAGAGCGTAAGTTTACAGCCCCAGCCGCCAAATCTTACCTGCATAAAATCATGGGTGTCGGCAAGGAGGGCAGTCCCACCCATCCTTGCCGCACCCGTCCTCCACACATCTGCCGCAAACGGATACTCCTCCCTTACCCGTATTCCGGGCCCTCATACAAAAAACGCACTGTCCAGCTCCGGCATCTCTGCCAAAGCTGAACAGTGCGATTCAAGCTATCCGAATACTAAATTCTGTTCCCTGTTTGCCCCGCTGCTAGAAAGCCACGTAGGTGTAGTCGGTATATTGCCACGCTCCGTTGATCAGCCAATAGAGCCGCGCATAAACCGTCGCTCCGTTGGATGGCAGCCCGCTTACAGTCTCCGTAGTTGCCGTCACATCCCCCGAGTTGTACAGGTTGCTTGAACCCACCCCCGTCGTGCCCACCCAGAACTCAAAGTGGGTTGCCGTGTTGCCCGGATTCCACGTGAAGGCCACGCTCGACCCCGTTAGTGGAGTCAAAGTGTTCGGAGCGGGTGTGGTTAGCATCGCCGGCGATGGCGAACCCGACGCCACGTAGGTGTAGTCGGCATACTGCCACCCTCCGTCGATCAGCCAATAGAGCCGCGCATGCAGCGTTTCTCCGTTGCTCGGCAGACCCGATACGGTCTCAGTAGTCGCTGTAACATTCCCTGAGCTGTACAGGTTGCTCGAACCCAGACTCGTGCCAAGGTAGAATTCAAAGTGGCTAGACACATTGCCGGGCGTCCACGAGAAAGTCACGCTGGTACCTGTCAGTGCGGTTGAGGTATCCGGCGTGGGAGAGGTGAGCGCTGGCTGTATCGGTGAGCCCGATGCCGTGAATATGTAATTGACTCTCACCCAGGATCCGTTAAGTAACGAGCAGAGCTGTACATACACAACGCCGCCGTTGGTGGGCAAATTGTTCACGGTCACGGAAGTGCCCGTCAGGCTCCCCGAACTGTAAATGTCAGACGAATTCGGCTTGCTGCTCGAACCCGCATAAAGTGTTCCTATGTCGAGTCCGAAGGTCGTGGCGAAGTTTCCGGGAGTCCACGTGAATGTCACGCTCGAACCCGTTAATGGTGAGGACGTGATGAGTGCCGCCGGAATAGGCGTACCCGTTGCCATGTAGGTGTAGTCGGTATAATTCCACTTTCCGTTGATAAGGTAGTAGAGCCGCGCATTCACCGTTTGCCCGTTGCTTGGCAGGTCGCTCACGGTTTCGGTAGTGGCCGTCACATTCCCCGAGTTGTAAAGGTTGCTCGAACCAACTCCCGTCGTGCCCACCCAGAGTTCAAAGTGCGTCGCGGTGCCGGGAGCCCACGTGAAGGGCACGCTGGCGCCAGGCAGTTTGGTGCCCGGAGTGGGACTGGTGATGTATGCCGGGTTCAGAATGGTGTAGGTCGCCGATGCTACCTCGCTATTCCCACCGCCGGATTCAATAGCAATCGCTTCCACCTTCGAAGTCGTGGAAATCGTAATCGGACCCGAGTAGGCTGCAGAGCTGGACGTCGGCGTCGTATCGTCAGTCGTGTAGTAGATCGTTGCGTCCGAGGATGGAGAGTTGATGGTTACCGCCACGGACGAGAAGTAGACTCCGGCCGCCGGACTGAAAGTCGGCACGGCCGTTGAGATCTCGATTCCTCCAATCGATGCGTTATCGGTTACCGTGACGAATTGGATGACGATTTGGCCAGAGGAATTTGCAACCGCGGCGAACTGCTCGACGATCGCGATGTTCTCGCCGCCCGCGGCGGCAAACTGATCGAAGTCCGTCAACACTTGCTTGCCGTTGATTAAAACGTTTTCTATGCGTTTTCCCGCGGCCTTCCAATATATCTCGGCAAAATGCAGGCGCACCGTGTAGATGGTTCCGGCCGTCAAACCCGGAAGGGTGTAGGTGAAGTTGCCGTAGCGCTGCGATTGGTAGACCGCTTCGGGCGCCGGGTCGATCACATTGGCGGTGTTGATCGTCGCCGAGGTCGAATATGTCTTGCCGCCCGAAGAATACTCGTCGGCAAGGTAAGTGCCCTCGTCCGCTCCACCACTATTGATGTCCAATATGTCACTGCCGCCGCCATTGCTGATGTTGTACGCCGCCGAACCGACTGCGCTGTTGGCGTAGCCGCTAGCCGTAGCGATGGCCTCCAGCGTCTCCGTGGCGGAGACCGTGATGGGCGAACTATAAGCGCTCGAACTGGTCGTCGGCGTGGTGCCGTTGATCGTGTAGTAGATGCTCGCATCGGGGGTCGAGTCAGAGATGGTCACCGTCTGCGCCGAGGTGTACGTCTTCGCCGCCAGACTGAAGGTCGGCGTGGCCGCTGCTGGTGTTTCGATCTCGATTCCTTCAATCGATGCGTTATCGATTACCGTCACGAATTGGATGACGATCTGGCCAGAGGAATTTACAACCGCGCTGAACTGCTCGACGATCGCGATGTTCTCGCCGCCCGCGGCGGCAAACTGATCGAAGTCTGTCAACACCTGCGTGCCGTTGATGAGAACATTTTCTTCGCGTTCTCCGGGGCCGTGCCAATAGATCTCGGCAAAATGCAGACGCACCGTGCAGTTAGCTCCGGGCGTGAGACCGGGAAGGGTGTACGTGAAGTTGCCGTAACGCTGGTGCTGATAGACGGCCATCGGCGCCGGGTTGGTCACGTTTGAAGTATTGATCGTCGCCGCGGTCGAATATGTCTTGCCGCCCGAGTAATCCTCGTCGGCAGCGTAACTGCCAATAGCCGCTGAACTGCCAGTCGCGATGTCCAATAAGTCACTTTGGGCCCAAGCCACCTTGCCGCTCGCACAGAACGCGAGGAAGAAGAAAAAGCTGAAAATGCTCACCGCACTCGAGTGAAGGCGAAACTTCATCCTTGAAGAGAAGAATTTACGTATTTCCATGACGCGACTCCTTTGGGTCCCGGCGTGTTAGGGATGCTGTTGAATTCCGGCGCGCTAAGATCGGCCTGATCGACCGTGTCGAATGCAATGGAGAACCAGTGCAGCAAGCTACTGAGTTAGTAGTTCAGATTGCGAGTAACGAGAAAAGTAGCTTCGTCTGGACGTCGGAGTTATGACTCCGCACGAGAACGGGGAAAATGCTTTAACTGTCTGGCCCCGTAGACCTAGAGAGAGATGCCACCGGCCTCTTCGATTGCATTCTTTATGCAACGACTTAGCATAACCTAGAATCTCCGCAAACTGGCAATATTTTTCTTAATCCCGTTGCTACGAATGTGTAACTGCACGCGAACTTACGGGTTACATTTGGAAAGTGTATCTTATGTCACTGATATTAAATAACTTCCACGCGAACTTCCTCTATCCAGATTCAAGCCGGACCCTTTCCCTTCGCCAGGCTTTCCAAGCCGCCGAGGCAACAAATAAAAAATTACACCTTCCATCCCGGCTCCGCGCCGAATCATCTAAATCAACATTCCTCATAGAATACCCGCCGGGGGTATTGACAATACCCACCGGGGGTATGGTACAAAGGTCTTGCAGAGATTTTTATCCCTGCTGGAGTAAAAACACAACCTATGAGCATTGAATCCGCACAAGAACCTCCGAGTAGCTGGGGTTCGTTCCTGTGCCGTGATGAGCGCTCAGGAAACTGCCTCTAGACTGCGCAGAGACGGTTCCCTCACCGCTCTTCACTGTATGCAACTTGTGAATTGAGCGCGTGAGGCGGTTTTTAGCAAGACCACTCACACCTCCCGAACCCATAGTCCTTCGCTGCACACGGCCCGGATTACGCCTTTGCGCTTCCGGTCGCCGAACCCACGCGTGGACTAGACGAGGGGGAACCATGAAGAACCAACTCTACCTGATCGCAAAGACCGTTCGTCTGACCTGCACCTGGGCGCCTACAGGCGATGCAAAGATGCCGCTGCGCCGCGTATGGACAACTGCCAAACCTCCGGCGGTTTCCACTGCGGCATCAAAGAATGAATCCGTGAGTGTCCACCGGTGCGCATGACAAAACCCCAACTCGAGGGTGTTGCAATCCCTAGAGAGGGCGCCGCTGTTGCGGGCGTGCAAGTCCGCCGCTCCTGGCAGAAGCACGTGCTCACCTTCCTCATGGTCTTCGGCCCCGGACTCATCGTCATGGAAGCCGACAACGATGCGGGAGCTGTGTCCACCTATATGCAGGCGGGCGGACAGTACGGCCTCCATCTCTTGTGGACCCTGATCGTGCTGCTGCCCATCTGCTACTTTGTGCAGGAGATGGTGGCCCGCCTGGGCATCGCCACAGGCAAGGGGCACGCGGCAATGATCTATGAGCGCTTCGGCAAATGGTGGGGACGCTTCTCCTTGTTCGATTTGCTCTTGGTCAACTTTCTCACCCTCATCACTGAATTTGCAGCCATCTCCCTGGCGCTCAGCGCGCTGGGAGTCAACCCCTATATCTCGGTTCCGGTAGCGGCGCTGGGGCTGACGCTGTTGGTTGTTACCGGTAGCTATCTGCGTTGGGAGCGCATCGTCATCGCGCTTTGCCTGCTGGACCTGACCTGGTTCGCGCTCGCCTATGCGGTGCATCCCAATTGGCCGGCCGTTGTCAGTTCCACCGTAGCCCCAACAAGGCCGGCGGGCGGCATCACCAGTAGCCTCGTCTTTCTTGTCATCGCCGTTGTTGGCACAACCATCGCTCCCTGGCAGCTCTTTTTTCAACAGAGCTGCGTGGCCGAGAAGCGCCTGCGTTTTGCCGACCTCGGATGGGCGCGGCTCGATACGCTCATCGGCGCAATCTTCACTGTCCTGGTCGCCGGCGCCATGATGCTGGTGGGCAACTATGGCTATGAGCACGGAATAACATTTCAAGACCCAGCTCAGTTAGCTCTGGCAATCGCCCCCATAGCCGGTCACTTTGTCCGCAACGGCGTCTTGCTCCTCATGGTCAATGCCGCCGTGCTGGGCACCACCGCCATCTCTCTCGCCAGCGCATGGGCTTATGGCGAGGTAAAGGGATGGGAACACTCGCTCCACAAGAAACTGTGGGAGGCTCCAGGCTTCTACGCCACCTACATTGCCTGCGTCGCCGCCGCCGCAGCCATCGTGCTCATTCCCCATGTGCCCTTGCAGTTGGTCATCATCAGCGTCCAGGTCTTTGCGGGACTGATCCTTCCCTCGGCCATCATCTTCCTGCAATTGCTGCTCAACGACCGCGATCTGCTCGGTGAGCGCTGGGTCAACAAGCCGTGGAACAACGTCATCAACTGGACCATCATCGTGATCCTATTCGCCCTGTCGCTGCTGCTCGCCGCCCAGGTCATGCTACCTAATCTCTTTAACTGAAAACGTGAGGTGATTTATGGCAACCATGCAGAATTCATTCGCTCCCGAATATTTCCTTGTGATCCATCCGCTCAACGATGCGCCTGAAGAGAAGTGCTCCAGCGAAGGCCTCGGCCATATCGCAATGACCCCCGCGGTCCGCATCTCGCTCACGGTGTTGCGCGGCTACCTGATCTTGATGACGCTGATGCTTGGCTATCACGTTCTCGATCTGGCCGGAATCATGGGTCAACATTTGAGGTAGCAGCCGCAAATCAACCGTACGTTAACATTGCGCGCAACCCTCGCCAACTACGATACTCAGGAGTCAAGGCATGCAAAGGCTGATGGAAAATTCACTTCAAATATGCGCGCACCAGGTCGATCAGGTCCTCGGCCAGCTCCGGAGCAATCTGCTCCTTGGCCCCGTCCACAAGGTGGAACCGGATGTGATCCTCCAGAATCTCCCCCATCAGCCCGTTCACCCCGCCGCGCACCGCGGCCAGCAGCATCAGTTGATCGCCGCAATCTTCGTCCACTCCCAGCGCTTTCTCCACCGCGTCCAATTGGCCGCGCATTTTGCGCACGCGCTGCAGCAATTTCAGTCTTTCCCTGTCGTGTTGAGACATCGCTTCTCTCCTCTTGACAATACCCATCCCCGGTATAGTATCAACCCGGTGGGGGTATAGTTGCGCCTTCATTCTATGCCTGTTTTCCTGCGCTTCGCATACAAACAGAGAGGTCTTTCCATGTTTCGGTTCTTCGGCCCACGCTTTTTCGGCCTCCGCCCTGCTCGCGCGCTCAGCCGCCTGGCCCTCACTCTTGCCCTGGCTGCCAGCGTTGCAGCCGCGCAGGCGCCCGAAGCGAAGCCCGATGCGAAACCCGACGCGAGCGCTGACCCGGCACACCCCGACGCCGACGCCTCCAGCGATCAATCGCAGACTTGGAACTGGCACATGCAGAACACTATCACCGGTGAGGGATATCCATCTTTTTCAGCCAAATACTCTGGTCCCAATAGCCTGCCCACCGCCGGCCAGGCCCGCGAGACAGTCTCCCTGGACTTCTTCGCCGGACGCCGTTTGTGGCGCGGCGCCGAATTCCACCTCGACATGTTGACTTGGCAGGGCTTCGGCCTGGACGATACCCTCGGCGTCGAGGCCTTTCCCGACGCGGAAGCTTACAAGATAGGTGTTCGCTATCCCCACGAGGACGTCGCGCGTTTCTTCATTCGCCAGACCATCGGCTTTGGCGGCGAGAAAGAAGCCGTGCCTTCCGATCAACTCACGCTCGCCTCGGATCAGAAGGCTTCGCGGCTTACGTTCACTGTCGGCCGGTACAGCTCGAAGGACATCTTCGACAACAACGCCTTTGCCAATGACCCGCGCACACAGTTCATGAATTGGGCTCTCGTCGCCAACGCCACTTGGGATTACCCAGCCGACAGCCTTGGCTACACAACCGGCATATCTATCGAATTGCAGAAACCGAAGTGGGCGCTGCGCTACGGATTCTTCCAGCTGCCAAGTCAACGGAATAGCTTTACCGCCGAAGCCCAGTTCCTAACGTGGCCAGTTGTGAGCTCCGCGGGCGATGGCAGGTTCTTCCACGCCTGGGGAATGGTAACTGAAGGCGAGCGCCGATACAGCATCGGCGGCCATCCGGGAACCCTCCGCCCCTTGGCATATCTCAACCAGGGCGAATTCGGCAGCTATAAGGCCGCTCTCTCGGTCCCGGGAGCCGATATCTCCAAGACACACGCCAACCGGCGTTCGTTTGGCTTTGGCCTGAACGCGGAACAGGAGATATCGAAGAACATCGGCGTGTTTTCTCGCCTGGGATGGAACAACGGCCAGAACGAAGCATGGTTGTATACCGACATCGATCATTCCGGATCGCTCGGCGTAAGCGTAAAAGGAGATGCGTGGCGCCGCTCCGGCGACTCAGCAGGTCTGGCCGGCATAATCAGCGGCATTTCAAAGGTGAACCAGCAATACCTCATGGCCGGCGGCACGGGCATCCTCGACGGCGATGGCAACTTGAACTATGGCCGGGAATTTGCAATGGAAACATACTACGATCACACATTCCCCAGGAAGATTCACTGTGCCCTTGATTACCAGTTCGTCGTCAATCCGGCGTTCAACCGCGATCGCGGCCCCGTTTCGATCTTCGGCACGCGCTTCCATTGGGAGTTCTAGAGCATTTTGCCTTTAGGTGGCGCGATGGCTTGCGATAGCGTGATTCTCTGCTGGTTTCAACATTGCCGATCCCGGCAAGGATTGGTAGCAACAAGAATTGGTAGCGCCGGCCTCCTGGCCGGCTGTAGCGTGGACCTCACGGTCCACGCTCACACTATGCCTTCAGGAGAACTGCTCTAAATTACTTCCCCGCCCCAACCGCCTGCCCCTGTGCCTCAGGCAGCGAATAAATCACCTCGCCCGGCTTCGCATAGTGCAGCTTTTCCCGAGCTTCGTGCTCAATCGCGTCCGGATCGGACTTGAGTTTCTCAATCCGCACCCTCAGTTGCGCGTTCTCCTGCTCCAGATCCGTAATCTCTCTCTGCAACTGATGATCTTCCACGCGCTTCTGCTGCCACACTGACAGTCCATGCTTGCCGTTAATCACGTGCCACATCAGCAGTGCCGCCAGCCCCACAGCCACCACGGTCCCTGCCGGCCGCCACGCCCGCTGCGCAAAGTTCGGCCCCTGCCTGTGCATCGGGCCAGCCCCAACGCCATCCCAGGCCCCAGATACGCTCTTCACCGATTGCAACTTCCGCTCCGGCATTCAACCCCTATCCGCTTCTAGCTCAGCACAAACTTCTCCGCTGCCGCCCGCAGAGCTTCCATATCCTGTTCGCTGCGCGCTTCCGTATAGGCCCGCACCACCGGCTCGGTCCCGGAAAGTCGATAGCAAACCCACGAACCATCTTCCAAAATCAGCTTCAGCCCGTCAGTCCGCACGACCCGCACAACCCTGCGACCGCCCAGCTCAGTGGGATCGGCCTTCATCTTTTCAGTGAATGCCGCCTTCACCTCCGGGGTCAAGCGGAAGTTCTCCCGTACCGGATAGAAGGAACCAACCTTGCCAAACAATTCCTTCAGTTGTAATCCCAGGCTCTTGCCCCGCGTGGCCACCATCTCCGCCACCAGCAGTCCCGCAATCACCCCATCCTTCTCCGGAACGTGCCCGCGTATCGTCAGCCCCGCCGACTCCTCGCCCCCAATCGCAATCTTGTCTTCGTCGATCAGCGCGCCAATATACTTGAACCCCACCGGCGTCTCGTAAAGCGGAACCTTGTGAAAATCGGCCAGCGCATTGATCAAATTGGTAGTCGCCACGCTCTTCGCCACGCCGTTCCGCCACCCACGTGTCTCCACCAGGTAGTCGAATAGCAGAGCAATCACGTAATTCGGCTGAATAAACGTCCCGTCTCCATCCACCACGCCAAACCTGTCCGCATCCCCATCCGTCGCCACGCCAAGTTCCGCGCCCATCTCCCGCATCTTCACCCTGGCGTCGCCCAGCAACTCGTCGGAGGGCTCAGGCGCATGCCCGCCAAACAATACATCGCGATAATCATGAACCGTCTCCACAGCCACGCCCGCATCGCGCAGCAAATCGGAGAGGTACCCTCGTCCCGCGCCCCAGAACGGATCGTAGACCACCTTGATCCCCGACTTGGCAATCGCCTTCAGATCCACCAATTCGGCCAGCCGTTTCAAAAACGCCGGCTTCACGTCGACCTTCTCAAACTCGCCCGCAAACTCGCTGTGCACACCCCCATCGCCGCCTCTGGCCGCAATCGCCGCCTCGATCTTCCCCGTCACCTCCGGCAGCGCCGGTGCGCCATCAGGCGTAGAAAACTTGATCCCGTTATACTTCGGCGGATTGTGCGAAGCGGTAAAGTTGATCGCCCCCGAAGTCTTCAGCGTCCGCACTGCATAAGCGATCGCCGGCGTCGGAGCAGCCTCCGGAATCACAATCGGCGTCACCCCGGCCGCAGCCAGCTCCCGCGCCGCCTCAGCCACAAAGCTCTCACCCAAAAATCTCGGATCGCGCCCCACCAGCACCCGATGCGGCCCCGGTTGTGTCTTTACATAATCGGCAATCCCCTTCACCGCCAGCCGTATATTGGCCACCGTAAACTCGTCGGCCACTATCGCCCGCCACCCCGAGGTACCAAATTTGATCGCAGTCGTCATCTTGTTCTCCGTTGTTATTGTGCGAGCCAATCCACAATGACCATCTTATCGCCTCGTTTTAATCCCCTCGTTAAACGTCGGGATCTTTCACTTCCGCAATGGAAGCGGGGTCTTCAGAGACCGCGGAAAAGTTCGAGCGGGCGGTAGGTCCGGGATTTATCCCGGACATTATCCGCAATAGAATCGATACGGACTTTAGCACCTGAGGAAAAACTCAGTTCAGAGGGAGGCGGGGGTCTTAACCCCCGCATATAGTCAAAGAATCAAAGCGGGCTTTAGCCCCGGAGGAAATGCTTCTCAAACTGACCCAAGCCGTTCTCGTCAGTGCTTAGTCCACCCGTGCATCCCCGCCTCAAAGCTGCGCCGATCCACTCGCGGCAGCGCCCGCGCCACCTTGTCAGGAAAAAGCGGATAATGCCTCGCCTCAATCAGCAACTCCGGCACGCACCAAACGTCCTCCTCTGAAGTCATCCAGCGCTTGCCGTCCAGCCGCTTCAGGTTTACCGGAACCGAATACGACCGCAAAGTCCGTTCCCCGCGCAAATTGTAGTAGTGCTCAAAGTAGCTAAGCGCCAGTTCCCGCAGCGTCCGATAAACGGGCGCACGAAATCGCAGCCCCGCAAAATTCGACTTCGCAATGCTCCCCCACAACCCGCCTTCCTGATAAACAGCCACCACGTGATCATCGTCATGCACGGATTCCAGATCCATCACCAGCGGCGGCCGGCCGTTCACCCTCAAAGCTGCGGCAGCCAACAGCGCACCCTCCAGGCAATGTCCCTTGCGCTCCAGCAGCACCCGCTGTGGCGACCACGCCGTATCCCCATACTGATACTCCAGCCCGTCAACAAACTTCTGGATTCGCGCCGGCGTCTTCAGTCCGCGCAGCACGCGCAAATCCCCCGTAGAAAACCCAAAGCTCTCGCGCCTATCCCGCCCAACTCTCTCTTTCGACAATCCCCCGCCCTTCAAAATCCATACCCACAAATTTCATACAAAGTCTCCGGAATTATACAGAAGCAAGTTCTCATGCAGAAAAAGCCTCCCGAAGTTTTTGTTCCCGTTAAACTGACTTTGGAACGATCCTATGCCCGAAACCACCCCGTCAGCCCGTCTCGTCCTCACCACCACGGCCAACCCCAATGAAGCCGCCCGTCTGGGCCGCATTCTGGTCGAGGAGCGACTCGCAGCCTGCGCCACTTTCATGCCCGCCGTCCAGTCCATCTACCGCTGGCAGGGCCAGGTCGAATCGTCCTCTGAAACCCTCCTCCTGCTCAAAACCGGCCCCGATCAGCTTGCCGCCCTCGAAGCCCGCCTCCACCAGCTCCACAGCTACCAGACCCCCGAGTTCCTCGTCCTCGCCGTCGACGCCGCCAGTAAGCCCTATCTCGACTGGCTGCAATCCAACCTGCTCCAGCCCTAACCCTCAGCCCTGCCCCACGGAATCCACAAGCCCCCCAATCTGGTATTCTTGCCCTAGTCTGCATCCATGCGCTGGTTAATCATTGTTCTTCTCGTATCCCTCTTAGCGCTGCTGATTGCAGCCGCGAGCGTAGCGTGTCACATCCTGATCCAGCGCGCCAGGCTCCGCTGCAACTCGCAAAAGGAAGCTGGAAAAGTCCTCGATCCCGTCGACGAAGCCGACCCGGATCTAGAACCCTGAACGCCCCCTGTACGAAGACCTGATCCCCGGAGGAAATCGGTGAGCAAAGAAATCTCCGTGCCGTTGGCCCCATCAGCCGTCCCAGCCGCAACCCTCAGACGCATCGAGCAGCCGGCACATTTACTTCCCTGAAAGGATAATTACCCACCGTGAGCACCAACCAAGCTGAAGTCCCCGGCCTCATCGACATCTCCATCGCCCACAGTCCCGACTCCGATGACGCCTTCATGTTCTACGGCCTGGCCACCAACAAGGTCCGCGTCCCCGGCTATCGCTTCAACCACACCCTCTGCGACATCGAAACCCTCAACCAGCGCGCCCGCGACGAAGCCTTCTACGACGTCACCGCCATCAGCTTCCACGCCTACCCCTATCTCCAGAACAACTACACGCTCATGGGTTGCGGTGGCAGCGTCGGCGAGGGCTACGGCCCCATGATCGTCTCCACCAAGCCGCTCACCACTGAGGATCTGGGCCGCATTAAAATCGCCATCCCCGGCACCCTCACCACCGCCTATCTCGCGCTGAAAATCTTCAACCCCGCCCTCTCCACCGTCACAGTCCCCTTCGATCAGATCATCCCTGAAATTCTCGCCGGCAACTTCGATGCCGGCCTCATCATCCACGAGGGCCAGCTCAGCTTCGAATCCGCCGGCCTCAAGAAGGTCATCGATCTCGGCGCCTGGTGGCGCGAAACTACCGGCCTTGTCCTCCCTCTCGGCGGCAATGCCATCCGCCGCTCTCTCGGCCCCGATTCCCTGCGCATCGTAACCAAGGCCGTCCGCGACAGCATCCAGCATGCCCTCGATCACCGCGAAGAAGCCCTCGAATACGCCATGCAGTTTGCCCGCGACCTCGACTCCGACCTCGCCGACCGTTTCGTCGGCATGTACGTAAACGAGCGCACCCTCGACTACGGCCCCGACGGCCGCCAGGCCATCAGCAAGCTACTCGACCTTGGTCACGAACGCGGCATCATCCCCATCGCCCCAAAAGTAGATTTCGTCGACTAGCGCAGTTTCAAAAATCCAAGCCGAATACCCCCACCCCAGTCCGGGTGCCCCACCCTCGCGGGGCTCTTGTTTTTCCCGCTAGGGTGGGATACCACAACACCAATTGTGTCGGGTTTCGAAAACCCCATCCATTCCGCATAAACTATCCCCATGCCCGCGCGCCGCGTCCTGACCCTCAGCCACGTAACCTTTGAAGACCTGGGAACCTTCGAATCACCCCTCCGCACTCGAGGCTTAGAGATCGAAAGCCTCAACGCCTCCCAAACCACCTTCCCCCTCCCGCAAGCCGACTCCTGCGACCTCCTCATCGTTCTCGGCGGCCCCATCGGCGTCTACGACCACGTAGAGTACCCCTTCCTGAAAGAAGAAATCGCCCTCATCTCCCGTCGCATCGAAGCTCAAAAACCCATTCTCGGCATCTGCCTGGGCGCGCAACTCATGGCCGCGGCCCTCGGGTCTCGCGTCTACCCCGGCAAGCGCGGCGCGGAGATCGGCTGGTCCCCGCTCCAGCCCGCCTACAACTCCAATCCGCCCGCCTGGTTCGCTCCTCTGCTCGCCCCCGGCATATCCGTCTTTCACTGGCATGGCGACACCTTCGATCTCCCCCACGGCACACTCCACCTCGCGAAAACCGAACTTTACGACCAACAAGCCTTCACGCTCGGAAACAACGCGCTAGCCCTCCAATTCCATCCCGAAGTCACCGCCGAAGGCCTCGAAAGCTGGTATGTAGGCCACGCCTGCGAGCTCCACCACGCAAACATCTCCCCCATCAACCTCCGCTCCGCAGCCATCCAGCACTCCGCCGCACTAGAAAAAGCCTCCGTAGCATTTTTCAACCAATGGCTCGACGCTATTTTGTAACTCGTAAAATTTTGAATGGCAGAAAACCGCCTCCAACGATACCCCCGCCAACCCGCTAACTTGCTATTCCCACGTAAGCGGGGGCCAACTTGCCAAATCGTTCCAACACTCAGCCTCATATCACTTAGACTTTTCTTAAAGACACACCACCCATTACCTAAGGCACACACTTCCCGCCCCAAAGTCATTCGAACCCTCAAAAAATCTGCTCTCGCTTCCTAAATAATTTCTAACCTCCGCCGATCAATCCACTACAGAGGTTTTCCCACCATGACCGCCCCCCCGCCAACCTACTTGCTCGCTTCTCCCGACCCCGCTCTCTTGGCCGCCATCGAGCCCGTCCTCTTGGCCGCCGGAGCCCACGCAGAAATCGTCTTCACCGCTGAAGCCGCTCTCGCCGCCATTACCGCGCCTCATCCTCCCGCCATGGCGCTGCTTGACGTCACCCTCCCCGGCATCCCCCTCAGCCGGCTTCTCGCCAGCGCCCGCGCATCCACCAGCGGCAGTGCCCTCCCCATCATCCTCATCGCCGGCACCATCACCCAGGAATGCACCGACCGCCTCTGCGAGGGTGTAATTGACGACCTAATCCCCCGCTCCGCCGAACCCGCTTACTGGCGTCTCCGCATCGATCATGTCCAGCTCGCCCGCCGCCGATCCCTCGAACTCGACTCTCTTCGCGAATCCATCGTCCTCAACGCGCAAACCGACCGCCTCACCGGTATCTACAACCGCGAGACCATCCTTGCCACCCTCTTCCGCGAAACCGACCGAGTACAGCGCACCAAAGCCTCTCTCTGCATGGTTCTCTTCGATATTGACAACTTCGGCCATTGGAACTCGCGACTCGGCTCCGATGCATGCGACGAACTCCTCTGCAAAGTAGTCAGCCGCACATCGCGTCTTCTCCGCAGCTACGATCTCTTCGGCCGCCCCGGCAAAGACGAGTTCCTCATAGCCCTCCCCGGTTGCAGCCCCGTCAGCGCCATCATGCTAGCCGAGCGCCTCCGTCACGACGTCTTCAGCTCTCCCTTCCGCGTATCCGACCAGTCCATCCGTCTCTCCGCCTGTTTCGGCATCGCTTCCAGCCGCGGCCGTTCCCCGGTAGTAGTCCTCCGCGAAGCCGAGCAAGCTTTGCTCGATGCCAAAGTAGAAGGCCCCGAATCCATCCACTGCTACGACGGCTCCCTCCAACCCACCCCCGCCCCCGTAGCCTTCTTCTCCCCCACCACCGGCGACGAACTCCTCGCCTGGTAGCAGAAAAACAAGCGACCGTCCCAACTCATAAATGGGTGCCCCAGGTCCCGATTTTGAGACCTGGGACACCTCAACACTCCAAAGATCTGTCTTCCTGAGCGGAGCGCAGCGGAGTCGAAGGACCTGCGGTTGCTTTTCATCCATGCTGTACTGATAAATAAAAGCTCTGGCTCCTCCCGGAGGGAAGATATTGGAATAGCCCCGGCCGGCGTCCCCACGGCCAAGCGGGTACCCTCTGGGTGATCCGTGGGTGGGAGGAGTGAAACCCTGGGTGACCGTAACTCCGAAGAACACCCACCCAGGCGGGGCGGTGCGAAGACCTGCAAGCCCTCAATGCAGCCGAGGAGTGCCGTGCAGATTAGAGTGGGCTTTATGTCAGGCTACGGAATAAATAACAAATGTGTGAGCAATATTGACTATCCTTTCGCCTGGCGTACTTTCATACTCGTTGCTGAATAATAGCTCGAATGATCTGACCGGGCACTCCCAGCAGCGATTGCTGCGACCCGACAGTCGGGTTCTGATTGCACGCGGAGATTTTCAAGTTTCAAGTTTTCCCTAGATGTTGAATCGATCGCCGGGCTCGGGGTCGGTTGATCAAGATCAAAATTTGTGTTCAGAAGCTTGGGTATTGTCAGCGAGAACAAAACAATCTAAGGCCACAAATCGCGGCGATCAGTCCTGCCGCTTTTGCGGGCGGGGGGGTATCTATGACGTTCATCGTGTACTTGCAGTCTGTCTGAGGTCATGGAAAATCTCACCAGCGCGGAGCGGGGAGCGGAAGACCTCTTCAAAGACGGAAATTCAGATTCAGCTGTCGATGACACTCACACAGAAAAGGAGATTCACGATGCGTTCTAATCTGGTTTTTGAGGCGATTCAATACGTTCCGAATCGCTACCAGTTGTGTCAATTGGCGAGCAAGGCCATGCGGAAAATGCATCGGCCGCATGCCCGTATTCCCGACACTACCAATTACGTGCTAAGCAGTCTTAACTCATTCCACCTTGGCTCGGGGTCCGCCGTTCAGGCTTGCAACGTGAAATCTACAAAAAAACGGCTCGCTGCCTGATACTGTTCTTTCCTTCGTAATAGACTCTTCCGGCGAAATTCTCCCCTTATTCGGTCCAGTCATCAAGGCTGACTTTGAACTGCCTGCACGCTCATCATCGTCTGCGTAATCTGCGCCTCAGCCTGGTTCGCCTGCGCCTGCAACCTCAGCAACTGCGCGCCAAGCTCGGTCGTGTCGACGCTGTTATCGGTCGCCGCTGTCTGCTGCGCAACAGTAGAGGCCGGCACGGCGGGCACGCCGTCCTTGCCCTGCTGGCCATAGAGCACGTGCAATCCATCGTCCATTTGCGCCTGAAAATTATTCTCCATCTCCCGAAGTATCGCGCTCGACAGTATCACTTAAACGCCAAGCGGGCAATCTGATTTCAGGCTTGCCACCACCTCAAGTGAGCCCTGCAGCGGGAATGATGCGGAGCTGTCGACCAGACTGCTCACCACGGCAGTGTTGGGCCCGTGATTCTGCGGAATGCTCTTCAGGCGAATCACATCTCCAGGCGAAAGATTGCACTGCTGAAATCCAAAAGCGACCGCGGGATTGGGATTCTCATCTAACCGCGCATTGATCGGCGAACTCACCACAAAAACATGTCCCACTTGCATGAACTGGTCTGGATCATCCGGCACTGGAGCTTGCACGTAGGTGGCGCTCGCATCTGTGCCGCTCTCAGCCGTCAATTGTTGATGCACCTCGCTCGCGATCTCCTGCTTCACCTCCGACGAGATTGCCGTCGAAAACTGGGCGCCCACCGTCTCATCGTCCGCCTGTTGCCCGCTATCGCCCCTGCCTGCATTCGCAGTGTTATTCGCAGCTGCACCACCGCCGTCCGGCTGCATATCGTAGCCGTCCGCCAGAGTCTGCCCCAGAATGTAGTCGGTCAGCCAGTAGCTGCCGTCGGAATAACTTGTCCACGGATAAAAATAGGAACCAAAATAGATGTACCAGCGCCTGGTGGTCCAGTTCCATTTATAGTTGATAGGCGATGCCCATCCTTGATTTACCCATCTGTAGAATCCTGGCGGATAACTATAGCGTGGAAGGTACCGCTTATACACAACCCTGAATCTCATAGCTCCGTTGGTCGTCGTTCCGTGCGCCACTGCCGCGGTGGAAGGCATCTTCGATGAACCCAAGTAGTTGCGCTGCCAGGTTTTGTTGCCGGAGACATAAGTACGCTGGACCAGCACCTGTCCATCCTGATCGAAAACCCTCTCCAGGTAACCGCTCTGCCGCCCGGTACTCACCAGCGTGCTCTGGTCCTGAAGATGAGCAACGATAACGCGCTCGCCATGCGCCCCATGACGAATATCGTTCCCATCAAACCCACCCGTATGCAGCGAAGTAATTCTCCCCTCGCGGCCAAAGGTGGCACTGGTACTTGGAGGGCCGATGGCCATTGGCGTATGGGGCGCATGAATCGTGCCAGAGGGGCCATCTCCCCGATTTGGCGCCGGTCCAGGAATCCTGCTCTGGAAGCGAGCCAGGGTGCCGTC
>Ga0187851_10000178_pt1 | contig 68535 bp, 62 predicted proteins | sample June2016WEW_6_10_FD_132997 | JGI IMG/M metagenome (GOLD analysis project Ga0187851, IMG submission 132997) | Peatland microbial communities from SPRUCE experiment site at the Marcell Experimental Forest, Minnesota, USA - June2016WEW_6_10 | ecosystem: Environmental > Terrestrial > Soil >... | reverse complement strand
CTCCTCGCCCGGCTTGGTCAGCTCGCAGTTGCCGCCGCCCTCGGCGGCGAGGTCCACGATCACTGAGCCTGGTCGCATCGCGGCCACCATCTCGGCGCTGATCAGCCGAGGGGCATCACGGCCGGCGATAAGGGCGGTGGTGATGACGCAGTCGGCGTCGGCGACGTGGCGACTCAGGATCTCACGTTCGCGTTCCTCGGCTTCGCCGCTCAGCTGGGCGGCGTAGCCCGTGCCGGTCTCGGCCGCCTCCACCCCGATGTCGATGAAGCGGGCACCGAGGCTCTCCACCTGCTCGCGCACCACAGGGCGGACGTCGAATGCCTCGACCACCGCGCCCAGACGGCGGGCGGTGGCGATGGCCTGCAGGCCGGCCACCCCGGCGCCCACCACCAGGACGCGTGCTGGGCGCACGGTGCCAGCCGCGGTCATCAGAAGCGGCATGAAGCGAGGCAGGCGGACGGCCGCCATCAGCACCCCGTGGTAGCCGGCCGCGCTCGCCATCGAGGAGAGCACGTCCATCTCCTGGGCTCGGCTGATCCGGGGCAGGAGCTCGAGGCTGTGGACGTCCACCCCCCGCTTGGCGAGGCGCTCGAGGAGGGCGAGATTGGAGGTCGCCCGGAGCAGGCCCACCAGGGTGGAGCCCTTGGCGAGCTGCTTGACCTCCTCGTCGGAGGGGAGGCTGACGTGGAGGACCACGTCCGCGTCCGCGAGGAGCTTCTTCAGGTCGGCGACCACCGCGGCACCGGCCTCCGTGTAGGCGGCGTCGGGGTACCCTGCCCCCGCGCCCGCCCCCGCCTCCACCGCAACCTGGAGGCCCGCGGCAAGCAGCGCCCGGAGTGTGGCGGGGACCAGGGCCACTCGCCGCTCGCCGGGCTGGCGCTCACGGGGCACGGCGAGCCGCACCGGAGCCGACCCCGTTCGATCGGAAGCTTCGGTCATCGCCAGTGATGGTAGCGATGGCGGTCACCATCGCGTCGCGGTGTGCGGGGCGGCGCCTCAGGGGCGAGCGCCCTTTCCCAGACTGGAACGCCGACGGCGCTCGGATCCCATTCCGGGACGGTGCCGCGGCGTCGCTCGCCCGGCTTCAGCCGGCGGCCACCCGATCCGGTGCGACGGGGTGCCGAGGCTCCGCCGGCCCGGTCAGCTGGCGGTGGCCGACGATGCCGGCTTCCGCCGACCATGCCGGAGGGATCGGGTGGGGGGTGCGGGTCACGTCTCCACACGCATAGCACCGGCTGATCACCTCCTCGGAGGTCGACGCCACCAGCCGGGACTCGTGCCCGCAGGCAACACAGACCGTCAAACGGGTGGAGATCAGCTTTGCACCAGCCATGGAACTGCCTCGCCACGAAGAGCCCAGCCGAGTCTCGTGGTGTCCCTCGACGCCTCCCCACGGTACGCCGATGGTCCCTCGTTGTCATGCTCTGAGTATTAACCCCTGGATGCGGAATGGTCATGGTTCCGGCCCTCGGTCATGCCCGAGACAGCCGGTTCAGGGTTGGGACGCCAGGTTCACGGTTGGGACACCCGTTCAGGGCGGAAACGCCCCTCACCCCCGGAAACCACGTGGAGGCCGCATGCTGACCGGTGACAGGACACGGAGGTCGCATGTTCACCCCTGAGAACCTCGAGGTGGTGATGGTCTCCTTCGAGGGGCCGGACCAGTACAGCCTCGCCGGCGGGCTCGGCGTCCGGGCTCGCGAGCTGACTCGCGCCTTCGCCGCGGCCGGGTTCATCACCACGCTGGTCTTCGTCGGCGATCCTGGCCGGACCCCGGAGGAGACCTGTGCGGGTGTCCGGCTCATCCGCTGGTGTCAGGAGGTGAGCGCCGGCTGCCCGAGCGGTGTCTACGAGGGCGAGAGGGCGAAGGTGGAGGTGCTCGTCCGCACCCTGCCCGACGCCCTCATCGAGCGCGTGATCGCTCCCGCGGTCGGTCGCAACCGGGTGGTCGCCGTCCTCTGTGAGGAGTGGCACACCGCGGCCTTCTGCCGCAGGCTGAGTGACCGGCTCCACGCCATGGGGCTGCGCCGCCACGCCGTCCTGCTCTGGAATGCGAACAACCGCTTCGGCTGGGAGGAGATCGACTGGCGGGCGCTGGGCTACGTGGCCTCGACGACCACGGTGAGCCGCTATATGAAGCAGCTCATGCTCGGCCGCGGGGTCAATCCGGTGGTCATCCCCAACGGCATCCCCGAGAGTGCCCTGGAGCCCCCCGATGCGGCGGCGGTCGCCGCCATCAGGAGCGCTGCCGGGACGCCCTGCCTCGCCTTCAAGATCGGGCGCTTCACCCCTGACAAGGGCTGGACCCAGGCCATCGACGCCATCGCCGAGCTGCGGGCCGAGGGTCTGCCCGCCCGCATCCTGATGCGGGGAGGCATCGAGCCCTATGGCGCCGAGGTGCTGGGGCGGGCTCGCCACCACGGGCTCTCGGTCTGCGATTGGTTCGAGCCCGTCGACGACGCGGGTGGCGTGGTCCGCGCCCTGTCAGAGAGCCGGGGGGCCGCGGTCGTCAACCTCTGCCGCTTCCTCCCTGAGGCCGTGATCCCGGAGATCGACCTGGCCGCGACCGCGGTCCTTGCCAACTCGGGGCATGAACCCTTCGGCCTGGTGGGCCTGGAGGCGATGGCCGCGGGCGGCGTCGCCGTGGTCGGAGCCACCGGCGAGGAGTACGCCCGCCCCTACGGCAACGCCATCGTCATCGAAACCGACGACGGCGCCGAGGTGGCCGCGGCTCTGCGGGGGCTGGTGGACCGCCCCGCCCTCGCCCGCCGGCTGCGCCGCGAGGCCCGGCACGACGCCCGGGACTTCACCTGGCCGGCGGTGATCGAGGGCCTGCTCGAGCGTCTCCGGTACATGTCCTTCCACCAGCAGGTGCTCACGCCGTCCCCAGGCACTAGGCTGAGATCGTGAAAGCCGTCGTCATGGCCGGAGGCGAGGGCACGCGGCTCCGGCCGCTCAGCAGCCAGTCCCCCAAACCGATGGTGCCGGTGGTGGGCACACCGGTGATCGAGCACAACCTCAGGCTGCTCCGGGACCACGGCATCACCGAGGTCGTGATCACTCTTCACCACCTTGGAGCCGATATCCGCAACCAGCTCGGGGACGGATCGGACCTCGATATGACCATCGACTACGTGGTCGAGGAACGCCCCCTCGGGACCGCGGGCAGCGTCCGCAACGCCGCCCACCTCCTCGAGGACACCTTCCTGATCATGAGCGGTGACTGCCTGACCGACATCGACCTCTCCTGGGTCATCACCCAGCACCGTGAGCGGGGCGCGCTCGCCTCCATCGTCCTCACCTCGGTCCCCAACCCGCTCGAGTACGGAGTGGTGATCACCGGCGCCGATTCGAAGGTGGAGCGCTTCCTCGAGAAACCATCGTGGGGCGAGGTGTTCTCCGACCAGGTCAACACCGGGATGTACGTGATCGAGCCGGAGGTGCTCGAGCGGATCCAGCCGGGCGCCAACGCCGACTGGTCGCAGGACGTCTTCCCGGGGATGCTGGAGCGGCAGGAGCCTCTCTTCGGTTTCGTCTCCGACGGCTACTGGTGCGACATCGGCAACATTCCCTCCTTCCTCCAGGCCAACTGGGACGCCCTGGCCGGCCGGGTTCGCTGCCACATCCCGGGGCACCGGGAGGGGGACGTCTGGATGGGCCAGGACGTGGAGATCGGGATGGGGGCCGTCATCGAGGGGGCGGCGTTCCTCGGTGACGAGGTCAAGCTCAAACCGGGCACTCACCTCACCGGGCCCGTGATCATCGACAAGTATTCGGTCATCGACGAGAACGCCCGGGTCGTCAACTCGGTGATCTGGCCTCACGCCTACATCGGGGAGGGGTGCCGGCTCCGTCAGGCGGTTGTCGGGCGCGGCGTCACCATCAAGAACAACACGGTGGTGGAGGAGGGCGCCGTCATCGGTGACGACTGCGTCATCGGTCAGGGCTCCCGGATCCAGGCCGGCATCCGGATCTGGCCGCACAAGGAGATCGAGCCCGGCTCGACGGTCAACGAGTCGGTGGTGTGGGCCGGGGAGTGGCGGCGCGGACTCTTCTCGTCGTCGGGGATGACCGGCCTGATCAATGTCGAGCTGACCCCGGAGTTCTGCGCCCGCCTCGGGGCGGCCTTCGCCGCCACCCTGCCCCGCGGAGCCCCGATAGCGATCGCGCGCGACCACGCGCGCAGCTCCCGGATGATCAAGCGGGCCATCGTCTCCGGGATGGTGAGCGGCGGCGCCAGGGTGCGCGACCTCGACGAGCTGCCCGTGCCGGTCACCCAGTTCGCCACCCGGTACGGTCGATCGGAGGCCGGCATCCAGGTCCTCGTCTCACCGCTCGACCAGCGCTCCGCCGACATCCGCTTCTTTGACCGGGACGGACTCCCCATCGACAAGCGCGCCGAGCGCCGCCTCGAGGGCCTCTACTTCCGGGAGGACTTCCGGCGCGCCGCCTTCTACGAGATGGGCGACATCGAGGAGCACATCACCGCTCTGCCCGACTACGTCGTGCATCTGCTGAGCAGCGTCGACGGCGAGGCGATCCGCGCGGCCCAGTTCCGGCTGGTCATCGACTACGACTACAGCCAGGCGTCGCAGGTCCTTCCCGACGTGCTCCACGGGCTCGGGGTCACCACCGTCCCGCTCAATGCCGGGGTCGCCGAGGGCAAGCGTCACCGCACCGTCCCCGAGGAGACGGCGCTGATCACCCGGACCGTGAACGCCGATCTGGGCTGCCTCTTCAGCGCCACCGGGGAGCGCCTCGACGTCATCGACGACCAGGGGAGCGTGCTGACCCCCTACGAGCTGTTCGGCCTGCTGGCGCGCTGGTGGTCGCATCGCGGCACGATGCTGGCCCCGGCCAGCTCCCCGCAGTGGGTCCGCGGTCTGGTCGAGGATCAGGGCTCCACCTTCCTCGCCACCATCGGAGAGCCGAATCAGGTGCTTCGTGCCGCCGCGTCGCCGTCCACGTGCCTTGCCACCGACGGCGAGGGAGGGTTCGTCTGGCCCTACTTCTTCGGTGCCTTCGACGCCATGTACACGCTGGTGAAGCTGCTGGAGCTCAGGGCCGCGGCCGGCGAGCCGCTCTCGGAGGCCACCGCTCGGCTGCCCCGGGCCGCCTACCTGAGCGCCACCGAGTTCGTGCCCTGGGAGGCCAAGGGGCGGGTGATGCGCACCCTGCTCGAGGACCACCGGGACAGCAACGTCGATCTCGTGGACGGCATCAAGGTCTTCGTGGACGACGGCTTCGTGCTGGTCCGCCCCGACCCTGACGAGCCCGCCTGCCACATCGTGGCGTCGGTCGGCGACGAGATGCGGGCGCGGGCCCTGCTCGACGAATACAGCCGGCGGGTGCGCGAGGCGCGTGGCGGGGAGGGCGGCCCGCCGGCGGCCGAGGTCATCGGGAGCGCCGCTCCGGCGCCGGGAGCCCCCGTCCGGCTGACCTGAGCGCACGGCGGGGCGAGGAGCGTCTCCCCGCCCCGCCGGCGGCTATGAGGATGGTCCGGCTCTCAGGACCTGCCCGTGGGTGTCGGCAGGACCCCGTCGGTCGGGAAGGGGAATGGAGGCAGGGGCTGGTGGCCGGGGGTCGGCGAGGTGCCCGGGGTGAAGGAGACGCCCCGGTACACGGTGGCGTTGATGGCCGGACGGACGGTCTCGAAGCCCTCCTCGGTCGGAAGGCTGGTCGCTTCCAGCCGGTCGGTGATAGCCACCAGCTTGTTTGGGTCCGCGCCCTGGTCACCGCCTCCGCTCACCGTCGAGGTCTCCGCCCAGATCGTCACCGTCCCGCCGGGGTTGACCTGGCCGGTGATGTTGCGCAGTCCGGCGGTTGCGGGCGCCCAGGGAAGGCCGGTCGCCGAGTTGTCGCCGGTCGGGTAGTCCGGCACGGTGTAGGGCTGACCCAGGTTCAGCCCCTTCTGCAGGGTGTAGGCGAGCTGCCACTCTCCGGCGGTGGCGTTGTAGACCCACTTCTGCAGTCCCGCGGTGGTCGATGCCGCGGCCGCCGTGTAGGTGTCGCTGGTCGTCGAGTAGGTGTTGTCACCGGCGCCCTCGTCGGCGACGTAGAGGGTGTCCGGGTTGGCGAACCAGATCCCGAACGGGTAGTCGCTGGAATCGGTGGCCCCGGATGCCAGCGCAGTCGGGAAACCCTTGAGAATGCACATGTTCTGGGGGACCAGACCGGGGTCGGGCTTCTTGGTGCTGGTGCCCTCGTTGGCATCGAAGGAAAGGGTCGAGGTGGTGGGCAGGCTCGCCCCCACAGCCGGGAGCCCGCTCCCGTCAGGACACGCGCTGCCACTCGTGTCGACGAAGTAGACGGTATCGACGCCGTTGCCGCCGCTGCCCTTGGTGTAGTAGAGGACGTTGGCCGAGACGGTCATGCCCCGGAAGTTGTCGTCCTTGGCGCTCTTGTCCAGCGGGTCGCCGAGCTGCGAGACGTTGAAGCTGCCCACCGGGACCGGCTGGCCGGGAGCCTGGGCGGCCTCGGGCACGTTGGACGGCTGGATGAGCTGCGCGCCGGCGCCGGTGACCACGCCCTGGGGCTCGGGGTTGGAGCCGTTGCCGGCGTTGCCGGCGGCGTAGATCACGCCGGCGGCGTCATTCACGATCGCCGCCCGCCCGTTGTCACCCGAGTAGGCGTTGGTCTCGGTGTAGGTGAGCTTCCCGTCCTGGCCCAGGGTGGCCACCACCCGGTAGTGGGTGCTGCCGTCCCCGTCGGTGGGATCGACGTCACCGGGTGTGCTCCCGTTGGAGACGTCGGTGCTGTCCGGCGCCGCCGCGTAGCCCACGAAGCTCACCTCGCGGCCATCGGTCGAGAGGTTGAGGGCCAGCTCCGACTTGGAGGAGAAGCTGGTGACGACTCCGCCCGCCTCCGAAGGCACCCTGATCGACCCGATCTGCTGGCCCCACGGCGTCAGCTCTAGGAGCGTGATCGGCGAGGTGACACCGAAGAAGCCGTCGACCTGGTCGTTGCTGAAGACGTACGGATAGTCGCCGCTCGCGACCGCGGTCCCGCAGGGGTCGGTGGAGCTGCCGCAGCCGGGTGGAAGCTGGGTGACGCCGGCCACGATGTTGGGGTCGTCCTGGTACGTGCTGGTGGCGACCAGCAGGTTGCCGGGGATGATGGGGGTGCCCCCGAAGGACGGGACCGGCGTTCCGTCGGCGGCGGCGGAGTGAGCCGCCAACGCGCCGAGCACTGCGACCATCGCGACGAGGCCCGCTCGGCGGAGCGGGTGCGCGGCAGCACGGTAGGTTCGCATTTCGATGTCTCCCTTTCTGGTGGATGCGGTCCCGCGCGCGGAAAAAGATGTGGGCGGGCCGCATCATCCCAAGGCCAGGATCAAAGCCGAGCTATGGCCCGACTATCGAGCGGTTAACCGGCGGCGAGGTCGGCGGCGGTCTCCGGAAGTGCGGAGCGTGGGCGCGGCCCCCGGGGCGCGCGCGGCTCCCCGGCACTGAGCAGACGCATCAGGGCTGGGCCCACCAGGGCGCGTTCCCGGCGCGGCGCTCACGGGCGGCCGGATCCTGCCGGTAGAAACCGCGGAACACCGCGTACAGCTCCGGCTTCTCCCGCTCGAGTCGGATCGGCCTGTCGAAGAACACCTCGGTGACGACGGCGAAGAACTCGCCGGTGTTCTCTGCACCGTATGGATCGAGCAGGTCCCCGCCGGTCCCGCCGCGGAGCGCGGCGAATTCCTCGTTGCACACGCGGATCCAGCGCTCGTACTCGGTGTGCGACTCGAGCGGCGGGGTTCCGTCGACGGACCCGCCCAGCATGTCGAGCTTGTGGGCAAGCTCGTGGTACACGACATTGTGCCCCTGGTCCGGATCACGTGCCTGCTCACGAGCCGCATCCCAGGCGATGAGGACGGGGCCCTCGAAACGGGCCTGTCCGATGAGCCGCTGGGGCTCGTCGGTGAAGACGCCTCCACCCAGGTGACGGTCCCCCTCGAACACCACGGTTGTGGGGCTGACGATGATCGAGGTGACGCGATGGTAATAGTCGTAGTCGAGGCCGAGGATGGGCAGGCTGGCCATCGCGCTGATCACGACGCGGATCTCATCGGTGAGCTCGAATCCCTTGGATCCTTCCCACAGCTTGTCGACGAGGAGGAGGCGGATGAGACGCTCGAGCTGCTCCCGCTCGTGACCGGCGAGCACGTGCCAGTGTGCGAAGTCCTCGGCGAGGAGATTTCGCCACGCCTCCGGAAAGGGCTCAGCCAGCGCCTTGCGAAGCCGTCCTCGACGCGTCAGTGCCATTCCTCTCCTTGGCTCGGCCGGGAGGGCCGTCCGGTTCCCCGCGGCTAGACGGAAGCGACCTTCTCGGCCGGACGCTTCCTATTCTGCAGCCACCTCGGCGCCCACCAGTTGACGGGACCGATCAGGCGCATCAGCGCCGGCACCACCAGCGCGCGGACCAAGCTCGCGTCCACGAAGATAGCGATCGCCATCCCCAGGCCGAGCGCCTTGATGACGACCACCGACGAGACCAGGCCAAAGACGAGGAAGACGGTGACCATGATGGCCGCCGCCCCGGTGACCAGCCGTCCGCTGGCCTGCAGACCGGCGGCGACGGCGCGCCGGTTGTCCCCATGCGCCTTCCATTCCTCGCGCATCCGGGTGAGCAGGAAGACCTCGTAATCCATGGAGAGGCCAAACACCACGCAGAAGACGAGCACCGGGATGGTGGGATCGAGAGGGGCCGGGCTGAAGTCCAGGAAGCCGCTCAGGTGCCCTTGCTGGAAGATGAAGACGAGTGCTCCGAAAGAGGCCGAGAGCGAGAGCAGGTTCATGAGCACCGCCTTCAAGGGGAGCACCAAGGAGCGGAGCAGCAGCATGAGCAGGAGGAAGGTCGTGACCATGACGTACACGACCGCCCCAGGGGTCTGATCCAGCATGTACTGGACATAGTCCATGTCGAAGGCAGTGTTGCCGGTGACCAGGATCTGGGCCCCCTCGATCCGGTCGTGGACGCGGATATAGCGGACCAGGTTCTGCGCCGCATCGCTGGACTCCGCGTACGGGGTGTAGGCACGCAGCACGGCGATGCTGCTGCCGGTGAGTTGGGTGACGAGAGCCCGCTCTGTCGCGGGCAGCCCGGTCACCCCGTTCGCATACATCTCCTGGTAGGTGGTGACGCCGGTCACCCCGGGCTCGTTCACGTAGCTCGTCACGGTGCTGATCCCGGGGAAGGTGGTGAGCCGCTGGCCGAGCGCGTACGCGGTTGCCACGTGGGCCACGCTGTACGGCGACCCGTTGAAGGCGAGGACGACATCGATGGCGTTGCCCTGACCGAACAGCTCCGTGAGCAGCTCGGTGCCCTGCCGGGCGTCGTCGCCGGGCGGCAGCAGGGTGACGTCGGCCTCGGCGAGATGGATCTGCGAGAGCGGGGAGCCGGCCAGCAGCAGCACGGCGAGGCAGGGCACGAGGACCGCCACCGGGCGGCGCATCACCAGGTTGGCGAGCCGCGCCCAGAACCCTCGCTCCACCGGGCCTGGACCCTTGCCACCGCCGGCCGTGGCCGCAACGCCGACCGCGCCTTCCCCTGGCGTCGCGGTGACCGTCCCGGTGCGGGATCGGCGGAACGGAAGCACAAGGCTGGCCGGCCGCCAGCGGTTGACCCGCTCCCCGAGGATGGCGAGCAGGGCGGGGAGGAAGGAGAGTGCGTAGACGACCGCGATCAGCACCATGAAGCTGCCCGACAGCCCCATGCTGGTCAGGATGGTGCCGCTGTAGAAGAGCAGGGCGGTGGCTCCGACCGCGACCGTGATCCCCGAGAAGGCAACCGCGGTGCCCGCGGTCCGCATCGTCACCGAGAGGGCGGCTTCGACGCTGTCCCTCCGGTGCAGCTCCTCGCGGAAGCGGCTCGTGATGAAGAGCGAGTAGTCGATCGCTACCCCGAGTCCGAGGATGACCACCACATTGAGGGCGTACGTCGAGACGTCGGTGACGTGGGCCAGCGCGTACATGGCTGCCAGCCCGCCCGCGACCGCGACCAGCCCCACCCCCAGGCAGAGCACGGCTGCCACCACCGAGCCGAAGACGATCACCAGGAGGATGAGCGCCGCCGGGATGGAGACGTCGGCCCGCTGCAGGTCCTGCTCGCTCCGGGTGTTGAAGGCGCTGTTGAGGGCGAGGTCGCCGGCGGCGTGGACGGTGAGCACACTCGAGTGGACCTCGGCGCGCAGACCAGGGTAGATCTCGGTTGCGGAGTCGAAGGTGGGCACGTTCAGCCCCACCTCGACCGCGATCCAGTGCCGGTCCGTGGAGATCAGCGAGCTCTGAGCGGTGGGCTGGTCGAGCGGGGGCAGGATGATCGTCTGCACCCTGCTGTCGTGCCGCAGGGGACCCAGCGCGCTCGAGACCGCCGCCTCGAAGGCAGGGCTGCCCACGGTGAGCGAGGGGCTGCCGAGGACCAGCTCCAATCCATTGGCGATCGAGGTCGGCAGCTGCCGGCCTTCCAGGGCCAGAGCCCGGCTCGATTCGAAGTGGAAGGTGTCGTTGTTGTTCAGCGTGCCGCCGCGGCTCAGCAGCCCGAGGCTCGCCACGAAGAGGACGATCGACGCGAGCAGCACCCACCACCGGTGCCGGTAGACGAATCCGCCCCACCAGCTCATGCGCAGCGCCGTCCCATGGGGGCTATTCGGTCGCCACTCCCGCGAGCTCACGCTCGACCACCTCGGCGAGCCCGCGGATCATCGCCGGGGAGGCGTTGGGCATGGCGATCCGGCGCAGCCGGAGGCCGTGCTCGGCCGCCTGCTCGCCGGCCGCCACGTCGATGTCGTAGAGCGTCTCCAGGTGGTCGGAGACGAACTGGACCGGCGCCACCAGCACCTCCTTGGCCCCGGCTGCCGCCAGCTCCGGGAGGATGTCGAGGAGGTCCGGCTTGAGCCATTCGGCGGGCGAGTGGCCCGCGCTCTGCCAGCCGAACCTCCAGCTCCCCTCGGGGAGGTGGAGCCGCTCCACGACCGCGTCGACGGTCTCGTGGAGCTGGTCGAGGTAGCCGGGGTCCCGATCGACGACGCTCCGCGGCAGGCTGTGGGCGGTGAAGATCAGGGTGGCCGCGCCCGGCGGGCCGGCCGGGGCATCCGCGAGCGCTTCGGCGATCCGGTCGCTCAGCCCCTCGATCCAGCCCGGCATGGTGTGCCAGGCCCCTGCAACCGCGATCTCCAGCCCGGGGTGGCGGCTCCGCGCCCGGTCGACCTCGCGCTCGTAGCCGGAGAGGATGAGCCGCGAGTACTGGGGCGCCAGCACGATGCCGAGGATCGTGCCGATCCCCGCCGTCACCATGGCATCGACGGCGTCGGCGATCCAGGGGGCGGAGTGCTGCATCCCCACCGAGACGGTGAAGGCGCCGGCGCCGTGGCGGTCGGCGAGGAGGCGGTCCAGGGCGGCGGCCTGCTCGGCCGTGATCTCGAGCAGGGGGGAGCGTCCGATCCGGCGGAAACGGCGCTCGAACTCCGCGGTCAGCTCGGGGCCGGCATCGCTTCCGCCCCGGACGCTGCGCAGATACGCCGGCACCTGTTCGGCGGTGACTGCGGAGCCGAAGGTGAGCAGGAGGATGCCGATGGGGGAGGCCATCAGCGAGCCGTCTCCCGGTGGACCAGCTCCACGACCCGCTCCAGGGTGGCGGCGTCAGTGTCGGGGAGGACCCCGTGGCCGAGGTTGAAGACGTGACCATCGCGCCCACCCGCCTCCGCGAGCACGCGCCGCGTCTCGCGCTCAACCACCGGCCAGGAGGCGAGCGCCACCGTGGGGTCGAGGTTTCCCTGGATGCCGAGCCCTGGCCCGATGCGCTTCCACGCTTCGTCGAGCGGCAGACGCCAGTCGACGGAGACGGCGTCGCTGCCCGCGGTCGCCATGATCTCCAGGAGGTGGGAGCAGCCGGTGCCGAAGTAGATGAGGGGGACTCCGGTGCCGGCGAGCCCGGCGAAGATCCGCTGGACGTGGGGGAGCACCCGCGCCTCGTAGTCGCGCCGGCTCAGCGCTCCGATCCAGGAGTCGAAGAGCTGGAGGATGTCCACCCCCGCCGCGACCTGGGCGCGCAGGTAGCGCACCGTCACCTCGGTGAGCTTCTCCATCAGCCGATCCCACAGCTCCGGCTCGCCGTGCATCAGCGCCTTGCTGCGGGCGTAATCGCGCGAAGGATGGCCCTCGATCAGGTACGACGCGACCGTGAAGGGAGCCCCCGCGAAGCCGATCACCGCCGCTCTCTCGCCGAGCTCGTCGCGGATGCTGCGGATGGCGGCGAAGAGGTCGGGTGTCGCCTCCTCCGCGGATTCGACCACCATGAGGCGAGCGATGTCCGCCGCGGAGCGGAGGGGTTCGTGGATGATCGGTCCCAGGCCGGGGTCGATCGAGAACGGCACTCCCATACCGACGAGCGGCAGCATGATGTCCGCGTAGAGCACGGCGGCATCGACGCCCAGCTGGTCGACCGGCATCAGGGTGACCCGCGCACACAGCTCGGGGGTCCGCGTGATGGTGAGGATGTCGTAGCGCTCGCGCAGCTCGCGATAGGCGGCGAGGGAGCGCCCGGCCTGACGCATGAACCACACCGGGGTCCGGTCGACCGGTTGCCGGCGAAGCGCCGCCACCATGCGCTCACGCCCTGTCATTGCGGTGACGCCGGCACCCGCGGTGCCGTGAGGAGCCGGTCCAGAACCCTCGTCAGACATCGGGCTCAATCGACCCCGATGGCCCCACGCCGCAGGCGGCGCGGGGACCCCTGGTCTTGAGAGGAGGGCGCAGCGCCCTCCTCGCCGCGGCGGCATAGCCGCCCGCGGCTCACCACCCGCTCGGCGCCACTCGGCGCCGGGCGCGCTCCGCGCGCTCCACATATGGCGTGGGCATCTGCGCAGTGAACTCTCACAGGATCAATCGACCCCGATGTCGAAGCCGGCCGTCTCGTCGCTCCTTCCGTAGGAGCGGATCGCCATGTGGGTGTCGGTACGGACGATCCCGGGCATACCGGCGATGTGCTGGGTCACCACCGTTGCCAGGGCGTCGAGATCGGGCACCCGGACCACCGCGATGAAGTCGGCCGAGCCGGTGGTCGTGTACACCTCGGAGACCCCATCGGTGTCCGCAAGGGCCCGGCCCAGGCGGCCGATCGCCCCCGGCTCGCAGACGATGAAGAGGAACGCGGTGAGCACGTTGGCGATGGTACTCACCCCACGCAGCGGGCTGCGTGGGTCTCCCCACGCCGAGGGCGGCGTGGGGGCCCCCTCTTCAGACGGGGGCGGTGCCGCCCCCTCCGCAGCGGTGGCGGAGCGACACGCTGCTAACCCCTCGGCTCGGCGCGATCCCCCGCTGGGCGCCGCCAACGCCCCGCATACCCATCGCGGCCCGTTACGCCGGAGTGACGAAGCGAGACGGCCGGCGGGTTGGGGAGCATCATGCGTTCGAAGTGCCGAACCAGCTTGTCTGCACCAGCTGCTGGAAGTGGTATGACGGTCGCACCGTCTGCCCCACCTGCAAGGTTCCCCTGATCAATCCGGGGACCGGCCAACCCGTCGCAGACCCGGCCGCGGCGGCCGCTGACCCCGCCTTCCCGGCCCCGACGCAGTACGGTGCAGCCCCCGTCGCCGGCTCCCCACCCGACGTGTACGCCCCTCCGGTCCCTGAGGTGTCGGGCTACCCCGCTGGCACTCCGTTGGAGGCTCCCACGCGGACCGAGATGCGCCACATCCTGGCCGATGACCAGGCCGCGGCTCTGGCGCCCGCCGGTCCCCTGCACGCTCGGATGGCGCCCCCGCCACCGGCGGATCCCGACCCTCCGAGCCCGGTCGCGGCCGATCCGTCCGCCCTGGGACTTCCCACGTGGGGAACACGAGAGCCGGTGGGCTACCGCGGCGGCATGACCTACCCGGTCGCGCCTCCTCCCTCGTCCGAGAGCGGAGGGTCAGTTGCTGAGGATGTCGCCCCCGGGGCGACGGCTTGGGGGGTGCGGGGCGCGGCGGAGGAGCCAGGTCCGCCCCCCGCCGCGGTCGGAGGCCCGCCGGCGGGCGGAGGTCCACCGGCTGGGATACCCCTCGAGACGCTGGGTTGGACCCCTCGGACACTCGGAGCGCTCCCGGAGGGGCCGTCCCTCCGTGATGGTCCGGCTCCGGCGCCCTGGAGCCCGGGCGTGTCACTCGGCCGTGCCCAGGGCTCTCCGGCGCCGGCGCCACCCGGAGCCTCGGGACTGCCGCCATCGGGCCAGTCCCTCCCACCGCTGGGGAGGGGGACGGCACCGCTCGGCCGGCCCCAGCCGCCCTTGGGCGCGCCCACCTTCCAGGGTCCACCGGGCTCGGGCCCATCGACCGCCCGGCCGTCGGTACCCACGGCGCCGCCGGCCCCACGCGCGCCGTCGGGCTTCGCCACGCCGCCACCGGCCGCTGCGCCTCCGCCGCCAATGCGGCCCCCGGCGTTCGCGGTCCCCCCTCCGCCCGCTGCGCCGCCGGCACCGTTCGTACCGCCGCTGCCCCCCGTCTCCGCGGCATCCTTCCCGCCCCGTGCGGGCCTCGCACCCCCACCGGCCCCCGCATTCCCGCCTCCCCCGTCGGCCTTCGCTCCTTCGCCGCCCTCCGTGCCGGCTCCAGCCTCGACGGCTCCGTCCGAAGGCCATCCCACGCTCTCCCCCGCCCCTCGCCCCGGCCCTGAGCCGGCGGTGCCGGGATGGCCCGGCACGGCCATGCCGGTGGTCGGCGCCTCCGGCAGCTGGGCTCCCCGGTCCTCCACCAGCCTGGCGGCGGTCGCCCAGGGTGACTCCGGTTCAGCGCTCTCGCCACGGGCGAGGCCGGCGTTCGGAGCGGGCGCCTCGGGGCCCGCGGCTTCCCCTGAGCCATCTGCCATGCGGGCCCGCCCCGGGCCTGGGCCGATCCCGGTCGGGGCCGCCGCCCCCACCTCCTCCCGCCGGCCGAGCCTCTGGCTCGCCTCTCTGGCCGGGCTGGTGGTCGGTCTCATCGTCGCCGCACTCTGGGTGGTGGCGACCGTGCAGACCGGCCTCCTGCTGGCGGAGCTGGCCGTCGTGGTGGGGCTGGCGTCGGGACTGATCCTGCGGCGCGCGGCCCGCAGGGGCGGGGTCGGCCCCGCGATCTGCGCGTTTGTCATCGCCGTGGTGGCGATCGGCCTCGGGATGGCCGCCGCGGCCCTCGACCTCTACAGCGGAGGTACATGGGCATCCTTCCAGGCAGCCCTCGAGCATCTTCATACAGCCCTCCTTCCCCACCTCTGGAAGGAGATCGGGGAAACGGGAGCCCTTCTCGGGGGGGCGGGGGTGGTGGTCGCGACCCTCATCGGGCTGCTTCGGCTCCGAACCCCGCCGGCCTGAACCCGGAGCTTCAGGAGCCCGAGGGCGCCGGCGGCGGTCCGCCGCGTCGATCCGCACTGGCACCCTGCCCGGGGCGGGCGCTATCCTCGTTCCTCTGGCCTGCGCGGGAGTAACTCAACGGTAGAGTGCAACCTTCCCAAGGTTGAAGTTGCGGGTTCGAGCCCCGTCTCCCGCTCAGGCACCTCCCGCCGCGCCGGGGAGGGCGTCAGAGAGCCAGCCGCGAACGCGCTCGTGATGCGCGGACCAATCTGCCCACGCCGATCCCGCCCAGGTGAGCACCGCCTCCGGCCGGGCGTCCGGAGGGATGGCCGCGACGCTGGTCACGGTGAGTTCGAAGGTTGGTCGCGGCAGCAGTTCCGGGTACTCGCGGTGCGTCCACTCCCCGATCAGGTGGTGGAGACGGACTCCGGGGATGCCGTGCTCCAGAGCCGCGCAGAGGCTCATGAGATGCACCGCCACCGACTGGCGGTTGCGCCGGTCCGGGTTGGTCGCGTGCTGGACGGCGTAGGCGTCGACCAGGTACTGGCTCGTCGCTGCTCCCGGAGCCCCGGAGAGGGACGATCTCCAGGCCAGGAGCGAGCCGTACAGCGCCCAGCAGCCCGGGGCGGCCAGCATGTACGCGTGGACTGGTCCGGCAAGGTCCGGCACCGCCGCCCCGCAGCCGAAGCACCGGACCTCGCGCGCAGCCCCACCAGGGCGGACGCCAGATCGAGCGATGGCGGGTCAGCCCTGCCCGGCAAGAGCCGCGGCCAGGTCGGCGGGGCGCGACCACATCGGCCAGTGACCCGTGGGGAGGTCGACGTAGTCGACGTGCAGATGGGTCAGCTCAGAGAAGAGGGGGTGCCCCTCCCTGGCCATCCTGGCCACGTCGGTCGCGCGGTGGCTGGTGGTGATCATCGTCACCGGCACCCGGCGGCGCCCGGGGTTGGTGAGCCGGATGCGGTCACGCGCCGGTCCGGCGGGATGGGGTACCGCCCGCCGCCGGAATTCGGCGAGGCGAGCTTCATCGAGGCCCTCCAGGCTGCTTCCTCCGGCTTCCAGGTCGGCCCAGGAGGGGAGCGGGATCTCGTCAACCTCGGCACCCAGATCGGGGCTGATGGCCATCCCGTCGGGCAGCGGCCCGCTGTCGACGAAGACGATCCGTCGAAGCCCCTCGGGCAGCCGGTCGGCGACCCCGGTGGCGACCGCGCCCGCGCCGCTGTGGACGACCAGGACGACCGGTTGCTCGGCACCGGCCACGGCCCCGGCGACCGCAGACACGTGATCGGCGAGGCGGATGCCACCGCGCGGTGCGCCGGCTGCCTCCAGCCCGGGAAGGGTCAGGGACTCCACTCGGTGGCCGGCTTCGCGCAGCACTGCCTCGACTCCTTCCCAGGCCCAGCCGCCAAGCCAGAAGCCGGGTACCAGGACAAAGATCGCGCGAGTGTGGGCACCGCTCTCCATCTCGCACAAGTATCAGCCCACGTGCCGGCTGCGGGTGCTGCGAGCCCCGGGGCGCGGGGGGCGCGTGACGTGGACAGACCTGTCTGCTAGCGTGCCCGGCGCGGGGCTCGTGCAGGGCGTCCGCCGAAGAGAGCCGCGCCGATCACCTCGAGGAGAGCTGCACCGTGAAGATCGCTGTCTTGGGAACGGGCATGGTGGGTCAGGAGCTGGCTGGCCGGCTGGCGGCGCTCGGCCACCAGGTGACCGTCGGTACCCGAAACCCGGAGGCGACGCTGGCGCGCACGGCGCCGCCGGAGGGCGCGGACACGCCGGCCTTCTCCAGCTGGCAGGCGGAGCATCCCCAGGTGGGGCTTGCCACCTTTGGCGCCGCCGCCGAGGACGCCGAGCTGATCATCAACGCGACCGGCGGGGGAGTGTCACTCGAGGCCCTGGCGGCCGCCGGCGCGGCGAACCTGGACGGCAAGGTCATCCTCGACGTGGCCAACACGCTGGACTTCTCCAACGGCTTCCCGCCATCGCTCTCCGTGGTCAACACCGACAGCCTGGCGGAGCAGATCCAGCGAGCCCACCCCACGGCCAGGGTGGTCAAGTCCCTCAACACCATGAACTGTAGGGTGATGGTCGATCCGGCCTGCGTGCCCGGCGAGCATGTGGTGTTCGTCTCCGGAGACGACCCCGACGCCAAGGCGACCGTGGCCGGGCTGCTGCAGGAGTTTGGCTGGCCGCCCAGCGCCATCTGGGATCTCGGCACCCTCTCTACGGCTCGCGGCGCCGAGATGATCCTGCCGCTGTGGCTCTCGATCCTGCGGAAGCTGGGTGGTGGAGAGTTCAACTTCGCCATCGCCAGGGCCTGAGGGCGGCCGCGAGCGCTCGACGCGGTCTCCCGGCGCAGGCTCAGGCTTCGGCGGCGTCCCCGGCGGGTGGCGTCGCCCCCGTCAACCGGACCGTGAGGGGCAGCAATCGCCGGCGATCAGCCCGAGGCCGATGCCGAGCATCCAGACGTCCTTGCTGATGGGGAGACCGGCGGGGGTCGGCCAGATGCTGCCCGCCTTGCGGAGGGTCGGCGTGCGCCAGTACATGACGAGCAGCCCTCCGGAGAACGCGGTCAGGGCTGCGCCGGCCAGACGGTCGCGTACGAAAGGCGAGAGCAGGGCGGCTCCGGTGGCCATCTCGGAGACGGACAGCAGCTTGCCGAATATCGGCGCGGGAACCCGGCTGAGGAAGGGGAAAGCCCCGGCGGCCATCCCCTGGAGGGCCTTTGCACGTTCCACCGGCAGATTCCATTTCCCGGTGCCCGCGTGGAGGATGAAGGCGCCGGTCGCGAGGCGGCCGGGCACGGATCGGACCTTGATGTGTCCCAGCATGATGGTCTCCTACCCCTGTCGTCTGATGATAGGCCGAACCCTTCGGATGGCCGATATCCGGTGACAACGTCATCGCGACAGTCATCGCCGTGCTCGCCGCCGCCTACGCGGTCGCGGTGCCGGTCATGCCCTACCCTCCGGAGGGGTGACGCCCTCATCCACACCCTCGACAAGGAGTAGCGAGATGCGTGTCCTGCTGTCGACGTATGGGGGGCGCGGGGACGTCGAGCCGATGGTGGCACTGGCGGTGCGGTTGCGGGAGCTCGGCGCGGAGGTGCGGGCGTGCGCGCCGCCGGACCGCGCGGAGCGGCTGGCCGAGATCGGCGTGCCACTGGTGCCCGTCGGCCAGCCGGTGCGCCCGCTTCTCCACGGGGCGGCGCGGCCGTCGGCGGCGGACGTGCCCCGGATCGCGGCGGAGTTGATCGCCGCGCAGTTCGATGCGCTCCCCGCGGCAGCCGAGGGATGTGATGCGCTGGTGGCGACCGGCCTGCTGCCGGCCGCGGCCGGCGCGCGGTCGGTGGCCGAGAAACTCGGCATCCGCTACGTGTACGCGGCCTACTGTCCAATCTTCCTGCCCTCGCCGCACCATCCGCCGTCGCCGTTTCCGGGCCGGCCATTCCCCCCGGAGGTGACCGACAACCGGGTGCTGTGGGATCTGAACGCCCGAGCCGCGAACGCGCTGTTCGCCGGGGCGCTCAACGCCCACCGGCTGTCCATCGGCCTGCCACCCGTGGACAACGTCTACGGCTACGCCTTCACCGGCCACCCGTGGCTGGCGGCAGACCCGATCCTGGCTCCGTGGCAGGAGCCGGCCGACCTCGACGTCGTGCAGACCGGCGCATGGATCCTTCCGGACCAGCGCGCCCTCCCGGCCGAGTTGGTGGCGTTCCTGGACGCGGGCACCCCGCCCGTGTACGTGGGCTTCGGCAGCATGCGCACACCCAACGACATCGCCCGGGTGGCGACCGAGACGATCCGCGCGCAGGGCCGCCGCGCAGTTGTCTCCCGCGGCTGGGCCGATCTGGATCTGATCGACGACCGGGACGACTGCTTCGTCGTCGGCGAGGTCAACCAGCAGGCGCTGTTCGCCCGGGTGGGCGCCGTCGTGCACCACGGCGGCGCGGGCACGACGACGACGGCTGCCCGGGCCGGCGCGCCTCAGGTGGTGGTACCCCAGATGGCGGATCAGCCGTACTGGGCCGGCCGGGTGGCCGACCTGGGCATCGGCACGGCACACGACGGTCCGGCTCCGACCATCTGGTCCCTGTCAGCCGCGCTTCGCACGGCCCTGACCCCCGGGATCCGCGTCCGAGCGACCGCCGTGGCCGGCACCATCGGCGGCGACGGGGCGACGGTGGCCGCGAAGCTGCTGATCGACGCGGCGGAACCGGTGTGACCAGGTGTCGCCGCTCGACAGATGGATCGCCGGTCGATGAGGGGTCGCAGCCCCCATGAAAGGGGGCCGCGCCGCCGAACGTCAGCCGGCGCCGTTCAGCTCAAACGCCGGCGGCGTGGCGGGCCGGGTCGGTTTGCCGCGACGGCGCGACCATCCCCTGGAGGCCGTCGAGGAGTGCGTCGAGCGCGTCCGGCTGGAGCACCAGCGCGCGGCGCCCACCGTCCGTGGAATTGGCGACCAGGCCCGCATCGCGGAGGATCTTCACGTGGTTGCTCACCGTCGGCTGCGCCAGGCCAAAGAGGGCGGCGAGCTCGCTGACTGTGCTCGGAGCGGAGCGCAGCACCTCGACCATGGCCAGCCGGGTCGGGTCCGAGATCGTCTTCAGCCGTCGTGCCAGGACCTCGGTGCGGGCGCGCGCCTCCGCACCGCTGCCCTCCGCTCGCACCCCGATCAGCACCGTCCCGGGCAGATCAGCCAGCGAGCCCAGATGGGCGAAGTAGGCGGGGACGACCGCGACGATGCCCTCCGGGGGGAGGGCGGCGACCAGGTCGTCGAGGATGTGGCCGCCCGGCGTGTGGCTGCTGTGAGCGATCTCTTGCCAGGAGGCGCCGCGGTGCTGGATCTCGCGCCGCGCCGCCACCGCAGCCTCGACCGACCGCCGACCGTTGCGCATCCAGTCCGGCCTGATCGCCGACCAGACGTCGCGCACCACCTCCAGGTAGGCGCGGCGGGCTTCCGGGGATGAGCGGAGCCGGGCCAACCGGTTGCGCAGTGCCGTCCGGTCCTCTTCGCTCTCGGAGGCGAGCCGCAGGTCGAGCGGTGCGGCGACGCAGAGCTCCTCCAACCGTCCCAGCAGCTCCTCGGCCTCGAGCGAGAAGAGCAGCCCCCCGTGATGGGCGAGGACCTGCAGCTCCATCGAGCCACTGCAGTCCGTCGTCTCCAGGGCACCCCACAGGCCGCGCACGCGCTCGCCCAGCTGGGGGGTCTCCTCATAGATCCTGCCCAGGGTGGCGTGGTCCCGGCGGAAGGACGGTTGCCAGGCCGCATGGAGGACCCAGTCGAGCTCGACGGCGATGGACCCGGCCACCGCCACGTCCTGCCGGCGCTCGGCGGCGCCCTCCTGCTCGTGGTAGAACGGCATAGCCACCCGACAATATCACGATATGGCTTGACACGCCACCGTGATCATGCAAAGATACCGATATGGCTATGAACGTATGGATCACCGAGCAGGCGTCGACCGCGCGGATCGACGACCTTCGCCGGATCGCCAGCGCGGACCGGTTGGCACGAGACCTCGACGGCTGGGCGTGGCGCCGGCGCAGGCACGCGGCACCGGGCCGCGCCGTGGGCGAACTGCTCCTGCGGGCCGGTACGCGCCTCGCCGGGGATGACCGGGCCCGCCAGCTCGTCGGTCTCGGCGGGATGGATGCCGGCTCGGCGCGCACCGCGCACTGAGGCCTGCAGCCGCAGCTGAGGCCCGGGGTGGGAGCGCCTTGACCGACCTCATACGAGGTCGCACGCGAAGGCGCTAAACCACGGCCCCTACCTCGCCGTAACGGCGCCGCGGCTTCCTGGCACCCAGGGCGACTAGCATGTGCCGCGCCGTGTGCTCATCGAACCCCCTCCGCGCTCGCGGGTGGGCCCGCCCCCGGACGTCCACGCAGACGTCCTCGCAGGGGTGCTGCGGTGACCGTGTCGATGCGCTCGAAGCGAGCGACGGCGATCCCATCGATGGGCTGGAGGTGAGAGATGAGCCTTCGCCGACTTGAGCTGACGCAGCTACCCGATCTGGCTCACGGCACCCAGCGCGCCGGCCCCGTCCGATCGCGCCGGCCCACCTACGTCGATCTGATCCCCCCCTGCAACGCCGGCTGCCCGGCCGGGGAGAACATCCAGGCCTGGCTCGGCCTCATCCGGGACGGCCATGCCGAGGAGGCCTGGCGGCAGCTGGTCGCCGACAACCCACTTCCGGCCATCCACGGCCGGGTCTGCTACCACCCGTGCGAGGACGTCTGCAACCGGGCCGAGCTGGACAGCTCGGTCTCGATCCACTCGGTCGAGCGCTTCCTCGGTGACCTGGCGCTCAGCTCGGGCTGGCCCCTGCCCCCGGCCGCCTCCCCGAGCGGCAAGCGCGTGCTGGTCGTCGGGGCGGGCCCGAGCGGTCTCTCCGCCGCCTACCAGCTGGCGCGCCGGGGCCACCAGGTGGAGATCCGCGACCTGAGCCCAGAGCCGGGAGGGATGATGCGCTACGGCATCCCCGAGTACCGGCTGCCGCGTGACGTGGTGGCGGGCGAGCTGGCCCGGATCGAGGCGCTGGGCGTCCGCTTCGCCCTCGACCACCGGGTCACCGACCTCGACGCCGAGCGGGCCGAGGGCGGGTTCGACGCCGTCTTCGTGGCGGTCGGCGCCCACCTCTCCAAGCACGTCGACATCCCCGCCCAGGACGCCGGCCGGATCATCGACGCGGTGCCCTTCCTCCGCGAGGTGGCGGCCGGCGGGCGTCCGGTCCTCGGCCGCAGGGTCGCGGTCTACGGGGGCGGCAACACCGCCATGGACGCGGCCCGGGTGGCCAAGCGGCTCGGCGCCAGCGAGGCGCTGATCGTCTACCGCCGTAACCGGGAGCGGATGCCGGCGCATGAGGAGGAGGCCGAGGCGGCGGAGCGCGAGGGAGTGCGGATCAATTGGCTGCACACCATCACCGCCTTCGACGGTCCCGAGCTGACCGTGGAGGTGATGGAGCTGGACGAGAAGGGGTTCCCCCAGCCCACCGGCCGGATGGAGCGGCTCGCCGCCGACACCCTCATCCTGGCCGTCGGCCAGGACGCCGACACGGGGTTTCTCCGCCGCGTGCCGGGGGTGGAGTTCAAGTCCGACGGGACGGTGATCGTCTCGACCTCGATGATGACCGGCTGCCCCGGCGTCTTCGCCGGCGGCGACATGGTGCCGTCGGAGCGGACGGTGACCGTGGGTGTCGGCCACGGCAAGAAGGCCGCCCGCTTCATTGACGCGTACCTGCGCGAGGCCGAGGTGCCGTCCCCCGCCAAGCACCAGGTGGCGAGCTTCGACCTCCTGCATCCGTGGTACTTCGCCGACGCCAGCTCGCGCCGGCAGCCCGAGCGCGAGCCGGTGGATCGCGTGTTTGACTTCGACGAGATCGTCGGCGGTCTGAGCCAGGTGGAGGCCGTCTTCGAGGCGCAGCGCTGCCTCTCCTGCGGCAACTGCTTCGAGTGTGACGGCTGCCTGGGCTCCTGCCCCGAGGACGCGGTGGTCAAGCTCGGCGTCGGGCACCGTTACCGGTTCGACTACGACCGCTGCACCGGATGCGGAACCTGCTTCGAGCAGTGCCCGGTGCACGCCATCGAGATGATCGGGGAGCCGGGCTGATGCGCACCACCATCGACGGCAACGAGGCGGCGGTGTCTGTCGCCTACCGGCTCAACGAGGTCTGCTGCATCTACCCCATCACCCCCTCGTCCCCGATGGCCGAGCTGGCCGACGAGTGGGCGGGCCAGGGCCGCACCAACGTCTGGGGGAGCGTGCCCTCGGTCGTGGAGATGCAGAGCGAGGGCGGTGCCGCCGGGGCGCTCCACGGCTCGCTCCAGGGCGGCGCGCTCACCACCACCTTCACGGCCTCGCAGGGCCTGCTCCTGATGATCCCCAACATGTACAAGATCGCCGGTGAGCTGACCCCCTGCGTCTTCCACGTGGCGGCGCGCTCCCTGGCCGCGCAGGCACTGTCGATCTTCGGCGATCACTCCGACGTGATGGCGGTCCGCCAGACCGGGTTTGCTCTGCTCGCCTCGGCGTCCGTGCAGGAGGCGCACGACCTGGCGGTGGTGGCCCAGGTCGCGACGCTCCGCACCCGGGTCCCCTTCGTCCATTTCTTCGACGGCTTCCGCACCTCCCACGAGCTGAACACGGTCGAGCTGCTCACCGACGAGGACCTGCTGGCGCTGGTCCCCGCTGACCTCGTTCGCGCTCACCGCGGCCGGGCGCTCTCGCCGGAGCGTCCCTTCATCCGCGGCACGGCACAGAACCCGGATGTCTACTTCCAGGCCCGCGAGACGGTCAATCCCTTCTACACCCGGGTCCCTTCCGCGGTTCAGGAGGCGATGGACGCGCTGGCGGAGCGGACCGGGCGCCGCTACAGCCTCGCCGAGTACCACGGCGCTCCCGACGCCGAGCGCGTCATCGTGGCGATGGGATCGGGCGCCCAGACCGCCGCCGAAACCGCGGCCCATCTCGCCGCGCAGGGAGAGAGGGTCGGGGTGGTGCAGCTCCGTCTCTACCGTCCCTTTCCCGCCGCGGAGCTGCTCGCGGTCATCCCGGCGAGCGCACGGCGCGTGGCCGTGCTCGATCGCACCAAGGAGCCCGGAGGGTTCGGCGAGCCGCTCTTCCTCGACGTGCTGGGCGCACTTGCGGAGGCGCAGTCCGCTGGCAGCCGCGAGATCATGCCGCTCGTCATCGGGGGCCGCTATGGGCTCTCCTCGAAGGAGCTGACCCCGGCCATGGTCGCGGGCATCTTCACCGAGCTGGGCGTCGAGCGGCCGCGCACCCGCTTCACCATCGGCATCAACGACGACGTGAGCGGTACCAGCCTGCCCTACGACCGGACCCTCGACATCGAGTCCCCGCGGACGCTCCGTGCCGTCTTCTTCGGGATGGGCTCCGACGGGACCGTCGGGGCAAACAAGAACACCATCAAGATCATCGGCGAGGACCCGGGCCGTCATGCCCAGGGGTATTTCGTCTACGACTCCAAGAAGTCGGGGTCGGAGACGGTCTCCCATCTTCGTTTCGGCCCCGACCCGATCCGGGCACCGTACCTCATCGACCAGGCCGGTTTTGTCGGCTGCCATCACCCCCGGCTGATCGAGCGTCCCGAGGTGCTGGGTCGGGCGGCTCCGGGAGCGACCTTCCTGCTCAATACCCCGGTCCCGGCCGGAGAGGTCTGGGACTCGCTGCCGCGCGAGGCGCAGGAGCAGCTCCTCGCCAAGCGGATCACGCTCTACACCATCGACGCAGGGCGGGTGGCCCGCGAGGCCGGGCTCGCGGGGCGGGTCAACACGGTGCTCCAGACCTGCTTCTTCGCCATCTCGGGAGTCCTTCCTCAGGAGCAGGCGATCGCGGAGATCAAGCACGCCATCACCAATAGTTACGCCCGCCGCGGGCCGAAGGTCATCGCCCAGAACGAGGCCGCGGTGGACGCCGCCGTGGCCTCGCTGCACCGCGTCGAGCTCCCCGCGCGGGTGACCGCCACCCGTGGCGTGCGGCCCGCCGTGCCCGACGACGCGCCCGCGTTTGTCCGCAACGTGATCGGTGCGATGATGGCCGGTCACGGCGAGGACCTCCCGGTCAGCGCCCTCCCGGTCGACGGCACCTACCCGAGTGGCACCGCAGCCTACGAGAAACGCAACATCTCTGACGAGGTGGCGGTCTGGGACCAGGACCTCTGCATCCAGTGCGGCAACTGCAGCTTCGTCTGCCCGCACAGCGTGATCCGCTCCAAGCTCTACGACGCCGCCGAGCTGGCCGAGGCACCCGACGGCTACGCGTCCATGCCGCTCAACTCGCGCGGGCTGCCCGACGCCCGCTTCACCCTGATGGTCTACCTCGAGGACTGCACCGGCTGCGCGCTCTGTGTCGAGGCCTGCCCGGTGTCGGCCCCGGCGGACCCGAAGCACAAGGCGATCAACCTCGCGGCGCGCGAGCCGCGGGTGGCCGCCGAGCGGCGCAACATCGAGTTCTTCGAGAGCCTCCCCGTCGCCGACCGCTCCCGCGTCGATTTCGGGACGGTCCGGGGCACCCAGTACCTGCAGCCCCTCTTCGAGTTCTCCGGGGCCTGCGCGGGCTGCGGCGAGACCCCCTACCTGAAGCTGCTGTCGCAGCTCTTCGGCGACCGGTTGATGGTCGCCAACGCCACCGGCTGCTCCTCGATCTACGGCGGCAACCTGCCCACCACGCCGTGGACGAGTGACGCCTCCGGGCGCGGTCCGGCCTGGTCCAACTCGCTGTTCGAGGACAACGCCGAGTTCGGTCTCGGTTTCCGGCTCGCCGCCGACCAGCAGCTGGGGGTGGCCCGTGAGCGGCTCGGCGAGCTGCGCGAGACCGTGGGCGCCGAGCTCGTCGACGCCATCCTCGCCGCGCCGCAGCGGCGGGAGACCGAGTACGCGGCCCAGCGCGAGCGGGTCGATGAGCTGCGCCGCCGCCTGGATGCGCTGGGGGACGATGCCGGCCCCGTTGTCACCGACCTGCGCAGCGTTATGGATCAGCTGGTGCGGCGCAGCGTGTGGATTGTCGGCGGCGACGGCTGGGCCTACGACATCGGCGCCGGCGGCCTGGACCACGTGCTGGGCAGCGGGCGCGACGTCAACGTGCTGGTGCTCGACACCGAGGTCTACTCCAACACCGGCGGCCAGGCGTCGAAGTCCACCCCGCTCGGGGCCGTGGCCAAGTTCGCCTCCGCCGGCAAGCGGGTCGGCAAGAAGGATCTCGCCCTCCAGGCGATCGCCTACGGCAACGTCTACGTCGCCCGGGTGGCGATGGGCGCGGACCCCGAGCAGACCCTGCGCGCGCTGCGCGAGGCGGAGGCTTACGAGGGCCCGTCGCTGGTCATCGCCTACAGCCACTGCATCGCGCACGGGATCGAGAAGGACGGCGTGTTGCTCCGCAACGGCATGGACCAGCAGTACCGAGCCGTTGCCAGTGGGGCCTGGCCGCTGGTCCGCTACGACCCCCTGGTGCGTGGCGGCGGCGGCAACCCCTTCCTCCTCGACTCACCGCGGCCCCGCATGGCGTTGACCGAGTACACGGGAAGGGAGCTCCGCTACCGGAGCCTCGCCCGCACCCACCCGGCGGAGGCGGAGAGGCTGGCCGAGCTCGCCCAGGAGGAGGTCGACCGGCGCTGGGCCACCTACGAGGAGATGGCCTCCCACGGCGCCGACCGGTTCCCGGGCCCCGGCACCGATGACCCGGCGCGCCCGGGTGCCGAGGAGGGGACGAATTGAACCTGGAGACCACCTACCTCGGTCTGGCGCTGACGAGCCCGCTGGTGGCCTCGGCCGGTCCGCTCACGCGCTCTGTGGCCGGCATCCGCCGTCTCGCCGCGGCCGGGGTGGGGGCGGTCGTCCTGCCCTCCCTCTTCGAGGAGCAGATCCGGCGCGAGGCGGAGCGGGATGCCGCGCTCGCCGAGGCGGGCAGCGACAGCTTCGGCGAGGCGCTCTCCTACCTCCCCGCGCCCCGGGGCGACGGGGAGCCGCGCCAGTACCTGGACGTGATCGAGCGGGCGAGCGCGGCCGTCAAGATCCCGGTGATCGCGAGCCTGAACGGCGCCACCACCGGCGGCTGGACCGCGTACGCGTCGTCCATGCAGAGCGCGGGTGCCGCCGCACTCGAGCTCAACATCTACTACCTGCACGGCGACCCGCTCTCCCGTGCGCGCGACGTCGAGGAGCGGTACGTCGAGATCCTCTCCGCGGTGAGGGCCGCGGTCACCATCCCGATCGCGGTCAAGCTCGCCCCCTACTTCAGCTCGCTGGGGGAGATGGCCACCCGTCTCCAGCGGGCGGGCGCGGACGGACTGGTCCTCTTCAACCGCTTCATGCAGTCCGACATCGACCCCGACACCCTCACCGTCACGGCAGGGCTCACCCTCTCCAACCCGGCCGAGGGGGTGCTGCCGCGCTCGTGGATCGCGCGGCTGCGCGGGATCGTCCCGCTGTCGCTCGCCGCCAGCACGGGCGTGGAGAGCGCCCACGACGTGGCCGCCTACCTCCTCGCCGGAGCGGACGTGGTCATGAGCACCTCCTCACTGCTCCGCCACGGGCCCGAGCACGCGGTCGCGCTGCTCGACGGGCTCCAGGCCTGGATGGCGCGCAAGGGCTTCGTGAGCCTGGACCAGGTGCGCGGACGCCTCTCCCCGGGGAGCGGGGCTGACCCCGCCGCCTACGGGCGATCGAGCTACCTCACGACCATCGACGAGGCGACGCAGACCTACGCTCCCGGCTGAGCACGACGCGTTCGCCTCCCGGCACCCCGTCGCCGCCCTGGCCGCGCTCGGAGCGCTGGGCGGCGCCGCCCTCTGTTTCGTCACCGGTGAGAACCTGCCGGTGGGGCTGCTGCCCCAGCTCTCGGCCGGGCTGCACGTCTCCCTCTCCGCCGTCGGCCTGCTGGTCACGATCTATGCGCTCGTGGTCGTCGTCGTCTCGGCGCCGCTCACGCACCTGACCCGGGGCGTCCCCCGCCGCCCGCTCCTGAGCGGTCTGCTGGCCATCTTCGTGCTCGGCACCCTGGCCGCTTCGGCGGCTCCGAGCTACGGCTGGCTGATCGCGGCGCGGGTGGTGATCGCTCTCGTCCAGGCTCTCTTCTGGTCCATCGTCGCGGTGGTCGCCGTCGGTCTCTACCCGCCGCGGGCACGGGGCCGGGCGGTAGCCGCGGTCTTCGCCGGCAGCTCGATCGCCTTGATCCTGGGGGTTCCCACCGGTACCTTGATCGGCCAGCTGGCCGGCTGGCGGCTGGCCTTCGTGGGTCTGAGCGGCCTCGGCCTGCTCGACCTCGCCGCGCTGGCCGTGCTGCTGCCCCCGATGCGCTCCGGGGAGGGGCACGCCGCCGTGGGCACTCACCCGGACGCCCGTCGCTACCGGCTGACGGTGATTACCACCATCCTCTGCGTGGGCGGTTCCTTCAGCGCCTACACGTACATCACCGCCTTCCTGACGCGGGTCAGCGGCCTGCCGCTCCGCGCCGTGGCACCGGTGCTGCTGCTGACGGGGGTCGCCGACGCCGTGGGGATCGTGGTCACCGGGCTGCTGCTCGACCGGCGGCCCACGCTGGCGCGGGTCGGTCCGGTGGCCGTGCTCGCCACCGCTCTGCTGGCGCTCTTCGCCTTCGGCACCTCGGGCGCTGCGACCGTCGTCCTCCAGGCCTGTGCAGGCATCGGTCTCTCCGGCGTGGCCATCGCCCTCCAGAGCCACGTCCTGGTGGTGGCGCCGCGGCGCACCGACATCGCGTCGGCCTGGTACTCCGCCTCCTTCAACGTGGGGATCGCGGGGGGGCCGGTGGTCGGGGGCCTGGTCCTGTCCACCATCGGGCTCCGCTGTACGCCGCTCGTCGGGGGGATGCTCGCGCTGCTCGGACTGGTGGCCGTGGTTGCGGAGAGCCGCAGCGGCCGAGGTGCCGGCGCGGCGCGGTCCCCCCGGGGGCGACCTCCGGTCTAGCCCACCCCGCGAAGCAGGCTTCGCGGTGACCCCGGTCTCACGTGACCTGCGCCAGCACCGGTTCGACGATCTCCTCGGCCAGCCATTGCGCGGCGGGGGCGGCGGGGGCCGCGGAGGGAGGCGGCAGCACCGCCAGCACCAGGTGGGTGGCGCCGGCCGCGATGAAGGCGAGGACCTGGTCGCGCGCGCCGGCGGCGTCGTCACGTGCGACCAGGAGCTGGCAGGACCGGACGATCTCCCCGGAGTCGCGGCCCACCGCGGCGCAGTGCTCGTCGAGGATGCCGCTCTTCCGGGTGAGCTCCTCGGGCGTGGCGGCCGGGCAGTTCCAGATGTCGGCGTGCTCGGCGACCACGCGCAGCGACAGGCGCTCGCCGGCCGCGCCGATGAGGATGGGCGGCCCCGGACGCTGGACCGGTTTGGGCTCGCCGATCGCGCCCTTCAGCTGGTAGTAGCGGCCATCGAAGTCGAAGGGCTCGGCTTCGGTCCAGAGCCGGCGGGTGATGGTGAGCGCCTCTCCGAGGGCCCCGATGGCTTCCGGTGTGGGCACCAGCGGCACCCCATAGGCGTCGAACTCGCGCCGGGCCATGTCGAGCGCGGCGAGGTCTGGCGTGCGGCTGAGGCTGCCGCCGACGCCGATGCCAAAGACCAGCCGTGCTCCCGACACGATGTCGACGGTGGCGGCCATCTTGGCGAGCAGGGTCGGGTAGCGTAGCCGGTTGTCGGTCACGATCACCCCGAGTCGCAGCCGCGAGGTCTGCGCCGCCAGGGCTGCGAGCAGCGTCCACGCCTCGAGGTTCGCCGTGCGCGCGTCGCCGCGCCGCGTCACCATGTGGTCCCACAGCCAGGCGTGCTCGAAGAGGGGGATGCGGTCGGCGTCCCGCCAGGTGCGGAGGATCTCCTCATAGGTCGCACCGGCCTGGGTCGTCTTGATCCCGAAGCTGAGCGGGTGTGCCGCCACCGTCATGGTCTGGGCCTCCTGGGTGGCAGGCGGACGGGTGGAGAGTCGCGGTCCGAGGGTCGACTGCGAAATCGCCCGCCGGCTCACCCAACCATACAAGAGGTCCTCCGGCTCGACCGCGGTCAGGAGACCGCGGTCAGGAGCCGGCCGAGGTCAGCGCCTTGCTGAGGTCGTACAGGGTGGTGCCGCCGACGGTGGTGGAGGAGAAATGGCTCTCCACCCAGGAGGTGATCTCGCTGGACTCGGCCGAGCCGCCGACCCCCGGGCCGCCGCCGCTCCCGGCGGCGATGAAGTAGTGGACCGCGTGCTCGCCGACCAGCTTCTCGAAGGCGGCGAGCGTCGGCCAGGGGTCGGTGCCGTTGAATCCCCCGATGGCCATCACCGGGTCCCCGGTCGCGAGCTGGTACCCGGCCGCGTTGTTTGCCCCCACCGTGGCGGCGATCCACGTGTAGTCGCGGGCGTCCCTCTCGAGGGCCGCGGTCAGCGCCGTGGACGGCGTGCTGGCGTTGAGCAGGCCGCCGGAGCCGCCGCCGTTGGTGCCGTCCAGGGGGAGGGCGCCACCGGTGCCGCCGGGCAGGGTGCCGCCACCCGCGGAGCCACGGGTGCCGTTCGGGAGGCTCCCCCGCGGTGGGGTGAAGCCTTCGCCGTTGGGGATGGTGCCCTCCGGCGGGGTGCCGCCGAGGCCGAGACCGAATCGGCCCGGAGCGGCGCCCGCGCCGCTGCCGGCGGGGCCCGTCGCGGTGCCGCCGCCTGTCGAGGAACCGCCCGTGGTCCCGCTTGCTGAACCGCCCACTCCGGTGGCACCGCCGCCTGGCCGGCTCCCGGCCACCCCGCTGCCCGCACTGGGGAGCCCGGCGACGGGTCCGCCGATGCCACCGCCGCCCGGGCCGCCGCTCGCGCCGGCCACCGTCGGTCCGGCCGAGGGGATGGAGCCGCTGTGGGGGGTGGCCGCCGTGTCGATGGCGTAGGCGGTGGGACCGGCGAGGGCGGTGGCCAGGACGCAGCCGGCGAGGATCACGCTCGCGATGCGCGCCCTGGTCGGCGGTACCAGCAGCACGACCGCCGTCGCCAGCCCGGCGATCAGCACGACGGCGCGCAGCCAGGGCAGCCAGGCCGGGCTCTCCGCCAGAAGGGCGTACGCCCAGGTGACGGTTCCCGCCAGGGTGAGCGCGAGCAGGATGCGGGCGGCCATGCCGTCCCGCCGGCGCCACAGCTCGACCCCGCCCATCCCAACCAGCGCGCCGATGGCGGGGGCCAGAGCGACCGTGTAGTACGGATGGATGATGCCCTGGGCGAGGCTGAAGACCAGTGTCGTGACGACCAGCCAGCTGCCCCAGAGGAGCGCCGCGGCGCGCTTGCTGTCGGTGCGTGGGGTCCGCCAGCGCAGCCAGATGAGGGCTCCGACGAGGAGGAGTGCCGCCGGGATGAGCCAGCTCGCCTGGTTGCCGAAGCTGCCGTTGAACATCCGGAGCAGGCCGGTCGGGCCCCAGGCACTCGTCGTGGTGCCGGCACCACCCCCGCCGACGACGCTGCCCGTCTCGCTGCCCGTCAGCCGGCCGAAGCCGTTGTATCCAAAGATGAGGTTGAGCTCGCTGTTGTTGGTCGAGCCGCCGATGTAGGGGCGGTCCCCGGCCGGCCAGAGCGTGACCATCGCCACCCACCAGCCGGCTGAGCCCAGCACCGCGGCGCCCGCTGCGAGCAGCTGCCCGATGCGGCGCCACATCGACACCGGTGCCGCCAGCAGGTAGACGGCGGCGAACCCGGGGAGCACCAGGAAGGCTCCCATCATCTTGGTGAGGAACCCGAAACCGACCAGGACGCCGGCCAGGACCAGCCAGCGGGTCCGCCCGCCCTCGACGGCGCGGGTCAGCGCGTACGCGCTGCCGACCAGGAGCAGGACGAGGAGGGAATCCGGGTTGTCGTAGCGGAACATCAGCACCGCGACCGGGGTCAGAGCCAGGACCGCCCCGCCGATCAGCCCGGCGGCGTGTCCGAACCGGCGCCTCACGGTCGCGTAGAGCAGGGCCACGGAGGCGACCCCCTCCAGCGCCTGGGGGACGAGGATGCTCCAGGCGTTGACCCCGAAGAGGCGGGCGGAGATGTCCATCACCCAGAGGGAGCCGGGCGGCTTGTCCACGGTGATGAAGTTGGAGGAGTCGAAAGAGCCGAAGAGGAACGCCTTCCAGCTCTTGGTGGCGGCCAGGACCGCGGCCGAATAGAAGCCGTTGGCCCAGCCCGAGGCGCCGAGGCCCCAGAGGTAGAGGGCGGCAGTGGCCGCGAGCAGGCCGACCAGGGAGGCGGTCGTCCAGCTCGGGCGGCGCACCGCCGCGAGGAGGGCGGGGCGGCGACGGGCGGAAGCCGTCACGCCGGGGAGGGCGAGCCCCGGCGAGGTGGCTGCGTGATCTGTCATGCCCTCACCCTGACGAGCGGGGCGCAGAGCGGCCTGGGAGGGTGCTGGGAGATTCCTGTGACCTTCCCGCCCGCTGCATGCCGAGGCAGGCGTGGGCGATTCTCATCAAGTTCCCAGGTGCTTCGCAGACGGAGCCAAGCCGGGGCGCGGATCGTGGCCGTCATGAACCACGCCACGACCACGCTGGCGCACGAGCTCTCCGTGGAGATCGTCGTCCCCGTGCACAACGAAGAGCGCGACCTGGAGCTCAGCGTGCGCCGGCTCCACGTCTACCTGGAGAACTTCTTTCCCTTCCCGGCGTGCATCACCATCGCCGACAACGCCAGCAGCGATGCGACTCCGCAGGTCGGTGCCCGGCTCGCCGCCCTGCTCCCCGGGGTCCGGTATCTGCGCCTCGAGGAGAAGGGCCGCGGTCGCGCGCTCGCCGCCGTCTGGTCGGAGAGCGACGCCGACGTGGTCGCCTACATGGACGTCGACCTCTCGACCGGGCTGGAGGCCCTCCTGCCCCTGGTCGCCCCGCTGCTGAGCGGCCACAGCGACCTGGCCATCGGCAGCCGCCTGGCCGCCGGCGCGCACGTCCGCCGCGGTGTCCGGCGCGAGGTGATCTCGCGCGGATACAACCTGCTGCTGCGGCTATCACTCGGCGTCAACTTCCGCGACGCGCAGTGCGGCTTCAAGGCGGTGCGCGCCGACGTCGCCCGGCGCCTCCTGCCGCGGGTGGAGAACCGCAACTGGTTCTTCGACACCGAGCTGCTCGTGCTTGCGGAGCGGGCTGGGCTCCGCATCCACGAGGTCCCCGTCGACTGGGTCGACGATCCCGACTCGCGCGTCCGCATCGCCGCGACCGTTGCCGAGGACCTGAAGGGGGTGTGGCGGCTGCTCAGGTCGAGAGGGCCCCAGCGCCCGCCGCTGTCGGCGGCGCGGCGGCAGAGGACGGACCCGGCCGGCGGCTGAGGACGAGGCCCGGGATGATCAGAGCGTTGACGGCAATCAGGACGGCGTTGAACGGGATCACCGTCTGCCACGCCGCGACGCATCCGCCGCTGGCCCACTCGGTGAGGTCGGTGACCGCGATGAGCAGCCCCGCGAAGGCAAGGAGAAGAGCGCCCTGCAGGCGCGGCCTATTCCGCTTCCCAGCCGGCGTCCGGTGACACCCGCACCCCACCATCGCCGTCGAATACCAGGAAACGGTCGAACGAGCGGGCAAACCAGCGGTCGTGGGTGGCCGCGATGACCGTGCCGGTGTAGGCGGACAGCCCCGCCTCCAGCGCCTCGGCGCTGGCGACGTCAAGGTTGTCGGTGGGCTCGTCCAGGAGCAGCAGGGTGGCACCGCTCAGCTCCAGGAGAAGTATCTGGAATCGGGCCTGCTCTCCACCGCTCAGCGTTTCGAAGCGCTGCTCGGCCCGCTCGTCCAGCTCGTACCGGCGGAGCGCCCCCATGGCGCGGCCACGATCCACACGACCGTCCAGGAGGAGGTCGATGATGGTCTGGCCGAAGAGGTCCGGGCGATCGTGCTTCTGGGCAAACAGGCCGGCCACCACGCGTGCCCCGGTGTGCCACACGCCGCCATGGGCGATCGGTTCGCCGGAGAGCAGGCGGAGGAAATGGGACTTCCCCGAACCGTTGGGCCCGACCGCCGCGATCCTCTCGCCGAAGCGGACCTCCAGGTCAAACGCCTTCGCCAGTCCCGGAATCTCCAGCCGTGCGCATGACAGGACCTTGTCGCCGGTGCGCCCGCCGATGAGGCGGAAGCGCACGTTCTGAGGCCGAGGCCGCGCCTGCGGCGGCCCCGCCTCTTCGTATTTGCGCAGCCGGGTCTGGGCGGCACCGTACCGGGAGGCCATGGCCGGGCTGCGAGACGCCTGCTCCTGCAGGGTGCGCACGACCAGCATCAGATGCTGGCGCTCCTCGTCCCAGCGCCGGTGCAGCTCGTCGAGGCGCTCGATCCTCGCCCGGCGGGCCTCCCGGTATCCGGCGAACCCGCCCCCGTGCACCCACGCACCTCGCGCTTCGATGGTGACGCACCGCTGCGCGGTGTTGGCGAGCATCTCCCTGTCGTGGGTGACGAAGAGGACCGTCTTGGTGGTCGCCCGCAGCTGAGCTTCCAACCATCGCTTGCCAGGGACGTCGAGGAAGTTGTCCGGCTCATCGAGGAGCAGCACCTCCTCGTGCCCGCGGAGCACCACCTCCAGGCAGAGCCGCTTCTGCTCGCCTCCACTCAGGTGGGCAACCGGCCGGCCGGCCACGGCGTCGAAGGGCTCTCCCAGGGTCGTCGTGGTCGCGGTGTTCCAGAGGGTCTCGAGGTCGTAGCCGCCTGCGCCCGACCAATCCGCGACCGCCTGGGCGTACGCACTGGCTGCGCCGAGATCGTGCTCGTGGAGAGCGAGCGCGGCCTCGGCCGCCAGCAACCGCTGGCCCGCCGCACGGAGCGGAGCCGGGGCCAGGCCGAGGAGCAGGCCGTGCACGGTGGTGGTGTCGCGGAGGGACCCGATGAACTGCCGCATCACCGCGACACCTCCCGATGTGGTGATGGATCCCCCGTCGGGATCGATGTCGCCGGCGATGAGACGGAGAAGCGTTGTCTTGCCGGCGCCGTTCGCGCCGATCAGGGCAGTCTTGGTCCCTTCGCCAACCCGAAAGGTGACGTCGTCGAGGAGCACGCGCCCGTCGGGCAGGAGGTAGCGGATGCGCGCAACCTGGACATGACCCACTCAGCGGGAGTGTAGGCCCGCATCGGCGGCCGGCGACCCGCGACCGCCCGGGCAGCGTGCGCCCTGCCGGGTGTGGTATTGGAACCGCCCCCGGGGGCCGAGCCCGGGCCTGGAGGATCCGGATGACCACATGCGAGCGGGTGTCCCTCACCGGAGCGATCGAGGTGGCGCGCCCTCCCGACCGAGCCTTCTGTCTGTTCGGCCCGAGTGGCGAGCGTGCCGCCACCGAGGGATGGGTCCCCGTCTTCCCCGGTGCTCCCGCCGAGGGGACCCCTTCTGGGACGGTGTTCACCGCGACGCACGGCGACCGGCACACCACGTGCGTCGTCGTCCGCCACGAACCCCCGCACACCATCGCCTACAGCGTCGTCACCGATGGGCAGTGGGCGGGGCTGATCACCCTGACCCTCCGGCCGGCGCCGGGAGGGAGCGCCGTGACGGTGAGCTACGCGCTGACGGCGCTCGTGCCCGAGGCGAACGCCGGACTGCTCAGATTCGCCGCCGGATATCGCCGCTACTTGGACAGCTGGCAGGAGTCGCTCGCCGGGTGGGGCCAGGGGTAGGAGCGCTCCCGCGATCAGGACGCGATCAGGACGCGATCAGGACTCGAGCGGCAGCTCGATCCGGAAGGTGGCGCCGCCACCGGGGGTGTCGGCGACTCCCACCCGTCCACCGTGGGCGGCCACCACCCCGGCGACGATGCTGAGCCCGAGCCCGCTGCCCCCCTGGTCGCGGCTGCGCTCCGGGTCGGCGCGGTGGAAGCGCTCGAAGATCCGGCCCCGGGCGGCGAGGGGGATGCCCGGGCCGTGGTCGATCACCTCGATCACCGCCCATCCCGGCTCCTCGCGCAGCACCACCTCGACCAGCGTTCCGCTCGGGGTGTGGACCAGGGCATTGCGGAGCAGGTTGGCAAGCACCTGGCGCAGCTGCAGCTCGTCGCCCGGGATGAATAGGGGCGCGGTCACCCGCGTGGTGATGGTCCGTCCCGGGTCGCTGACCCGGGCGTCGCTGCAGGCGTCGGCGACCAGCCCCTCGAGGTCCACCGGCGCCCGTTCCAGGGGCCGGCCCCGGTCGAGGCGAGCCAGCAGCAGGAGATCATCGATGAGCACGCCCATCCGCCGCGCCTCGGCCTCGATGCGGCTGAGCGCCGCCTCCAGCTCCGCGGGATCCATCCCCGGGTTGCGGCGCACCAGCTCGGCGTAACCGCGCATGGAGGTCAGCGGGGTGCGGAGCTCGTGGGAGGCGTCGGCGACGAACTGGCGCAGTCGCTGCTCCACCGCGGCGCGCTGGCCGAAGGCAGCCTCCAGCTGGCCGAGCATGGTGTTGAGGGCCAGCCCGAGCCGGCCCACCTCGGAGGTGGGGTCGGCCGGGGTGACCCGGCGGCCCAGCTCCCCGCCGGCGATCGCGCGGGCGGTGTCGCCCATCCGCGCCAGCGGCCGCAGGCCGCGCCGGATGATCAGCCAGGTGGCGAGCAACAGGAGCAGCACCACCGCGGCGCCGACCAGCAGCTCGAGCAGCAGGAGGTGGGCGAGGGTGGCGTCGTAACTGTCCATCGGGACGGCCGCGACGGCGACGTCGCCGTTCCCGCCGCCGGCCGGCTGGGTGTAGACCAGGTACTGGCTGTAGCTGCCCACTCCGGCGACCGTCAGATACCGGCCGGGGCTGGACGCGACCTCTCCGGGCAGGAGCGGGTGGCTGGCGGTGGCGCTCAATTGATCCTGGGCGGGGACGCCCAGGAACTCGGGACTGCCGACCATGCCGCCGGTCGCGGAGAGCACCTCGCCCCAGACCACGCCCGGGGGCGACCCCGGCCCTCCCGGGGCGCCGCCATTCGGCCCGCCCGGCCCGCCACCCCCGGGCACGGAGTGCGCCACCAGGTTGGCGCCGTTCTGCGCCTGCTGCTGGAGCTGCCCGTAGAGGAAGGACTGCTGCTCGGCGTAGGCGGCCGCGTCCGCCGCCGCCAGGCAGAGGACAAAGAGTGGCACCAGGGCAAGCAGCAGCCGCGCCCGGAGGGTCACCTCAGGCCGGGCGGGGAGGTCGGAGCACGTAGCCCACCCCGCGCACCGTGTGGATGAGCGGCGGATCGGTGACGTCCACCTTGCGTCGCAGGTAGCTGATGTAGGTCTCCAGCACCCCCGCATCGCCCCCGAAGTCGTAGTCCCAGACGTGGTCGAGGATCTGGGATCTGGAGAGCACCCGCCGGGCGTTGGCGAGGAGGTAGCGGAGCAGCCGGAACTCGGTGCGGGTCAGCTCGATCGGCTTCCCGGCGCGCCAGACCTCGTGGCTCTCCTCGTCCAGCTCCAGGTCGGCGACGGTGAGCCGCGTGGACGCGGCGGACGGGCTGCCCTGGTAGCGCCTGAGCACGGCCCGGATGCGAGCCACCAGCTCCTCGATGCTGAAGGGCTTGGTCACGTAGTCGTCGCCGCCCACGGTGAGCCCCCGCACCTTCTCCTCGGTGGCGTCGCGGGCGGTCAGGAAGATGACCGGCACCCGATGACCCTCGGCGACCAGGCGCTGGGTGAGGCTGAAGCCGTCCTCGTCGGGGAGGCCCACGTCGAGGACGATCAGATCCGGATGATGGTCGAGCACCGCGTCCCGTGCCTGTCGGGCCGTGGCCGCGCTCTCCACCGCGAAGCCCTCGTAGCGCAGGGCCATCGTGACCAGGTCGGTGATGTTGCGCTCGTCGTCGACCACCAGCACCCGGGTGGGCGCGGCGTCGGAACCTTCCATGCTCCCGATGGTGGCACCCGAACCTGGGGATTTGCTCAGAGTCTCCTGGGAGTCATCCCGCCGCATCCACCGTCACATCTCCGGTCGACGTCGAGGCCGAGATCTCGTCGGTGGAGGCGGGGTTCGTCGGCACCTCCACGTTGGTGTCCCCGGTCTGGGTGTGAGCGGAGACGGCATATGGCGTCCCGCCCGCGGGGAGCGTCACGGTGACGTCCCCGGTCTGGTCCTGCGCCGACACGTTGCTGGGCGCCTGGGCAAAGTCCAGGGAGACGTCGCCCGTCTGGTCGCTGGCGGTGACGCTGGGCGCGTCGATTGCGACCCCGGTGATGTCACCGGTCTGGCTGCTGAGATGGAGGAAGCCCGACCCCCCGTTGACCTGCAGGTCGCCCGTGTCCGTCTGGAGTGAGAGATCGTCGAGGCCGTCGGCGGTGAGGTTCCCGGTGTCGGTCGACGCGGTGACCTCGAGGCGCGGAGGGATCGCGACGGTGAGATCGACGGAGCACTCGCTGGCGACGAACCACGGGCAGTGGACGGTGACCGAGACGCTGCTACCCGTCGTGGTGACGTCCACGGTCGGTCGCACCAGGCCGTAGTGGGCGATGCCGGTCAGATGGACCTGGAGGTCAGCGCTCCCGATGAGCGTGAGATCGCCGCGGTTGACGGCGACGCTCAGCTGGCTGGCCGAGGGGGAGAAGCTGCGGTGGATCTGGAAGCTGTCCAGGCTGACGAGCGCAACCACCGTCAAGGCACCCCAGGCGATGACGGCCAGGGAGATCGGGATGCCGACGACCAGGGCGGCGATCCGGCCCGTGGTGAGGCGCGGTGGACGGGACACGTTCGAACTCCTCATCTGTCGAGATACCTGAGCACGGCGAGCACCCGACGGTGGTCGCTGTCGGTGGGGGGGAGGCCGAGCTTGCTGAAGATGCTGTTGATGTACTTCTCGACGGCGGCCGTCCCGATGCTGAGTGCCGCGGCGATGGCGGCGTTGGAGCGCCCCTCGGCCATCAGACCCAGGACCCTGCGCTCGCGGGGCGTGAGCGTCGCCAGCGGGTTGCGGCTGCGAGCGAGCAGCTGGGCGACCACCTCCGGGTCGAGAACGCTCCCACCCTCGCCGACCCGGCGCAGCGCGTCGATGAAGTCGCCGACGTCGGCCACCCGGTCCTTGAGCAGGTAGCCGACCCCGCCTCCGCGATCGCTCAGCAGCTCCGTGGCGTAGCGCTCCTCGACGTACTGCGAGAGCACCAGCACGCCCACCGCGGGCCACTGCTGCCGCACCACCAGAGCGGCCCGGAGACCCTCGTCGGTGAAGGTCGGAGGCATGCGGACGTCCACGACCACCACGTCGGGACGCTGCGCAGCCACAGCGCGGAGGAAGGTCTCGGCATCGCCGGTGGCGGCGACCACGTCGTGGCCCGCGTCGACGAGCAGCCGGGCGAGTCCCTCACGGAGGAGGACCGAGTCCTCGGCGATCACGATGCGCACGGGAGCTCCACCTGGATGACGGTGGGCCCGCCGGGGGGGCTGTCGATGCGGAGATCGCCGTCAACTCCCGCGACCCGGTCGGCGAGGCCGGAGAGGCCGCCGCCGGTGGGGTCCGCGCCGCCGGCACCGTCGTCGCGGACCGTGATGCGTAGCACCCCGGCCGCTGAGCGGATGTCGACGGACGCCTCCTGAGCCCGGGCGTGCTTGGCGACGTTGGCGAGTGACTCCGCCACCACGAAGTAGGCGATGGACTCGATGGTGAGCGAGGGTCGCACCGGGATGTCGACGTTGACGGCGACGGGGATGGGGGAGAGGGCGGCGAGGCCGGAGACGGCGGCGTCGAGGCCGCGGTCGGTGAGCACCGGGGGATGCACGCCGCGGACCAGCTGGCGCAGCTCCACGAGCGCCTCCTTGGCCTCGACGTGGGCCCGGTCGATGAGCTCCCGCGCACCCTCGGGATCGGTGCTGAACTTGGCCTTGGCGCGACCCAGCTCCATGGCCACGGAGACCAGGCGCTGCTGGGCACCGTCGTGGAGGTCCCGCTCCATCCGGAGACGTTCGGCCTCCGCCGCCCCCACCACACGGGCGCGGCTGTCTTCGAGCTGCGCCACGCGGGCGGACAGCGCACCCGTCCCAGGGCCGAGGAGGAGCCGTGCCAGGGCGGTCTCCATGGCGGCGAGGCCGCGAACCACGAAGGGCGCGGCCATCAGGAGCCAGAGCCCGGCGACGACGGCGCAGACCATCGCGAGCGGGCCCCGGGCGACGAAGCCCCCGATGGCGGCGCCTCCGCGTGGCAGCGCGAAGTTGTAGGCGGGGAGGGTTATCAGGGCGATCGGCATGGCCCAGATGGCCACGGTGATGGTGAAATCGATGATGCCGACCGGGAGCCACAGCAGGCAGTAGCCGAGCTGGCGCCAGGTCGAGGCTGTGCGCAGCGGCTGGATCAGGGGCCGCCACCAGGCGCCGCCCGGGGTGGGCGCGGGGGGCGGTGGAATCGTCTCGCCGAGCAGCAGCGAGAAGCGGGCGCGTTCGAAATGTGCGATCCCGATCGACACCCAGGCGGTGGCGGTCAGCACCGGGATGCCGACCAGGAAGAGTGGCAGCAGCCCGACCCCCAGCGACAGCCCAGTGACCGCGGCGGTGAAGGTCAGGATGCCGACGGGCAGCCCCGCGAGCAGGTGGATGGTGGCCAGCCAAGTGCGCGGCGAGACGAGCCCTGCGGGCAGCTGCCCCAGGTCTTTGGCGCGGCGCCCCTGGCCGGATGCCCCGGCGGGCTGGGCGGCCGATGTATTGAGCATGGCCCCAGGTTATGCGGGTGGATCCCGTGCGGCCAGCCGGCCGGCCCACGGCTTTTTGGGGGGGTTTACCCTACTCGGACCGGGCACCGGTGCAGGGGAGTGTCAGATGACGGCTGAGGGCGACGGCGGTCCGGCGGGCGCTCGCCGGGTGGTGGGCGTGCTGCTGATCGGCGGCGTCCTGCTCATCGCCGTCGCCGGAGGCGCGCACGCGGCGGTCACCCGCACCGCCTTGGCCCCGAGCGCGTCCGGAGCGTGGCTGGACGCCCTCTATGCGGTGCTCGGGGTCGCCGCCGGGGCGGTGGTCACGCTCCTCATGGCGGTGCTCCTCGCCGGGATCTTCCGGCGACGGCGGCCTGGCCCCGACGAGAGGGAGGGGGCGCGCCAGCCGCCCCCCATCTACGTCTTCCTCTTCATCGGGGGCTTCGCTCTCGCGGTGCTCTGGCTGCTCATCCATGCGTCGCGCCAGAACCACGGGCAGGCGCCCCACATCGTCTCGGGTCGGATCACGGCGCCCTCGGTAGTGGCCGGCCCGCCGCCCACCAGCCCCATCGTGCTCGTCGCCGGGGTGGTGGCCGGCATGGTTCTGGTAGCCCTGGCGGCCTTTGTACTCCGGGTCCGGGCACGCTCCCGGCACGCCCCGCCGGTGACCCTCCCGGACGCGCCGTCCCCGCTTCTCGGGGCCGTCGACGCCGCTCTCGAAGCCCTCGAGTCCGACGCCGACCCGCGACGGGCCGTCATCGCCGCCTACGCGACCATGGAGCGCCTGCTCGCCGCCGCCGGATCGCCGCGCCTGGCCGCCGACGCTCCCACCGAGCACCTGGAGCGCAGCCTGGTCCTGCTCGGGTCCGGTCGTGTTCCCGCGCGCCGCCTCACCGAGCTCTTCGAGCGGGCCCGGTTCTCCGTCCAGACCATCGACGAGCAGGTGCGCCGGGCGGCCTTCGAGGCGCTGGCCGCCGTTCGCCGAGACCTCGAGCCGGCGTGAGGATGGGCCCGTGAGGCGCCTTCCCGCCGGCCCACTCGGCATCGCCATGCTGGCGACCGTCGCCGCCGCCGTTCGCCGAGACCTCGAGCCGGCGTGAGGGATGGGCCCGTGAGGCGCCTTCCCGCCGGCCCACTTGGCATCGCCATGCTGGCGACCGTCGCCGCCGCCGTCCTCGGCACCCAGGAGCCCGTGAACGTCACCCCGCTGGTGCTCCTCGGGTACGTGGTCTCCCTCTCGGCCTGCATGGTCTGGTGGCTCCTCACGGTCAGCGGGCCGGAGCGCCAGCATCGCCGCGACGTGATGGCGGCGCTGGCGACATCGGGCGCGAGCGCCGAGCCGGAACGCCTGCTGCGGCTGGTGGAGCTGGAACGGCTGGTCGTCAACGGGACGCGCTCGGCCCTGGATGCGGACGCGCGGCTGCGGCCGGCTCTGCGGGATCTGGCTCGCGAGCTGCTCGCCACCCGCCGCGGTGTCGAGGTCGGCGAGGACGACGATGTCGCGGGCCTGGCCGGCATGCCCGGTGAGCCGCTCCTCGGGCCGCGCAGCGAGCAACGCCTGAGCACCTCCACGCCGGGACCGCCCGCCGCCCACGTGGCGCGCGTGATCGGTCAACTGGAGAGCCTCTGAGTTGAGATCATCTGCCCCGTGATCCAGGTCAAGGACGTCGCCGCCGCCGGTGAGGCCATCCTCACCGAGGTCGAGAAGGTGATCGTTGGCAAACGCGACACCCTGAACCTCCTGCTGGTCGGCATCCTCGCCAACGGCCACGTGCTCATCGAGGACTTCCCCGGGCTGGCCAAGACCCTGATCGCACGCTCCCTGGCCCAGGTGATGGGACTGGGGTTCCGGCGCATCCAGTTCACCCCCGACCTGCTCCCCTCCGACATCACCGGCTCCTCGCTCTACGACCAGCGCAACTCCGAGTTCTCGTTCCAGCCCGGGCCCGTCTTCACCAACCTGCTCCTCGGTGACGAGATCAATCGCACGCCACCCAAGACCCAGGCCGCCCTGCTCGAGGCGATGCAGGAGCGCCAGGTCACGGTGGACGGCGTCACCCGGCCGCTGACCCCACCCTTCATCGTCATCGCGACCCAGAACCCGATCGAGTACGAGGGGACCTACCCTCTTCCCGAGGCCCAGCTCGACCGCTTCCTGCTCCGGATCGGCGTCGGCTACCCGAGCGTGGAGCAGGAGGCGGAGATCCTCCGGCGCCGGGTGGAACGCCGCAGCGACAGCGTCACCCTGGCGAAGATCGTCGACCGGGCCACGCTGCTCGACCTCCAGCGCGCGGTCGAGGACGTCCACGTCGAACCCAGCCTCACCACCTACATCGTCGACCTGGTGGCCGCCACCCGGGCCAGGCCCGACGTCCAGGTCGGTTCCAGCCCCCGCGGCAGCCTGGCGGTGCTCGCTGCGTCCCGCGCCCGGGCCTGCCTGCTCGGCCGGGACTTCGTCGTCCCCGAGGACATCAAGGCGGTCGCGGTCGCGGCCCTCGGGCACCGCCTCAGCCTGCGGCCCGAGCTCTGGGTGCGCGGGGTGCGCGGCGATGACGTGATCCGGGCCTGCCTCGAGAGCGTGCCCGCGCCCCCCACGCAGGCCGCGGGGTGAGCTGGGCACCCACCTCGCGCGTGCGGGCATACCCCTGGCTGGTGGCGGCCCTCCTGCTCGCCGCCCTCGCGGCCGGGCGGCCCGAGCTGGCCGCGGCCGCCGCCCCCATCGCCGCAGTGCTCCTGGCGGGCCTCCTGCGCTCGCGCCGCCCCCGGCTCCCGGGTGTCCGCGTCTCCGTATCCGCGACCCGTCTCGTCGAGGGCGACACCGTGGATCTGACTCTCCAGGTCGACCTCCCCGCCGAGACCGCAGCGCTCGAGGTGGGGGTGCTCCTCCCGCCCGGGGTCGAGGTGGTCGACGCCGCCAACCCGGGCGTCCTTGCCCGCTCCGGCGGCCCTCGGCAATCCCTGACCCTCCCGCTGCGACCGGCGCGCTGGGGTGCCTACTCACTCTGGACGGTCCACCTGCGCGCTTTCGACGATTTCCGGCTGCGCCGCTTCGAGGCGCGGGTGCGCGCGGACGTGGTGGTCCGCGTCTACCCCAGCACGGAGAGGCTGCGCACCCTGATCCGTCCGCTCCGCACCCACGTCTATCCCGGCAGCCGGGTCGCCGCCCAGAAGGGGGAGGGAATAGAGTTCGCCGACCTCCGTCCCTACGTCTCGGGCGACCGGGTGCGCAGCGTCAACTGGCGGGCCTCCGCACGTCGCGGTGAGCTCTGGGTCAACCAGCGGCATCCCGAGCGCAACGTCGACGTCGTGCTCCTGCTCGACACCTTCGCCCAGGCCGGGCCGGCGGGGGAAGGCACCCTAGAGCAGATGGTGCGGGGCGCGTCGTCGCTCGCCTCGGCCTGGCTCCGCGACCGCGACCGCATCGGCGTCATCGCCTTCGGCGGCACCCTGCGCTGGCTGGAGGTGGGTGCCGGTCCACTCCACGCCTACCGGCTGATCGACGCCTTCCTGGACACCCAGGTCGTCTTCAGCTACGCGTGGAAGGGGGTCGACCTGATCCCGATACGGTTGCTGCCCCCCCACGCTCTGATCGTCGGTATCACCCCGCTGCTCGACCTCCGCATGGTGACCTCCCTCTTCGACCTGCACCGCCGGGGCTGCGACGTCGCCGTCATCGAGCTGAGCCCCGACGAGCACAGCGCCCGTCCCGCATCCGAGCCGGCCGCTCTCGCGTGGCGGATCTGGCGGCTGGAGCGCGAGGCACAGCGCGCGCGCTTTCTGCAGGCGGGGATCGGCGTCGCATCGTGGACGGAGGGCGAGCCGCTGGAGCCGGTGGTGATGGAGGTGGAAGGGTGGCGACGCCGCGCCCGGCTCCGCATCCGCTGATCCCGGCCCTCCTTGCGGTCGCGCTGACGGCGGTGGTGGCCGCAGCCGGCGTCCTCCACGCGGATGTGGATGCGGAGAACCGCTTGCTGGTGACGGTGATCGCGGCGGTGGGCATCGCCGGCCTCCTGGGCACCATCGCGGCGGTGGCCTGGTCACTCTCCGATTTGGTGGGTTGGGCGGTGGCGCTGCTGGCCGCCCAGTACGCGATCAGCGTCATCGGTGGTGGCGCGGCGCTCGACGTCGAGGCGCCCCTCGTCGGGGTGGGGCTCCTGCTCGTCGCCGAGCTCTCCTACACAGCATGCGAATGGCGCGGACCTCACGCTGCGGACGCCTCCGTCGAGCTCCGCCGCTGGGCCCGCCTGATGGCTGCCGGAGCGGCGGGGGCGGTCGCCGGTGGTGGGGCGCTGGCGCTGGCCGGGGCGGTGCCCGGATCGGTGCCCGGCCTTCTCGTCGGTGCCGCCGGTGTGGTGGGCATGGTGGGCCTCGCCACCTGGCTCGGCCGCTCGACCTCGGGGGAGGCGCCACCCATGGCGTGACGCCGGGAGGCGTCGCCGGGAACCGCTGGGCAGGGGCGGTCACATTCACGTGAAGTCGCGCATCGGAGGACCACACCTGACCCGCGGCCGTGGAGGCCCTTTGACATTTGATGCGTGTGCACGTGTCGGGGCGTGCGCCGGCGGATAATCCGTCCGCGAGAACGCGGTCCTCGCGGGCGAGACGTCACCGGGAGTGGGACCCTGCGGATCCAGCGCGACCCAGGGCGTGCATTGGGGTCGGACCGCGGCATCGGGGTTGGGGATGACCCGATGCGGCCCCACGCCGCATGCCGCGGTGCGACTCAGCTGGCGGGCTGGTCTGGTCCGAGCCGGAGCTCGTATTTGAAGTGGATGCGTCCAGGCGTGTACTCCTCAGGCGGGAGACCCTCGAAGCCCATCGCCTCGTACAGCCGGCGGGCCACCGCCATCTCGGGCAGGGTGCCGAGGGTGAGGCGGCCCTTGCCGGCGGCCCGCGCCACAGCCGCAGCACCCTCGAGCAGGGCCCGCCCCGCTCCTCGCCCCTGTGCGGCGGGGGCGACGCCGAGCATGCGGAGGTGGGCCTCGTCGGGCGCCAGCTCACGCTCCGGATCAACCTTGCCGGTCAGCTCCACTGTGATCGAGCCGAGGATGAGCCCGTCCTCGTCGAGCGCGACCAGCACTGTGGTGCGATCACAGCGTGTGGCGACGTCAGCGACCCTGTCGAGGTACTCGGCGTCGCCCTCGCCAAAGATGGCGGCGAAACCGGCACGAGTTTGACGCCCGGCCTCGGCGCACTCCTCGGGCCGGACCGGGCGGACGGCGATCCCGCCGGGCGCCCGAACCCTCTTCCCGTCCGCCCCTTCGCTCATGCCGGCGGGTGGCCGGACCGACGATCCCGTCACTTCTCGGGGATCATCTCGAGGGAGGCGGAGTTGATGCAGAACCGCTTCCCGGTCGGACCCGGCCCGTCGTCGAAGACGTGGCCCAGGTGGCCCCCGCAGCTCCGGCAGACCACCTCGGTGCGGGTCATCCCATGACTCTTGTCGACGTGGAAGTCGACCGCCTCCAGATCCGCCGGCTCCGTGAAGCTCGGCCAGCCGCTCCCCGAGTCGAATTTGGTGTCCGATCGGAACAGCTGCGCTCCGCAGCCTGCGCAGTGGTAGGCGCCGGTGTCGTGATTCTGCCAGTAGCTTCCGGTGAAGGCCGGCTCGGTCCCCTTCTGCCGGAGGATCGAGTACCGCTCGGGAGAGAGGCGGGCACGCCACTCGGCCTCGGTCAGTTTCATGGGGTGGGTGCTCTCGGTCATCGCCAGTTCCTCGGATCGTGGGCTCACACCATCACACTACCCCGACGAGCCGCGGACGACGCGTGGACCGGCCGCGCCAGCTGGCTATGCGCCTAGCCCTTGACCCCAATGCAACGCGAATGTGACAGGGCCGATCGGCGGTGTCACTCCCTGTCGACGGCGCCCTTCCCGCCCCCCCCCAGTGCCCACCATTGCCTGGCGGCGCCTCCGCATGTGGGCTCCACGTGCCCGCGGCGCCCAGCACCTCGCCGGCATCTCAGGGGTGGATCGAGGAACGATGACCTGGAAGACCACATCCCGGGGAAGCGGGAGCGGTTTGATCGGCAAGCTCGCTCAGGCCAACATCGACGAGGTGGCGCCCGTCGATGACGAGGTGGTCGTCGTCCGGGATGACGACCCGGCCTCCGCGCCGGTCCGCCAGCGGCTGACCGCGGGTACGCTCCTCCGCGTCCGCGAGGTCACCCAGGCAGAGGACCTGGCGGCTCTGGCCGCGTCAGGAAGGACCCGGGCGGTCGTCCTCTGCCGGAGCGGGCTCTCGCTGCTGGCCCTCCACGACGCCGTCGCGGCGGTCCGGCTGGCTTGTCCGGACGCCGCCCTGATGGTCCTCGACGACCAGGCGGGGGAGGCGCGAGAGGAGGTGGCCGCCCATGGCGGTGCCGACGGGATCATCAACCTCGCCCAGGACTGGAAGTCGGCCGGGGAGGCTGTGCTCGCCGCCGCCAGCCAGCGCGCTCGGGCTCGCGCGGTCGGGGATGCCATCGCCGTCACGAGCGAGGCCGACCTCCTCGGGCTGCTGGACGAGGAGTGGCCGCTTTCCGTGCTCGTGCTCGCCATCAACAACCTGGGGACGCTCGCCAGCCGCTACGCCCACGGTGACGTGGACGCGCTGATGCTCGCGCTCGCCATCCGTCTCCGGCCGGTGCTCCGGCCGAGCGACACCCTGGCTCGGACCGCGGACCGCGGCCTGGTGATCGCCCGCCGGGACGACGACGAGCTGGCCATCGCAGCGCTCGCCGACCGCTTGCTCCGCGCCTGTCGCGAGCCGCTCGTCGTCACCGAGGAGAGTGTGCCCATAACCATCGCCATCGGCATCGCCGTGCGCAGCCGGCGGGTGGCCGAGGAAAGTGTCACGGCCGCCTCCCTTCTCGATCAGGCCCGGGGCGCGCTGGCCCGCCTCAGCAACCGCGGCCGGGCCGCCTACGAACTGGCCGACGCCGCCCTGCAGGCCCGGGTGACCGCGCAACGCCAGACCGAGATCGCGCTGCGCCATGCCGTCGACGACCACGAGTTCCGGGTCTTCTACCAGCCGGTGGTCGAGCTGCAGACCCGGGCCCTCACCTCGTTCGAAGCCCTGATGAGATGGCAGCGGGCCCAGGTCGGCCTCTTCGATGCCGCCAGCTTCGTCGAGGCTGCCCAGCGCAGCGGTCTGATGACGCGGATCGGCCAGACCATCCTCCATGAGGCCGCCGCCGAGGCGGTGAGGTGGCCGGCCGCGGGCGAGGCGGCGCCGGCGCTCTCGGTCAACCTCTCCCAGCAGGAGTACTTCCTGCCCAACCTGGTGGCGAGCGTCGGTCACATCCTCGCCGAGGTCGGGCTGGCACCGGGCCGGCTGATCCTCGAGATACCCCTCAAGCTCCTCGTTCGCGACCCGCTCTCGGCGCGGGGCATCCTCCGCGACCTCGCGTCCCTCGGCGTGACGCTGGTTGCCGACGACTACGACGGTCAGATGACCGACGAGTTGCGCACCCTCCCGCTTCGCATGGTCAAGCTTCGGATGGGCCTGCTCGACGGGATCGAGACCGACGCCGAGCGGAGGGCCCGAGTGGCGGGGATCGCCGCGCAGGTGCGCGCCGCGGGCTGGCTCTGCGTCGGCAAGGGCGTCGAGACGGCGGCGCAGGCCGCGATCCTCCGCGATCTCGGCTGCCACGGCGGGCAGGGGTTCCTCTTCAGCGGGGCGCGTCCCGCCGAGGAGCTGCCCATGTTCCGCGGCCCGGAGGGCGGCTGGGCCTGGACGCCGCAGGCACGGACCACCCCCGTCAGCTGAGCAGGGTGCCTCAGGGCGTCGACGTCGCGCCGTAGGTCTGCTCGGGGACCAGCGTGGAGCTCAACCCCAGGTCGGCGCAGCCGGTCGAGCTGGCGACGATCACACCGTACCTGTCGCCCGGGGCCAGGCCCTCCCAGTAGAGGGTGACCGAGACTTCGTTCTGGACGACGTCGACCCCGGAGGAGGCGTCGACCGAGAGGGACCAGGCGGACCCCGACCAGCTCCGGAGGGCTCCGTGCCACTTGCTCCCACTCCAGTACGCGATCAGTTGGAGGGTGCCCGCGCGGTTGACCGGCCCGCCGGTCGCGGACGCCGTCCCGCTGGCGAGCGCCGTCGTGCTGGGGGCCGCGGTCGCGCTGGCAAGAGCCGTCGAGCCGAAGGGAAGGACCGCCGCGATCAGGCTGAATGCCGGCGTGGCGCTCTGGACCGTGCCGCTCATCTGGACGGTGATGAAGGGGTTGGAGTACCCCACCGCGGGGTCGGTGCCGATGCCGCTCGAGGTGGAGACGAGGGCAAGTCCGGTGGGCAGCTGTCCCGTTGGGATCGAGGTGCATGCCGCGATGGGAGCGAGGACGTTCGCCGGTGAGCCGGTGGGCAGGTCGGAGGCGGGCAGGGTGGCCTGGGCCGGCGGTGCCACGGCGATGGGGGCCGTCGGGCCAGAGCCGAGAAGGGCCTTGGCAGCGAAGGCGAAACCGGCGACGAGGATGACGATCACCAGCAGCGCGACCAGCCCCACGACCACCGCCAGCCCCCTCCTCCCGCGCGGCGGCGCCGGCGACTCACCGGCGCCGGAGCCCCGTCGCGCCGACGGCGGAGCGGGTTTCTGAGCCGGCCGTGCCGGCTCGGGGGGAGACCCGCGGGGTGGTGGAGGCGGGGTCCGGCGCGCGGGCGCGCCCCTGCCCCCGGGCGGGGTGGAGGTGGAGCGTTCCGCGTCCCAGGGGCTGAGGGCGACACGCCCGCCGGCCGCCAGGATGTCCGCCTCCGACATCGCAGCGCCTGGCTGCGGCCCGCTCGCGGATGGGAGATGGATCCGAGCCTCGGGCGAGACCAGCCAGGCGGCGGGTGCGATCGGCGCCCCGAACCTGATGATCGAATCCTCGATCGCGGCGGCGATGTCGTTTGCGGCGGCCATCCTGAGCGTCCGGGCGATCCCCGGTCGCTCGGCGAAGTAGCCGAGGCCCTCGGCATAGAGCTGGTGTGCCTCGACGATGTCGGCTTCGCTCGCCGATGGGGCGCTGGCCGCCTCGACCGCTCGCAGGCGCCCGTAGTCCGGCCGCCAGCGTCCCAGGGCGGCGTCGAGCTTGCTCAGCCCGCGCAGGAACTGGAGGAGGTGCCGGTGCGCCTCGGCCTGCTCCGGGCTCAAGGTGGGTTCGGAAGGATCCACGTCATCCCCTCGGTGGCATCCGCGGTAGCGATCATGCCAGTCCGGAAGGTCGTCCGGCAGCGCTGCATTCGAGGAACCCTCCGGATGTCACGAGGCCGGTCCCATGCCGTTCCGGTGGGCCGTTCGGTGCGCTGTATCCCGCCTGTTACGCGGCCGCAACAGGCGGTGACGAACCCCTCGCTAACGTGATTCGTGCATGAGTTTCGCGCCCGGTTCCGAGTTCGGCAACTCGGTGACCGTCGAGGGCGGGCACCGTTACACCGAGGCCATCGAGCGCAGGGTGGGCACGGCCATCGCCGCCTGCCAGACCTTCCTGGTGGTGCGAATCCTCAGCGCGCTCCTCTTGGTCAGCCTGCTCCCCGCACGGCTCCCCTCCGTGGTCCTCACCCTCGACGCCACCCACGCCGTGAGGCTGCCCCTCGGCGGTCTGGACCGGGGCACCGTCCTCGTGCTCGTCGCCGCCGTCTCAATGGTGGAGCTGGATCTCGTCTACCGCCTCGCCGACCGGCGGCGGGTCGCCCGGTTGGGTGTGCTCCTCATCGAGTCGTGTGCGATCGTGCTCACCACCGTCGCCCTCGCCTACGGTGCGAGCCTTGCCGCGCTGCCCCTGGTCACCGCCGTCGGAGCCACCTCCGTTCTCCTGCTCAACCAGGTTCGCTGGGCCTTCCGCCTCCAACCCCGGCTGCGCGCCCTCACCGGGCACCGGCAGGGTGGCACCTACGCCGGCTATGCTGCGCCCTCGCTGGACTGCCCCAGGACGCCGCAGCGGGTCGGATACCAGACGCGGCGCGAGGACGGGACGCCGCAGACGCCCCTGTCCACCCTGCCGCCGGCGGTGGGGCGGAACGACCACCACATCCTCTCCCCATCGGTGAACGCCGCCTCGGGCTGGCCGACGGGCTCGGCGCGCCGGAGGGGCTGAACCCGCCTGCGGGCCTTCGTGGGGCTGACCAGGGGAGGTGAGCGTCGCCCATTGCGGCGGCCGGTGCCGCGACCTGATAGCGTCGCCGTGATGCCCCTCACCGCTCGCAACTCGGCGGGATTCGAGGCGCCGGCGGGGATGACCGCCGTGCCGGTCGTGCTGGCTCCCCTGGGCGGACGCCTCCACGTCCTGCTCGTCCGCCGCGACGATCCGCCCGATCCCGGCGCCTGGGCCCTCCCGGGTGGCTTCATGAGCCGCGACGAGCGCCCCGCCGAGACCGCCCAGCGCAAGCTCACCGAGAAGACCGGGGTGGGCGCCGTCTACCTCGAGCAGCTCCAGACCTACGGTGAGCCGCATCGCGATCCCCGGGGTTGGATCCCCACCGTTGCCTATCTCGCCCTCATCGACGCGGCCGTGCTTCGAGCCGACGAGAGCCAGGCGCGCTGGTGGCCGGTCGACGACCTGCCGACCCTGGCCCTGGATCACGGGGGGATCATCGGCGACGGCGTCGCCCGTCTGCGGGGCAAGCTCTGGTGGTCGAACATCAGCGTCGGTCTGCTTCCGGAGCGCTTCACCATGCCCCGGGCGCGCGGCGTCTTCGAAGCGATCAGTGGCGTCCGTTACGAACCGAGCAACTTCCGTCGCGAGCTGGAGCGGAGCGGACTGGTGCAGGCCATCGGGTTGGTCGCCAAGGGCGGACCGGGGCGCCCGGCAGCTCTCTACGAGTTCGTCTCGCGTCAGCCCGCCTGGTCGCTCCGCCGCTCCCGGCCGCCGGCGACCCTCGGGCCCGCTCCCCACGGTCGGACGGTGAGGCGATGATCGCCGTCGTTGCCAGCCCTGTCCCCTCCGGGGACGCGGGATGCAGCCGTCCAGCCCGAGGTCAGGCACCGGTCGCTCGGCGGAGGAGCGGGTCAGCCCGCTGAGAGCGTGTCAGGGCGCGGGGGCGAGCCAGCCGCGGTCCGGACCGTGGTCGTCGGTCACCGGGGGGAGGGCCACGACGCGCTCGTCGGTGCGGATCAGGCGCCAGCCGCCCTCGTGCACCTTCCAGTGGTGGGCCCCGCAGATCAGGACAAGATTGGCGAGATCAGTCGAGCCGCCCTGGGCCCAGTGGCGGAGGTGGTCGCCACCGACTATACCAAACGCACGTTCGCAAGGTCAAGGCGAACACACCTCTCAGCATGAATTTCCGACTCCGCTTTCGCGCAGGTTCCGGAACGGAACCGGGAATGGAGCCGTTCCGCTGGTCAACGCGCCCTCGTTTATCCGATAGTCAGGGCATGAGCGCCCTCGTCAACGAGCACTGCCAGGTATGCACGGCGGCCACCCCCCGGGTCGAGGGGGAGGAGCTGGAACGGCTCCGGGGCGAGTTGAGCCCGGAGTGGCAGATCCAGGGGGGACGGCTTCGCCGGACGCTGCGTTTCCCCGACTTCGTGCGGGCGTTCGGACGTGCGACCCAGCTCGCGCTGGTGGCCGAGGCCGAGGGCCATCACCCCGACATGAGGGTGGGATGGGGCTATCTGGAGATCGAGTTGACCACCCACGCCATCGGCGGCCTCAGTCGCAACGACTTCATCCTCGCCGCCAGGTTCGACGTCCTGGGTGGCTGACCAGGACATCGAGGCCATCGTCAGCGCCGAGCCGCCGGAGCGCTACTTCACGACCCGGGGGCTGCGCGGCAGCTCGTGGTCGGCCGGTCCGGGCACATGTTTCCCGGAGCACCGCCACGAGCGGACCAAGCACCTCTTCGTGACCCGGGGCAGCATCAGCTTCAACGGGCTGGAGTTCGTCGCCCCCGCCGGGATCAGGATCGCCGCCGGTGCCGTGCACGAGGCGTTGGCCGGGCCGGCGGGCGTGGAATGCGTGGAGGCCTTCGAGGGCGACGGTTAGCAGGGTGCTTCGCCATTCGCTACCACTTGGCTCGGGGCGTCCGAGACGGTCCCGCGGTCTGGCAGTTTCGGTATCCTTCCTCGCCATGGAAACGCTCCCACCGACCGCGCCCGCCTGATGGAGCCGCTGCGCGACCTGCTCCAGCTCCACCTCTTCACCGACTCTCTCTACGACCAGAACTGCTACGTGCTTCGACGCCGCGACACCGAGCGCTGCCTGGTGATCGACCCGGGGCTGCAGGCGAATGCGGCACTCCGGTTCCTGGAGAAGGAGGGGCTTGCCGGCGATCGCATCCTGCTCACTCACGGCCACCCCGATCACCTGGCCGGCGTGCCCGCCATGAAGGCAGCCCTCGCCTGCACCGCGGCCATCCATCCGGAGGACCGCTGGCTGCTCCCCGAGGCGGGAGCCTTCCCCGGCATCCCGGCGGGGCTGCCCCCCGTGGTCTGCGAGGACGATCTCAGCGCCGGGCAGGTGATCACGTGGCAGGGTCTCGAGATCGCGGTGATCCACACCCCCGGGCACACCCCGGGCTCGGTCTGCTTCCTGGTCGGGCCCGACCTGCTGGCGGGTGACACCCTCTTCCGGCGCAGCGTGGGGCGCACAGACCTCCCGGGCGGCTCCTGGGAGAGCCTGCTCTTCTCGATCCAGGACCGCCTCTACGCCCTCCCTCCGGAGACGGTGGTCCACCCGGGACACGGCCCGGCGACCACCATCGGCGAGGAGATGCGGGGCAACCCCTTCGCCCTCCACCCGACCTTCCGCTGACGCGCCCCACGGGGCGGGCCGCGTGGGGGGCCCCGCTCCTTCTCACAGGGGCTCGCCGCCCCTCGGCGGCGCGGCAGAGCCGCGCTCGTCTCCCCTGCCATGGATGCGCCGCAAGCGGCGCGCGAGGCATCGCCTCCGGTCAGCCGGCCCCCAGGCGCTCCAGAAGGTCGTGGACGATCCTGCCCGTCACTCCCCAGATCGTGCGTCCCTCCGCTTCGTAGTAGTGGACGACCCGCTGCTCGCCTCCCTCTGCCCGCCACGCCTCGGCGCGATGCGGGGCGGAGAGCAGACCGCCGAGCGGGAGCCAGAACCACTCGGCCACCTCGTTGCCATCGCCGCGCACGGTGAAGGGCCGTGTCTGCAGGCCCGCGATCGGGGTCAGCCAGAGGTCGGAGCGGTGGGTGAGACGGGGTGCCAGGGCTCCGAGGATCTCGACGCAGGTGGGATCGAGGCCGATCTCCTCGCGCGCCTCCCGGAGAGCCGTGGCCACCAGGTCGGGGTCCTCGGGTTCCCAGGAGCCACCGGGGAGGCCGATCTGCCCCGCGTGGAGCCGGAGGTGCTCGGCCCGCCGGACGAAGAGCAGCGGGAGGCCGTCGCGGGCCGGGTCAAAGAGCATCAGGACCGCCGCCTCGCGCTTGCCGGGGGGCGGCTGTGCCTCGGGCGCGGGCGCCGCGAAGGCGCCGCGCAGCCGATCGATCAACTGCCCGTTCACCAGCCCACTATGCGTCGATGGCTGTGACGGCCGCGGCCGGTCCTGACGTCAGCGGTCGCGACCCTGCTGCTGGAGTGCTGTCTCGAGGCGCCAGACCGCCTCGGCGTGGGCGATGGCCTCGTCGAGCAGGCCGACAAACTGCCGCTGCCGGAGGTAGCGCACGGTGGCCTCGGTCTCGGCGGCGTCCGCCGCCACCTGCTCGGGCCTCCTCGCGTCCATCGTCATGGCCTCCTCGTATGCTTCCGGGGTGTGGCTACCGGCCACGTGAGCAACGTACGCGGAGCGAGGCGGGCGTGGGGTCACGCGCCATGCGAGGCTTGGTGAAGGTTGGTGAAGCGCCGCCAAGGCGGTGCCACGCGCTGTGACGGCGCGAGACGAGGTGTGGGTGATGGGACCCGGGAAGTGTCATCGGGCACGCGGCTGCCACGATCGGTGACGATGCGCTCACAGCGGATGTGCCCCCTCTGCGGGGGCGAGCTGCGCCTCTCTCACCGCGAGTACCTGGGCGGGCGGCGATCGGTGCGCGTCCTACGCTGCGTGGGCTGCGGCAGCCAGGTTCGCGGAGAGCCGCAGGATGACGATGCGCGGCCGCGGGCTCAGCCGCCGCCACGGCGCCGGCCTCTTCCGGAAGGCGGGCAGCCGGACAACTTCGTCCTCGACGACGCCACCGCAGAGCGGCTGCGTCAGATGCTGGAGGGCGAGGCCGCCAGTCCCGAGGCCTGAGGCGGTGCGGCCGCGGCCGTCCCGCCCCGTGAGAATCGGTCAAACCAGGCCGCAACGAGCCGGTTGACATGGTCGCGGTCGATGTCGACCGACATGCCGTGACCGCTGCGCGGAAAGGTCCGCCGCTCCACCGCCCAGCTGCACAGCAGCCGGCGCTCGATCTCTGCGGAGTTGGCCGGGTCGATCACCCGGTCACGCTCCCCGTGGAGGAGGAGGACCGGGGCGCGGACCGAGGCCAGCTCGTCGCGAACCGCGGCGAGCAGGCGGGTGAACTCGTGGATCGAGCGGAGCGACCGGCGATCGTAGGACCAGAGCTCTCGCGCCCCCTCGAGCCGGTAGAGGTCGATGTCGTCCTGGGGCCGATCCCAGCGGATCAGGTGTTTGGCGACGGGCAGCGCCCGGGGTTTCCAGCCGGCGAGCCAGATGGGGGTCGCCAGGCAGGCGACCGCCGTTATCCCGGGGTCGTTGGCGGCCAGGTGCAGGGCCAGGCTGGCGCCGCCGGACTGGCCGGCGACCATCACCTCGTCGCACTCGGTGCGCAGCTCGGCGAGCGCCGTCTCCGCCGACCGGGCCCAGTCCTGCCAGCGGGTCCGGTCCAGCTCCTCAGGCGTCGTCCCATGACCGGCAAGGAGCGGCCCGTGGCAGCGCCACCCGCTGCGTGCGAGCGCCTCCCCGAGGCGGCGGAGCTCCGGCGGCGTGCCCGCGAAGCCATGCAGAAGGAGCACGCCCCGGCGGCCTTCGCCGATTCGCCACGGGCTGACCACTTCTGGGTCAAAGAGCGCGTCGCTGCGTGCCGTCATGGTGCCGACTCTAGTGGTGATGGTACCGTGCGCCTGCCATGACCTTGTCTCTGGTGAGCGCCCTCAACTGCGTCGCCGACGGGAAGGACCTCGACGCCGCGACCGCACGGGCGGTGATGGACGAGATCATGGAAGGGGTGGCCACTCCCGCCCAGATGGGGGGGTTCCTGGCCGCACTCCGGGTCAAGGGCGAGACCGTCGAGGAGCTGACCGGGATGGTGGAGTCGATGCGCCATCACGCGCTGCGCGTGGTTCTCCGCGCCCCGGCGGTCGACACCTGCGGCACGGGCGGCGATCGCGCCGGCACCTTCAACATCTCGACCGCGGCGGCCCTGGTGGTGGCCGGAGCCGGTTGCCCCGTCGCCAAGCACGGCAACCGTGCCCAGTCGTCGCGCTGCGGCAGCGCCGACGTGCTCGAGGCCCTCGGCGTGGCCATCTCCCTCCCTCCCGAGGGCGTCCTGCGCTGCATCGAGGCGGCCGGGATCGGCTTCATGCTCGCACCCGTCTACCACCCGGGGATGCGTCACGTCGGACCGGTGCGCCGCGAGCTGGGCATTCGCACCGCCTTCAACATCATGGGCCCGATGGCCAACCCCGCCGGCGTGCGCCATCAGCTGATCGGTACGCCGTCCGACGGGCTTGCCGGCAAGATGGCGGGAGTGATGAGTCGCCTCGGTCTCCGGCGCGCCATCGTTTTCTCGGGGCCGGGCGGGACTGACGAGCTGATGCTCCACGCGCCCTCCCACGCCTACGTCGTCAACGGGAACGCCATCGACGAGATCGATATCGACCCCGCCCGCCTGGGGATCGCCGCGGCTCCTCCGGAGGCGCTCGCCGGCGGGGACGCAGAGGCCAACGCGGCGCGGATGCGCTCGGTGCTCGGTGGCGAGCGTGGTCCGGTCCGCGCCTGCGTGATCCTCAACGCCGGAGCCGCTCTCTTCGCGGCCGAGCGGGTCCCTGACATCGCGGCGGGCATGGAAGAGGCGGAGCGGGCGCTCGATGCGGGAGCCGCGCAGCTCCGCCTGGAGACCCTCGTCCGGGTCTCCACGGAGGCGGCGGCGTGACCGGGGGGGGAGAGGTCGGCGAGCGGGCCACGCCCCGCGGGCGGCTGCTCCTGACCCTCCAGGAGACCGATGATCAGATAGCCCAGCTCGAGAAGGAGATCGCTGCCCTCGAGGCGGCTCTCCGCCGTGACCCCGAGCTCGAGCGCCTTCGCGACGAGGAGCAAGCCGCCGAGGCGGAGCGCCAGGTGGCGGAGGAGCGGTGCCGGGGGGTCGAGCGGGAGCTGAGCGGTGTCCGCCAGCGGGCACGCAGCCTCGAGAGGCGTCTGTACGACGGCTCGGTCCGCAATCCCCAAGATCTTCTCGGAATGCAACGCGACCTGACGGCGCTCAAGCCCCGCCTCGATGAGCTCGAGGCGAGCCTCCTGGAGTGCATGGAGGCGAGCGAGAGCGCCGAGACGGTCGTGGCCGGCGCGCGCGCCGCGGTGACGGCGCGCGATGCGGAGCGGGGGTCCCAGGAGACACCGCGACGGGAGCGCCTCGCCCTCGCCCAGTCTGAGCTGGCCGGACAGCGCGTGGTCCGGGCGGCCGCCGCAGCCGCCGCCCTGCCCGGCGACGTGCGTATCTACGAACGGGTCGCGGCCCACTGGAAGCCCGCCGTCGTGCACTTGGAGGGGGACAGCTGCGGGGGCTGCCACCTCCCGCTCGGCATCCGGGAGGCCAACCAGGCGCGCTCGGGTGAGGGCCTCGTCCAGTGCAGCAAGTGCGACCGGGTGGTCGTGCGGTGAACCGTCCGGAACCTGAACCCTCGGCGCCGCCCCCAGCTGGGACGGTCGTCGCCTACACCGACGGCGCGTGCTCGGGCAATCCCGGACCGGGAGCCTGGGCCTATCGTCTGGAATGGCCCGACGGCGGAGTCGAGGAGGCGGCTGGAGCGGAACCGCGCACCACCAACAACCGCGAGGAGCTCAAGGCGGTCCGGGAGGCGCTCCGAGCCGTCCGCCGCCGGATCGGGAACGACCCGGGCTGGCGGATCGTGGTCCGGACCGACAGCCTCGGCGCTGTCAACTGGCTGACCCGGCGCTGGAAGCGCAACGCCAATCTGGACCTCTTCCCGGACATCGACCCGCTGGTCGATGCGCGCGTCGCCTTTGAGCACGTGCGTGGACACGCCGGCAACCCGGGCAACGAGCGGGTCGACCGCCTCGCGGTGAGCGCGATCAACGAGCTCACCGCCCGCACCCGGGGTTGACACCGCAGGGCAACTACCACAAGGGAGTGGTTGCGCCACCCCCCGAGCTTTTGCTACGTTCTCGGCTCTCCCGTCGGGCACGATGCGCCCGGCGCGACGGGAATGAAGAGGGCGTGGGGCTGAGCAATGATCATCAAGGTCACCTCCGACGATCTCATGACCGTGTCCGGATCCCTCCAGGCGGGGGCCAGCGAGATCGACAGCCGGCTCAAGACCATGCAGGGCCAGGTGCAGAGCCTGATCGAGAGCGGCTGGCAGGGGGCGGCGTCCGCCCAGTTCGGCGGCCTGTTCCAGGAGTGGAACCAGGGAGCCGCCCAGCTCAACACGGCTCTGGAGGGGATCTCGAAGCTCCTCACCGGCGCGGCCAACGCGTACGCGCAGACCGAGCAGTCGATCACCCAGTCGATGCAGCAGTAGGGTCACCTCGGCTGCCGGAACCCCGGGTTAGGAGGGGGGCGGGATCGTGACCACCGTGCGGGTCGACCGCAACGTACCCCCTGGGCTGCCCCGCCGCTCCGCCAAACCCGCCCCGGGCCAGCTCTGCCTGCTGGTGGTCGGCGGTCCCGACACCGGTGCGTGGGTGCCCCTCCTCCCCGGGACCACCGAGGTCGGCCGCCAGGCACCGATCCGGCTGACGGATCAGAGCCTCTCGCAGCCGCACTTCCGCCTCACCGTCGGGGAGGGCACCCAGCTGGCGCTCGAGGACCGCGGGTCGCGGGGCGGCACGACCGTGGACGGTGTGGCGGTCAGCGGACGCCGCCCGCTCGAGCCCGGGTCGGTGATCAGCGCCGGCGGGACGCGGCTCGCCGTGGCGATCGCGCCTTCCGCCGACGCCGCGCTCACCCCCGCCGGCGATGGCACCCTCGACTTCTACCGGCCTCCCCGGCTGCGCGTGCCCGTGGGGTTCGGTCGGGTCGCCTTCCCCAGCGATCCCCGCCCGCCGAACCGGGCACCGGTGCAGCTCTTTGCGATGCTGACGCCGGTCCTGGCGGCGGCGGCGATGGCCCTCATCGCGCATCAGGTGGTCTTTCTCGCGATCGCGGGGCTCACCCCGCTGATGGGGGTCGGGACCCTGGTCACCGACCGGCACCGAGGCAGGAGCAGCCATCGACGCCAGCTGGATGAATACCGGCAGCGCCTCGACGACGCCCGCTCTCAGTTGGACGGGCTCCTCCGCGACGAGCTGCGGAGCCTGCGCGACATCCACCCCGACCCGGGCAGCGCCCTGCTCCGCGCGCTCATGCCGTCGAGCCGGGTCTGGGAACGCCGCCGCGAGGACGACGACTTCCTCACCCTCCGGGTCGGGACCGGGGCGGTGCCCGCCTCGGTCGAGGTGAGCGGTGTCCCCCCGGGGCCCGGCGATGCCGCGCCCCTCCTCCACGACGCGCCGGTAACACTCTCGCTCCGCTCGTGGCGCGCTCTCGGCATCGCCGGTCCGCGGCCCCTGGCTCGCGAGCTGGCCCGGGCCATCGTGGCGACGGCGGCGACCTTCCAGAGCCCGCGCGACCTGGCCATCACCGTGCTCACCGGGGAGACGGCCGGTCCCGACTGGGAGTGGGTCCGCTGGCTGCCCCACTGCCGCCCGGAGGTCGCGGAGGGCCCCCACGTGCGGGTGGGCAACGACCCGGCGACGATCGCCGCGCGGGTCAGCGAGTTGAGCGACCTGCTCGGTGGGCTGCGTGCCGAGGGGAAGGATCGGCGGCCATCGATGCCCCGCCTGCTCCACCTGGTGGTGCTGGACGGTTCCTACGGCCTGCGACAGCGTTACGACCTCGGTCCGCTGATCGACGAGGGCCCCTCCCACGGCATCCATTTCATCTGCATCGACGACTCAGCTCCACAGCTCCCCGAAGGCTGCCGCGCCGTCTGCGACCTGGGCGCGGGCGGTGACGCGGCGGCCACCCTCCGCCGCGCCGGCGAAGCAAACCTCACCGGCATCCGGCCGGACCGGCTGAGCGCGCCGGCATGCGAGACCCTGGCCCGGGCCCTGGCCCCCCTGCGCGACACCGGGGCGGTCAAGGCCGGTGGTCGCCTCCCGGCCTCGGTACGCCTGCTCGAGTTGCTGGGCATCGATCCCCCGGCGCCGGCCGGTATCGAGTCGCTCTGGCGCGCCGGCCGGACCACTGGGATCCCGATCGGGAGGGATGCCGACGGGCCCTTCCTCCTCGACCTCGCCCAGGGGCCCCACCTGCTGGTGGGCGGGACGACGGGGGCGGGCAAGAGCGAGCTGCTGCAGACCATCGTCGCCAGCCTCGCCGCCCACAACCGTCCCGACCAGATGGTCTTCGTGCTCATCGACTACAAGGGGGGCGCCGCGTTCCGGGGCTGCGTCGACCTGCCCCACACGGTCGGGATGGTCACCGATCTCGACACCGCATCGGTGGAGCGCGCGCTGGTCTCGCTGCGGGCTGAGCTGCAGCGGCGGAAGGCAGTCCTGGACGCCGCGGACCAGCCCGACATCCTGCGCTACTGGGCGGCGATCGGAGGCGGCCGCGGCGCCGACCCGCTCCCCCGGCTGGTGCTGGTCGTCGACGAGTTCAAGACCATGGCCGAGGCCATGCCCGAGCAGCTGAAGGCGCTGGTCGACATCGCCGCCCAGGGTCGATCGCTCGGCGTGCACCTGATCCTCGCGACCCAGCGTCCGGCCGGTGCCGTCACCGGCGACATGCGGGCCAATGTCAACCTCAGCATCTGCCTGCGGGTGGCCACCACTCAGGACTCCCTGGACGTGATCGGGGCGCCCGATGCCGCCGAGCTCTCCGTCGAGAACCCCGGCCGCGCCTACCTCCGGGTGGGCACCGCCCGGCCCGAGCTCTTCCAGGTGGCGCGGGTGGGCGGGCCCCGCCCGGGTGAGCGTCACGGGGCGGTGCCGCTCGAGGTGCGCGAGGTGAGGTGGTCCGAGCTGGGGAGGCCCCTGCCGGTGACCGCCCCGCCTCACGCCTCCGCCGACGACTCCACCGATCTCTCGGCGTTGGTGGACGCCATCCGCGGCGCCGCGTCCCACCTCGGAGCCGTCGCGCCGGCACCGCCCTGGCAGCCCCCCCTTCCGGAGGTGCTCCCCCTGGCGGCCCTGGGCGCGTCCCCGCCGCTCCATCTCGCCTTCGGGCGCGCGGACCTCCCCCGGGAGCAGCGCCAGGTGGTGGCCACCTACGACATCGAACGCCAGGGTCACCTGCTCGTCGCGGGCGCTCCGCGCTCGGGCCGGACCACCCTGCTGCGCACCCTCGCCGCGGCCGCGACCGCCACTCCGACGGGGGACCTCCACCTCTACGCCATCGACTGTGGGGGCGGCGGGCTCGCCGCGCTCACCGCCCTCCCCCAGTGCGGGGCGGTGGTGACACCGGCCGATCCCGACCGGGTTGAGCGCCTCCTCAACCGTCTGCACCGTGAGCTGACCGCGCGCCTCCAGCAGCTCACCGCCGCCGGCTGCAGCGATCTCGGGGAGCTGCGAGCCCGTGAGCCGGGCGCCGCCCTGCCGTATTTCCTGGTGCTCATCGATCGTTACGACAGCTTCGTCTCCCAGCTGGAATCCTTCGACGGGGGCAAGCTGGTCGCCCAGCTCCAGCGGTTGCTCCAGGACGGCCTGAGCCCCGGATTCCGTCTGGTGCTGACCGGGGATCGCACCCTGGTGACCGGGCGGGTCGGTGGCATGGTGGAAGGGAAGCTGATGCTGCGGATGGCCGACCGCCTCGACTACAGCGTCGCCGGTCTCTCGGCCCGCGGCCTCCCGGTCGAGATCTGTCCGGGCAGGGCCTTCCGGGTGCCCTCCGGCGACCCCATCCAGATCGCCCACGTCGGGGGTTCCCCCGACGGCGCCGCCCAGACCGCAGCACTCCGGGAGCTGGCCGGATCGGCCGCCGCGCCCCCGGGGCGGGGGCCCTTCCGGGTCGACCCGCTCCCCGCCAGCATCGGCTACGCGCAGGCACTGCACCTCCCCCGGCGGGGAGACGGGGCACTCGCCGGCGTGGGGGGCGACGAGCTCTCCCAGGTCCGCCTCTCTGCGCCGGTCGTCCTGGTGCTCGGCCAGCCTGGGTCGGGCCGCAGCACCGCGCTGGCCGTCATGGTCCGATCCCTCGCCGGAGAGGGGAGAGAGGAGGTGGTCGTGATCACGCCTCGGCGCTCCCGCCTGCCCGAGCTGCTCGGACCCCTGACGGGGGTGAGGCTGTTCGGCCCCACCGAGCTGGACAGCCCTGACCTCGTTCGGTGCCTCGACGAGGCCGGGCCCTTCTCCGTCGTCGTCATCGACGACGCCGACGCCCTGGGCGACCTGCCCCTCGCTGCCCGCCTGGCCCAGCTCCTCTCCCGCTGGCGCGACGGGGGGGCCACCGTGCTCGCGGCGGCCGGGATCGAAGAGGCGGCCGGCGCCTTCCGCGGCCTGGTGCCCGAGCTTCGCAAGGCGAAGTCCGGCCTCCTCCTCCAGCCCCAGCAGGTCACGCAGGGAGACCTGCTGGGGACCAGGCTCCAGCGCTCCATGGTCGGGGCGCCGCTGCCGCTGCGCGCCGTGGCCGTCCATCAGGGTGTCGCCACCGTGGTCCAGGTGCCGGTGCCGGTCTGAGACGGGCACCACGGGCGCTCGCCCTCAGCCGGCGACCAGCACCACCAGTCCCACCACTCCCAGGACGACGACCGCTCCGGCCGCGGCACCCACCAACTCCACCACCAGCGCTTCGAGTCCGATCGCGGCCCGGCAGACGCGGCAGCGGCCGCCCTGGACTGCGTAGCTGGCGATCGGCACCAGCTCGTACCAGCGGAGCGTCCGGTGGCAGCCGCGGCAATGGGACCGTCCGTGGAGCGCCCCGCGCCAGCCCCGCGACCTCACCACCCCGGCGAAGGAGCCGGCCGTCGCTCCGGTGAGCGCCCCCACGATGATCAGGAGGCAAACCAGGACAGCGGTCGGCGGGCTCGTCACAAGTCAACCAGCCGCTGTGACGTGCAAAGCGGAGTGCTGGCCACGGTTTTCCACACCTACTGTCCCACCCTGTGGATAAGTCCAGGTATGCCTATACTGCCAGGGGATGATGGACGCGGTCGACCTAACCATCGAACCGCTGCTCGATGCGCTCTTCGACCAGGGGGCCTCGGATCTGATCCTCAGCGCCGGTGCCCCTCCGTCGCTGCGCCTCGACGGTCAACTGGTCGCGGCCGCCTCGCGGGCGCTGACCGATGAGCAGGCACGCAAGCTGATCGACCAGATCCTGAGTGCCGACCACCGCCGCTCGCTGGAGAAGGACGGCTCGGTCGACTTCTCCTTCCAGTGGACCGACCGGGGTCGGGTGCGAGGCAACGCGTTTCATCAGCGCGGCTCGGTGGCGGTGGCCCTGCGCGCGATCCCCAGCCAGATCCCCACCTTCAGCGAGCTGCGGCTGCCTCCGGTCACCGAGCGCCTGGTCGAGCTACCCCGCGGCCTGATCCTGGTTACGGGTCCCACCGGTGCGGGCAAGTCGACCACCCAGGCCTCGATGATCGATTGGATCAATCACGCGCGCGCCCAGCACATCATCACCATCGAGGACCCGATCGAGTACGTCCACTTCAACCGCCGCTGTGTCGTCGAGCAACGGGAGCTGGGGCTGGACACGCCCACCTTCGGCGATGCGCTCCGCGCCTGTCTGCGCCAGGACCCCAATGTGCTCCTGGTGGGCGAGATGCGCGACCTGGACTCGATCCGGATCGCGCTCTCCATCGCCGAGACCGGTCACCTGGTCTTCGCCACCCTGCACACCAATGACACCACCCAGGCGATCAACCGCATCGTCGACGTCTTCCCGGGCGAGCAGCAGCAGCAGATCCGGGTGCAGCTCGCCGCCTCGCTTCAGGCGGTGATCTACCAGCAGCTCCTGCCCATGCGGGAGGGTGGCCGGGTCGCCGCCTTCGAGGTCCTGCTGGCCAACAGTGCGGTGAGGAACCTGGTCCGGGAGAACAAGGCTTCTCAGCTCCGCAACATCATCGCCACGGGCCGCGCCGAGGGGATGCAGACCCTGGAGTTCTCGCTCAACGAGCTGATCGCGGAGGGGCTGGTGGAGTGGGAGGACGCGGTGGCGGTGTCGCTCTACCCCAAGGAGATCCGCCACCCCGATGCTGCCGCCGCCTACCCGCCGATGCCCTCGATCGCCGGGCGTTAGATCCGGGCGAGGATCGGCCGCGGGGCCGGGGCGCGCCGCGCGTTGCGGCGCACCCCGAGGTGGCCCTGATGCGAGGCCGCTGATCAGCTGGGGCTAGGGCTCGCGCTCGCTGACGACGCGCAGACCGCGCCGTTGAGATAGCCCTGCACGTCTCCGTTCGGGCCCGTGTACTGGAAGCTCTCACTTGTCGGGGGGGTGTCCTGCAGATACGGGTTGGTCCCGCTGGTCAACTCCGCGATATTGACTGTTGTGCCCGCCGCCGGCGAGGCCGTATCTGGACTGTCTGGGTACACTCCGTTCTGGTTGTAGTAACCGTCCGCCGCCGTCTGGATGGTCTGGGTGTCGGACAGGCACGCGGTGTTCTGCGCATTGCCCTTCACACCGGTGACGTTGATGATGACGATCGCCGCCAGGACCGAGAGGATCGCGATCACCACCAGCAGCTCGATGAGGGTGAAGCCCCCCTCTCCCTTCCGGCGGTGACGCGTCACCCGGTGTCTCCAGTTACCCATGATTGCCTCCCTCGTCAACGGAATCTTCGCATTGGTGGGCGCGCCGGGGGCGCGTCCCGTGGTCGCGTTCATGAGTCATAGGCGATGCTCATGATGCCGGTCGAATCGCCCGAGCAGTCGCTCGCGACCAGCACTCGCCCGCTCAGGGGTATCTGCCCGCTCGATGTGGTCACGCTCACGCTGTCGTCGTAGACCGAGCACCCGTCGGCGATGAGGTCGGCGGTGGCCCCGGGATTGCAGGCGTCCGTGATGTAGGACGCGACGGCACCCGAGGTCATGGTGATGCTGCCGCTCGCGCCGACGACGCAGCCGCCCAGCTCCTTCGCTGCCTGGGCAGCGAAGAGCATGGCGCCGTTGATGTCAGCATTCGAGGTGGCATCGGCCTGGCTGCGGGACTGCTGGAGCGCCACCGTGTCTGCGAGCTGGAGCACCGCGGTGGTGACCAGGCCAAAGAACACGATGAAGGCGAGGGCCATGATCAGCGCCTGGCCCTGTTCGCCTCTGCGCCTGGCTCTCTGGTTCAGCATGGCCCGGTGCTCGCGCCACTGATCGGATCCGTCGGCCACGCCACGGTGGCGAGGGGTTGGAGGTCGAGGGAGACGCTCGGAGGATGGGTCAGCTGCGCGTTGGCGCTGGTCACGGTGACCCCGAGCTCCACCGGCCACGCGCCCGCTGAGGCCGCGGGCCCTGTGCCCTCCGATGTCGAGGGCGCACTGGGGGTCACCACCACACCGGGGGTCACGACCACCGGGTAGCTGACCGCCCCGGCGGATGTCCCTCCCAGCCATGTGGTGCGGGTGACCTGCTGGGCACCGAGGGTGTAGACCACCACGTCGCACTGGTCCGCGGTCGTGAGATCGGGCCACTCGAGGCAGAGCAGGCCGGTGCCGGAGGCCGCGGGGCATTCTCCTTGGAAGGGCGAGGGCTCGTGGGCGCAGCTCCCGAAGGGGCCGGGCGAGGCGCTGGAGGGGTCGGGCGAAGCACTGGATTGGAGCGCGATACAGGTGGCGCGCTGCACGTCGGTGGAGAGGATCTGCTGTACGGCGATGGCGTCGGATGCCGCGGTGAGCCGGTCCTTGGAAGCCCCGGGCGCGACGATGGCCCGGATCCCCACCGAGAACACGACGCCCATCACCGTCCCGACGAGGGCGAGCAGTGCCAGGCAGACGAGCATCTCGACGAGCGTGAAGCCGCGCTCCCCGGCCCGCGATCTCCTCCGCGGTGTCACGGGCGGTCGTCCTTCGAGAGGTCGTCCTTCCAGACCACCTGGGTGACCGGGAGCCCGTGGTCGGTCACCGCGATCGTGATCTCCTGCACACCGTAGTCGGCGGTCGAGTCTGAGCACATCTGCAAGGCGGCGTACCCCGGCGTCGGGTCGGGCGAGGAGACGGCCCTGGCCACGGCCACGGGGAAGCTGGACAGCCAGCTGACACCCTCATCCCGGTACGTCGCCGATGCGGCGGGCGCTGGGTAGCTCGTCGCGCAGGGGCTGTAGGTGAGGTCGGCAACGTAGTCGGAGAGGTACTGGGCGGCGCCGTCGAGGGTTGCCTGCTCCTGCGTGTCGCCGGAGCTGCGCACCACCGCCGAGAAACCGTAGGCGATGCCGACCACCCCGATGCCGATCACCGCGATCGCCACCAGCATCTCGATCAGGGTCATGCCCCGCTCGCCACGGCGCCGCCGGCGAGGGGAGGAGATCGGGGTCCCGCACCGGGGCCCGGCGAGGCCCGTGCTCATCCGTTGAACGCCGACGCGAAGCCGTAGATGGACTGGATCAGCGAGATCGCGACCAGGCCGACGATCGACCCGACGCTGATGATGAGCAGCGGCTCGACGACCGCGGTCAGCCGCTTGAGCCGGTTGTCCAGCTCACTGTCGTATAGCTTGGCGGTCTCGGCAAGGTGCTGGTCGAGGGTGCCCGTCTCCTCGCCGACCCTCACCATCTGGACCACGAGCGGCGGGAAGAGCGTGGTTTGGCGCAACGAGCGGGAGAAGCTCTCGCCGATCGCGACCTGGGCCCCGACCTCGCCGAGGGCCTTCCGGTAGACGGGGTTGCGGGTGCTCTCCACGACGACCGAGAAGCTGGTGCTCACGGGCACCCCGGCGGCCAGGGTGTCGCTCAGGGCGCGGCAGAAACGCTCGATGCTGGCGGCGCGCATCATCTGCCCGACGGCGGGAAGGCGGAGCAGGACGCGGTTGATCTGCATCTTGCCCCTCTCGGTGCGCAGGTAGTAACCGCCGCCGAGGATGGCGGCGAGCAGCCCGAGCAGGATCCAGGCGATGTTGTTCCCCACGAAGGCGCTGAAGCCGAGCAGGGCCGCCGGGAGCGGGGGCAGCTTGGCACCGTACTCGGCGAACAGCTGGCGGAATTGGGGCAGGACAAAGACCACCAGCCCAGTCCCCACTGCGAGCGCCATGCAGAAGACGATCGAGGGATACATCAGCGCTCCCCGGATCTTGGTCCGGGTCTCCAGCTCGCGCTCGAAATGGTCGGCGGAGCGGATCAGCACCTCGTCGATGTGACCGGTCATCTCCGACGCTCGGATCAGGTCGGCGAGGACGGGGGGAAACACCTGCGGGTGGCGCGCCACGGCGGCGCTGAGCAGGCCACCCCGCTCCAGGTCGGCGACCATCGAGGCGCACGCCTGGCGCATCCGCTTGCTGCCCGTGCCCTCGGCGATTGTCTCCAGTGCCGCTGTCAGAGGCACTCCCACCCGGACGAACGTGGAGAGCTGCCGGCAGAACACGACGATCTCCTGGAGATTGACCTTGGTGAGCCCGTCGACGAAAGCGCGGAGCGGGGCTCGCGCGCGCACCTTGACCGCGGTCGGCCTCAGCCCGCGCACCGCGATCGCATGCCAGACGGCCTCCGGGTCGGCCGCCTCCATCATCCCGGTGATCTCGGTACCGTCGGAGTTGATCGCGGTGTAGTCGAAGAGCTGCAGACGCCGGGGCTGCGCGGGAGCTGCGTCGATCATCCGCTCCGCCTCAGATCGTGTACACGGTTCGCATCACCTCGGCCAGGGTGGTGCGGCCGCTGGCGGCGATGTCGCAGCCGGCCTGCTGGAGTGTGTGCATCCCGTTGCCCACAGCGGACTCCAGCAGCTCGGCGTGAGGCGACCTCGCCACGATCCTCTCCCGGACGGGGTCGTCGACCTGGAGACACTCGAAGACGCCGACCCGGCTGTGGAAGCCGGTCCCGGTGCAGCGCGCGCAGCCGACCGCCTGAGGCAGCCGTGCCGGGGGCTCGGTTCCGATGGTGGCTCGGAAGAAGGCGGTTTCCACCGTGGTGGGCGGTGCCGACCCGGCGCACCGCTCGCAGACGAGCCGGACCAGCCGCTGGGCCACCACGCCGATCAGGGCCGAGGCCACCAGGTAGGGCTCGATCCCCATGTCGATGAAGCGGTAGATCGCTCCTACCGAGTCGGCGGCGTGCATCGAACAGAGCACGAGGTGACCGGTGAGCGCCGACTGGATGGCGATCTGGGCGGTCTCGACGTCGCGGACCTCGCCGACCAGGATGATGTCCGGGTCCTGCCGCAGGATCGCCTTGAGGCCGTTTGCGAAGGTGGTCCCTGCCAGCCGGTTGATCTGGACCTGGTTGATGTTCTCGAAGCGGTACTCGACCGGGTCCTCGATGGTCGTGATGTTGCGGGCGGCGCTGTCCAGCTCGCTGAGCGCCGCGTAGAGCGTCGTGGTCTTGCCGGCGCCGGTGGGCCCGGCCACCACCAGCATCCCGTACGGCGAGTCGATGAGCCGCCGCACCCGCTCGCGGGCTTCGGGCTGCAATCCAAGGTCGGGGAGGGGGACGAGCGACCTGGTGCGGTCGAGGAGTCGGAGCACGACCTTCTCGCCCCAGATCGTCTCCATGGTCGAGACCCTGATGTCCACCGGCCGCCCGTCGATGGTCATCTCCAACTGGCCGTCCTGACTGCGATGGCGGTCGACGATGTCCATGTTGGCGAGGATCTTGAGTCGCGAGGCGATCGGCCCCACCAGGGTGGTGGGGAGGTCGTTGACGTCGTGCAGGGCGCCGTCGATCCGGAAGCGAATCCGGAGGCGATCGGCCTGCGGCTCGACGTGAACGTCGGAGGCGCGGTCGCGAAGCGCCTGGGTGAGCAGCAGGTCGACGATCTGAACCACCGGGGCGTCGGCGCGCAGGGGAATTGCCAGGCTCGCGGCAGGTGCCTCCTGACGGTCGACCACGGCGCGCGCCACCGCGTGGTCGACCTTGTGGAGCACGGTGTAGTGCCGATCGAGGGCCCGTTCCAGGTCCAGCCTCCCGGCCAGACGCGGGAAGACCGGGTGGCCCACCGTCTCCCGCAGGGTTTCCATGCGGGCCGCGTCCGCCGGATCCGCCACGGCGCAGTGGACCATCCCGAGATCGTCGATGAGGAGCGGGAG
>Ga0187851_10000171_pt1 | contig 69821 bp, 62 predicted proteins | sample June2016WEW_6_10_FD_132997 | JGI IMG/M metagenome (GOLD analysis project Ga0187851, IMG submission 132997) | Peatland microbial communities from SPRUCE experiment site at the Marcell Experimental Forest, Minnesota, USA - June2016WEW_6_10 | ecosystem: Environmental > Terrestrial > Soil >... | reverse complement strand
GGACAAGTTACCAGAGTCATGTCGATTGAGTCATTGAGTGATTGAGTCATTGAGTCATTGAGTCATTGGAGACCGTCTTGACAATTGATTCATTGAGCGATTGAGTGATCGGGTCATTGCATTGAACGGCTTCGCTTTTCAATCACCCGATGGCCCGATCCCCCGATGGCTCAATTGAGGTTAGTGACCAGAGTCACCATCGACATTACAAAAGACCAACGCCGGGGCGTTGCACCGTGGTGCTTTGACGGTGGGAGGACCCTCTCCTACGATGAGGATTGCCCGGGCCCCCGCCGAATTGACCCGGACGGGCAGGCTTCCCCGGCAGCTTTCTCCAAGAGATCTTATGGAATCGAACAGGCAACGCGGCTTCTCGATGTTGGAGTTAATGATCGTGATTGCGATCGGCTTCACGGTGACCAGCATCGCCGTGGTCACGCTGGTGCCGACCATGACGCAGAACGATACCAGCACGGCCTACGACACCACGTTGATGGCGTTGCGCAACTACCAGAATCTGTCGGTGACCAATCGCATTCGCTATATCGTCACCTTCACGAATCAGGTCGTGCCGGGCTACTGCAATCCGGCGTGCGGCGTGATCACAGTTCAACAGTGGAATTACGCCGTGCCGGTTTCGCCGGCTCCGTTTGTGATCAACACCATCTACCTGCCGCATGACGTTTCGTTTCAGACGCAAGCCGGATTTCCGACGGGCGCGGCCAACGTTCCCGACGGATTCGGCGCCGGCATCGTGGCCATTGACTTCGATCAAGGCGAGGGGCTGGGCAGCCAGACCTATGTGATGTTCATGCCCGATGGTTCTTCGCAGGACGTTCTAGGCAACTGGAACAGCGGAGTGCTTTACCTGGGACAGACCAATAATCTGTACAGCTCGCGCGCGCTTACGGTGTTCGGGCCTACGGGCAGAATCCGGGGATGGCGGCTGTATCTGCAGGGTGGTGCGAATACTTGGGTGCAACAATGACGCGACGAAATCCAGAAAATCGAAAAGCGAAGCGGCAGCAGGGTTTCACGCTGGTGGAGGTGATGATCGCGATCGTGATCATGACCATCAGCACGATTGGCCTGATGGCGGTGTTCGGGGCGGCCGTTGGAGCGACGCAATCGGCGCAGGAGGACTTGATCGCGCGGCAGAAAGCGCTGGAGGCGATGGAGAGCATCTACACCGCCCGCAACACGGCGCAGATCAGCTTCGCGCAGATCGCCAACTTACCCACGGGACAATTCGTGCTGGGAGCGTCGCCCCTGTTGCAAGCCGGACCCGATGGCTTGGTGGGCACGGCGGATGATGTGCCGTTTCCGGCCAATGGAGTATGCCCGGCGGGCCCGGAGTGCTACCCCATGCCCGGTCCCGACGGCATTCTGGGCACTGCCGACGACGTTCCTATGAGCCTTTCGAACTTTACTCGTTCGATCACGATCAACAACGTTCTGGAGTCGGATGGCGTAACCATTAATCCGAATCTGAAGCAGATTGTGGTGGTGGTTTCTTACACCAAGGCCGGGCTGACGGTGCCGCGCAGTTACACCGTCCAGGCGCTGATTTCGAGTTACCGCTGAGTGGCGAGGATGAAGAAGATGCGAGTCGGTAAAACAAACACGGGCTTTACCCTGGTGGAACTGATGGTCTCGATGGCCGTCGGACTCACCGTCATCTTCGCCATGGCTTCGTTGTTTAAGTCGGGGATGGCTTCGACATTTATTGTGGCGCAGCGAGTCGAGACCCAGCAGAACATGCGGGCCGCCATGCAAATCATGGTGAAGGACATCAACCTGGCGGGCGCGGGCTTGCCCACGGGTGGGTTGCAACTGCCCCTAGGCGGAGGGGGCGGCAAGTCGAGATACGGTTGCGACCAGACCGGCACCTGCTACGTGCCGGCGTTCACCTACCCGGCGAACTACATGAACGGAATCAACCCCGGATTCAGCAACGGCGTGCAGGGCGGGGTCGTGGTTCCCTCGGCACCGGGGCTGATCAACGACAGCATCACGGTGGTGTATTGCGATTACAACTTTCCGCTGTTTGAGTACAACGGAACCTTTCCCGACACCACCGGGAAGTCGATCGGTATCGTGGCCAACCCAAGTTACGTGCCCGCGCCGCCTCTGATTACCGCGGCGGGTGGGATCCAGGTTGGGGATCTGATCTTGATGAGCAACACCGGCGGCAGCGCCGTGGGTGAGGTGACCGCGTTGACGCCGACCGCTCTTACTTTCAGCGATCTCGACCCCTTGAACATAAATCAGAGCGGCGCCACGAGCAATAACATCGCAACACTCGCTAAGGCTTCGCCGACGGCTTCTGTCTACCGCCTGTTTGCCGTCACTTACTATCTGACGGTGCCGGTGAACGGGCAGCTCCCGCGCTTGATGCGGCAGGTAAACGGTCTCACGCCGGTGCCGGTGGCGGACAACATCATCAACCTGCAGTTTACCTATGACGACTACAACACCAATACCAGCGCGCTGGACCCCAACCAGGCCAATCCGATTGGAGTTGGCGACGCCATCAATATGATCCAGAAAACCAACGTCGTGATCTACGGACAGAGTTTGACCTTGAACGGCAACCAGTCACAGAACATGTACCTGGCGACTTCGGTGAGCGCGCGGAACATGGCGTTCCGCAATCGCTACCAGTAGCCCGCGAGGGAGTTTGCAACCAGGAGAAATCGAATCGATGGGGACGAAAATGGGGAAGTTTGAAACCAAGTCGAAGCGCAAGGCGGCGAGCCTGAATCCGCAGGGGAAGAAAGACGCTCGCGGATTTACGCTGATCGCCGCGCTGTTGCTGATGATTTTGCTCTCGGGCTTGGCCGTGGGACTCCTCTACATGGTGAGCAACGAAGGGCGCGCGGGAGGCAATGGGCTGGAAGACAACATCGCCTATTACGATGCGGAATCCGGGATGGAGAAGCTGACCTCCGATCTGTCTTCGCTCTACCAGACCAGCGCCGCGCCCAGCAGCGTGCAGATTCAAAACCTGATCAATTTCCCGCCTGCGTCGTCCATGGTGGGGACGGTGAATTACACCGAGACCATCACCTACACGACCGACGCGAACGGCAACCCTGTGGCTTCGTCCAATACCGTGAGTTCGGGGCCCGACCAGGGACTCTATGCCGAGATCATCCCCATGACGTTAAACGTCACCGCGACGCGCCCGACGGGAGCCTCGGTGAATATGACGCGGACGATCGAAGTGGCGCTGATTCCGGTGTTTCAATTCGGCGTGTTTTGCGGTTACGACTGCAGCTACTTTGCCGGCCCCAACTTCAGCTTCGGCGGGCGCGTGCATACCAACGGCAACCTCTTCCTGGCTTCCGGAGCCGACCTGGTTTTCGACGATAAGATCGCAGCTTTTGGGCAGATCGTCACGGATGAACTGGAAAACGGCCATCTTACGTCTGCTGGATATGGCGGGACCGTGTTTGCCGAGAAAGCGGGGAGCGGTTGTCCGCTCAACACTTTTCCGCCGCCGACCGGAGGCGGGAGCAACTGTATCGCGCTGCCCAATGGAATTCCCGGAGACGCCAGTTGGAGCGGAGGCGTGCCCCCCAACGCGGGAGCGGCGAATCCGAGCTTCTCCACCGTTGCCTCCAGCTTTAACGGCTTCTTCGTAAACGGGACCACCGGGGCCACCAACCTGCAATTGCCCTTCGTGCAGAATAGCTGCACCAGTAATCCGCCGCCCTGCACGGATCCGATTCAGATCATTCGCAAACCACTGGCGGGCGAGCTGGCTACTACTACGATTGGACAATCGCGCGAGTACAACAAGGCTCAAATCCGGGTGCTCATCGCGGACACGCAAGCCGATCTTCATCCCGAACGCGGCCTCATCGGCGACGGGCAGGACGTGCAATTTCCGGCGAGTTTCTTGGTGTCCGGTGTCGCCCAGACCTTCGGCCAAGCCGCGGTCGGCAGCAACGGCTGGGTCGCCCCGGTCGGTCACGGATTGTGGTTATCCTACCCACTGATGGGCGAACTCACGACTAATCCCGGCCTCCCAACCTCCGCCTGGATTCGTATCGAGTATCTAAACAATGCCGGCACTTGGGTGGGAGTCACCACGGAATGGCTGGGTCTCGGCTTTGGCCGCGACTACAATGTGGAGCTCACCGGGCCGGCCGGAACTCCCGTCGGCGCTCTCGGAGCCGGACCTTACGGAAGCACGACAGGATCGAATTCCGTCAACCCGCACGCCATCCTGATTCTGCAGCAACTGTCGGCTCACTTGCAGCCGCCGACCGGTGTGAACAGCTGGTATCCCATCAACTTCTACGATGCCCGCGAAGGCGAAATGCGCGATAACCCTAACGGCTGCGCGGTGAACGGCATCATGAACGCCGTGGAGCTCGACGTAGGCAACCTGGCTCTTTGGCTCAAGGGCACCATCGCGGGCAGCGGCAAGCTGGTCAATATGACCAACCAGAACGGCTATGTGCTCTACTTCTCCGACCACCGCGGCATGTTGCCCGATCCGAATCCTACGAATGCCGGAGCGACCCCCGCAGGCGTGATCAGCGGCGTCGCAGGATTGGAAGACGTGGTGAACTCGGGGCAGAACTTGACCTCGACGACGCCCGACGGAGTTCTGGAACCCAAGATTTATTACGGATACTCTCCCGAGGACACGGATCAGAATGGAGTGCTCGACAACTGGGGAGGGGTGAACATCGGTTACGGATTTGGGGTGAATACCAATACGGCGCCGCCCAACCCATACCTGACAATTGCGGGATGCAACACCACGGGTCAGGCAAACATGGTGAGCGGCGCGCGGCACGTGCTGAAACTGGTGGATGGCGGCATGAATGCCGGCACCAGCTACCTGCCGGTGCGCTGGGATAATGGCCTGGGCGGTTTCACCGTGGCATCAGAGAATCCGGTGTATGTGCAAGGCAACTATAATACCGGGCCCAGCGATCCGTTCTGGCCGGGCACTGGCAGCTCCACGACGCCACACTCCGCGGCGGGCATTATCGCTGACGCCGTGACCGTGCTCTCGAATAACTGGAACGATCTGAACAGCCTGAACAATCCGACCGCGATGGGCAACCGCGTGGCGGCACAGACCTACTATCGCATGGCGGTTTCCGGGGGCAAGAACATACCCTTTCCGCAACCCGCCTGGGGAGCACAGGACTTCGGAACCGATGGCGGCTTGCACAACTTTTTGCGGCTCCTCGAAAGCTGGGGCGGCGCAACCCTCAACTACGACGGCTCGCTGGTGAGCATGTACTACGCGGAGTACGGCACTGGCACCTTCAAGTGTTGCACGGTGGTTTACGGCGCTCCGCCGCGCAACTTCTATTTCGATACGCTGTTCCTGAATCCGGCGAATTTGCCTCCGGGCACTCCGGACTTTCAGGATGTGGTGAACCTCAGCTATCACGAGAACTACACACCGCAGTAAGTTGGTACTCTTGAGGCTACGCATGTAAATGAGGACCTCGGCTTACGTGGTCCTCATCTTTTTGTACTATTCCCCGGCTGGCGCGTTTGCCGTAGCATCGCCAGCCAATGACTGCTCGAAGCTCGCGTTTAACCTGGATTGCGTTTGCGCTCTGCGGCGTGACTGCCGTTGGCCTGTTGTTTATCCCCGTATTCATCATTCGCCCCTTCCGCTACCAGGCTCCGCGCGCGCTTTGGCTGGCGATGGCGTTGCGGCAGCGCGCGCCCGTCGGGACTTTGCTGGCGGGTCTCGCCTGTTTGCTGCTTGCCGGTTTGCTGTGGAGGAGCGGTGGCCTCTGGCGCAAGAGTCTGCTGGTGATCTGTTTGCTGGTGGTCACATTCTCGGCCGTGATGTCCGGGCTCAATCACTTTGAGTGGATGTTTCATCCCATCGACAGCGCGCAGTTTCTGGGTCAGAGCGCCAGCAAACTTGATCCTAAGGAAATGATCCTGGCCGTGCGCTTTGGCGATGACGCGCGCGCTTACCCCATCAGCCAGATGGCCTACCATCACATCCTGAACGACGTGGTGGGAGGCGTGCCCGTGGCGGTGACTTATTGAACGCTGTGTCACACCGGTCTGGTGTGGAAGCGAAGCATCGGCGGGCGAGTGCTGCATTTTTATCTTGCCGGCATCAATAATCAGAATTTTCTGATGCGCGATAAAGAAACCGGAAGCTGGTGGCAGCAGATTACCGGGAAGGCCGTCTACGGCCCGCTGCAAGGCTCGGCGCTCGAACTGGTGCTCAGCGATGAACTCACCTTCGGTGAGTGGAGGAGCGAGACGCCCGCGGGCTTGGTGCTGGCGCCGGTGGCGAAATATACGAAAGAGTACGACAGCAATTGGGAGCCGGAGGTCGCCAAGCTGCCGGTGGTGATTAGCTTTCCCGGGACTGAGTTGAAATCGCGCGACGTTGTGATTGGACTGACCATCGATGGAGTCGCGCGCGCTTATCCCTGGGAAAGTTTTGCCAAGCAAGCGCCGGTGCTGGATCGGGTTCAGGGCGAGCCGCTGCTGCTGGCGCTCGGCCCCGATGGGAAATCGTTTCGCGTGTTTGTCAGCCGCGTCGATGGGCAGGACGCCGAATTCTTTCTGCAAGCGAATGGCGATTCTGCGGGCGCGGGAACCGACTGGAAGCTGCTCGACACTACTACCCAGAGTGAATGGAACTTTCAGGGTTGCGCTATTTCCGGCGCTGTGCAGGGAAAGTGTCTGGAGCGCGTCCCTGCGCTCAAGGATTATTGGTTCGATTGGCGCAACTACCACCCTGATACGACGATCTATAAACGCTAATTGTGCCCAGGATCCTACATAGAATCCTGTACTCGCGTGCGGCTCTGACCCTAGCCAAAGTCCTGTCGTGCTCCAGGTAGTTCTCGGCCCCCTCTTCGTTCGGCATCACTTTACAGCCTACACCGGATGGAAGAGCGCGAGCGTCGCATCTAGATTTGCAGTCGCAGGACAAAAATCAAACGGATGCTCGCTGGCTTCGAGCACGGAAAAAGGTCTTGGTATGAAAATAACGAAAGCTCCGTACCGCATCTGTCTCCTGGCGGTGCTCACTGCAGGTCTGCTGGTTAACAGCGCAGCGTGGGCCGACGACAAAGATAAAGATCAATCCGACATAGACAAACGGCTGGACAACTCGGCGAAAGTTCTGGACGAGGTCATGGGCGTGCCCGACAAGGCGATTCCCGACAAGATTATGCGCGACGCCAAGTGCATTGCGGTCATTCCTTCCATGGTGAAAATCGCCATCGGCTTCGGCGGAAGCCACGGCAAGGGTGTCGCCACCTGCCGCACGGAAAGCGGCCGCTGGAGCGCGCCGGCGCCGATCACCATCACCGGCGGCAGCTGGGGTCTGCAGCTGGGCGGGCAGGCGGTCGATCTGATCATGATCGTGACCAACGACAACGGCATGGAGCATTTACTTTCGAGCAAGTTCAAGCTCGGCGCGGACGCATCGGCAGCTGCGGGACCGGTGGGACGCGACGCCGCGGCTGACACCGACTGGAAGATGAAAGCCGAGGTGCTGACGTATTCGAGAGCGCGCGGCATTTTTGCCGGCATCGATCTGAACGGCGCCGCGATTACTCAGGACAAAGACGAGACCCGAATTCTCTATGGAAAGTTCGTTCCGTTCGGCGAAATTTTGACCGGCAAGGTTCACGCCGCGCAGGGTAGTGGGACGTTTCTGGCGGCAGTGCGCAAGTATTCCGCGGAGGCGAAGGAACATGGGGAGATGAAGTCGAACTCCAGCGATTCGCAGGCGGCTAATCGGTAATCAACTTGCTTTCGGTCTGGCCTACTTTTGTTTAGGCCGGACCGAAGGAAATACTCAGTCCAACAAGTGTAAGTCAGCTTAGAGAGGGATGGAGGAACTCATGTCGACGATTCTTTTGATCGTTTTGGTGCTGTTGCTGGTTGGGGCGCTGCCCTCGTGGCCATACAGCAGATCGTGGGGCTATTACCCGAGTGGCGGGCTGGGCCTGGTGGTGGTGGTTTTGCTGGTGCTGGTATTAGTCGGGCGAATCTGATTTGGAGCATTCATGACCCGCTTCCTTGCTGAGGCGGGTCGTTTTGTTTTTGGCCCCTCCGGGCATTTTCTACAGTGCGGCACGCTGGGCTTCTACAGTGCGATGCCGAGTTTACCGGACTTCGGCTCAGCGCATCTTATTTAAGCCGGAAGATCGGTCATCCGTACAGCGAAGCAGCAGTAGCAGCGAAGAAGGAGCGTCAATGCCGAACCAGCAGGGTCCACGCTACGCCAGTCTTACTCCATCTTCCTCTTCCACGGCCGTGCTCGAAGCGCTTTACCCAGGACGCGCGAGTGCAGTCAGACCGCGCGAACTCCAGGCCTCAAAGCCGAGCCCGCGGCCACTGGCCAGTAAAGATGCCGGTCCGGAAGCGATTTGGGGACATTACAACAATTACCGGTCGAATGGCCTCGCGGGTTCGGTGGTGTTTCACGTCGTCGTGCTGGCATTCATTCTGTGGGGCGTAACTTGGACGCCAACGGTGGTGCCGCAGCCTAAGCCTCATGAGACGGTGACCCTGATCGCTCCCTCGCCCGATTCGTATGCGTTACCGGTGGCGAAGAAAGTGGTTGCCGGCGGCGGCGGCGGAGGCGATCACGATGCCCTGCCTGCGCCGAAAGGCAGACTGCCGAAGCTGGCGATGCAACAGATCACTCCTCCGCAGATTGTGCTACGCAACGATCATCCCAAGCTGGCGGTCGAGCCTACGGTCGTGATTCCACCGCAAGTACATATGGCGGAGAACCACATGCCTACGCTGGGCAATCCTTCGGCAGCGGTGCTGCCCTCGGCTCCGCCTTCGAATGGAACGGGGTCTGGCGGAGGGATCGGCTCAGGGTCCGGCGGTGGCGTGGGGGTTGGTCACGGCGCCGGAGTGGGCGCGGGCAGCGGCGGCGGCATTGGTGGCGGCGTATTCAAGGTAGGCGGTGGGATTTCCGCTCCGCAGGCAGTCTCCACACCTGATCCGGAATACACCGAAGAAGCGCGCAATGCCAAGGCGCAGGGAACTTGCGTGCTGTGGATGATCGTCGATGACCAGGGGCGTCCGCGCGATATTAAAGTAGTGCGCGGCCTGGGCTTTGGCCTGGACGCCAAGGCGGTCGAAGCCGTGAGGCAATGGCGCTTCCAACCTGCGATGAAAGATGGCAGGCCGGTTAACGTCCAAATTAGCGTCGAAGTAGGATTCAAGCTTTACTAAATTAGACAAAGATCGCGCGATGGATCGCAAGCCGGAAACAGAATGCTCCACAGCTGGATGGGGCACCTCCGGCTTTGGTGGTCGCAACCCTCCCGAAAGACAATAGTTTCTCTCCGCTCGTAAATCAAAAGTCCTACGTAATTTGCAGCAGAACCTTGGTACAGCAACTCTGGCAATCAATTACAGGAGCATCCTGATGGGACGATTCTAACCCTGCCGCTAGTCTCATTTCGGAAGCTGAATGCTGCCGGATTCACGGCAGCAAAACTATCAGCCCAGTTTCACCGAAGGAGACCACAGTGGCCACTTGCGTAATTTCCGCGACCGCAAGCAACGTGATTCCGGCGACCGAGGAAGTTAGCCGGGTTGATTCTGAACGCAGCCTCATTCAACGCGCCCAGCAAGGTGACGAAGCCGCCTTCGCGATGCTTTTTCAAATGCATAAGAAGCGGGTGTACTCCGTTTGCCTGCAAATGACAAAAGATGTGGCGGACGCGGAGGACCTCACCCAAGAAGCTTTCCTGCAAGTCTTCCGCACGGTGAATTCGTTTCGGGGCGATTCGGCTTTCTCGACCTGGCTGTACCGGGTTGCGGTGAATACCGTGCTCATGAAGCTGCGCCGCCGCAAGAAGCCGCAGATTGTTTCGCTCGATGAACCGGTGTCGGCGGAGTCGCCATCGCTGAAGCGCGACATCGGCAGCGCGGATCCAAGCCTGCATGGCGCCATCGATCGCATTGCGCTACGCCGCGCTATGGAGGAACTGCCCGAAGGATGCCGACAGATCTTCGACCTGCACGAAGTGGAAGGCTACCAGCACCACGAGATCGCTCAGCTGTTGCGGTGCTCCATTGGAAACTCCAAGTCGCAACTGCATAAAGCAAAAATGAAGATGCGTGATCTCCTCTTTCCCAAGCGCAGAGTCCTGCGACGGCCGAAAGCGAGTCACGGGGACGCTGCATAAACGAGCGCTGCGGGAGCAGTCAACCTGACTTCCTGGTTTCGCGAACCAGTTTGGCGAACCAGTTTGGCGAACCGGTTTGGCGAAGCAGGCCGGGGATCTACGTGGGGGCGAGAGAGGATAAAGTCTGTGGGGTTGGGAGCCATCGTAGTCATTGGTGCAGGGGAGAACATCTTCAGCCAGCGTGTCGGCAAGGATCCTGCGAGCGCAAACGCAGGCCTTGCCCGCGAAGTTGCGCTCCTGGACGGACCACTGACGTGCGTTGAAGTGTTGGGCCGCACCACGGTAGAGCGTATGGTCGAGCGCCTGCTTCGGACTGGCGTCGATAGAGTCTGCCTAATCGTAGACGAAGCCGTGGCTCACTACGGAAACCCGTTTCGCGCGTCTTTCGAAAGAGCCGAGGCGGAAGTGGCTGCCGCGCCGGAAGTCGCGGTTTCGCAACGGCTCGCCGAATACTCGCAGAGCGGGATTGATCATTGCTTCGTGCTTTCCGCGGACACTTACGTGGAGACCGATCTGCTTGACCTGTTCTACTTTCATCGCGAATCGCGGCAAGTGGCAACCAGAGCCTTCGACCAGGATGGTCTTTTGGATCTCTGGGTGGTGGATTGCGCCAAAGCACAGAGAGTCTCGGTCGAGCGCCTGCTCGCCCCAGATGCTACTTCCTACTTCGTTCGAGAATATGTGAATCGGCTCAAGCATCCGCGCGATCTCCGCCGCTTCGCGGTGGACTCACTCAGCGGACGCTGCGAGGCCGTTGCCTCCGGCAAGGAGATCAAAACCGGGATATGGGTCGATCTGGGAGCGGAAATTCACCGGCGCGCACGTCTGGTCGCCCCGGTGTACCTGGGTCGCAGAGTGAAGGTGCGGGAAGGCACTCTGATCACGCGTTGCAGCGCGGTGGAAGCCGGCAGTCGCGTGGATAGCGGGAGCGTGATTGACGACACTTCCGTCCTGGAGAACACCGAGGTTGGCATCTGCCTCGACGTTTGCCACGCGGTCGTAAGCGGAAACCGGCTGCTGAGTTTAGGGCGCAATTGCGTGCTCGAGATTCACGACGCCAACCTGTTGCGCTCCACCGTGCTGGATCGCGTATCGTCATCAGCGTTGACGGGTCCTAATCGGAAAGTGGAAACACTAATCGCCAAAGACGTGAAGAAGAGCGAGAGCGAAAAGAGCATCCAACTGCCGCACGGCAGCTGGGTGCCAATTTTATCCAGGGAGTGAACGATATGTATACCAAGGGGCCCGTAGTTGTGGTGGAGTTGCCGGAACAGTTGCGGCGCGCGGAGGCGGAGAAATTTCTCGGCGAACTGCAGCCGCTTCTGGAAAATGATCGCCCGAGCCTGGTGTTGGATTGTTCCAAGGTGCAGCAGATGGACAGCGCTGGAGTCGATATGCTGCTGCACTGTCTCGAAGAAGCGATGAAGCGCGATGGCGACCTGAAGCTGGCGGCGGTCTCGCCGGCGTCGGCTGTGCTTTTGGAGCTGATGCGCGTGGATCGACTGTTCGAGGTTTTCGAAACTGCCGACCAGGCGGTGCGCAGTTTTAACGCTCTACCGGTCGACGCGAATCGAAACACTCAGCCTTGGTACGCTCCGGCGCTCGGCTTAAACGAACTGAAGGCCGCGAGCTAGGCGATCCAGGAGGCAGACATGAATATGTGGAAACAGTTCGCAGGCCGGGGTTCGATCTGCATTTTGCTGTTCGGGCTGACCACCGCTTCCGCGTTGGCCCAGAACGCGGCGCAGGCCTCCGCGGCTGGGAGTGCGGAGGAGACGTCGGTTTCGGAGTCGGGTACGATGTCGAGTTCGGAAGCGGCGTCGGACGCGAAAGACCTCCCCGATAGTCCGGGAGCGACTCGCGCGCGCGTCCCGGCTTCCGATCCGCAAGAGATCGCGGTTGCGCAGCAGACCGACGTTCCAGAATTGCCGGCGGCACCGCAAGCAGGGCCATCTTCTGCGGGACAGCAGGCACCTGCGGCGGAGCCGACAACCCGCACTCCGGTGGGCACGGCGGCGGCTCCGAGTTTGACGACTACTGGCGTGGCTGCGTCAGAGCCGGCGGGCGTGGCCATTGCGCCGGAAAAACAGCGGCGAGTTCGCACCATCGTGATTCGCGTCGGTGCGATTATCGCAGCCGGCGTGGCGGTGGGAATCGTGGTTGGGCTCAGCGAGGCCACCTCCAGCAAACCACCGGGCGCTCACTAAAAAGCGATTATGAAAATATTCAGCTTTTCGGGCATCGATGGCGCTGGGAAAAGTACACAAATTTCCGAACTGCAGGCATGGCTCGAAGGCGGAGCCGTACGTACGGAACTGCGTAGCTTTTGGGACGACGTGGTGGTGCTCTCGCGCTGGCGTGAGCTGATGAGTCGCAAAGCGTTCAAGGGAGACCAGGGAGTCGGCAGTCCGGACAAACCGCTGCAGCGCCGGGATAAGAACGTTACGTCGCCGGCTGTCATGGCGGTGCGCCTTTTTCTTTATCTGGCGGACGCCATCAAGCTTGCGGTTACAGTCCGTCGACTTAGAAAAAGTGGAGTCGATGTAACGATTTTTGATCGCTATATCTATGACGAACTTGCAAACCTACCGCTCAACAAGCCTTGGGCGCGAGGCTTTGCGCGACTCATTCTAAGTCTGGTCCCGAAGCCTGAGGCCGCTTATGTAATCGATGCCGATCCGGCCGCAGCGTGGGCGCGAAAGCCAGAGTATCCCCGGGAGTTTGTCTTCCGCAATCGCGAATCTTACTTCTATTTGGCGCGGCTCGCGGGCAACATCACTGTAATCGCGCCAGGATCTATCGACACTACTGCAACAACGATTCGGACGAAAACACTGCAAGCTTTGTCGGGAGTGGAGAATAAACTCTCTAACTCTGCGGCTTTTCTTTAAGTAGCCTCGATACAAGCGCCAACATCTATCCCGCCGAACTCATCCCATCCCTGAGGCCTTGATGAAGATTTGCCTGGTCACAACCTTCCCTCCCAGCCAGGGAGGGCTCAGCGAGTACGGACTTACGATTGCGGAGGAGCTGCGGCGCAATCCGTTTTTGAGTTTGACGGTGCTCGCGGATCGAATCAATCCCTCACAACCGGAGCTCGATGGTTTCTCGGTGGAGCGATGCTGGGGCTTCGACGATCCCCTGAGTTCGTTTCGCATTCTCGCTGCCCTGCAGAAGTTCAAGCCCGATGTCGTCTGGTTCAATTTGCTCTTCAGCACTTTCGGGCGCAACCCGTTGAACGCCTTCACCGGCCTCCTTACGCCGCTGCTGGCGCGGCTTAGCGGGCGATACACCCACGTTACTCTGCACCACCTGATGGACACCGTGGATCTGGAGGATGCTGGAATTGGCCACCCCGGCATTTACCGTTTCGCCGGCGCTGTAGCTACAAGGATTCTACTTCTGTCGAATTCGGTTTCGGTACTCATGCCCGCTTACCGCAAAATACTTCAGGACAAATACGGCCGCGACAATGTTCATCTGCGCTCGCATGGCATTCTGACGCGCAGGCCGGAGTATCCCGATTTTTCGCAGCGCGGCAATCCCGTACACCGCATTCTTGCTTTCGGAAAGTGGGGAACTTACAAGCGGCTGGAGCTCATGATCGACGCCTTCAGCCTGGTGAACAAAACTGTGCCCAACGTCAAATTGGTGGTCGGCGGAGGAAATCATCCTCAAGCCGCCGGTTATGTGGAGTCGATGAAGAAAGGGTATGCGTCGAATCCGGCAATTGAATTCACGGGCTACGTACCGGAAGACCGATTGCCCGAACTCTTTCAAAGTTCCTCGGTTGCGGTGATGCCCTATTCTTCTTCGACCGGATGCAGCGGAGTGGCTCATCTGGCTTGCGCTTACGGGGTGCCGATTGTGTGCGCAGACTTGGCTGATTTTCGGCAGATGGCCAGCGGCGAAGAGTTGGCCATCGAGTTTTACCAACCCGGCAGCGCGGAAAACTTGGCTGAGTGCCTTATTCGCTTTCTCACTGACCCGCGCAAGCAGCAGGCCATGGCGGCGCAAAACTTTGCGGCGGCCTTGCGCATGACCATGCCGACGATCGTGCAGAAGTATTTGCGGCACTTCGAACTTGAGCAGCGAACCCAAGCCCTGCGCTACGTGCGACGATTCCGCAGAACGCCGGGCTGGGGGGCTTCGCGGTCTTTGCTGATGCGGCGCATGACCCGCAATTCCATGGGATGGGTCCACCGCTCCGCCATCGCGCGGGCAAGTGCGAACCCAGCGGGAGACTCGAGTCTGGTGCCCGATCAACTCAACGCTAGTGGAAGGCTTGCTGAACCAGGGATTCGCCTGACCAGGGATGGCATGAATGGGGGAAGTGGCCGGCACAGCGCTTTGACGGGGTTTAGCAGCCCCATCTCGATTTCCCCGGAACGTCACGACCATTCCCCCGCGGTTGAACGCGAAGAGGGTACAACTACGGACTCTTAGCTTGCATATTCAGTGGCTTAACGAGCTCTTAACGAATTTCCAGAGCCAACACCTCTGGCAGAAAACTCATCCTAAACTCGCAGTTCGTGTGACGTCAGCACTGCAGGAGTATCGAAATGGAAGCCAGAACAAACAAGAACACACTTTATCTGGCCGGTGTGTTGGCATTATCGGTACTCCTTTGCGGGTGCCAAGGGTTGAAGACCTCGACCACTCCCACGCCGACTCCGACGCCCACTCCTACGCCCACTCCTACGCAGACCGCTGCGCCTAAGGTTAGCTTATCGGCTAGCTCGCTCGCATTCGGCAACGAAGTAGTGGGTCAAAGTACCGTAGCGAGTACAGTGACCTTGACTAACACAGGCAACGCTTCGTTGAAGCTGACTAGTATCGCCGGTGCCGGCGCCAATAGCAGCGACTTTACCCAGAGTAATAACTGCGGTACCTCGCTTGCTGCCAATGCCAAGTGCACTCTTGCAGTGATCTTCACTCCCGCAGCCCCCGGGGCACTCACTGCTTCTCTTACGATTTCCGACAACGCAGCCGGCAGTCCCCAGTCGGTAAGCCTGACGGGAACGGGGGTTGCGGTGGCGACCCTGCAGAATTCGGTTCAACATATTATCTTTATGGCCCAGGAGAATCGCTCGTTCGATACTTACTTCGGCCTGCTCCCCGCCTATTGGGCGGCCAACGGATATCCGCAAACCGCGGACGGCCTGCCCGCCAATGCGTCGAATCCTAATTACGACTCAAGTACCAACAGCTGCGGGACAACGCCGGTCATGGCCTACCACATACAGACGGTCTGCACCGACAACTTAACGCCATCCTGGGATGAAAGTCATCTCGACTGGAGTTGCAGCAATCCGGTATCAAGCACACCGACGATGGATGGATTTGTTTACAACGCGGGTAAGTTCGCCAGCGACTCCGGCTACGCCGACATAGCCGGCCTTCGCGCCATGGGCTACTACGACTGGACCGACCTTAACTTCTATTACTTCATGGCTTCTAACTTCGCGACTTCGGACCGCTGGTTCTCGCCAGTGTTGGATCGGACCCAGGTCAACCGAATGTACTTGTTTGCGGCCACTTCGCATGGCTATGCTTATCCCCCAGGAACGGACGCCAATGATGCCGCGCCGATCAATGTGCCAACGATCTTCGACGAGCTCCAGGCGGCCGGAATTTCCTGGAAGATTTACGAAACTGACCCCGATAGCACTTACCTCACTCAGTTTGCCAAGTATGCGAGCGGGCCGCTGCCTCCGAACGTAGTGCCCGCGAGCGAATTTCTGACCGATGCACAGAACAACACTCTTCCCCAGGTTGCTTTGATCGAGGGCGGATATGTCTCCGGGCGCGACGAACACCCCGATAACAATGTACAAACTGGGGCAGCCTATGTGGAAAGTTTGATTCAGCCCTTTGTAGCGAGCCCTTCGTGGAGTAACTCCGTATTTATCTTGACCTACGACGAGGCGGGGGGTCTCTACGATCACGTTCCCCCTGTGGCTATGCCCAACCCGGATGGTATCGCACCAGTTGACTTACAACCTGGAGATATCTGCACGGCCCCCGGTGGCGCGAATTGTGATTTCAATTACACTGGTTTTCGCGTTCCTATGATCGTCATGTCGCCTTTCACCAAGAAGAACTATGTCTCGCATACGCCCGCAGACTATACCGCGATCCTCAAGTTCATTGAAACCCGGTACAATGTGCCCGCTCTAACCATGCGCGATGCCGCCCAGATGGATATGACCGAGTTCTTTGACTTTCAGAATCCCCCGTGGGCTACTCCCCCTAATATACCGGCCCAAGTTACAACCGGAGTATGCAACGACCTAACCCTGCAGTAGAGGGTTAGCATGGCGCTGAAGCGCGGAACCCATCTGTCATTACATGCACGGCGTTGTTTGCCCTCAACCAATTTTCAACATTTACATTGTGCGGAATATTGCACGCACAGACCTCAACTGTCGCTAACACCGCGCAGACACCGACGATGAGCGTTATCGATGTATCAACAGTATTGTCGGGTTGCCTGTGTCGGACAGGGATCTCCTCTACTCGGAGCGCTGTTCTGGTTCGGCGTGGCGGGTATTCTCGTCGTCGGCCAGATCGATCTACTGTATGTGTTCTGGCCAGCCTCCGTGATACTGGTCGTCGGCTGGCACAGCACGATTTTCGGCATGATGATTACAGCGTCAGCACTTGCCATTCACTGCTTGCTTTACATGGCAGTCGCATACTTCCTCCGAGTAGTGGTGCGGCTCGTCGCACCCGTAATCAAAGCGCGTTAAGGCCTGTTCTCAGCAGTTGTCCCGATGTAATCTCACCCGGATGAACCAGCAGCCTGAAATCCCGCCAGACGAGCGGTTCGAAAAGTCGTACTCGTTTTCTAAGGACAAGATTGGCCGAGTAGCCGTTCTTTATTGGATTCCGCGCTTCACTCGGCATCGGTGTATGCCGCAGTCTACTCCGTGCGCTATCTGGGACATCGACACGCCAACGATATTGTTGTAAACGCGAGATTCGTTCCTGAGTGGCTCGAAGTCGGTTGTTTCTCAAAAAGCAGAGTTTTATAGGAATTTCTCTGTGGGCAACCGGGGAGCAACAGTTCCGTTGCCGGGAAGGAACGTGGATCACCTAACCGCAACCGTTACCTTCGTAAGCCGTAAGTTTGGCGCTGAAATGCTCTAATTTCACAGCAGGAGCTTGCGAGTGCTCAATGTCCCGGTGCCCAGATTGCGGATGTGCTCTCCCCGACTCTCAAACGCTCCGCTCAGGGTGCTATGACGCGAGATACGCCAAAGTAGGCCGCCCAACGAGGTCGAAATCCTTTCGAGAAAGACTCACGCATCCCAACGTACTCCTCTTTCTGGGTACGTTTGCCCTTGGCTTCCTCGAATTGCGATTCGACGCCAGCTACTTTCCTTTCAACCTCTTCTCCCGCTATCGCTATCATCTGATGCCAACGAACACCGCCGCCCTGACTGCCTTCGTGCTTGCATCATGTTTCTTCTACGTGGAGAGTAGCAGGCGAGCATCACCGGACGAAGGCTCAAATACGCGTCGGCATCCTGTTCACCGTTATTCTGACCAACATGACTGGGAGCGATAGCGCGAGTTCCCACTCAGTCTGGCGTAGTCGAAGACCACAGACACGCCCAGCGAAGCTAAACTAGGCACCCAGCTCACTTAGAATCTACGGTAAGACTGCGAGCGACATAGCGAGAGCCGTCGTAGTTTGCCACCGCGGTTACGCTGGCTCCGGGCCGAAGGCCGTGATTTATGGCGACGATGGAAGGGTCGAGGTAGATCTCGTATGTCTTGTGATCGCTAGAAGAGTTCAACACCATAAGGCCGATGCTAAGATCAAGCGCTGCAACCTCTCCGCCGAAAGTAAAGTTCGACCCCGGCGTGGCGAGAACGGAAACTTCCCGCGCGACGGCATGGCCATCCTTTTCGGAGCCAAATTGCACGGCCACCAGCGTACCCTGCTCAAGTTCACTCGTAGATGCCGGATGACCGTCCTTAACCAGCAGCGTCTCGGAGGTCAGTCGAATCTTAAGTGGCTCGGGCGATAACGAGTCGCGCACCAAGAGTTCGCCTTTATCACTGCGATAACTTAAAATCATGCCCTGGCTTGCCCCTGCAGTAGCGTTGGTTTTGAGCCGAATGTTGCACGCGAAGATTTGGCCTTGACTCAGGATGGTATCGACATAGACTCGATCCCCTTCGCGAAGATCGGAGGCCGCCGCGGTGACGCCATTCTGATAAATGCGAGTCCGAGGATCGTAAGACATCTTCATCTTGCCACCGCCGAACACTTGCACGGTAAACTCGTCCCGTACGCGGTCAAGCTTGTCAATGGTTCCCCCGACCAAAGAGGCTTTTTCGCGCGGGAGGGCCGGCAACTCGGGAAGCAGGCTGGCTGGATCAAGGGCGTTATCACCAGCGTCCGCCCATTCGTCGACAGGCTTCTTTGCCGCTGGCATCGACCCCGCAGGAGGAGTGACGGGCTGGGTCGGGACTACCGACGGGTTGCCCGGCTCCTGCTCTTGTGCATGCGCTCCGAGAGCGGCTCCGCTCAGCAATAACAGAGCTAAGAGCGACGTGTTTGCGAACACTCTAGCTGCGCCCAAGCGATTCACCCCCTCGACTTCCGGCTGCATCTTAACCGAGGATTGGATGCCGGTACTCGGCATAAGGTGGTCAAGTAGACGAGCGGAAAGATGATTCATACGGCAAACGACCGGGACTTTTTGGCATCTCACATTGGTCGAGTTACAGCTGTTTGGCTTTCTGAATTAGAGGCTTATCTTTATGTTATCGAAACGAGCAGCCTTCGAGACCGTTACTGTGCTTGGAATGTTGGCTGTCTGTGCCCTGGCGGCCGAGATCAAGATTACGTTGCCGAAGCACAGCCGCCTCACCTCGGTGCAGCGCCTGAATCGCGAAGGCGTGGAAGAAGTTCGCAAACACAATAACGAAAAGGCTGAGGACCTGTTCTACAAAGCCTATCTCCTCGATACCGACGATCCATTTACTCTCAACAATCTTGGCTATGTTTCAGAGCTGCGCGGAGAAGTAGACCGCGCTCAGCGCTTCTACACGCTGGCAAAGCAGGAACCTACCGACGCTGTGATAGCCATTGCAAGTTCGCCACGCGTACAAGGCCGTTCCGTCAATCAAGTGGCGGCTATTCAAGACTTGCCGCTGCAGATGGATCACGACAATGTGGAGGCGGTTCGTCTACTCTCGCAGTGGCGCGCGCCGGAGGTCGATCTACTTTTGCAGAAAGCGCTCAAGTCTGACCCCAATAATGTGTTCACGCTGAATAACTTGGGCGTAGCCAAAGAAATGGAAGGCGAATCGCAGGAGGCTCTAAAGTATTACGACAAAGCTGCTGCATTTCCTTCCGACGCCGCGGCGGTGATGACGCTCAATCCTTCGTGGCGAGGCAAGCCGGTCAACCAGATGGCGGCTCAGAACGCGAAGAATTTGCGCTCTCGCCTGGAAACTCAGAAAAACCTTGAGGTTCAGATCGCCGAGCTGAATCTTCGCGGTGTGTCGGCTCTAAACCGCAACGAGGTGCAGGCCGCCGAAACGGATTTTCGGTCGGCTTACGCCCTCGACCCGAACAATGCATTCGCATTGAATAACATTGGCTATCTCTCCGAACTGGAGGGTGACCGCGAGACCGCTCAGTTCTTTTATGACAAGGCGCAAAGCGTTCCTGGCGCCAACGCGTCTGTAGGCTTGGCCACGCGGCAATCCGCTACTGGACTCAAGTTAGCGACAGTTGCATCGGACAGCACGTCCAAGGTTGATACCAAGGTTTTGGAAGAACGGGACATGCGACGCGAGCAAGGCCAGGCTGCTCTTCTGCTCCGACGCGATAACTCCGTGGTACCAGAACCTTCCACTCAACCGGCCAGCACGCCGTCGCAGAACTAATTGAATCCACGGCAAAGCGAGCCTCGCATGTCGTGTTCGCGCCGAGCAATCAACTACGAGCTTGGCTCCGATAAACGACCAATGTCAGACTCCGGGTCGTAAGTGAAGTAACGCACCAGATTCTTAAAGTAACGGAGCAAAGTATTCACGTTGGTATAATACCAGCAGCACTGAGTCATCTGCGGTGAAAAGCCGCATATGAAACGAAAACGATCAAGGGCAGGAACAGAGTGACTGACGAGCGCGGCGGCGATGCGGTGATTGCCATCTAAGATGGTCAGAGGACTGCTGCTGTTCAACCCGATCAGCAGCACGGTCGGGTTGATCAGATCTTCCTCGACCGAATCGCTCAGCAGCCGCAGCTTGCCCATAAACTTGTCGTTCGAAGGTTGTGCGAGCTTTATGCGAATGCGCTCAACCACGTCCGTAAGATAAAAGCTGCCTTGCGCTAGCCGTCGCCACTGGGCACGAGGGAAGAACCGAACGCGGGCAAGATCTTCTGCCGTCAACTCGACCTCAAACCATTTAGTGTCCGAGGGAAGTTCACGCCACATAGCTCCGCGGCGCAAAAACAGTAGGGCCTGCCGCATCGCATTCTCTCGCGCGCTTGTAAGATCCGGACGGCTCACCAACCGATCAAAATCGTGGCGGTAGTCATCGAACTCAGGATGATGAAACTCGCTCCGCAGGAACTCGGAAATCACTTCTGCGTCCGTCAGTTCTCGAGATACTCGCAGGGTACTGTAAGTTGATAGAGCCTTCGGAGTCAGCTGTCGCCGCAGAAGTGGAACCATCAATACCAGGAGCAGTACGAGCATTAACACCAACTGAACCAGGATCACCTGCCGCAGGGTCTGGTGAAGCATATAGATGCCAAGGGCCATTGCCCCGCTGAAAGCCAACTGGAGCCAACTTGTATTCGCGATCTTGCGCGACATTTCGTAGGTAATGATCACCGAACTCAGCGAATATACGCCCGCAGAAACGGCATAGAGAATCAATAGAGGAGCCAGGGAACCGTAGGTGCCGATTTCAAATTGAGCTCCGAATAAAGTCTTCCAGAGGAAGCTTGGCACCATCCACATACCGAATATTAAGAGCGCCAAGATTAGAAAGACCAGCAGCAACGAAGTGAATAGGACCGGACTGCTTTCGTGGTCCTCGCCTCTGGCTCCGGCGGAGACTGGGAACATGGTGTTCACAACGGACCAGGCACACATGTTCACCAAACGGCCGACCAGGGCCACGGCGGCGTAAATTCCAGCTTCGGCTGGGGGGAAAAAGTGTTTCACTAGAACGATGTCGAAGTTATTGATGACGGTCTGGCCGGAAAAGAAAACGATGGCCTGCAATCCTTCACGGAATGAAATAGACACTTCTCGCAGCCGGGCGACGCTGAGTCCGGGACTTGGACGAGCTGCGAAGTAGGAGACCACAACCGCAAAGACGCTGGCTAGAATTGCTCCTCTGACTCCCAAGCCGATCTCTATGAGTAAGAAAGCCCCGCATAATCGCACCAGACCTTCGAGCATGAAATTGACTGCGAGTGCGCCGAAGGCATGAATGCCCTGAATGTATCCTCGTCGTACGCCGAGAGGAATATAGAAGGCGGTACCTAGGGCGAGCAAAGAGATCAGCGAGGCGTCGGGCAGATTCAAGTAGGTCGTCAGCGCCCGCTTGACTAGGAATAAAAGCACACCCAGTCCGATCCCAGCGATCCAAGCACGTTCGTGTAAGCTCGCAAAAACCCGGGCTCGGCCTTCTGCAGAGGGACTCTTGGCTACGTACTTTGCGCATACCACCTGAAATGACAGGGTGATGCCCGACATGAGCATCAGAAGGGTGTAGACCGCGGTTGCGTGAGCGAACCCTGTCGGCCCCAGCAGACGGGCTGTAACCACGTTGTACACGAGGTTAGTAACCCCAACGAGCCCAGAACCGGCGAGCAGCATCAGGCTGCCACCCAAGAGCTGCGATTTCAGAGTTTTCCTAGCTGCGGGGTTGAAGCTAGTGCTGGAGCAGTCCCCTTCAACCTTTGTCACCTCAGTCATAGTGTCAATCCGCGGCTCGACTTGCGTCATGAACAATACCGGTTCCTAAAATAAAGTGAAGCGCACGACTGGGAGTACAACCGTCCGGGAAGAACCGGCAAAGTCGTAGAACGTTTGTTGCTGGACACCAAACGACAATCGAAATGGATATTCGGCCTGAGTTTCACCGGTTCCGTCTTTCGAGGCTCTCGACGACCGCATGTAAGAAACCAGAAACTGGCTCTGAGCGTTATCGTATTGGTGATAGCCTTCGCCGCGCGAGAGCAAGAATGACCCTTGGATGTTCCACCGCGGCGTGGCACGCACTTCAAACCTCGCGCCCGGGAGGAACGCTTGCGCAATCGCGTACTGCGTCTCCTGCACGCGCCACGAACGCAAGTCTTCGGCGAGCACTGCGGCAGTGAACCGGTTGCCAAACTTATGTTGCAACCCGAGATAACTCGAGCTATTGAAATACTCCTCTACAAACGGATGAAAAAGAAGGTCGCGGGCAGAATAACCGGTGAGTAGAGAAGTGCGTCCCCAAGGCCGTCCGACGGTGAACTCCAGGTCTGCAGAATCATCGCGCGAATTCAGACTCTGTTCTGTGAATGGCCCCGCTTCGTGGATAGCGTATCCGTTGACAGACACCCAGTTATAAAACGAACTGGTTGAGATATAGAGGAACTGGCGAAAAAGATTCTGGCTCATGTAAACCGGCGAGATAGTATCTCTGCGAACGGTAAATTGAAGTCCCCCGTTAAAAGCGACGCTATTCGAACCGAAGTGCAAAACCGGCGTGATCCCTCCATTGAAGTAAGTGTCGTAGGTATTGCGGTCCTGGATGACATTTTGGCTGGGAAACAAAAACCGCCCTGCCGTCATGCTTTCCCCCACAAAGCCTGTGATTGCCGGGAGATTACCAAGGTGAATGCGGTAGTGCGAATCGGCCAGGCTCTGGTAAGAATGCCGTGGCGGTGGAAGTAGAGAGGGATTAGTGACGCGCAGAATCTTTGCGTCTAGAGTATAGACATTAATATCTTCCAAAGCCGGGGCGAATGATGCTTCGGGAGTAAGACTCACATTCTGGGTAAGTTGGCGGCCTTCCTCGCCGGTTAATTCATCGCGCGCCACTACCGCGCTTTGCTGGTCAGACTGATCTGACGCGGCATTTGCTTGCACTCCGGCCACTGTGCTGGCCTGCGCGAAAGCGGACAATGCGTGTACCGTGTCCTGCCGCTGGCGATAGACATTACCCTCGGCCATCATGTAGTCGTAGTCGTCCGAGAAATCTTTCGCGGGGCCGAGGCTGGCGAGCGAGTCCGCGGCTCTTTGGTTTTCTCCTTCTGCGAGATAAGTATTGGCGAGACCAACAGCAACTTCACGAGGATTAGCTCCGGCGAGGCGCGCCTTATCGAAATAGGTTTCGGCAAGGTCGAAATCGTGCATCGCAAGGAAAATGCTCGCGGCGCCAGTAATATCTTCTGGAGTCACGGGAGAAGAATCTGCGCGAGCCTCAGCAAAGCCCAATGCGATCTGCCGCCGAGCCTCGTCATAGTGCCCCTGCCGCATGAACACCTGCGCGATAGCCAAGCGCACCCCAATGCGATCCCCATTAGGACTCTCTAGAGCGCGAGCGAAGCGCTTCATGGCAGCCTCCCGCTCTCCCAGAATCAACAGCGCGTCTCCCGTATCCATCAAAATGTCAACCTGATTGCTGCCATACTGTTCCGCCAGTTGGATGTCACGCATGGTATCGGCGCGGGATCCCAGTCTTGCATGTATCTGCGCTCTGAGAGCGTAGACGGCGGGATCTTGCGGAGATAACTTTTGCGCCGTCTCCAGCGCTGCGAGAGACTCATGAAAACGCCGCATGCGGTATAAAGTGTCCGCATAGGCTAACTGCATGGGTAGGTCGTTCGGTACTTCCTGCAGTGCGACGCGATACTCTGGTTCGGCGTGGGCGTAGTCTTGCTCCTGCCGAAATGCTTCCGCTCGCGCCAGGCGCCAGGCACGCGACTTACCTAAAAGCTTCTGCGCCGAGTTCAACTGAGTGAGTGCAGGCTTCGGCCGGTGCAACTGCAGATCCGCGTAGGCTAAGCCCAGGTGCGCTTCGCCATAATCAGGTTGCAACTGAATTGCAGTCTTAAAATCTCTTGCCGCCTTGCCCGCATCGTGAAGATCATTGAAAACGAATCCCCGGCTCACGTAGCCGGTTGCCATTTTGGGTTCGCGTTCTAACGCTCGGGTAAAATCGCTGACAGCTTCACGCGATTGTCCATCATGAGCATGAACGTAACCTGCGATGAGAGCCAGGTCCTTGTCATCGGGGAGAATCGAATCGTACTTATTCACGAGAGCCAAAGCTTCTTCGTAGCGCTGCAAGTAGTAAAGATCGTAGGCGAGATACACCACGCCTTCACGATCGTGCGGAAGCTTCTCGAGCACTGAGTAGCCGAGCTTAGCCGATCCTTCGTAGTCGCCCTTCAGGGTGAGATAGCGCTCTCGCTCGCGGCTTACTTGGGGGCTACTGTCCATCTTGTCACTCGAGCGGTCCAGCCAGCGCTTGGCTAACTCAGGATTGTGAGATTCAAGCGCGGCGTTGGCGCCGCCGGCGACGACCAGGGAGTTGCTGGCCGTGCGCTGATATGCATTTTCGTAATTTGCGTCAGCGAGCGAGAACTTTCTTTCGGCGGTGTATAAGTCTCCCAATGCAAGATACGGCGCGAAGTCCTTTGGGTGGGCGCTCACCGCGCGGGTAAAGTAACCCTCGGCCAGCTTGTTATCGCCCCGATCGCGAGCGAGAAGACCCAGCGACGACAGCGCGGTTCGGTTCTGCGGATCCGAGGCCAAGACCTTGGCGAACGTGTCTCGCGCAGCGTCTTTTTGACCCAGCTTCCATTGCAAACTACCGTAACTCAAAAGAGAGTTGAGGTTTGAGGGCGCTAAAGCTAGTGCTTGCTGAATGTCGTTGTTAGCAGCTTTGAGATCGCCCGACCCCGCTTCCATGGCAGCGCGCAGACGCAGCTTTTCCGGCTGTGAAGCAACCGGAACATTCACCTTATTGATTTCGGCCATCGCCGCATCCAAGTACTGCTTCGCGGCGTCCTGGTTGTCCTGGCGCAGCTCGAGTTCGTAAAGGTTCAGCCTCAACTCGATGGGATAGAGCGGACCCTCCGGAACAGCCTGCGGCAGATGGTTCAAAGCCTGACTGTACTCCGAACTGGCATCGGGCAGGCGATTATCGGCTTCAGCGATGGCGCCGAGAATGGCGTGCAGGCGGTAGTTCTTACTGTCGATGCGCCTGGCATCTTGGATAAAGCTATTCGCGGCGTCGATCTGGCCTAGAGTTACGAATGCCTGCGCGGCGCTGAGATCGAGGGCCAGATTCGCTTTCGCACCCTTAGCCAAGCGCGAGTAAAGGCTTGCCGCCTCTTGCAGCTGTCCCGCAAGCTGATAGGTGTAAGCCAGTTCGGCTTCCGCATCGGCATTGTTTGAAGGTATGGCCTTGAGCGCGGATATAGCTTTGTCGTATTGGCCCTGGTCGCGATATTGACCGGCGACCGCGCGCAACACTTCAGGATCATTCGGAGATCGACTCCTGGCGCGATTTAAGTAATGATTGAACTCCTCGGTCTGGCCAAGCCGCTGATAGGCATGCGCGATCAGCAGATCAGTATGCGGAGACGCTTGCGACATATCGGCGCGTTTGAGCAATTCAAGAGAGCGAGTAGTGTCGGAGTTGAGAAGAAGTTCACCCGCAAGTTGCAGACTATTGGCGTCTTTCGGATTCGCATCCACGACCTTCTGCAAGAGTTGTTCCGCTTCCGCCTCATGCCCCATCTTGGCGTAGGTCTGAGCCAGCCCGGCCATGCCCTTGAGGGAGTGGGGTTGAATTCGAAGTCCGCGAAGATAGGCGTCGACCGAGGCTTGATAATGATTTTCGAGGCGAGCCGAGTAACCCAGGAGGAACCAGAGTTCAGGGTTTTGCGGAGCCGACTTGGCGGCTCGCTCGGCATAAGAAACCGCAGCGGCGAAATCGTTTCGCTTCAACGCATCCTGCGCCGCTCTGGCCTGGCGGGCAACGTCGATGCTGGATCCCCAGCCCAGATCTGAGCCGTTTTGGCTCGAACCATCTTGGTTTGGCCCGGAATCGGTGCCGCTGGCTGATCTCGAGTTACTGCTTCCGGGCACAGCGCTTTGCCCGGTGATTTCGTAGCTTTGGCCGGAGGCAAGACTAATAAGTGATAAAATGCAAAAGCTCGCGAGCGGAAATCGGCTTTTCACGGCGTCACCACGCTATCCAATTCTCTCGGTGTACCTCCCCGCACACAATCCTGAATTGCGGTGCCAATCAGATGCCATTCCTGGGGGCAAGGCTGCCTGCCCTAATTGAAAACCCCCGGGTGAACACGAAGAATGCGGTAAACCCCCTACTGGATTTCCGAATCAAAGTTATTCGCTTCGGATACTTTGGAGCATGGAGCGCCACTTTGACTACCGTCCAAAGTTATTCTCGTCCAATTCCTTTGATGGCAATCGTCCTTGTCGCTCTGGCCGTTCATGGGCCACTGCTGCTCATGCAGCTTCCGGCGAGCTCTTTCGATGCGAACTTCCACATGTTCTTCGCATCGCATTATGCGCACCATTGGTTTAACCCCTGGAACGAGAAATGGTTTGGAGGATTTTCTCAAACCACTTACCCCCCGCTTACCCATCAATGGATCGCGCTGCTGTCTAACGTTACCGGCTTGAAAATGGGTTACATGCTGGTGCAATTGATGGCTGTGCTGCTGTTGCCGGTGGGAGTATTTCGTTTCGCCAGAATCTGGGTTGAAGATCGGGCCGCAAGCTATGCAGCGCTGGGTAGCATTTTTCTTGGGGCTTTGGCTTTCCTTGTATACCAGGCGGGACAGCTCGCCACGGTGGCTTCGGCCGCTCTTTATTTGAATGCCCTGCCTTACTTCTACGAGTGGATGACCGAAGCTGCCAACCGTTCTCTTCTGAAAGGTGTTGTCATCAGCTTATGCGCAGCTGCAGCCCACCACGTGACTCTGATATTCGGGGTGGTGCTGTTCGCCGGGCCGGTGCTGTGGGTTGCCTGCGTCGACGCCCGAGATGAGCGTGTCGCGGGCTCAGTGAGCGGGGTGCTTTTACGCGCTCTAGTCTTCGGAGCAATCGTGTCCGCCGGAGTCGGTATCATTCTGCTGCCCTACTGGCTCGCGATCCTGCAACATCCGATTCACCAGATTCCGATTCCGCACGACAGCCGCGCTAACTTCCTGCTGAACTCCACCACAGCCATCAATTATTTCTTCATTCCCTATGGAGCTTTAATTTTGGCTTTGCCATTCATTTTAGTTCGCGGGGCTTCCTCACGCCGGTTGCAGCCCTTACTCATGGGCTTCTGGCTTACATTTATCTTCGGACTCGGCGGCACTACTCCTCTGCCCCGTTGGTTGTTGGGGCGAGCTTATGAGATTTTGACCTTCGAGCGATTTACTTTCTGGGCGACGCTAATGGCGATGCCATTGGTCGGAGTTCTCGCGATACAACTTCTTGATCGCTATCGAGCCAAGGCGGCAGTGGCGCTTTCACTGGCGTCGGTGGCAACCATCGGCGCCGCGCTCTGGTGGCTGGGCGCGAATCCTTTTCGTTCCACCGCCGCGGCGAATGTGGATCCTGTAATTGCCTTTCTAAATCGAGATGGCCACGACGCGTTTCGATACATAACCTTGGGCTTTGGCAGCGAGCTCGCGAAAGTTTCAACTTACACGAATGCGGGCAGCGTCGATGGCGACTATAACTCGGCTCGCCTTCTACCCGAGATGACTCACTACGGCTCAGCGCAGCTCACTAACTCTAAATTCTACGGATCGGCCGGCATGGCGTCGTTGCGAGCGATGCTTGAGCACGCCAACCGGTACGGGTTGAAGTACATTTTCGTCCATGATCCTTATTACGAGCCGCTACTCACTTTTGTCGGTTGGCGAAAGATTGAAACTTTCGACAATGGCAACATTACGGCTTGGTCCAAGGAAGATGTTCCGCCCGCTCACAGGATTGAGTCCGATGCGATTCCAGCCCCCTGGCAAGGCTTACTGTGGGGAACTTTGCCGATCGGAATCAGCTTGCTGGCAATTTTTCTGGAATTGTTGTTGCCTGCGGCGCGGCGTGTTCCGAGTTCGGTAGGAATTCCTGCCCACTCCGAAGTGGCCGCGCAACATCAACATTACGTGGCTTGAGGCATCGCGATAACCATGAAATTTATTCTGCCCATCGTACTCGTTCTCGCTACCGCCGGATTAATGGTGATGGCATTGTTCAGCTCTGCGGGCGCGCACGGCACCGTTGGCATTGCCGCGGGCTCCGCGATGTTTGGCTTGATGCCGAAGGGTAGTACTCCCGAGCAGGGGCTCAACAATCTTCTGCAAGAGGTACAGCGTCGAAACTGGGATCGCGCGTTCTCCGCCCTGTCGAAGACGAGCGGCGTCGATGAATCCTCGTTTATTCAAGACTGGATTGGCTCGAACGGAAGCTTGCGAGCGTTCTCAAGTCTCGAAGGCTATGAAGTGCGGCCTCTGCACGTGACTGACGATGAGGCTCAATTCAGGGCGCGTCTCCATTGGACCACTCCCGTCGGCCCTCTTGAAGACGTGCGCGATTTTCATCTCGCGAAAGAAGGCAACGTCTGGAAGGCTGTATGGCCGAAAATGGAGATCGCCAATGTTCCGGCACAGGTGATTCCGGTCACGTTCCTGCGCTGGGATCTGGTCACCGGAACTTCTTCAGAGGAATGGGGGTCGAAGAATGTCGACGCGCCGCATGTCCGCATCGTTTCGATGAACGCTGTCGACTCGGCCGAGGGCGCAGTCGTGATGGGAGAAGTGGTCAATGAAGACACGATTCCAGCCTTCGTGAACGTCAATGCCACGCTCCTCGATGGGTCGGGCAGCGTGATCGACGACGAAAACAGCTTCGATAAGATTGCGCACGTGCTCTTGCCGAAACAAGTCTCCCCCTACCGCATCGACTTTCCGAAGGTTGACTTGAAAAACGTGAAGAATGTTCGGATGGAAGTGAAAGCGGCGTTGGTTCCGGCTTCTGCCGATCCCCTAATCGGAGTGATGAATCAGAAAGTGGATTCCGACGTTCCAGGAAAAAGCGTTTTACGCGGCGACTTACTGAATGAGAGCGGCCAGACTGTGAATATCCCGCACGTGATCGCCAGTTTCTACGATGACAACGCCAAGGTTGTGTGGGTTTCGGACGGCTATGTCGAGCGTGCGCTGCTACCGCAATCTTCCGAGCCTTTTGCCGTGGACATTCCTAAAAGCGTGGCCGCAAAGGTGCATAGTTTCCATGTCATCGTCAATCAATACAGTTTGGGCAGGTCCTGAATGAATCGCTTCAAATGCGCGCACTTAGGCTGGCTGGCAACTTGCTTGATCGGAGCTATGGTCGCTGCCAGTTATGCACAAGACATTCGTGTGCCCAACATTGGCCTCGCCGGCGAGTCCGCGACCATCTCCACGACGGGAGGCGGCAGAGCGAGATTCTATCTGCTCGGGCCGGGAGTATCTCGCAACACTGAGGTTCGTCTGGGAGAAGAGATCTCTATACCCGCCGAAGATCTGCGAGTTGCAGGAGAGTACCTGGCGCTCCTATGCTCGGGGAGCTGCCGCAGCGGCACTTTCTATGTAAGTGCCGCGCAGCCTGCCAGCTTGACGTTCCTAGTCCATCCTTCGCGAGTTCCGGTCGCAGCCAGCGACGCGATAAGCGGTGTGGTGTTGGCCTTCGATCAATTTCGTAATCTGGTGCTCGCGCCGGAGACGATTAACGTGCAACTGAGCGCCGGAAATGCCACGCTTTTTTCCCGGTCGATCCGAACGCAAAATGGCGCGGCTTGGTTTCGTGCTACTTCGGGCAAGTTGGCAGGCGCGCTGCAAGTAACGGCCTCCATGGGCGAGCTATCCACTCGGCGCGCCGTGCAGGAAGCGGCCTCCGATCCCTGTAACCTGCGGATCAAGGGCGAGCGCACGGGGGCGGGAATCACGATTGAAACCGAGCCGGTGCATGACTGCGCGGGGAACGCCGTTCCGGACGGCACGATCGTCACGTTCACGGCGAGCGGGCCCGGTGGGAAAAGCACGGTGGATGCTCCCATCAAACAAGGCATTGCGCGCGCGCAAATCGAAGCTTCGGGCGGAGAAATAATCTCGGCCGCCTCTGGCGTCGTGATCGGAAACGAACTTCGTTTTGGAGCGCAGCCATGAAACGCCGCGATGAGGGCACATGCACTTCGATCTACGCTTTTCTCTGCGTCCCTCGGGTCGCCATTCTACTTACTTTGTTCCTTACTCTTTCGGGCCATTCGTACAGTGCCAACACGACGACCGCAGGTCAACTGGAGATTGATGCCACCAAGGCCGGTCCGCGGGCGCTGGAAGCGTTAACTGAGCGCGGTATTCTTCGCGACTATCGCTTCGCTTGGGCGAGTATGACCCAGGCTCTCGAGTTCAACACCTCCGATCCGCTCGAAGGGCCATTCACGGACGAAGCGAAAGCTTGGCTGCAAGAAACGGTGGCCAGTCAGCAGAAAGCCGGTCTCAGCCAGAGATACGTAAATCAGAATCACAAGCTCGTTGTGGTTTTTTATGCTCCGGAAGGAGACCTGATCGAGCTTCAAGACAACGCCGACTTTCAACGGCAAGTGCTGGATGGAAGGAACACCATTCAAGAGGAGCACGTAGTCGCGCGCTATATTGTGCTCATGACGCCCAGTGCGGACCGTTGGGTAGTCCGGCAATTACAGGCCGTACCGCACTTTTAATAGCCGGTTTCGCGGTGTGGTTGCAACATTCTGCGCAACCCCGCTGACGTCTTACCCTACGCGAATCTTACCCGCCTCAAACGCCAACCGAAGTATCCCTCCTTTGCATCTTAATGAGTCAGGGTTATCAGTCAGGCAGGAAGGCCACGAGAATGGAGCGGACTTTTGTCGAAAGTGCTGCTGAGCTTTGCGATAGCGTGCTTTGTGATGGCGAGTGGGTGTGCGACCTCGGGAGGCGTTCACCACATACTCTCCCAGAACGCGCAGGCTCCGGCCGCGTCTCCGAAGCTTCTCGCGGTCTACATGCCGTGGTTCGGTAATCATACTCACATCGACGTGGGCTACTCCAGCCAGGACCCTGCCGTACTTCGAAAGCAGATTCAGCAGGCGCGCACGATGGGTATCTCCGCGTTTGTGGTCGATTGGTATGGCGAAAGCAATGCCTACTCTGACCATAACTTCGCACTTATGCAGGAAGCTGCGAGTGAGAGTCGATTCCACGTGGCTCTTCTTTACAACGAGCCCGAAGATGAGGACGCGCAAGCGACAGATGCCGCCATTGCGGCGCTGGACAAGGCTTACGACGCCTACATTGGGCCCGCCGCCGAGTACCGCGGCTCTTACCTGACTTATGAAGGCCATCCCCTGGTTTTTATCTTCCCGAAGAGCGGGCACATAGACTGGAAACGGGTTGGTGAACATTGCAGCAACTGGGAAGCCTCACCGTTATTGATCTACAAAGATCAACCCCCGCCACCATTTGGCAATGATTTTGCCGGATCGTACGCTTGGGTGCAGCCCGGCCCGGGAGGATGGGCCGCGGACGGCAGCAACTGGGGCGAGCGCTATCTGGACAACTTCTACGGCACGATGAAGAACCAGCATCCCGAGAAGATCGTGATCGGGGGCGTGTGGCCGGGCTTCAACGATTCCACGGCGAAATGGGGGCTCAATCGCCACATGGATAATCAATGCGGCAAAACCTTCGACGAGACCCTGAATTTCTACCATCGCTACTACGACAGCGCGAATCCGATCCCGTTTCTCTTGATCGAAACCTGGAATGACTACGAGGAAGGAACCGCCATCGAGCGCCTGAACACCGCGGCATGCGTCGAGCACAATCACGATTCAAGTCTGGCAAATCCGCGATAAGCGCAATCGGTTGTAACTGTCGTAACAACCCCCCGGCTTGATTTCACATCCCATTCCAGTCTCGGACTGTACTCGCGCGCCGAGCGGGCGAAGGTATGAATAGCGTTAAAAACTCATCCCGGTGTCTGACCGTCTTATCGGAGATCTTGCTCGCGGGCGGTGAGCTGAAGATTTCAGAAGATTCCGCCGGTGGAAGCAATTCAGTTCAGTTGCCTGGAGATCGCGACCGAACGTTCTGTCGCGACTCAGGACTTCAGCCTATTAGGCGCGCGCCCGCGAATGGCGCCGGCAGTATCGCTCAGACCATCACCGACTTTGACGCTCAGGACTTCGGTGAGCTCTGGGCTCTGGGCACATCCCATCATGTAATCATGCGCAGTTTTCCCGCTCTACAAGAGATGTTACAGCTCGCGATGCCGGAGCGAGCGGCATGGATTGATCGCGCTCGCATGAGAGAGCAGGCGCGCATCGATCATGCGATCTCATTCCTGGCGCCCATCTGCGAGGCTTTGGGAGATGTGGCCGATGTGCTCGTGATCAAGTCGCTCGACCACTGGCCCGATCTCGGAAGCGACTTGGATCTGTACACGAATGCCGAGGGAGCTGATGTGGTTGCCATTATGCGTGAACGTTTCCAGGCGAAATTAGCCGACCGCAGTTGGGGCGATCGCCTGGCTAACAAATGGAACTTCATTGTCCCCGGCCTGCCCGAGTTGGTTGAAGTGCATGTGGCGCGTCTGGGTCAAACTGGAGAACAAGTCGTCATTACCGAGTCTCTGGTTCAGAATTCGCGGACGGCAGCATTCGGCTCACATAGGTTTCGCGTCCCGGCCCCGGAAAATCGGATCATCGTAAGTACTCTGCAGCGCATGTATCGTCATTTTTATCTTCGTTTGTGCGACATCGTCGATACGGCTCAATTAGTAGAGTTAGATGTTATCGACTATCCCCGCCTCAAAGCATCGGCACGGCGGGCCGGGGTGTGGGATGGCATCGCCACTTATCTCGTACTCGTCTCGGGCTATGTCGAATCCTGTCGTGGGCATGGCTTGCCCTTGCCGCCGCTGGTGACGGACGCAGCGCGCTTCGGCAGCGACCAGCTGCGCTTTGCCCGGGGGTTTCTGCGCATCCCGATCTTTCCCCAGTGCGTCAAGCTGTATGCCTCAGAGTGGAAAAGTCTCTTGCTCCACGGGGATCTCGCGAACACCTGGCGCCTAAGTTTACTTCCCGGCTTAGCCACGGCGGCGGCATTAGAACTGAAACTCACAGGGAGCGACAAGGGAATTTGGTAGGTGGACGTAGTCGGCAACTAATAGCTTTTTGTGTAATTGGCTGTCAACGAGCGGCCTTAACATGGCCGCGCTAAACAGTAAGAGGAGAACGCAGAGATGAAGAATAGATCGCGCATCATGAGTTCAATCCTTCTAGCGACGGCCTTGTCATCGTTTCCGCTGGGCATCGCTTGCGGTGGACACCACTATTATCGAGTTTACGATCCCTACTACAGCGACTACCACGTTTGGAATGGCGACGAGGTGGTTTACTACCACCAGTGGGCCCGCGAATACCACCGCGACCCGGATCGCGATTTTCGCAAGCTTCGTCCCGAAGAACAGAAAGAATATTGGACCTGGCGCCACACCCACGGCGACCAAGACCACCACTGATTCGAATCGGGGCGCGGCATCCCCCGCGCGCCCACGATGAGGTTTTGTGTTCTAATGCTCCGCATTGACTGCGGAGAACTCCACCCCACTGCGCGCCGCTGAGGCCGAGGTCCAGGCTCACAGCGCCGGCCTGCCGAAGGAACTCGGTCTGTTCGATCTGGTGATGGCTCAGATGCTTCTGGTCATCGTGCTTGATTTCTTTGGCACCGCTGCCAAGGCGGGATCGGCGCAGGTGGTGTTCTGGCTGATCGCGATCGTGTTGTTCTTCATTCCCCTTGCCTTGGTGGTGGTTCATCTGAACCGGTTGATGCCGCTGGAAGGCGGCTTATACGAGTGGGCGCGCCTGGCCTTCGGCGATCGGATTGGCTTCCTGGTGGCCTGGAATCTTTGGCTCTTCGTGATGTTATACGTGGCGGTGATTGGACTGGTTACGACCACCTTTCTGGCTTATGCGCTTGGCCCTGCCGCCCGGTGGATCCCCTCCAACCGCTGGCTGATCCTCGCGGTTTCTTTCGCCTTGATTCTCGGGATGATGTGGCTAACAGCTCTAGGATTGCGCGTCGGCAAATGGCTGGGCAACGCGGGCAGCATGGCCACGCTGATCACGCTTGGCATACTCATCGCCACGCCCCCGGTGGACCGTTGGCGCGGGTCGATTTCCGAATATCATCCCCTTCGCCTGGTGATGCCGCCGCTCACCGTCTTCAGCCTCAGCGTTTTTACTAAGATGATGTTCGGCGCGCTCAGCGGTTTTGAGTATGTCGCCATCTTTGCCGGCGAGTGCCGCAACGCCGGGCGCAATCTCACGCGCTCGGTTTTTATTACAGCGCCGTTCATCGCGCTTATTTATATCTTTGCTACCAGTTCGATTCTCGCCTTCGTGGCTCCCGATGCCGTCGATGTCGTCGGCCCCATTCCTCAGGCTTTGCGTGTGGGTCTGCAAGCATCAGGGACGCGGGGCTTCGGCTTCTCCAGCTTGGCGGGCTTCATCGTACCCTTTGCGATTGTTCTCCTCTTCGTGAACTACCCTACATCGTTCAGCGTTTACTTCAGCGCCAGCGCTCGCCTTCCGATGGTAGCGGGATGGGATCACCTGCTGCCGGAATGGTTCACGCGCCTGCACCCGAAATACAGGACTCCGGTGAACTCGATTCTATTTCTGGGTGGTCTTACTCTGGCTGGAAGCGCCGCCGCACTCATCGGAGTCGGCCCACAGGAAGCCTACGAACTGTTGCTCACTTGGGCGTTTACTTTTTACGCGATCGCGTATCTGGCGTTGTTCGCGATTCCGTTGTGGTCGCCGAAGAATCGCGGACTTCGTCCGCGGCTGTGGCTGCGAGTGGCGGCCGTCTCAGGATTTCTGATGACTCTGCTGTATGTTGTGCTGTCGATCTTCCCTATTATCGACGTGGAGAATCCGCGAGCCTATTTTCTGAAAATTGCAGGCGTAGTCCTCGGCGCAAACTTACTGGGCTCGGCAATCTATCGCACCGGCCGGATAAGACGTCGCCCCATTTTGACGTGAGGATTTCCGCCTAATTTGCCAGCACCGCCGTGGCCATGCCACCTTGCCTTGCTGCACCGGCCACGAAGTGTTTGCGGTTAAGGAGCGGGATCGAAAGCATAAACCCCAATGTTACGGCCGTAGAGCGCGTAAACCAACATGCTGTCGGGACTGAAATACAACTTCGGATTTCCCCGTATAGCGGAAGCTTTGGGTGATGGTAGCGTTGGTGAAGTTCAAGTCTGCGATGTAAATCTCGCGGGTGTCGGTATCGGCGAAGAACACGTTCCGGCGATCGAAATACACACCGTCCCAGGCCACATCGTCACTGCAAAACGTCAACATCGAAGCAGTACAGTCGATGATGTTACCGGTCGCCACTTGCGTGACGCCAACGCTGCCACAGGCCTGCCCACAGGGACCGCCGGCGCCACCCGCGGCCTGATCGCTTACCGCAACCGCGAATGGACCGGAACAAGAGCCGCTTTCAGCAAGATTCCGGAGCGATCCCAGGTTGCCGGAGCCCCGATCTACGGGGAAATAGTAGTGCCCCACTTCGCAAGGATAGGGACCCTTGTTGAAGTGGCTGGCCAGCAACTTCGTGCTACTAAGATCGAAGCCAAAACCTGTAATGCCGATGTATGGCTTGGGGCCGTATTGTGCAACGGCTTCTTCCAGATTCGTCCGCTCACCTGTGGACGGATTAATGGTGTAGGGTACACGGTGGCATTTTTGGTTTCATTTTGAGTGTCCCACCAACCTACTCCCGCAAAGGCAAGCTTACCGTTGGGGCCGGGAACAAACGAAGTAACCGGATGTGGAAAGGCAAAGGTAAGAGGCTGCTCGGGTTGGTCGCCCGGTGCGCCGTTCGGGTCCGTGAGATAGACCCATACATTCGCGGAGTTCCAGACAAAGACGAAATGCTGACCACCGACTGTCACTGGATCCACTGACGTGGCTCCCACTCATACCGGCTGGCCAACTTCGGTGCCACAGCCGTTACCGGATCGACGTTGTAGGTGAGGAGCGACGTTTTTCCTGCTTGCTCTTCGGCGACGGAAAGCAACTCGGCGGAGGAGGCGGCGAAGGCGGTGTTTGCCACAAGGGTTACCGCCAACAATAAACGTGTCGACGTGGACATCTGACTCTCTCCTGGCACCACCCGTTCCAGCGGTCGGATGCAGAAGTAAGACAACAGGTTGGCGGCGATCGCGGGCCCCTGTTCCTGAAGCGAACCCTGCCCTTGGCTGCTAACCGGAATCAGGTATGCTTCCGGACATACCACGGCGCACTGACGGTGAAGATGTGCTCGTTGCCGCGGGCCAGCAGCGCCCACTCCAGCAGCCGGCCGCGCTGGTTGTGAAGAAAGTATTCGTACCACTTATCCTCGACCAGCTCGGGGATCACCACGATAATGTTGCGCTTGGGATTCTTCTTTGAAGTTTCGAGAACGAACTGCACGAAAGGAATGATGACGAAGCGGTAAGGCGAAGGCAGGACGTGAAGTTGCGGGACCTCCATCCCCGCGGCGCGAAACGGCTTCTCGACATACTGCTGCCAATCGTCCTGCAGCAAGGCATAATGCTCGCCCGGTTCGACGTGCACGGCAATCACCTCCGGGGAAAGGCGGGCGGCGAACTCTATGCCCTGCCGGACGATGCTGCTCCAGCGATCGATGGCAACGATCGCAATCGGATGCAGGCTTAGGCCTGCCGCATCTACCGGCTCTTTGCAGTTGGTGAGGACTTTCACCTGGTGATAGTGGCGGCGCACCACCGAGAAGAAAACGATGGTCATGGGAATAAACAGCAGGGTGATCCAGGCGCCTTCGACAAATTTCGCCAGCAGCACGACGGCCGTGGTGATGCCGGTGACCAGTCCACCGATCCCATTTACCAGCGCGCTCTTCAGCCAGTGCGGACCGCGCTTCCTGCGCCAGTGCAAGACCATTCCGGCCTGCGAAAGCGTGAAGGCCATGAAAGCCCCGACTGCATAGAGAGGGATGAGCCGGTCGGTAACGCCGCCGAAAAGAATGAGAACTCCCGCGCACAGAAGCGCGAGTATCACGATGCCATAGGTGTAGACGAGACGGCGGCCGCGATAGCTGAATACGTGCGGCAGATAATTATTTTGCGAGATGGCGCGGCACAGCCTTGGAAAATCGGCGAACGCCGTATTCGCCGAGAGAGACAAGACCACCAGAATCGCTCCCATGGTGAGGTAATAAAAAAAGCCTTTGCCAAAGACCGCCGAGGTGAGCATGGAGAGAACGCTCTGGTAGCCGGGCTGGCCGGGGTCGGTGGCCGCGATTCCGTAGGACTTCACCAGGTACGAAATTCCCGCCAACATCACCGCCAAAAGAAAAATGATCACGGTTAGGGTGCGCTGAGCATTCTTCACCGTAGGCTCGCGAAAGGCTTTCACGCCATTGCTGACGGCCTCGACGCCAGTCAGCGCCGTGCAACCGCTGGCGAAGACTTTGAGCAGCAGCCAGTAGCTGACCGCTTCCGTCATAGGCGGCGGATGCGGAAGCGTGTCGACCGGCGTGGGATGGCCTCCACTCAGCGCGACGCGGATTAGGCCGGCGACGATGGTGATGAGAATCGTGCCCACAAAAAGATAAGTGGGAATGGCGAAGGCGGTGCCCGCTTCGCGCACGCCGCGCAGATTCAGAATCGTAATCACGATCAGAATGCCAACGCAAAGAGAAACCGTGTGCGGCAGCAGCGATGGCACGGCCGAGACCAGCGCCCCGACTCCCGCGGAGATGCCTACTGCGGCGGTCAGAATGTAATCGGCGAGCAGCGCGGCCGCGGCCAGCAGACCGGCCCGCGCGCCGAGATTGAACCGCGCTACCGTGTACGAGCCGCCGCCGGAGGGATACGCAGCGATGGTCTGCCTGTAAGAAAAATAGACAACGATCAGCAGAGCAATGATCGCGGCGCTGACGGGAACGATGTAGTGAACACCTGCTAGGCCGAGGGGAATCAGCAAGCTCAGAGCGGCCTCGGGGCCATAGGCGGCGGAACTCAGCCCGTCGAGACCAAAAATTGGGACGCCTTGCGTGGGGCCGATCTGCTCGGCGCGCTCATCGCTGGTTCGTATCGGCTTGCCGACGATCAGATCGAGTAGATTCATAAGCGTGCTCGAAGAGAAAGGCTCAACTTAACTTATCGCAGAAATACGAGCGCCGAATCCTCGACTCGAATACTTGACTTTCGCCGCGCCCCGCTGACTACGTTGTACGCGACCAACAAATGTGACTCGACGACAAGAATCTCTTTATAGCCGATCCAGCCCACCAGTGTTGCGTGCGGAAGAAAAGCGATGCGCCGAGGAGAATCCTCAAGGGCCTTTACTTCGACCAGGGGCAGATCGAGCAAAGCTTTACGAATGCGCTGTGATTCCTCCGGGTTGGCCTGCCCTTGCTCGGCCAGTTGAATGGCCGTATTGGGCTGAGCCGTGGCGACAATCGTCAAGGCCACCGAATGGAGGTCGGGCGATAGCTTTCCGTTCTGGGTGTAGAAGCTCACGTCGTAGTCGGAGTTCTGGTAAGCGGTCAGTTCGTCGAAAACGGTTATCGTCTTGCCATCGACGTGAAGGATGGTCTGATCGTCGCTCTCGTTGGACCAGCCGCAGCAGCCGGTGTCGGGAATCGCCTCCAGGATTGACGCCGCATTCGAGGTGTCCAGCACGCGTTTTAGAGGCGGATTTATCGGCGCTGCCGCCCACTTGCCGGCATGTTCCCGATAGAGGGAAGTCGATTTGTACGTAGGCTGAGTTTGTCCGGCCACGAACTGCGTCAGCAGAAAAAACTTCCCCACCCCATCGTCTGTAACCCACGCTTGCCCGTACGCACAAGTTTCTTCGCAGCTTCCGGTGCGGCAGGGGCAATCGGGCAGCGTGATCGACGCCACCTCATTACGCGCGCCACCTGCGGGATTCGTCTGCCAGGCGAGCCACGTAGTTTGCGAGGAGAGATCCACACCATCGCGCTGCAAACGCCGGGCCTGATTGGAAAACCAGTAGAGATGGGCTCCATCTTCGGAAAGGTAGGGCATGGCCGCCGACTCGGTGATGGCCAGGTTCGATCCGGCTGTGGCGGTCGTGCGCGCAACCTCGCGAGTGAGCGTAGTGGCGGTGCGACCATCCCAGAACCAAGCTTTTTTCTCAGCTGCCGAGTCGCCTTCTGCGAGCGGTAAGGCTGCGGGTGCCGCGAACAGCATCTGCCCCAGGCCGTTGATGGAAAAATCCTGGGGTGAGGTCACTGCTTCCGGCGGAATTTTCACGGTTTGCTTTTCGGCCCACGTGGAAGCGTCGTACTCGACCGCCTCGCCGGGCGCGCGCAACACCCATAAACGCTTGCCCTGCGCCCCGAGCGCAGCTGGAAGAAGGACGACGATGCAAGCGATGCCAAAGAATCTCATTCAATTGCCATCATGCGGACCCGAACGATTATAAGAGTCCTTGAAAAAGCCATCTCCCCTTGACGAAGCGTCCCCCGACGGCTCTAAATGCTTGATCGACTTTCGGTCCGTTGCGGCGCGGATGGAAAGCCGCGCCTTTCACACTGGGGCGGCGGAGCGAGTTTCGCAGCGCCTGATGATTGTAAATCCCAACTCGCTCGCTCGGCGGCTCTTGCGTACAATGGAGGCTGAAACCTGATGACTTCCTCCCGCGAGAATCCCATGACCACAGCGACCACACCGATGCGCCCGCAAATGTCCACCGCCGCCGAACTTCCCGAGGTTCCCCTCACTACCGAGGGCTACAGCGTATTGCACCAGATGATGCGCTTCCGCCGCGGCGCCTGGAGAGGATTGCCCGAGGCCGCGCGACACGAGATCGCGCAGGAAGCGGCGGCTGCCTTCGGCGCGATGGAAAAGAAGTCGGGTGAAGATCCCGCAGATAAAAAAGCTGTCGGGCAATCCGCTCTCTTCTCTTTGCTCGGCCATAAGGGCGACCTGATGCTAGTGCATTTCCGCAACTCCTTCGCCGATCTCAACCAGGCGGAGCTTACTTTGGCCGGTCTGCGCCTGAGCGATTATCTTGAGCCTACCTCTTCTTATTTGTCCATCATTGAACTCGGACTCTACGACTCCACGCTCAAGATTTACAAAGAGCTTGCCGATCAGGGCATTCAGCCGCACTCCGACCCGTGGAGGGCCGAGATCGAATGCAAGCTCAACCGCCATCGCGAGGCGATGCATCCGCGGTTGTTTCCCGATATTCCGCCGAATCGCTACCTCTGCTTTTATCCCATGAACCGGCTGCGCGGCGAAGACAAGAACTGGTACACGCTGCCCATCGAAGAGCGCGCGCGTCAGATGAACGAGCACGGCCTCGTCGGACGGCGCTACGCGGGCGAGGTCAAGCAGATCATCAGCGGCTCGATCGGCTTCGACGATTGGGAGTGGGGCGTGGATCTGTTCGCCGACGATCCACTGGTGTTTAAGAAGCTGATCTACGAAATGCGCTTCGACCACGTCAGCGCGGTGTATGCGCTGTTCGGACAGTTCTTCGTGGGAGTGCGCTGCCCGGCGGCGGCGTTGGAGGGATTGCTCCATGGAGAATTGCCCAAGTAGCCGAAGTGAGCAATTAGCACTTGGCAATCAGGGGTCCGGGTTGACGGTGAACTGGAAAGAATTATTTGCTGGGAACGAAGGTTCAGGCTAAATGCTAATGGCTAACTGCCCATGGCTTTCTGCTGACCACCGGAGAATTTATGGCGACACTGGGCCTAATCGAATATAAAGACGCGACTCCTGAAGTACGCGCGGTTTATGACGACATCATGGCCACGCGCAAGACCGACTGGATCAACAATTTCTGGAAAGCGCTGGCGCACGATCCCGCCACTCTGAAGCGCACCTGGGACGACATTAAGCAGATCCTGGCCCCGGGCGCGCTCGACCCGCTTACCAAAGAGATGATTTACATCGCGGTTAGCGTCACCAACCAATGCGGATACTGCATCGCGTCGCACACTGTGGCGGCGCAGAAGAAAGGTATGAGCGCTGCCATGTTCGCAGAGCTGATGGCGGTGGTCGGAATGGCAAACGAGACTAATAAGTTGGTCACGGGGTATCAGGTGGAAATTGACGAGCAGTTCAAGAGCGGTCGTTCGTCGTCGGTCGTTGGTCGCTGATCGTTGATCGTTGATCGTTAGTCGCTCGCCATTCGTATTCAGCCACTGTAATGAACCCTGTGGGCACAGCCGCCTCGGCTGTCCAGCCGGCCGCAGCGAGGCCCGCGCCTTCCGCTAACCACATGTGAACTTCCACCCGTGTTCCTTCAGATTCACGCGCCGTCCACGGAAGCGCACTCCCTCGGCTTCGAGACGCAACCGCTGCTCCACCGCCGAATCGCCGCGCAGCTTTAGTTCTCCACCCGCACCCAAGACCCGCTGCCAGGGCAATCCGAAGCCGCGATGCAGAACTTGCGCCACTTGCCGCGCCGCTCCGGGAAATCCGGCTGCTCGTGCGATCGCTCCGTAGGTGGATACTTTTCCCTTAGGTATGCGACGGATCACGGCCTCGATGAGCACCCTCATGTTCGCCGATGCCAAAGATTGATCCGACGACGAACTGCTCTTCCTTGCCCGCACTTTGTTGCTTTTCTTTTTCACAATGCGATCCATCCAATGCGAATCAGCCACGGCGATCCGGCCAACCCCAGCAGCATAATAGAATTCCCTGCAGCAGCGGACGATGCCCCACGCGCTTGACCGTCTCCAGCGAGATGCCGCTGCCGATCAGAAATAATGTCGCGGTCAAACCTATCTTCGCCACTTTTACCGCGATCGCATAAGCGTGCGCTCCCCCCGGCAGATACGTATTCGATACCGCTGCCAGGCAGAAAAGACCGATAAACCAAGGCCACTGAATTTTCGCCTTCGCGCCGCGCACCACGGCCGTCCCAACGGTCAAAGGAACAATCCACAGGGCGCGGGCTCGCTTCACCGTGGTCGACATCCGCGAGCGCTTCGGTCCGACACTTGGCGGCGGCGCCTACCACGGAACTGGTGTCGTGGATGGCGAGCGCCGCCCACAGGCCGAACTGCGATTGCGAAAGCTTGAGCGCCGCTCCGATGGCGGGGAAAATGAATAGCGCGACTGAGTTCAGTACAGACACAGTTCCCAACGCCACCGCCATTTCCTCATCCGTTGCCTGCGTGATCGGGCCCACCGCGACCATCGCGCTTCCGCCGCAGATCGCGGTGCCCGGAGAAATCAAAAAATGCGGGCACGCGCCGCACGCGCAACAGCGCGCCCAGGCCCATGCCCGCCAGCAAAGCGAAGCTGATGCCCAGCAGGGTATAGACAAAACCGCTGCGCCCCGCCCGAATGACCTGCTGCAAATTCATGCCAAAGCCAAGTCCAACCACGGAGGCCTGCAGAAGATATTTAGATACACTCCTGGCTGCGTCTCCGTGGGGATGAGGAAACGCCAGTCCGAATGCCAATCCCAAAGCCAGCGCAATCGGCGGGGAAACGAAGCCGCTGGCGCTCCCGGCCAGACACAGCAGAAAAACAATGCGAGAAAACATTCAAGGAGACGGGGCAGTACTGAGTCACGCGCGCCGAATCGTCAGCCTGCGCGCCACAACGATCGACGGCTAAGCGGCCTTGCGAAAAGACTCGATGGCTTCTGCCTCGGAGTTGTACACGTCGAAGACCGTGAGCAACTTGGTGACCTGCAGAAGATCGCCGACGCGTTGGGTCAGTTTGGCCAGCTTGATGGTGCCGCCCGCATTTTGCGCGGAGGTACGCAGCGCCACCAGGGTACCCAGTCCGCCCGAATCGATGTAGCTGATCTCGCCCAGGTTGAGCACGATGCGATTGCTCGAGGAAAGCGCGCCCTTCACCGTGTCGCGCAGTAGCGCGGACTCCTCGCCGAAGACGATGCGGCCGATGCAATTCACCACCAGAATTCCATCCTGGGTTCGGGTTGAAAGTTTCAGTTGCATGGGAGTTATCCTTTGCTTAACGGAACAGCCTATCGCTTGGACGCGGACTTTAGCAAGCACCATGAAGCTGAGTAAGCTGAGTTAGGCTCAGTTTCAAAGGGCCGGCGGCATGCACACTGGAGATCCCTCGCCCCGCTGGAGAAAACGCGGGGATTCGGGATGACCGTGGACGGGCACGACTCCTAGCGCTAGCGATCCAGTCGGAATGCCGCGCCCTGAAAATCTCCGCGCAGATCGAGCTGAATCCCGTGGCGCATCCACCACGCCCCGGACGCGCTCGCCGGCGTTCCCGTGCGGGCTTTGCCTTCAATCCAGCTCAGTTTATATTCCGCGTCGCGATCGAGGCCTTCCAGCTTCAGCAGGGGAAAGCCGCGGCCTTCCGTTGTGGCATTCCCAAAGGCAAAGACCACGGCTTGATTCTTGTCGCTGGCAACCGTTTCAGTTGCGGAAAATTCGCTGCCGTCGCGCGGGCTGATGAGCCGGTAGAGGCTACCGCGCACGATGGTTCGCTGTGCGGCGTGATAGGCAGCGATCAACCGTTTGGCCGTGGCAAAGTCCTCCGGCGACCAGTGATTCAAATTGGCGCCGATGCCCAACGAGCCCTGCATGGAACTCAAGATACGATAGGTGAGAGTCGTGTTGCGGCCGTTGAGCCAGTGCGGCGAGTCGGTGACCCACGCCATCATGATTTGCGGCGCATAGGCATAGCTGAAACCATCCTGCATGGAGATCCGGTCGAACGGATCGGTATTATCCGAGGGCCAAACCTCGTCGGTATAGCGCAAGATGCCGAGATCGACGCGCCCACCGCCGCCGGAGCAGGATTCGATTTCGATCCGGGGATGCTTCTGGCGCAGTTCGCCGAGGATCGAATAGAGGTTGCGAATGAACTGCACGTAAACCTCGCGTTGCTCATCGGCGGGGATCTGATCCCAACCCGGCTCCGACCAGTTGCGGTTGTAATCCCATTTGAGAAACGCGATGTCGTTTTCGGTGAGCAGCTTGTCGAGAAAGCCTTCGACGTAGTCGCGCACGTCGGAGCGAGCCAGGTTCAGGACAAGCTGGTTGCGCTGCTCGGAGCGCGGGCGCCCAAGAAAATTCAGAACCCAATCGGGATGCTTGCGGTAGAGATCGGAATCCGGGTTGACCATCTCCGGCTCGACCCATAGACCGAAATCCATGCCCAGAGAGTGAACTTTGTCGATCAAGGGCTTGAGGCCATGCGGAAACTTCTGCGGGTTCACGTACCAGTCGCCGAGTCCGGCATGGTCATCTTTGCGCTGGCCGAACCAGCCATCGTCCATCACGAAGCGATCGACGCCGATGGACGCGGCCTTTTCAGCGAGCGCCATCTGGCCGGCTTCATCGACTTTGAATTCCGTAGCCTCCCACGAGTTATAAATCACGGGTCGCGGCTTAGGATCGGGGGCTTGCGGCAAAATCTTTGCGACTTCAAAACGGTGCAGCAGGCGCGACGCGCCGCCGAGACCATCAGCGGAATACCCGCCGTAAAAGACCGGCGTCTCCAGATGTTCGCCGGGCTTGAGTTTGTAACCGAAGTCAAAAGGATTGAAGCCTCCGGTCACGCGCACCGCGTCGAACTGGGTGCGATCCACCGTGATTCGCCATGAACCGGACCAGGCCAGCGCGCCGAACCAAACTTCTCCGTGCTCCTCATCGGCGGCGCTGGCGTTGTCGCGGCCGGCCTCGCGGGAAATGGCAAACCAGGGATTCACCTGATGGCCGGTGGTTCCGCGACGGCTTTCGAGAACGCGGGCTGCACCCTCAATGAGTTCCTGATTCAGCGTCCACTCTCCGGCCCAGCGGCCAGTTAAATAGTTCAGCGTGTAACGGCCCGGGGGAAGCGTCCACTGGGCGGCGGCGGCCTGCTCGATCATGACCGGCTGCTTCTCTTTATTCTCGATGCTGGCGGAGCGCGCCAGAATGCCGGTATCCGCATCCATCGCGTAGCGCAGCGTGACGTAAATCTCTCGGGAGATATCCTTGAGCAACACTTCTGCCGACTGTGATCCACTCGCATCTGCTTTCACAAAATGCAGAATCAGGTCGCGATTGCCATCGGCGAAACTGACTTTGAGCGCGGGTTCGGTGAACAATCCCCCGCCCCAGCCGGCGTACTCTTGCGGCGTCGTGGTGTTGGGCGAATCGAAGGAAGACCACTCGGGCAGCGAGTGCGGCACCGGCATGGTGTCGTGTGCGCCCAGGCGTCCGCCCCAGTAAATCGGTTGCAACTCTCCGCGCTCGTCCACCCCGAAGGCGTAGGTGGAGTTGCCGCCGTCGAGGCGAAACGTCTGCCCGGTCTGAGCCGTGGTTTCGGCTACAAGCACAGTCAGCAAGAGCGAAGCCACTACGAGGATGGAGTTGGGGATTTTCGCAGTGAATTTCATGACGCCGTATCCTAGCACTCGCGAAAGCGTGTGTCTCCTACCGGTCAGGGTGCTCGGGTCGGTTTGTGTCGCCTAACCAACAAGGTGAGCTTCGCTCACCGGACAGGCGAGGGCGGCTGTCCCCACATCGCACCGCATCACGTATAATCTACTCTTCCGGCTCATGAGCTATACCGTTCTGGCGCGCAAATACCGTCCGCAGAAATTCTCCGAGGTGATCGGACAGGAGCACGTCACGCGCACCCTGCAGAACGCCATCGAGCAGGGGCGCACCGCTCACGGCTACATTTTCAGCGGGCATCGCGGCATTGGAAAGACCACCGTGGCGCGCATTCTGGCCGCGGCTTTGAACTGCCGATCGCGCCTCAATAGCGGTAATAGCGGTAAAGATAAGCCCGTGGCCGAGCCTTGCGGCATCTGCGAGTCCTGCACCGAAATTCGCGCCGGCAATGCCGTCGATGTGATTGAGATCGATGCAGCCACCAACCGCGGCATCGACGAAATCCGCGAACTGCGCGAGGCGGCACGCTATCGTCCCGCGCGCGACCGCTTCAAGATTTATATCCTCGACGAGGCGCACCAGATCACCGACGCCGCTTTCAACGCTCTGCTCAAGACGCTGGAAGAACCGCCCGACCACATCGTCTTCATGCTGGCGACCACGCAGCCCGAGGATATTCCGCAGACCATCCGCTCGCGCTGCCAGCACTTCAGCTTCCGCGCCGTGAAGTTTGACGACATCGTCGGCCAACTGCGAGATCTGGTGGGACGCGAAAACATTGAGGCCGATGACGACGCTCTCGCGCTGCTGGCCGAGGCCGGCGATGGCTCGATGCGCGATGCGCTTTCGATTCTCGACCAAGCCATCGCGTCCTGCAACGGAAGGCTGACGGCGGATTCAGTGCGCAATCTGGTGGGCGCTGCACCCGCGCACATTCTCGAACAGGTGATGCAGGCGGTCAGCCGTGGTGCCAGCGAAGAAGTGTTGCGGCAAGTCGATCACCTGATTGGCGAGGGTCACAGCCCCACGCACTTTGCGCGGCAGATGGTCCGCTTTCTGCGCAATGCGACTGTCGCCAAAATTGCCGGCAAGGATTCTCCTGCTGCAGATTTCGAGTGAAGAGCGCGAGCGCGTGGAGCGCGTCGCGGCCTTGTTCGGCGAAGAAGATATCACGCGCCACTTGCAGATCATGCTGCGCACCCACGGCGAACTGGGCTACAAGCGGGAGCAGCGCTTCCACCTAGAACTAGGCCTGCTGAAGATGTCGCACGCCCAGCGCATCCTGCCGATCGAACAACTGCTCAGCGCCGTGGCCGGCTCTGCTTCCAGCAGCGCGGGAGTCTCGACCCGAACACCGGTGCGGCCTGCGATCGTCCCGTCAGCGTCGTCGCCTTCGAATGTGGCGCAGGCACGTCCCCGTCAAGTTTCGCCGTTCGCCGCGGATTCGGCCCGCAAAGGCAATCCACGGCAAGAGTCTGCTGCGGAACCTGCGGCTGTCAGCGCTCCGCGCATCGTCGCGAGTGGAAGTTCGCCGACGCCCGTAATCATGGGAGCAGCCGCTCCGGCAAGACTGAGCCAGAGCGCCGCAGAAATTGAACTGACATCTCCGACACAGCCGGAAACAAAGCTGCAACCTGAACCGCAGTCGGCGTCCGGCGCGTACACCTCGAACGCTTCCCTCGAGAAACTGCAGAGTGCCGTGCTGCAGGCGCTGATGGATGGCAATCAGCGCATCTTGGTCTCCATGCTCGAAGCGGGCGAGTGGAGCGTCGAAGGCAACGAGGTCGTGATCCAAGTTTCGGAATCGCAGACCGTGGTCGATCTGTCGCTCAGCGCCGAAGCTCGGCGGCTGGCGATTGCCTCGGCCAGCGGCCTTCTGGGTAGAGCGGTGAAACTCAAGATCGTTCCGGGAACGAGCGTCCCGGCAACAGAAAAACGCAACGTCACAGCATTGCGATCCTCTTCTGGATCTTCCTCCGTATCGGTAGCGACGGGACGCAGCCGCGCCGAGCAGGATGAAGTCGTACAGCGCCTGCGGGAGAAATTTGGGGCCGAGATTCGCACAGTAATCGACTATAAGGAGAAGCGTTAGAACCTCCGGCTTTGAGCTTCCGGCCTGAGCGGAAGCCGACAGCCGAGGCCGGAAGCCGAGGTGCTATGGGTGGATTCAATCTGCAAGAGTTAATGTCGAAGGCCAAGTCGCAGTACGAGACCCTGCAGAAAAAGATGCAGGAAACGGTGGTCGAGGCCTCGGCGGGCGGCGGCAGCGTGACCGCAAAAATGGATGGGCGCAAGCAACTGCTGAGCCTGCGCATCGACCCCGAGGCGGTAAGGTCCGGCGATGTGGAGATGTTGCAGGACCTGGTTCTGGCCGCGGTGAACGAGGCGGCGCGCAAGATCGATAGCGCCATGCAATCGTCGCTGGGCGGTATGATGAGCGGGATGGGACTCTGAGGAATTTGGTGACTGGGTCATTTACCAATTTAATAATTTAAATCCTTTCTTTTCGGCTCGTCGGCGGTTTTGCTTTTGGTTTTCAAATTACTCAATTGCTAAATTACCCAGTTCCCAAAACTTCTCTATGTCGAAATTTGCGGAGCCGATGGCGCGGCTGATCGATGAGTTGAAGAAGCTGCCGGGCGTGGGGTCGAAGAACGCACAGCGCCTGGCATTCTATATACTGCGGGCCAGCGACGAAGATGCCGAGGCTCTGGCCGCTGCCGTGCGCGACGTGAAGGCCAGCCTGCGGTTGTGCTCGGTTTGCAATAACATTACCGATGTCGACCCCTGCGTGTATTGCACCAGCGCGACCCGCAACCAGCGCCTGGTCTGCGTGATCGAGGAACCGACCAACATCGCCGCGATCGAGAAGACCAAGCACTTCAACGGCGTTTACCATGTGCTGCACGGGTCGATCTCTCCGCTGCACGGCGTGGGACCGGAGCAGTTGCGCATCGCCAACCTGATCGCGCGGGTGGATGCGGGCAACGTGGATGAGGTAATTGTGGCCACCAACCCAACCGTCGAGGGCGAAGCCACGGCCACTTATCTTTCGCATCAACTCAAGCGCGCCGGCGTAAAAGTTACGCGCATTGCCATGGGCATTCCCGTCGGCAGCGACATTGAGTACACCGACGAGATCACTATGCTGAAGGCTATGGAAGGCCGCAGAGAGTTGTAGCTCGGCCCCCGTATAACTGTTTCCGATCAAAACATGCGCAGCGCTGGCACATCACTGCTCTGGAAACCGCGGCACCGCACCGTCCCCGTAGAGGTGATAGGTCGAAGCCAACAGGCTAGGTACTGGGTACTCGACGCGTATTAACCAACCCATAAACCCATTTGCTACAATGCACTGATTATGATCGCGCAAGCCTTTGCCGACGTGCCCGCCGCCATCGAGGAGATCCGCGCCGGGCGCATGATTATCGTGGTCGACGACGAAGACCGCGAGAACGAGGGCGATCTCACGCTCGCGGCCGAGAAGGTCACGCCCGAAGCCATCAACTTCATGGCGATGTATGGGCGCGGCCTGGTCTGCCTCACCATGACCGAAGAGCGCCTCGACCACCTGCGCCTCGGTCCCATGAGCGCGGAAAATACCTCGCAATACGGCACGGCGTTTTGCGAGGCGATTGACGCGCGCGTGGGCGTGACCACCGGCATCTCCGCCTATGATCGAGCGCGCACCATTCGGGTGGCCATCGATCCCGCGACCGAAGCTTCCGACTTGGCGCGGCCCGGCCACGTCTTCCCTCTTCGCGCCCGCAAGGGCGGCGTGCTGGTGCGCGCCGGACAGACCGAAGCTTCCGTCGATCTGGCTCGGCTGGCAGGATTGATCCCCGCCGGCATCATCTGCGAGATCATGAAGGACGACGGAACCATGGCGCGCGTCCCGGACCTCATTGCCTTCTGCCAAGAGCATAGAATGAAAATGCTCACCGTCGCCGAGTTGATCCGCTACCGCATGGCGCATGAGCGCTACGTGCATCGCGTCGGCGAAGCGCTGGTGCAAACGAGCTTTGGCGAGTTTCGCCTGATTGCCTATGAGAGCGAAGTCGATGGCGGAGAGTCGCACGTGGCCCTAATCCGGGGCGATGTGGAGGCAAGCAGCACTCCAGTTCTCGTGCGCATGCACGCCCACTGCCTGATGGGGGACGTCTTTGGTTCGACCGGCTGCGAATGCCATGCCACACTGGACGGCTCGCTGCGTCGGATCGCCGAGGAAGGCCGCGGAGCGCTGATTTATCTGCATCAGACCTCGCAAGGCTTTTCGGTGGAGAAAGTCGGCGAGAGAAACGCGCTGACTTTTCATCGCGGACGGAAACTTCCGGCGCTGCTCGACAACGAACGCCAGACCCAGCGCGAGATCGGAATCGGCGCGCAGATTTTGTCCGACTTAAAGTTGCGGCGCATTCGATTGCTTACCAACCGGCCTAAGAAAGTCGCGGCGCTGGAGGGATTCGGTATTGAGATCGTCGATCAGGTTCCGGTGGAGTTACGCGTGGGGCAGACCTTGGGGATGAACAGCAAAAACCTTTAACCACGGGGGGCGGGCGGAGTAAGGCTCAGAACGGCTTGCGCACTACTACTTCGGCCTCGCGAATGAAAAACTGCGCGGAGCATTGTTCCGATCCGCAGATCACGGGGATCAGCCCATTGATTTGGCGGCGCGTGATCAGGCCGAGCATGCCACAGGATGGGCACGCTAGCACGGCCCAGTAGGGGTCTTCTTTTTCGCCGATCTCGCCGGCGTTCTCCAGCACGAAGACGGTCCCGGGCTGCATCTGTTCCGGGATCCACTCGCTGAGCAAGTCCAGTTCTCCGACCATGCCTTCCTCCTGTGAGAGTTGAAACCTAAGCCTGTGAAACCTTTCTAGCACGACGGCGCCCTACCGGCGAGGTTACCGATGTACTCGCCTTTCTGGCTAACACGTCGGCCCGTACCTGCCGCACGGCATCGCTGAGACAAATGCCCAAAATCGGCTGGCTCGAATTCTTCAGCAGATCGACGATCTGCCGCTCGGAAGTCTCCAGATAAAGATGCGTACCGTCGGTGAGCAGGTGAACGTCGGAACTTTGGTCGACGATCTCAGCCAGGCGTTTGCCGAACTGACGCTGCAGCAAGCGCATCACTTTGCGCACCCGCTGCAGCGGAAAACCCTTGCGGCGCAGCTGGGTAATGACTGCGATTTCGCTGAGGTTCTGCATCGTATACAGCCGGCGGTGGCCTTGATGTTCGGGCCGCACCACGCCCTGCTCGTCCCACCACTGCAACTGGCGGGCAGTCACGCCGGTGAGGGCGATGACCTCGTGCGACGCAAAGCGCTCCGGCATTTTTTCCCGATCCATGAGTGGCGGACCCTGTTTGAAACAATCCTTGAGCTGAATGTTTCAAACATTCTAGGCGGGAGTTGGCAGGAGTCAAGAAAGAACGGCGAGCAAGGGGTAACTAGAAGAATGCGCGGGAATTAAGAGAAGTAACCGCCGCCCACGAAGTGCACGACCTCGAGGCGGTCGCCGTCCTTCAACTGAGTCTCGGGCCAGCGCTCGCGGGGAACGATATCGCGGTTGAGTTCGACGGCAACGCGGTCGGGCTTCATGGCTAACGAATCAATGAGAGTGGCGAGTGTGAAGTCCGAGGGCGGAGCGGGGTCAGGAAACGTACGTTCATCTCCGTTGATGTGAAGTCTCATCGTAAACCGTTCGAAGCCCCGCAAGAACAAGAAAAGAACAAGAAAAGAAAAAGATAATGTGGGAACGGCCGCCCCGGCGGTTGCGCCGAGCGCAGCGGGCGACAGTCCGCACCCCCTACTCCGCTTTACGCAGCGCGAATTTGCGCGTCACCGTGCGGCCTTCGTGGTTAGCCTGCACCATCACCGACGAATCCGGCAGCGCTGACTCTTCAACCTCGATGGAAATCTGCGCATGCCCGGCGGCATCGGTAAGAGCCTGGGTATAAAAAGGTGCGGCGTCAGGTCGCGCAAAGCGGAATGTAAGCCGGGCGCTGGGCACGGCAGCGCCGGCTTCCGTGACGCGCAGTTGCATGGTCAAATTGCGCTGGGCATGAACCGAGCCTGCGTTCATCCATTCCAGATCGAGCTGCTTAATCCCGGCCAGGGTCTCGCCCTCGGCGCGATCCAAAACGCCATCGAGTTTGCCTTCGCGAATCGCCTCCAGCACCTGGCGATGCTGGTCGCGCAGTTGCTGTTCTTTCTGCGGATCGCCGAAGCCCGCGGTGGCGGCCGAACCGGCGTAAGAGATCGCTTTCTTCCCAATGCATCGGCCGCGCACGAAGACCTGCGTCTGCAGCAGGGCTTCGCTCTCGCGCGCTTCGCTCTGCACGTGATAGATGGTGTCGCCGTGCTTGACGTCGGTATTGAAGCCAAAAATCATACGGAATTTAGCGATCGGGCGATTGGGTCATTTTGCAATTGAACGCCCAAAAGCTCCTTTGGACTGAGGCGATTGCCGGATTATTTCCGCCTTGATTTCCAATTGCGAAATGGCCCGATCACACAATCGCCAAATTGTTTCTCCTTCCCTTGACACTCGCGCGCACCTGCCCCTAATCTAGAATGTTTAACTGAGCTTGGCGCGAATTATATATAGCCTCCCCTATGCCCGACAATTATTTTGCTGGCTACCTGCCCTTTCTCATCCACATTGTGCTGGCGGGCGCCATCGCGACCGCAATTATTACGCTTTCCTGGCTCATCGGGCAGCGCAAACCGACGCGCGCCAAAATGATGGCCTACGAGTCGGGAATGACTCCGGTCGGCGACGCCCGCGGCCGCTTCTCGGTGCAGTTCTACCTGGTCGCCATGCTCTTTATTCTGTTCGATGTTGAGGCCATTTTTCTCTATCCCTGGGCCATCATCCTGCGCGATCTCAAACACTTCGGCCTGTGGGAGATGCTGGTTTACATCGGCATCGTTCTGGTGGGATATTTTTATGTCTTGAAGAAGGGTGTGCTGGAGTGGGGACCCTCCGCTGTCCGACGGGGAGCGCGCTGATGCCCTGGCCTGCGGCAGTCACCGATCTTGAACAGTTAAAGTCTCACCCCGCCGTGGCCCGGCTGCTGGAGTGGAATCCGGCGGTGGTAACGGCGGTGAAATACGACCGCAACGAGATGACCATCTCGGTCGATCGCACCAACATTCGCGAGGCCTGCGCTCTGCTGCGCGACGACCCCGGCTGTGTCTTCAATTTTCTCTCCGACGTGACTTGCGTGGATTGGTTTCCCGCCGAGCCGCGCTTTGAAGTCATCTACCATCTGCTCTCCATTCCGAAAAAAGAGCGGGTGCGGCTGAAAGTTCATCTCGACAGCGCCAGCCCGGCTCTCGATTCGCTGACTTCTCTGTGGCCCGGAGCCAATTACTTCGAGCGCGAAGTCTTCGATCTGTTCGGCATCCGCTTCACCGGGCATCCCTATCTGCGGCGCTTGCTGATGCCCGAGGATTGGCAAGGTCATCCCCTGCGCAAAGATTATCCCGTGGAGGGTTACCGCTAACCCGCCATGGCTCACCTCGCGCCCACTCCCGTTCTAGAACCCGGCCAGGATCGCACCATGATCCTGAACATGGGGCCTCAGCATCCCTCGACTCACGGAGTACTGCGCGTGCTGCTTGAAATCGATGGTGAGACCATCGTTCGCATCATGCCCGATATCGGCTTCCTCCACACCGGTATCGAGAAAACCTGCGAGGCCAAGTTCTACCAGCAAGTGGTGCCGCTCACCGACCGCATCGATTATCTCTGTCCCATGACCAACAATCTGTGCTACGTGCTGGCCGTGGAAAAACTGCTGGGGCTGGAAATCCCTCCCAAGGCGCAGTGGATGCGGGTTCTCATGAACGAACTGACGCGCATCAACTCGCATCTGGTGTGGCTGGGGACGCACGCCATGGATATCGGCGCGCTCACCGTCTTTCTCTATTGCTTCCGCGAGCGCGAAGAAGTCCTGAAGATGTTCGAAATGATCAGCGGCCAGCGCATGATGACCTCTTATTTTCGGATCGGGGGAGTTGCGCTCGAGCCGCCGCTGGGATTTTTTGACCGGGTTCGCAAGTTCGTCTCGACTTTTCAGAGCAAGGTGGATGAATACGAAAATCTGCTCACGGGCAATCCCATCTTCATGATGCGCACCCAGGGCGTGGCCAAGCTCAGCGCCGAAGATGCCATCGCGCTGGGCGCAAGCGGCCCCACGCTGCGCGGCAGTGGCGTGGATATCGATCTACGCCGCGATATGCCCTACTCCAGCTATGAAAAATTCAAGTTCAAAGTCCCGCTGGCGCAGGAAGGCGACGTCTTCGCCCGTTATATGTGCCGGGTGCGCGAGCTGCGCGAATCGAACGAGATCGCAAGACAGGCTCTGGATGGCATGCCCGAAGGCCCGATCAAAGCCGACGCTCCCGGAATCGTTATGCCCGACCGCGAAAAAATGAAGACCCAGATGGAAGCGTTAATCTATCACTTCAAAATCATCACCGAGGGCTTCGCGGTTCCGCCGGGCGAAGTGTATCAAGCGGTAGAATCCCCGCGCGGCGAGATGGGCTACTACATCGTAAGCGACGGCACCGCGAAACCATATCGAGTACACATGCGCGCAGCCTGCCTGGCCAATCTGCAAACCTTGCCCACGATGTGCGAAGGCGGCCTGATTGCGGACGTCGTGGCGGCCATCGGCAGCATTGATATTGTGCTCGGGGAAATAGACCGGTGAAAAATTGAGCGATTGAGTGATCGGGTGATTTTGCAATGGAAGGGCGGATCGGTGAGCAGTCAGCCTGAGCATTTGCGTGATCGTACCAAGGCTTTTGCATTGCGGGTGATCCGGCTTTATCGGTCACTTCCGTACAAGACCGACACTCAAGTTCTTGGTCAGCAGTTACTTCGGTGGCAGCGAGTGATCGTTCTGTCTGCAGAGTGAGATCGAAGGCGGAATTTTGTGGCTCGGAGGGGAATCGTAGTAGAGGAAGCCGATGAGGCAATTCTGTGGCTCGAACTGATGACGGAGTCTGGGATTGTTTCGCCGGCCAAGACTGGGGCGCTGTGGAAACAAGCGAACGAACGGACCGCGATTTTCGCTACTTCGCAAAGAACCGCGAGGCACGTAGCGTAAGATTTTCCATCGCCCAATGGCTCGATCGCTCAATCATTCAATCCTTATGAATTTTTCCGAAGAATTCGAAGCGCGCTTCGCCGAGATGGTGCCGCACTATCCGACGAAGCGGTCGGCTCTGGTTCCGACTCTTCTTTATGCGCAGGATGAGGTTGGATTTTTGTCGGATGAAGTGATTGCCGAGATTGCCGGGCGCCTGGATTTGACCGAACTCGAGGTGCGCAACGTGATTAGCTACTACTCTATGCTGACCACCAAGCCGCGGGGCAAATTTAACGTGCAGGTCTGCACCAATATCAGTTGCCTGGTGCGCGGCGGCGAAGAAATCCTGCGCCACTGCGCCAAAAAGCTAGGCGTTGGGAACAGGCAAACCACGCCCGACGGCCTGTTTACGCTGGAAGAAGTAGAGTGCATCGGAGCCTGCAGCTGGGCTCCAGCAGCGCAGGTAAACTACGACTTTCATGAGAACCTGACCGCGGAGAAGATGGACAGAGTTCTCGAGGAGTACCGGAAGCAAATGTAGCGATTTTGCGATTCGTGATTGGGCGATTGAAAATCTGAGCTTTTCAATCTCGCGATGACTCGATCACTCAATCACTCAATTCTTATGGCTTACTTGGTTTCCCATCCCGACGAAGTAAAGATCGTCTCCCGGCGCTTCGGCCAGGGCGCGACCGATATCGACCGTTACCTCGCGCTCGACGGCTACAAGGCCGTGCAGAAGGCGCTCGCCATGGAGCCGGACGCCATCATCAACGAAGTCAAGAACTCCGGCCTGCGCGGCCGCGGCGGTGCTGGCTTCTCGACCGGCATGAAGTGGTCGTTCGTGCCCAAGCAATCGGCCAAGCCCAAGTATGTTCTGTGCAACGGAGACGAAAGCGAGCCCGGCACCTGCAAAGATCGCCTGATCTTCGAGCAAGATCCGCACTCGGTGATCGAGGGTGTCATGATCGCCGCTCTGGCCGTGGGCGCGCAGAGCGGTTACATTTACATCCGCGGCGAATATCGTTATCTATCGATCATCATGCAGAAGGCGATTGGCGACGCTTATGCCAAGGGATTTGCCGGCAAGAATATCTTCGGCAGCGGACGCGATCTCGATATTTACTGGCACGGCGGCGCGGGCGCCTATGAAGTGGGAGAAGAATCGGCGCTGATGGAATCGCTCGAAGGCAAGCGCGGCATTCCGCGCATTCGCCCTCCGTTTCCCGCGGTGGTTGGCCTCTGGGGTGGGCCCACGGTCATTAATAATGCCGAAACCCTGGCCTGCGTCCCCCACATTATCCTTGGCGGAGCCGATGGGTTCGCCAAACTCGGTCCGCCCAAAAACGGCGGTACGCGCCTGTTCTGCCTGAGCGGCAATATCGCCAAGCCCGGCGTCTATGAACTGCCCATGGGGTACAACCTCAAGAAGATGATCTACGAGGTCGGCGGCGGCATCCCCGATGGCCGCACGTTGAAAGCGGTCGTGCCGGGAGGATCTTCGTGTCCATGCCTGACCGCCGACGAAGTCGACGTCAACATGGATTTCGATTCGGTCGCAAAGGCCGGCTCGATGCTAGGTTCCGGCGGCGTGGTCGTGATTGACGACGCGCAGTGCATCGTAAAATTCGCCCTGCGCACCATGAAGTTTTATAAGCACGAGAGCTGCGGCTGGTGCATCCCCTGCCGCGAGGGTACCGACTGGCTGGAAAAAACGCTGACCAGATTCCATCGCGGAGGCGGCATGATGAAAGACATCGACAACATGCAGTACCTGTCGGAAAACATGCTGGGACGGACTTTCTGTCCGCTAGGCGACGCAGCCGCCATGCCGACCATCGCCTTCGTAAAAAAGTTCCGCAAAGAGTTCGAAGGTCATCTGGATGGCCGGCCCTGCCCGTACGAAAAAGCCGGCGTGGAAGAAATGCCAGCGATGGCGCACTGAGTTCATTGAGTCCTTGGGTGATCGGGTCATTTTGCGATTTAGAAACCGGAGCGATTTCGAGACCAAGGTTTTCCATCGCCAAATGACCCGATCACTCAATCGCTAAATCCATATGGCTAACGTGACGCTCACAGTAGACGGCAAAAAAGTGACCGCTCCGGCGGGCACGCTTCTCATCGAGGCCTGCAAAACCGTGGGCATCGAGGTGCCTTCCTTTTGCTATTACCCCAATCTTTCGCTGCAGGGCGCTTGCCGCATGTGCCTGGTAAAGATCGAGAAGATGCCCAAGCTGCAGACGGCCTGTACCACGGTGATCGGCGAAGGCATGGTCGTCACCAGCGATAGCGACGAGATCAAGCAGGCGCGCAAGTCGATGCTGGAGATGCTGCTCGGGAATCATCCGCTGGATTGCCCGGTGTGCGACGCCGGCGGCGAGTGCGAACTGCAGGACATGACTTTTTCCTACGGCGCCGCCGAATCGAAATTCATGGAGGCGAAGAATCATAAAGAAGAGCAGCAGTGGTCGCCGGTAGTCTTCTTCGACCGGCCGCGCTGCATTCTCTGCTACCGCTGCGTGCGCGTCTGCGGCGAGGGCATGGACGTGTGGGCCTTGGGCGTGCAGAACCGCGGCGTCAGCTCGATCATCGCCCCCAATAAAGAAGATCACCTGGAGTGCGAAGAGTGCGGCATGTGCATCGACATCTGCCCCGTGGGCGCGCTCACTTCTGGCGCGTATCGCTACAAGACGCGCCCCTGGGAGATGAAGCACGTGGGCACCATCTGCACCCACTGCGGCGACGGCTGCAAAACCACGCTGGGCGTGCGCCGCGCCGATACCGGCATGGAGATCGTGCGCGGCGACAACCGCGACAAGAGCGGCACCAACGGCGATTTTCTCTGCATCAAGGGCCGCTACGCCTTCGATTTCGCCAACCATGAAGATCGCCTGAAGCAACCGCTGATCCGCAAGGACGGCAAACTCACTCCTTCCAGTTGGGAAGAGGCCTTCGCCCTGATCGGAAAACAATTCGCCGCGGTACGAGATCGCGTCGGCGGCGCGGCGATCGGCGTAGTGGGTTCGACCCGCACCACCAACGAAGAAGCCTATCTGCTCTCGAAGTTTGCACGCGTCGTCTTAAAGACAAATAATGTCGACCACCACCGCACCGCCGACTTCCCTGCCCTCGCGGCCTCTCTTCGCGGCAAGGCCGACGCCACGGCCAGCATGGCGGAGGTCTTCACCGCGCCCGCGATTCTCGTGATCGGTAACGATCCCACCGAGCAGCATCCCCTGCTGGCCTGGCAGATTCGCAACAACGTGCGGCTGCACCGCGCGCGCTTGTATGTGATCAACTCGCAGCCGATCAAGCTACGGCGGCAGGCCACGAGCTTCACTCCCATTCCTGCCGGGGCCGAAGGAAAAGTCGCGGCGTTCCTGGCCGGCAGCGATACGGCCGTCGATGCGCTAGTCGGCGAATCGGCAAATGTCGGCGAGTCGACTAATAAAGATGCTTGGGCCGCCCTGCGCGACAAGCTCCGCGGCGAGCAAAATCTGATCATCATCTTCGGCTCCGCGATGATTGGCGCCGATCTCGCCAGCCTGGTGAACTTCGGCTCCGCAATTTCCGGCGCAAAGTTTATCTGCCTCGCCGATTACGCCAACTCCCGCGGCGCGGCCGATATGGGCCTTTATCCCGATCTGCTGCCCGGCTATCACCCGGTCGCCGGCAACAGCCAGTTCCATCAGGAGTGGGGAGAAATTCCGCAAGCTGCCGGCCTCGATCTGTCCGCCATGGTCGAAGCCGGAAAGTCGGGAGCATTGAAAGCTCTCTACGTTGTAGGCTCGAATCCCATCGGCCGCTTGAGCATCGATCCCTTTGCCTTCTCGAAGAGCTTTGTCGTGGTCCAGGATATGTTCTTGACCGAGACAGCAGTGATGGCAGACGTGGTCCTGCCCGCAGCGAACGCCTACGAAAAATCCGGTACCTTCACCAATACCAGCGGCGATTTGCAATTGCTAAAGAAGGCCGGCGAAGTCACGGACACCAAGAGCGATTTCGAAATGATCGTCCGCATCGCCGACGCCATGGGCTTCGACGTTCGCCAACTCGTTCCGTTCGGCGGCGGTACGCGCGCCGACATGGGGCAATCCCGCGGCGCGCAGTCGGGCGAGGCCGACCGTCACGCCGTCTGGCTCGAGGCTCGCGGCCTGGAGCCGAAGATGAGTCCCTTCGATCCCATGGCTATTCTCGACGAAATCCAGCGCTTGGTTCCCGGCTACGATGTTTCGCGCATGAATCTTCTGGCCGGCAACAGCCAGCGCACCTCGCTCGAGCAGGCCGGATCGGGCGCGGCTCACCGCGCCGAATCCATCGCGCCGGCGCACGATACCCTTTTTAGTTCTGGAACCCTGGGGCGTTATTCCCACACCTTGCAGTCGGTAATGGAGAGTCACGAGGTTAAGCCCGCCGAAGTCGCGGCCGACTAAATTGGTTCGCGATTTTAACGGGCATTGTTCGAAAGAGGAGTGTAAGCGTTGCCGCTGGGCATTTTCATTGTCGTGTCGGTGATCAAATCGCTGATCGTACTGGTCGTGGTGCTCACGGCAGTCGCCTACACGGTCTGGCTCGAACGCAAGGTCGTGGGCCACATGCAAAACCGCTGGGGACCCACGCGGGTCGGCCCCTTTGGGCTGCTACAGCCGGCGGCTGACGGGCTGAAATTTTTGTTCAAGGAAGATCTCACACCCCCGCACGTCTACAAGCCGCTGTTTATCGCGGCGCCGATGATGGCTCTGATCTTTGCCCTGACTTCGATTTCAGTCATTCCATTCGGCAATTCGTTTACGGTCGGCGGCTACACCATTCCGCTCGAAATCACCGATGTGAACATTGGCCTGCTTTTGATTCTGGGCGTCACTTCGATGGGAGTGTACGGCGTCGCACTGGCGGGTTGGTCGTCGAACAACAAGTATTCTCTACTGGGCGGCCTGCGCGCCAGCGCGCAGATGGTGAGTTACGAAATTGCGCTCGGCCTTTCGTTGGTGGGAGTGCTGATTCAATGCGGCAGCTTCAGCCTGCGCGATATCGTAAACGCGCAAGCGGGGCATTTCTGGGGCTTCATTCCGCGCTGGAATATCTTCCACGGGCAGTTCATCGGATTTTTCATTTACCTGATGGCTGCCTACGCCGAGACCAATCGCATTCCGTTCGACTTGCCCGAAGCCGAAACCGAACTGGTCGCGGGCTACCACACGGAATATAGCGCCATGAAATTTGCCATGTTCTTCATGGCCGAGTACACCAATATGATCACGGTGGCGTGCCTGGCGACGCTGCTGTTTTTCGGAGGCTGGCGCGCCGGCCCGCTGTTCGGACCCGAGTGGCTGCACGTGATCTTGCCGGTGTTCTGGTTTGCGGCCAAGATTTTCTGTTTTCTGTTTCTTTACATCTGGGTGCGCGGCACGTTGCCCCGCTTCCGCTACGACCAGCTCATGTCTTTCGGCTGGAGGTTTCTGCTGCCGCTGGCGATCGCAAATCTGGTGGCGACGGCCATCGGAGTGGCCTGGTAACAACAGTTGCCCGCACCGAGTACCCAGTTGCCAGTGAGACACTGGCTTTGGGCTTTACTGGCGACTCGGCACTCACAACTAGGTACTGATTCATGAATTTTCATCTTATTCTATTCCTGGCCTTCGGAGCCGTATGCGTCGGCGGTGCGGTCAACCTGCTGGCGCAGCGCCATCCCATCAACAGCGCGTTGTCGCTGATCGCGGTAATGGCCGCGCTGGCCGGCGAATATCTGCTGCTGGGCGCGGAGTTTGTCGCCGCCGTCCAGGTCATCGTTTACGCCGGCGCGATCATGGTGCTCTTTGTTTTTGTCATCATGCTGCTCAACGCTGGCGTGGAAGAAGAAACCAAGGGCAGCCGCGTGGCGATTGTGTTGGGCGTTCCCGGCGTTCTAACCGGCAGCGTGCTCATGGCGTGGGTTGTGCTGCGGCGCTCCGGTACCGAGGCGGTTGCCATCGGCGCGCTGCCCGGCCATCCCAAAGACATCGCTCAGCTTCTCTTTCACGATTTCCTTTTGCCTTTCGAAGTTACCTCGATCTTGATTCTGATCGCCATCATGGGCGCCGTAGTTCTGGCCAGCAAGCCGGAAGCCGCGGAGGGGAGGGCCGAGTGATGGGCCAGGCCTCTTACATACCGCTATCTTATTACCTGCTGCTGAGCGGCTTTCTCTTCGCCTGCGGCGTACTGGGATTTCTGATCAAGCGCAACATCATCACCATCTTCATGTCGATCGAGCTGATGCTGAACGGCGTCAATCTTTCCTTCGTCGCCTTCGCGGCGCACTGGCACGTGCTGGCCGGGCAGATTTTCGTTTTCTTCGTCATGGTGGTAGCGGCCGCCGAAGCCGCCGTGGGATTGGCCATCATCATCGCGGTATATCGCACGCGCGAGACTTTGAACGTGGATCAGGTGAACTTGCTCAAGCTATGAATCCCAACCTCAATCTCTGGCTGATCCCGATCCTGCCCCTCGCGGGCGCAGCCATCAACGGCTTTTTGGGGAAGAAGTCTTCGCGCCAGGCCGTGACCGTGGTCGCTCTTTTCTTCAGCGGCGCTGCCTTCGCCATGGCCTTGTCGGTCGCGGCGCGCTTCTCGTCTCTATCGCTTCCCTACCAGGAATTCTTCGCGCACTGGATCCGCTCCGGCAACTTCACCGCCGACTTCGCCTTCTACCTCGATCAACTTTCGTTGGTCATGCTGCTCATCGTCACCGGGGTCGGATTCCTGATCCATATCTACTCCGTTGGCTACATGTGGGATGATCCCAGCTACTACCGCTTCTTCAGCTATCTCAACCTGTTCATGTTCTTCATGCTGACCCTGGTCCTGGCCGGCAACTATCTTCTGATGTTCATCGGCTGGGAGGGCGTGGGACTCGCTTCCTATCTCTTAATCGGTTTCTGGTTCACCAAAGATTCTGCGGCCTCGGCCGGGAAAAAAGCCTTCATCGTAAACCGCATCGGCGACTTCGGCTTCCTGATCGCGCTTTTTCTGCTCATCAAACATTTTGGCTCGTTGAATTTTTCGCAGGTATTTCAGAGCATCGTTCCCCTTAGCCCCGAAAAAGCCGGAGCCGGATTGCTCACCACCATCGGTATTCTGCTCATGGTCGGCGCCTGCGGCAAGTCGGCGCAGATTCCTTTATATGTGTGGCTTCCCGACGCCATGGAAGGCCCCACCCCGGTCTCCGCGCTCATTCACGCCGCCACCATGGTGACCGCCGGCGTCTACATGGTTTCGCGCTCGCATGTGATTTTCGAGCGCGCGCCCATCGCGCTGACCGTGGTCGCAATCGTCGGAACTCTAACCGCCTTTTTCGCCGCCACCATCGGCGTCGTGCAAACCGATATTAAGAAGGTGCTCGCCTACTCCACCGTTTCGCAGTTGGGATACATGTTTATGGCGTGCGGTGTGGGCGCATTTTCCGCCGGCATCTTCCACCTGATGACCCATGCCTTCTTCAAAGGCCTGCTCTTTTTGGCGGCGGGGTCGGTGATTCACGCGGTTGGCGGCGAGCAGGACATGCGCAAGATGGGCGGCCTGCGCTCGAAAATCCCCTGGACCTTCTGGACTATGACTGCCGGCACCCTCGCCATCGCCGGCATTCCCGGCCTCGCGGGCTTCTTCAGCAAGGACGAAATCCTGTGGCGCGCTTATCAGGCGAGTTGGTCCTACTGGCTGGTAGGGTTAATCACCGCGCTCCTGACATCCTTTTATATGTTCCGCCTGTGGTTCCTGACTTTCTTCGGCCATTATCGCGGCGAGGCCGAAGCCGCCCACGATCATGCCATTCATGCCGCGCCCGATGCCCACTCCGGCCACGGTCATGGCGGCATTCACGAGAGTCCCAAGGTGATGGTGATCCCGCTGGCAATTCTGGCCGTGCTCTCGGTGATCGGCGGATACGTGGGCGTTCCGGGTTCGCTCGGCGGCAACAATCAATTCGATAAATTCCTCGGTCCGGTTTTCCACACCACTGCGCCGCCCGGCGCAGACGGTACGGCCACGGAAGGGAAAGGCGCGCCGGAGGAGGAAACCGAGGGTCCCGAGCCCAAGACCGGAACCTCGACCGAACTCATTTTCACCGGCATTTCGGTGGCAGTGGCTTTCCTTGGTTTGGGCTTGGCCTGGCTGCTCTATTACCGCAGCCCGCAATTGCCGGAGAAGATTGCCGCGTCGCTCTCGGGCGGCTATCAAACTCTGCTGCACAAATATTACGTGGACGAAATCTACGCCGCGTTGTTCGTTAAACCATTGATCGACGGATCCACAGAAATCCTCTGGCAAGACGTTGATCGAAAAATGATCGATGCCGCGGTGAACGAATCCGCCGCCGACGCGGGCTACGCTTCCGACGAGGCTCGCCATATGCAATCGGGCAACATTCGCTCCTACGCGGGCTGGATCGCGGCCGGCTCCGCCGTAGTGCTCGCTTTCATGATCTGGATGGGTGTGCGATGAACACTGACTTTCTCAGCTCCGCCATCCTGACGCTGGTGACGTTTGTCCCGCTGGCCGGCGGACTCCTGCTGCTGGTGGCGCCCCGCCGCGACCGCGACATTCGCATTTTTGCCCTCGTCGTTTCCCTGCTAACCTTCGTCCTGTCGTTGCACCTTCCCGTCTATTTCCATCGCGCCCAGAGCGGTTTTCAATATCAGATCGATAAGCCCTGGGTTTCCACTCCGAATATCCACTATCACATGGGCGTGGATGGAATCTCGCTCTGGCTCGTGGTCCTCACGACGTTTCTCACTCCCTTGTGCGTGCTGATTTCCTGGACCTCGATTCACGAACGGGTCAAAGAATTCTTCATCCTGCTATTGCTTCTCGAAACCGCGTTGATCGGCGTCTTCACCTCGCTCGATCTCTTTCTCTTTTACTTCTTCTGGGAAGCCACGCTGATCCCGATGGCGCTGCTGATCGGCATCTTCGGCCACGAGCGCAAAGTTTACGCCGCGGTAAAGTTTTTCATGTACACCATGATCGGCTCCGTGTTCATGCTGGCGGCAATCCTCTGGCTGTACGCGCATACCGGCAGCTTCGACTTCGTGGTCGTGCGCGACCAGATCATGCGCGGAGCGGTGCCGCAATTTCCCGCCGCCGCGCAGTGGCTGTTTCTCGGATTCTTCCTCGCCTTCGCCGTCAAAGTCCCTCTTTTCCCCTTCCACACTTGGCTCCCCGACGCTCACGTGGAAGCGCCCACCGCCGGCTCCGTACTGCTCGCCGGCGTTCTGCTGAAGATGGGAACGTACGGCTTGCTGCGCTTCAACCTGGGTTTATTCCCCGAGCAATCGCGTCGCAACGCGTCCTGGATCATGGTTCTCGCGCTCATCGGCATCATCTACGGCGCGCTCGTGGCGATGGTGCAGCCCAACATGAAGAAGCTGATCGCCTACTCTTCCGTGAGCCATTTGGGATTCGTGGTGCTCGGCATCTTCAGCTTCACCCAGGCCGGACTTAACGGCGCCATGTTTGTGATGCTCGCTCACGGCATCTCCACCGGAGGCCTATTCATGCTGGCGGGGATTCTGCATGAGCGCCGCCACACCTACGAGATCAGCGAGTTCGGCGGCTTGGCCGCGCCCATGCCGCTCTATGCCGCCTCCTACCTGGTGATTGTGCTGGCCTCGGCCGGTCTGCCTTTGCTCAACGGCTTTATCGGCGAATTTCTGGTGATGAGCGGAGCTTTCGAGGATCGGCCGATTTACGGCATTCTCGCGGCCACTGGCATCATCTGGAGCGCCGTCTACCTGCTCTGGATGTATCAGCGCGTCTTCTACGGCAAGGTCACGCTCGCGGTCAATAATTCTCTGCTCGATCTTTCCGGCTTCGAAAAAACCGCGGTGTGGCCCTGCGCGCTGGTGGCGCTGATCATGGGTGTCGCTCCCATTCTTTGGCTGGGCGCAATTGACCCCGCCGTGCAAACCGCGCTCACTCCCTTCGTGCGCGTAGCCAGTAGGATGGTGGGACAGTGATCGCCGGAATCATGATCGCCGAGAAAATGACCGCCGGAACAGTGATCGCCATCCTCGCTCAAACGTTCTCGCCGGCTCTGCCCCAGAGTGCGGACTATATCCGCATCTTGCCCGAGATCGTGCTCTCCGTCTTCGGCATGGTTGTGATGATGCTCGAGCCCCTGCTCGACGAATCCCAGAGCCATAGAATTCTAGGCACCATCGCTTTCCTCGGCGCCATCGCGGCGCTGGCCGCGACCTGGTTCACCGCACAATCTCCCGGCCTCGCCTTCTGGGACATGGTGCAGATCGATGGCTTCAGCGTCTTCTTTCACGTTCTGGTCATCGCCATCGCCGCCGTCGTAATTCTCACTTCTTACGAGTATCTGGCCGTCCAGCACACCCGCGCCGGAGAGTATTACGCTTTGATTCTCTTCGCCACAGTCGGGATGGCGCTGATGTCGTCGGCGATCGAGTTGGTTCTCATCTTCATCGCCCTCGAGATCTCGTCGATCTCTTCGTATGTGCTCACCGGCTTCCGCCGCAACAACGCCTCTAGCGCCGAAGCGTCCCTCAAATATTTCCTGCTCGGATCCTTCGCCACCGCATTCTTTCTCTACGGAGTGGCGCTGATGTTCGGCGCCACCGGCTCGACCAACATCGATCAGATCGGCAAGGCCTTGCAAGCCGGCCCGCTTCCCATGCTGGCCTACGTCGCCGTGGCGTTCATGTTCGTCGGCCTGGGCTTCAAAGTGGCCGCCGCGCCCTTTCACGTCTGGACCCCCGACGTCTACGAAGGCGCACCCGCGCCCATCGTCGGCCTCATGTCGACTGCACCGAAAGCCGCTGCCTTTGCAGTTTTATTGCGGGTGATTTTTGTGCTTCACGTGCCCGGCGGATTCTGGCTCGTCTGGGTGGCCGCCGCGCTCTCCATGACTCTGGGCAACCTCTGCGCGCTGGTCCAGAGCAACGTAAAACGCCTTCTGGCCTATTCCTCGATCGCGCACGCCGGGTACTTACTTGCGGCCTTTGCCGCTGCGCCCGCACTTGGAACCTCCGCGGCCATGTTCTACACCGCTTCCTACGCCGCCATGAATCTCGGCGCCTTCGCGGTGGTAAGCCACTTCGCCAACGCCGGCGAGCGTTACGTCGCCCTCGAGGACTACGAAGGCCTGGGCCGCAGCTCCCCGCTGCTCGCCGCCACGCTGACGATCTTTCTGCTGTCGCTCATCGGCATTCCCATGACCGGCGGCTTCTTCGCCAAGTTCTACGTATTCAGCGCCACCGTCAACGCCAACCTGATTTGGCTTACCGTCATCGGCGTCCTCAATAGCGGCATCGGCGCATACTATTACCTGCGCATCATCGTCGTGATGTACATGCGCGAATCGCGCCGAGCCGTTCCTGTGACTCCGGTTCCTTTCACACTCGGTCTGGCGCTAGCCTCATGCCTCGCGGCCACGCTCTATCTTGGAATTCTGCCCAACTCGTTGTTGCGCCTGACGCAGGCTTCCGCCCAAGAACTCATCCGGCCAGCGCCGCCAGAAGCTCCAGCCTTAGCCCGCGACTCGCGACCGTAGCCCCGCGGTCCCGGGGGCTGGGAGCCTGCACTGAGCGAAGCCGAAGTGGCGGGCGTCACGTCCGCCGCGCCGATGGCGAGGACAACCTCTCGGGCAAACGGCCAGGACGCCCGCGCTACCACAGGCCTCCGCATCAGGAGACCACCCGTAGCTGTCAGCACCTCTGCACCCATGCATTTGACAAGGCTCCTCGGCTGCGGCATCATGTTTCCGTCATACGGTATTCGCTCTCGCGGGAATTACGCGGTACTCGGAGGCAGAATATATTCGACTGCATCCACAGGCTCCGGCTCGAAGAAGAGGGCCGGGACATTGCGGAACACGCGGTCAGATGGCGGTGATTCTGGTTGTGGGCACGGTGCGCCTGATCGCCTCCAACGCAAATAATGTCTTTTCTCAAACCGCAAGCGCGATACAATCGCTGCTCGGAAAGAACATTCATGAAGCCATTTACTTCGTTTAGCGGGCCGTTTCGCTGCTACCGGGCTTACCGGAGTAGCGGCAGCGGCAAAGCTTGCGGGTAATCGAGTCGGCCATGATCGAGTGACGATAAATAAAGATCATTAAGATTCAAGCAAGCTCAAAGCCGCGATCCCGGAATCGCGGCTTTTCTTTTGTGCGCAAATTTTGAAACCAGCTTACTAAGGAGCAAAACCCATGATCGTCAACATGTCGGAGAAAGCAACCGAGCAGGAGATTGCGCACATCATCGAGCGCATTCGCGAGGCTGGTTATCAGCCTCACGTTACGCGCGGAGTGGAGCGCACCATTGTGGCCGCCGTGGGCAACGGCCGCCGCCACGAAATCGAGGCCCTGCAAGTCGCGCCCGGTGTGGATAACGTCGTCGCCATCGCCCAGCCTTTTAAATTGGTCAGCCGCCAGGTGCAACCCGAGCGGACCATCGTAAAGGTGGGCAACGTGAACATCGGTGGCCCGGGTGTTGTGATCATCGCCGGACCTTGCTCGGTAGAATCCCCCGAGCAACTCTTGAGTACCGCCCACGCGGTCAAGCGCGCCGGCGCCCATATGCTCCGCGGCGGTGCCTATAAGCCACGCACGTCCCCCTATGATTTTCAGGGACTAGGCCTCGAAGCCCTCAAGATTTTGCGTCAGGCTCGCGAGCAGTCCGGTCTGCCGGTGGTCACGGAGGTCATGAGTACGGAAGACGTCGACATCATCTGCGAGCATGTCGATATGCTGCAGGTCGGCGCGCGCAACATGCAGAACTTCGCCCTCCTGCGGCGCCTCGCGACCGTGAACAAGCCAGTGCTGCTGAAGCGCGGCCCTTCGGCAACAGTGAAAGAATGGCTGCTCGCGGCGGAGTATTTGCTCTCAGGAGGCAACAGCCAGGTTGTCCTGTGCGAACGCGGCATTAAAACTTTTGAGACCGAGATGCGCAACACTTTCGATCTTGCCGCCGTGGCCCTGGCGCGCGACCTTTCTCATTTGCCGGTAATGGCCGATCCTTCGCACGGCACCGGCAAGCAGAGTCTGATCGCCGCCGTCTCGCGCGCAGCCGTCGCCGTAGGCGCCGATGGCCTGATCATCGAAGTGCATCCCTGTCCGGAGCGCGCGCTCTCCGATGGCCCGCAGTCCCTCGACTTTGCCGGTTTCGAAAAAGTGATGAAGGCGATCTCCGAACCGTTGCGTCGAACGGCCGTGGTGGAAGATATGGCCAAGGCGTAAGCCTACTGGCTTAGTGAGCCGAGGTTAGTGCGCAGGCGTCGACGCCGGCGGCTTGATCTTCATCGCCGGATCGCCCAGCAGATTGAAAGTCTTTCGCACGCTCAGATCCTTGATTCCCGCCTTCGCCTTAAGGATCGCGTCTCCTAATGCGGGCTGCAAGGGACTCATCGCGCTTTGTACGACTAACCGATCCAAGTTGGTCTGCGGCGGCGCCTGGTTTAGCCCGCTGGACGCCAACACCGCGACAGCGCCCCCATTTGGAGCCAGCATAAGCGTAACTCCCAGCGGCTCGTCGTACACATCCTGAAAGAAACCATTCAGGCAGTCCATGATAAAGAACACCGGCAGCGACGAACCATTCGTCAGCGAACTCACAGCGTTGTTATCGAACAGGTCGTCGCCCGACCACTGATCTTCCGAACCGTGCCCCGCATAATTCACCAGCACCTGACCGGAGTTGATGTCGGCGAGAATCTCCTGCTGCGCCGCTCCTACGCCCGTCGTGCTGGTGAATACATCCCTCACTTGCACGGTCGAAGGTAACTGCGCCTGCACCAGCAGGCTATCTTTCGAGAAATTCTCAGTGCCGTCCGCATCCGCCACCATCAGAACTTGAGAGGTCCACGGACCATTCGTCGACTGGCCTTCATAAGTCGCGATCTTGTCGGCAACTAAGCTGGCTTCCGCTGGAGTACTCACTGGCAAGCGTCCGGTAGCAATCGTCGGCATTCCGCTGTCGCCAAAATCGGAGAACCAATCGTCGGATGCCGTCATCAGCGAAGTCGTAGGCACGATTGTGGTCGGCACAAAGTCAAGATGGCCGAAGCCAAGGTAATTGCGCGGATCAAGCGAGGCTCGCCCGTTTAGTAATAGATACCTCGGCGCAGTCTGCCAGGCTTTGACCGCAGTACGTAGAAAGTCACGAATCGCGCCCGGACTGTGCTCGCCGAAGTTGAACTCGTCATATAAGTCGTTGATGTAAACCACGGCGGACGAGGCACCCGAAGCTTCATGCGCAAGCGCCAATGGTTGGAGAGCGCTGGCGAATTGCTCCGGCGTCACCATCACAATTTCACTTCCCGGCTGCGGGCTATGCCAATGCGATGGATGGTTTGCGCGAATGCCCGCCGCGGCATCAATCCGCTCGCCGGCCAGGGCAAGGATTGTATGCAGCGATGGGTTCGCGGTATTCGTCGCGGTCCAGGGCGCCTGCACCTCGAACGCATAAGTGCCGTTGGCCGAATTCGCATTCACCGCGGGAGTAAGTTCCACGGGATTGGCGGGGTCCGTGATATCCACCACCATCGCTGGGGCCGTCGAGAAACCCGTCACCTTCAGTTCATCCCCAGGCCTGCCAGTGAATATCAACCGGTCCGAATCCGCCACATAGGCGTGCTGGTAATTGATCCTGATCGACTGCACCAAGCTGATGTCATACTCTCCATCTTGCGAAGTCAAGGTGACGGTATTGCTTCCATTGAGCAACAGGCCCGCCGGCACAGTTATTCTGAATGTGCCGAGACTCTCCCCCGTATAGATCAGGTTCCCCAGGCTCGTGCCGTTGAGTGTGATCGAAACCTCATGCGGCACGCCCAGTATCACTCCTTGTAAATTGACTTCCAGACTGGCCGGAACCGTGGCGCTTGGGTCGAGATGAAGCACCTGCAAGGTTTGCTCCAGGGGAGTTGTGGTGACCAGAGGCCCGAAGAAATTGTTGCCGTTCGAAGTCATTAGCGCAGAGAAGTAGGTGGTATGGGGCGCAAGTTCCACAGAAAACGGAAAACTCGACCCTGGCTGATTCGATCCATGCGAAGGCGGCAACTGC
>Ga0187851_10000168_pt1 | contig 70245 bp, 61 predicted proteins | sample June2016WEW_6_10_FD_132997 | JGI IMG/M metagenome (GOLD analysis project Ga0187851, IMG submission 132997) | Peatland microbial communities from SPRUCE experiment site at the Marcell Experimental Forest, Minnesota, USA - June2016WEW_6_10 | ecosystem: Environmental > Terrestrial > Soil >... | reverse complement strand
CCGGAACGTTACTGGGTGGGAGCGGTAGCGCCGGCGGTCTTTGCCGCCGGTCTTGTGCAACCGGGACGACGTTCGGGCACATCGGGAACAAAGGCAAAGGAAAGAAAGGAAAGAAAGGAAAGACATCGGCGGCAAAGGACCTCCGGCGCTACGGGACTCGGGCGCCGTTGGGGCTGGTAGAATGGTGCGTTGCCGGAACTGGTTGCGACCGTAATTGTCCCCACGCTGGCTGCCGATCGAAGACTGCTGGAATGCCTGGAATCGCTCGGGAAACAGACGCGGTGCGATTTTGAAGTGATCGTGGTGGATAACAGCGGGCGCGGCCTGGTGCGGGGTCAGGATGTGGCGCGGCGCCAGGCGGCGTCCCCCGAGGTCCGCGTGATTGAAAACAGCCGCAACGTGGGGTTCGGGGCGGCCATCAACCAGGGGCTGCGAGCATCGGGCGCGCGGTATCTGGCCACGTTGAACGATGACGCGGTGGCGCACGCTGGGTGGCTGGAGGCGTTGGTTGGCGCGCTCGACCGGCGGCCGGACGCGGGAATGTGCGCGTCGCAAGTGCGGCTATACGGCGAGAACCGGCTGGATTCGGCCGGCATGCTTCTGGCGCGCGACGGCAGCAGCAAGCAGCGCGGGCATGGGAAAGCGCCGGTGGATTTTCCGGTGGAAGAGGAGGTGCTGTTGCCGAGCGGATCGGCGGCGATGTACCGGCGGACAATGCTCGAGGAAATTGGCGGCTTCGACGAACGCTTCTTCCTTTATTGCGAGGACACGGACCTCGGTCTGCGCGCGCGGTGGCGAGGATGGAAATGCGTGTATTCGCCGCTGGCGGTGGTGGAGCATCACTATTCGCACTCGGCCGGGGAGGCGTCGCCCTTGAAGGCCTACCTGGTGGAGCGCAATCGTCTGTTCGTGCTGGCCAAGAACTTCCCGGCGCGGATGCTGGCGATGGCGCCGATTGCCGCGGCGGCGCGTTATCTTTGGCACTTCCTGTACCTGGCGCAAGGGCGCGGCAGCGCGGCGCGATTTCGCGCGGGTGGACACAACGGCGCGCGGATGTTGTGGTACGTGATTCGGGCGCACGCGTCGCTGGCGTCCAGTGCGCGGTGGTTGTGGCGGGAGCGCAGGCGCATCGAGCGGAGCGCCCGCATCACGCCCGCGGTGTTCCGGCGGCTGGCGCGCGCGGGTGAGATCGGCGTCCGGCGGGTGGCGGAGCAATGACCATCGAGACGCCCGGACCCGGCTCGCTGCTGGTGATCGTTCCGGCTTACAACGAACAGGGCGCGGTGGGCGGTGTTGTGCGCGAACTGGGGCAACAGATGCCCGGCGTTCCGGTGCTGGTGATCGACGATTGTTCGACGGATGCGACCATAGAGGTGGCGCGCGACGCGGGCGCCCGCATTCTTCCCCTGCCGCACCACCTCGGTTTGGGCGGCGCTGTGCAGGCGGGATATAAGCTGGCCTTCGAGCTGGGTTTCGAATACGTAATTCGGGTAGATGGCGACGGGCAGCACGATCCGCGCGACATTCCGCGAATCCTGGAGAAGCTGAAAGAATCCGGCGCTGAGATGGTGATTGGCGCGCGCATGGACGCGGATCGGACGCGGCGGATGCGGGCGCTGGGCGCGCGTTTCTTCCGCATGGTGCTGCGCCCGATTCTGGGCAAAACCGTGCACGATCCCACTTCCGGTTTCGTGGGCGTCAACCAGCGCGCGCTGGCGCTGTTCAGCACCAGCTTTCCGCTGGAATACCCGGAGATCGAGGCGCTGGTGGTGCTGCAACGCAGGCGGTTCCGATTCGAAGAGGTGCCGTGCCATATGCGCCCGCGCAGAGCCGGCCGGTCCTCGATCAACGGGCTTAAACCGCTGTCCTATATCGTTCACGTGCTGCTGGGCGTATTTGTGAACATACTAAGATATGACGGGCGTTGGCGCCGGCTCGGGTCTGGCCGGCGGCCGCACTCGAGCGCCACGGGCGGAGGATAAATGGATCGTTTGTTGCACGTCAGCGCGGGCATTTGCCTGCTGTTGCTGGTGATGGTGCTGATTTCGGTGCGGCGCTCTCGCATCCGGCCGGAGTATTCGGTGGCCTGGCTGGTGGCGGCAACGGCCATGCTGTCGCTGTCGCTGGCGCGGCCGGTGCTCGAATACATCCGTCGCCTGCTCGGTCTGCCGGACACGCCGCTGGCGATATTCCTGTTGGCGGGGGCGGTTTTCCTGTTGGTTTTCTTTCGCTTCACGCTGATCGTTTCGCGCCTGCGCGACGACAACATCGCGCTGGCCCAACGGGTAGCCATCCTCGAGTACCATCTCCGCACGCTCGCCCGTCATGAAAGCTAAGGCAGGTGGTAAAAAACGCGTCGCGGCTGCGCCGCAACCGGCAGTCCCGCACCGCGACTGGCGCCCTTATCTGGCGGCAGGGGCGTCGGCGCTGGCGGCGTACTGGGCTTACGCTCCGGTGATGCACGGGGCTTTCCTGTTCGACGACACGGCGCTCCCATTCGCGCTGCCGTCTCCCTCAGCGTCGTTCCTGGACTGGATTCGCGGCGTGCGGCCGGTGCTGCTGGCCACTTACTGGATGAACTCGCGGCTTTCCGGCGACGACCCGTTTTCCTACCACGTGGTCAGCTTCATGATCCACCTGGCGGCGGCGGCGCTGGTATTCCTGGTGGTGCGCCGGCTGCTCGAGTGGTCGCAGGCGCCGGCGGCGCGGCGCACGCTGCTGGCGGGCTTTGCCGCGGGCCTGTTTCTGTTGCACCCCATCCAGACCGAGGCGGTGGCCTACCTGGCCGGCCGCTCCGAAGCGCTCAGCGTGACGTTGTTGCTGGCGGCCTACGCGGCGTTCCTTTACCGCCCGCGGACGGTCATCACGTGGGGAAGCATGCTGCTGGTGCTGGCGCTGTTTGGCCTGGCGGTGCTCTCCAAGGAGCAGACCATCGTGCTGCCGGCGCTGTTGCTCCTCACCGACTTCTGGTGGAACCCGGGCTTTTCCTTGCGCGGCGCGCGCGCCAACTGGCGCCTATACGCTCCGTTGGCGCTGGGCGCGGCCGGCGCCGTGGCGCTTTTCTGGAAGGCGATCTTGTACTCGCCAAGCGCGGGATTCGGCTTGCGCGGGGTGACCTGGTATCAGTATTCGTTTACCCAGGCGCGGGCGCTGTTCGTCTACCCGGTGGAGTTTCTTTTGCCGGTGCGGCTGACCGCCGATTGGGATTTTCCGGTCTCCCGCGGCGTTTTCGATCACGGCGCCATTTTCGGTCTCATCGCTCTCGTGGCGCTGGCCGTGGCCGCATGGCATTACCGGCGAAGATTCCCGCTGACGTGTTTCGGCTTCTTCGTCTATCTGCTTCTCATGTCGCCGACCTCGTCGATCCTGCCGATTGCGGACCCGTTGGCGGAGCGGCGCCTGTACCTGGGGATGCTGGGACTACTGATGATCGTGGTGGACCTGGCGGGGCGCATCCGCACGGACCCGCGCAAGCTGGCGGCGGCGTTCGTCGCCGTGTTGCTGGCGTGCGCGGCGATCACCCACGAGCGCGCGGCGGTTTGGGCGGACCCGGTTGCGCTGTGGCAGGACACGGCGGCCAAATCGCCCCACAAGCGGCGCGTGCTGTTTCAACTGGCGAGCGCATACGCCGACGCGGGCCGCTGCCAGGACGCGGTGGAGGAGTATCAGAAAGTGGCGGATGCCTGGCCGCCGGAGTACGACATGCTGATCGATTGGGGACTGGCCTACGATTGCGTCAACCAGCCGGAGCTGGCGCTCGAAAAACTGCGGCAGGCCGCGAACTTGGAAGCGACCGCGCATGTCTACGGGCAGATCGCCATGGTGTACGCCAAACGCAGCCGCTGGGCCGAAGCGCTGGATGCCCTGGCAGTCGCGGAAAGAATCGGTCCGGACTACACCACGTACATGTACAAGGGCGACATCGATCTCTCGCTGAATCACGCGGCGGAGGCGGTGGCGGACTATCAGCGGGCGCTGGCCCTCAATTCCTCGCTCGATATCCTGCGGCAGAAGCTGGCTGCGGCGCAGGCGCGCGTCGGACACTGACATGCAGCCGCTCACCATTGGCGTCAACGCGTTGTACCTGCTTCCCGGCGGCGTGGGCGGCACGGAGATCTATCTGCGCGGCGTGCTGGCGGGGCTGGCCGAGATTGACCCGGTGAATCGCTACGTGATTTTCACCAACCGCGAGACCGGCGCCGATCTCGCGCCCGCGCGGCCCAACTTTCGCGTGGCGCAGCAAGCGGTGCTTGCCACGTCGCGGCCGCGGCGCATTTTATGGGAGCAAACCGTGCTGGCGCTGGAAGCGGCGCGGCGCGGCCTAGACGTGATGTGGAACCCGGGATTCACCGCGCCTCTGCTCGCGCCTTGCCCGCAAGTCACCATGTTCCACGACTTGCAGCACAAGCGGCATCCCGAGAACTTCCGTTGGTTCGATCTGCCGGTCTGGCAGTACTTCCTCTTCTGGTCGGCTCACATTTCGCGCCTGCTGCTGGCTCCTTCGCAAGCCACCGCGGGCGACCTGAAACGCTACTACCGGCTGCCGGAAGGCAAAGTCCGCGTGGCGCAACATGGCGTGGACTCGGCCTTCTTCGGGATCGCCGCACGGCGTCAGCCGGAGCGCTTCCTGCTGGCCGTCTCAACCTTGCATCCGCACAAGAACCTGGATGCCTTGTTGCGCGCTTTTGCGGTGTTTCGCCAACGCCACCCCGACTTCCGCCTGATGGTGAGCGGCCTGCACGGATTCTCCGCCGGCTACCTGCACAACCTGCGCGACGCGCTGGGCCTCGGCGATGCGGTGGATTTTCCCGGCTGGATTCCGCGCGAAGAATTGTACGGCCTGTTCGCGCGCGCCTGGGCGTTCGTCTATCCGTCGCTGTTCGAGGGCTTCGGCCTGCCGGTCCTGGAAGCGCTGGCCGCGGGAGTGCCAACCGCGTGCTCGGCCATCGATCCGCTCAATTCCATCGTCGGCGAGGCCGCCTTGCGATTCGATCCGCGCAACCAGGAGTCGCTGCTCGAAGCCATGTACCGCATCACCGAGGACGACGAGTTGCGGAGCAAGCTGGCCGGTGCCGGCCCCGCGCGTGCAGCCCACTTCTCCTGGCGCTTCACCGCGCAGACTACGCTAGAAGCGCTGGAAGACGCAGCGAAGGGGTGAGGCCGCTAGTGACCTCTTTCAGGTTTCCGGTTTGGGCGTCAGACGTCAACTTGCCGGTCGCCAATTCTTCCGGACCATCAGTTTCCGCTAGCCCCTCTAGGCATGCTCGGCGGAACTGGCAACGCATCACCTTTCTTCTAAAGACCTAGCCGCCGAAGGGTCTCTGGCATTTCTGAATCGATGACCGCGAGAGGATTGCCGCCGCCGTAACCGGTATTACCTCGATCTCTCAACACCCGCGAATACTCACTGTCGGAAATTCGCCTGTAGACCTCCACGAAGTACGTAAATGGTGCATCGTTTGTCGGATAGGCGACAATACACTACCAAGCAGGGAGCCGTTCTCAACAAGCTGTGAAAGACGGGGGTTCGCGGTTTTCGGTTTTTCCGGCAGGTGGAATTTGGCGCTTGGCAGAGGCAAAAGACAACTCCAGGAAACGAACCTGCAGCTCGGAGGATCAAAAGTTGGCGACCTGTGATAAACTGACCGGAAACTGGGAGCCAAAATGGAAATCCTGGCTTATATGAGATAAGGAGCGATCAACGGAGTGCCTGACTACGATTGGCCAGAACTTAACCTTGACCCTGACGAGCTCGCTACGTCCATCGGCGCCGACGACCACTATGCAACACCTGGGAATGATGACGATGAGCACGACATTGAGGAAGAGTTGAATGATTTAGAAAACCGTCCCGACGTTGCCTACCAGGCGTGGAAGAAGATCATTTCCCAAATCAACAAACCGGACGCGTTAAAGCTACAAGGGCACTATCTGCTCGAAAGGCAGGATAAGAAGCACCGCATGGGAGACCTGCTCAAGGTGTGCTTTGACGCATACAAAAGAGAGGCTCCGGGAGATCTGGATGGCAGCCATTTCTATAAGTGGCTGGACGCGATGAGCGATTGGGATCGCCTGGTGATGGTTAAGGACAGCGTAAGATTCGATCTAAGCAAGGCGCACAAAGATCAAGGGACTAGTAAGGAAGAATCGAACATCAAGCCCTCCATGGTCAAAGCTTTCATGAAGGGGGTTGCGTACCTGGACAGGGCGGGCCGAAAGAGTCATCGACTGAGATTTGTGGCGGGTACAGCCATGCTCAACGGCGTGGAATTCGATACCAAGGAAATGCAAACGGTCCTTTCAGGTAGAGGCTTTGCAATCTGGGTGATGAGCGACAAGGGGAGGATGTATGTCGGCAATCACGTAAAGGGCATGCTTCACCATTCAAGCTTTCTGGCGGGTGCGGATGTCATGTGCGGCGGCGAAATGATAGCACGCATGGGAAAAATCATATACTTGAGCGCCAAGACCGGTCACTACCGGGCGGGAACAGAACACTTGGTTTGGGCGCTAAACGCGCTCGAGGCCCGCGTCAACATTGATCAGATCAAGGTATTGGCGTTCAAAAACAAAATTCCAGTAATACTCGCACCAATAACCCTTCATCTTAGTCCTGCGACTTATGATTCTTGGGGCGATTTAAAAACAAGCCAGATAGAATGCATCCGGAGTGGCGACTTCACAGGTTTCCCCGACAGGTGAAGTGTCAAATCGCCGTCCACGATCAACCTCGACTGGCGGCTGTGAGGCGCTTGACATTCGAAGCCGCCGACTGTGGATCGCTCAGTCCGGAATTGGCCGCCGGTATCCAACGAGTCGCGCTTGCCGCCCTTACGCCCCCATCCGCCCAGTCAGCGTTATCAGCGAATCCGGCGGAAGGTGGATGCGGGCGGCCCGGCCCTTGGTTTCGACCACCACATCCTTCTCCGTGCCCTGGTTTGCCAGCACTATGGCCGCGCCGCCATCGGGGTTGACGAATGCTACGTGGCTCACTTTTTCGATTTCGCCCTGCGAAGAGATCCGCCGGGCGCCGCGCCGGATGGCGCTCGAATAGTGCGCCAGCGCCCAGTATTGGCCGCTGCGCGAGACAGCTTTGGTGGCGGAATCGATCTCGACCACGCCGCCACAGGGGAACGGGCCGATGTTGGGTTTCCCTTTCTCATCGAGCGCGAGATTCCAGCCGATGATACATCGCGCCCAGTTGCGCAGGATTCCCGCGAACGTAGCGCCCCATTTCGCCCAATCGGTCAGGTAGTCCGGTGCGGTGTAGTCGGGACCGCCTTCGGTCCAGTACGCATGTTTGGCGGGATAGGCGTCGTGAACGCGGGTCATGGAAGATGGATCGCCCACGTAGCCGTGCCATGCCACGCCGTCTATGTAGCGGCCGACTTCGGGCTTGGCAAGTATGTCCAGCGCGCGGCCCCACAGGTCGTAGTTGTGATCGATGATCCAGATTTTGGTGTCGATCTTGTCACGGGCGAAAGCGGGGCCCAGATGGTCGCCCACGAACTGCCATTCCTGCTCCTGGCTCCACAGGCAGGCGGGCATGTGGCCTTCCTGTTCGGCATCCACTTCGTTCTGCACGCTGACGGCGTTGACCGGTACGCCGGCCTCGCGGTAGGCTTGCAGGAACTTGACGAAATAGCGGGCGTAAGCCGGGAAAGACTGCTTGCGCATGGTGCCGCCCAGCATGGTGCCGTTGTCCTTCATCCAACCGGGCGGACTCCAGGGCGAGCCGAACAGGAACAGGTCCGGATTCATCTGCCGCGCCAGGCGCAGGATGGGCAGGATGTAGGCGCGGTCGTGGTCGATCGAGAAACGCGTCAGTTCGGGATCCGGCGGGCCATCGTCGAAACTGTACACGGATCTCGAGTAGTCGCTCGATCCGATGCAAAGCCGGCCCGCGCCGAGGCCCAATTGCGACGGGTGAAACAGCTCGTGAAATAATTCCTGACGCGCGCCTTCGGCGAGCTGGTTGAACGTCCAGCAGGCGGCGTCGGTGAAGGCGGCGCCGAAGCCGACCATTTCCTGGTACTGGCTGGAGGAATCGATGCGGATGGAATTCGCGAAGTCCCCTCGCAGGATCTCCCAGGGAACGGGCGGCTGGGCCGCGAAACGCTTGGCGCCAGCGGTTACCCGCACCTCCAGGGCGCCCGAAGGCGGAGCGGATTGCGCCCCAAGCTGGAGCGCGCCGGCGGCGCCAGCCGAAGCCAGCAGTATCCAGTCGCGGCGCGTGGTTGTCGAATCCATCTAATTCCTCCCGGTTTACAAAGCTCGTCGAAACCCGATTGTAGGTCCCACATGGCTTGCGCGCAAGCCGTCTCCCGTCTTCCGCAAGCGCTGTAACGCGGAGCCGGCAATAAATTAAGATTAATGAAGGTCTGAAACGCCTATACTTATGGCATGAAGCCCGCGCATGTGTTTAAGGTAGTCCCCTCCCTGCCCGCCCCGCTCGAAGGGCTGCGAACCCTCGCATACAATTTGCGGTGGAGCTGGGATCACAACACCGTCGAGTTGTTCCGGCGGCTGGATGGCGATCTATGGGAGTCCACCGAACACAACCCGGTGCGGATGCTGGGACTGATCAGCCAGGCGCAACTGGAAGCCGCCGCCCGCGACGAGGCCTTTCTCGCCTATCTGCACCACACGCAAATCGCGCTGGGATCGTACCTGTCCGGCGAGTCGAGCTGGTACCGGCGCTCCTGCGGGCAGAACGAAGGCTTGCTGGTGGCGTACTTTTCGGCCGAATTCGGCATCAGCGAATGCCTGACGATTTTCGCCGGAGGCCTGGGAATGCTGGCCGGCGACCACCTGAAGGCCGCCAGCGACTTGGGCGTGCCGCTGGTGGGCGTCGGATTGCTATACCAGCAGGGCTACTTTCGCCAATACCTCAACGCCGCCGGCTGGCAGCAGGAATCATACGAGGACAACGATTTTCAGAACCTTCCGGTAACGCTGGAACGCCGCGCCGACGGGCGCCCTCTCACTGTGGAGCTGACTTACAACGGGATCACGGCCCAGATCTGGCGGGCGGTGGTGGGACGCGTTTCGCTCTACCTGCTGGACACCAATGTGGCAAATAACCGGCCCGAGGACCGTGACATCACCGACCAGCTCTATGGCGGCGGAACCGAAATGCGGCTCAAGCAGGAGATCCTGCTGGGCATCGGCGGTTACCGGGCGTTGGAGGCGCTCGGCCTGGAACCTACGGTCTACCACATGAACGAAGGGCACTCGGCATTTCTGTCGCTGGAGCGCGTCCGGCGGCTGAGGGAGCGCTACGGCCTCAGCTTCGCCGAGGCGCGCGAAATAGCCTGCGCCGGCCTGGTGTTCACCACCCACACGCCGGTTCCGGCCGGGCATGACTACTTCTCTACCGGGCTGCTCGATCGTTACCTGGGCGATTACTCAAGCGGCCTCGGCCTCTCCCGCAGGGAATTCTACGCGCTGGGCCGCCAGAACCCTTCTAACGACTCCGAGGAGTTCTGCATGACCGTGCTGGCGCTGCGCATGGCGGCCTCTTCCAACGGCGTCAGCCAGTTGCACGGCGCGGTGAGCCGCAAGATATGGAAGACGCTGTGGCCGGGCGTGCCGGAGGACGAAATCCCCATCGGTTCGGTGACCAACGGAGTGCACTTCCGCTCCTGGATTTCCGCCGAAATGAACCAGCTCTACGATCGATATCTGAGCCCGAAGTGGCGCGAAGAGGGCGCCGACAAGCAGCTTTGGAAGCGCGCCGAAACCATCCCCGCCGAGGAGTTGTGGCGCACCCACGAGCGGCGGCGCGAGCGCCTGGTGGGCTTCGCGAGGCGCCGATTACGTGTGCAACTGGAACGGCGCGGCGCTCCGCAGGCGGAAATCGACGGCGCCGACGAAGCGCTGAATCCGGACGCGCTCACCATCGGTTTCGCGCGGCGTTTCGCCACCTACAAACGGGCCACTCTGCTGCTGCGCGACCCGGACCGGCTGGCGCGGATCCTCAACGATCCACAACGGCCCGTGCAGATTGTGTTCGCCGGTAAGGCGCACCCGCGCGACGATGCCGGCAAGGTTCTCATCCAGCATATCGTCAAACTCGCGCAGCGTCCCGAGTTTCGCCGCCGGATTGTTTTTCTGGAGAACTACGACCCGGCCGTGGCGCGTTACCTGGTGCAGGGTTCCGACGTCTGGCTGAATACGCCGCTGCGTCCGGAAGAAGCCAGCGGCACCAGCGGCATGAAAGCCCTCGCCAACGGTGGATTGAACCTCAGCATCCTGGACGGCTGGTGGGACGAGGCCTGGCACCCGGAAACCGCGGACCAGCCTTTCGTCGGCTGGGCCATTGGCCGCGGCGAGAAGTACGACAACCAGGATTATCAGGACCACGTGGAATCGCTGGCCTTGTATGAGATTCTGGAGCACGACGTCATCCCGTCCTTTTACGAGCGCGGCGCCGATGGCCTGCCGCGTCGCTGGATCGCACGGATGAAGTCCTCCATCGCCACGCTGTGCCCCGAGTTCAATATGCAGCGCATGGTGACCGAGTACGCCACCGATTTTTATCTGCGCGGCCATGAACGGCACCAGCACTTGCTGGCTGGCAACGGCGCCGCCGCCCGCGCGCTGTCGGCCTGGAACCGGCGCATCCGCGACAACTGGGCGCAGGTTGCCATCGAGAGCGTGGATGCGCTGACGGAGACGGAGCTGCCGAGCGGCGGGCAGGTGGAAGTGAGGGCGCGCGTCCGGCTGGGCGCGCTCGATTGCGACGAGGTCTCGGTGGAACTTTATCTCGGCATGCTCGACGCCGATTTCGAGATCTGCGACGCGGCCGCGGTGCCGATGGAAAAGGTGAGCCAGGCCGGCGACGGGGTGTATGTTTTCGCCGCCCATTCCGCCGCCTGCCGCGAAAGCGGCATGCACGGTTACACCGTCCGCGTGCTCCCGTACCACACCGACGAACCACAGCAATTCCTGCCGGGCCTGATTCGCTGGGCAAACGCGTAAGCGGGGCAGGTCCCCATAGGCGCTAACTTAAGAGCATCCGGACCAGGTAGTCTTGACTCGTTCTTTAAGCCCGGAGGGCGAAAGAGAGTAGCCCATGGCGCAAGCCATGGGGTCCGAGTTGCCTGAACACAGCCCCGGAACGGGGCGTGAGAATTCCGCCCTCGAGAAACCTTTCGCCCCGTTCCGGGGCTTTCCAACCGCTCCCGCGAGTCCCAAGGCTTGCGCCTCGGGCCACTATCTTTCGCCCTCCGGGCTTGCACTGTCAGTGTTACGTTAGCGCCTATGGAGACAGGTCCCCGACGTCCGCGACCTGCCGATTGGGCGCGCCGCTCGCCCGGTTGTTATGCTGAACGGGAGTGGACTTCAATCCCGCCGCGCTGGAACGTATTTCGATTCGCGCCACCAACTGGCTGGGCGATGCCGTAATGTCGCTGCCGGCGATTCGCGCGATCCGCCAGGTGTGCCCGCGCGCCGAGATCGCGTTAGTGGCGCGGCCCTGGGTGGCCGAACTATACGCCCGCGAAACTTCGATCGACCGCGTGATTCCCTGTCCATCCCCCAAGACGCTGCGCGAGCGGCTGGCTTTTGCCGACAGTCTGCGCGAGCGGCATTTCGACGCTGCGTTTCTGTTGCCGAACTCATTCGACGCAGCGTTGACGGCTTGGCTGGCGCGCATCCCGGAGCGCGTCGGCTACGCGCGCGACGGACGCGGCTGGCTGCTGACACGCGCCATTCCGCGGCCGGAGCCGGGTGACATTCCACGCCATGAGCGCTTCTATTACCTGGAACTGCTGCGGCGGGCCGGGCTGATGGAGCATTTCCCGGAGTCTTCCGCGATTCGCCTGGAGGGCATTCCGGCGGCGCGCGAAGCCGGCGCTGCCCGCTTGCGCGAGCTGGGGGTGAAAGGCGCGGTTGTTGGCGTCAGCCCCGGCGCCGCTTACGGCGATGCCAAGCGGTGGCTGCCGGAACGGTTCGCCGAGTCGGCCTGCGCGGTGGCCAAGGCACTGGGCGCAACCGTGCTGGTGTTTGGCTCGGCCGCGGAACGCGAATTGTGCGAGGCCGTGGCTGTAGGCCTGCGCAGCGGAGGCGTGGAAGCTCGCAATCTGGCCGGCGGCACCACGCTGGGCGAATTCATCGACCTGGCCGCCGCGTGCCGGTTCTATCTCACCAACGATTCGGGAGCCATGCACGTAGCCTCCGCGCTGGGCGTGCCCACCGTGGCCGTGTTCGGGGCGACCGACGACTCGACCACCGGCCCCAGCGGGCCGCTGGCGCGCGTGGTGCGCGAGCACGCCGAATGCAGCCCTTGCCTGCTGCGCAATTGCCCCATCGATCACCGCTGCATGACCCGCGTCACGCCGGAGCGCGTGGCCGCGGCTTCCCTGGAGCTGATCAACACCGCCGAGACATGGATACAAGAAGCAAAATCCTGACTGCGGACGCCGCGCGCGCGCTGGCCGGCCCGCTGACCGTCGTCACCGGCTACTTCGACGTGCTGCGCGCCGGGCACGCACGCGAGCTTGCGGGAGTCCGTGAACGAACCGGCTGCCGGACGCTGCTGGCGCTGGTGCTCCCTTTCCCGGGTGAGGTGTTCAACATCCACGCCCGCGCCCGCATGGTGGCCGCGTTACGGGTGGTAGACTACGCGGTTGTAGCCGATGAGCTGGAGGCGGACGCGATCATCGGGGCGCTGCGGCCGCAAAGGGTGCTGCATATGGAGGCCGATGACGTCCGCCGTAACCGCGAAATCGCGGAGCGCGTTCGGCAACAGCAAGCGCGGCGCGAGCAGTAGGCCGAGACAACCATGACTTCACACTTTCCGACGCGCGATCGTGGCGCACGCATTCTTGCGTGCAGCGTCGGCACTCATGCCGACACCCGCGCCGCAGCGAAGACGCGTCGAGAAGAGTCTCGACGCTGCACGCACGAGTGCGTGCGCCACGGCTGAAAAAACTCCATGCCAATCTCGCAATCCATTGCCGGGCAAATCGAGCGAGCCAGTTGGATTCGCCGTATGTTTGAAATCGGCATCCAGCTTCGGCGCCAACGCGGAGCCGAGAACGTCTTCGATTTCAGCCTCGGCAACCCGGAAGTGGAACCGCCCGCGGCAGTGATGGATGCGCTGCGCCGCGTGGTGGCGGAGGATCTTCCCCACGCCCACGGTTACATGCCCAACGCCGGCTACCCGGAAGTCCGCGCGCGACTGGCACGGCGCCTGGCCGCATCCACGGGCCTTCCCTTCGCGGCGGAGCATCTCATCATGACCTGCGGAGCGGCCGGCGCCATCAACACCGTGCTCAAATCGATTCTCGACCCCGGCGACGAAGTCATCGTTCTCAATCCGTATTTTCCCGAGTATCGCTTTTATATCGAGAACCACGGCGGCTGCATGGTCCCGGTGGAAACCACCGCCGATTTTCTGCCCGATCCGGACCGCGTCGCCGCCGCCGTGACGCCGCGCACCAAGGCGCTGATTCTCAACTCGCCCAACAACCCCACCGGGAGACTGTATCCCGCCGAGGTATTGCGCGAACTGAACTCGATCGTCCGCGAGCCGCTGCTGGTGATCAGCGACGAACCGTATCGCCCGATCGTTTACGATTCGGTAATGCCGCCCGACACGCTGGCCTTGATCGAGCGTTCCGTGCTGGCCTGGAGCTGGTCGAAAGCGATGGCGATCGCGGGCGAGCGGATCGGCTACCTGGCAATTTCGCCGCGCCTCACGGAAGCGGCGGCTCTCGCCAACGCCTGCACGTTTGCCCACCGCATTCTCGGCTACATCAACGCAACCGCTCTCTGGCAGCGCGTGGTGAGCCTGGAACCGGAAGCGACCGTGGATGTCAGCCTGTATCAGGCCAAGCGCGACCGGCTATGCGGTGCGCTCCAGGCCATGGGTTACGATGCGCCGCGCCCCGAGGGTTCGTTTTTCGCTTTCCCCAGGACTCCGATTGCCGACGACATCACCTTCATCCGCGCTCTACAGGAGGAAGGGATCCTCGCCGTGCCCGGCTCCGGCTTCGGCCGCAGCGGCTACATGAGGCTCTCGCTGACGATTTCGTTGCCCGAAATCGAGCGCTCGCTCCCCGGCTTCGAGCGCGCCATTCGCAAAGCACGGGCGAAGTAGCGGCAGCGGCTGGCTACACCGTTCCCAACCACCGAACCGGGAAATACGCGGCCATGGCGTTGGCCAGCCGCTCGTCGGCGGTCACCAGAGAGTGATTCGATTCCACCGCCAGCGCCACGTAGATTGCGTCATAGACGGTTCGCTCGAATTCCGTGGCGATTTCGAGAGCGTGCCCCAGCAGAGGCAAAGAGGGCGTTGTGCGGATGCCGCAAGCCGACAACGCGCTGACCGCCTCTCGCGCCGAAGCCATCGACATTCTCCCGCTGCGTCCGGCTTTCCAGAAGATGTTGCCCACCTCCGGCCAAAACAGGTCGGGCACCAGCAGACCCAGGCGTCCGGCCGCAAAGCGCCTCAACAGGGCGACCGCCTCATCGGTCAGCGTCTCTCCGGAAGGCAGAAACCACTTAGCCGCCACGCTCGCGTCGAGGACGTAGGCGGTCACCGGCGCCGGTCCTCGCGCTGCATCTCTTCCGCCGGGGAGTGTGGTCCAGCGCCCGGACGCCGCGCACGCAACGCGCGCGCACGCTTCACCAGCGTTCGCCTCCGCGCAATTTCGCTTTCCGCGGGAACATTCTCGGCCAGCAACTCGATCACTTCTGCCGCAATCGAAGAGCCGTTCTCCTTCGCGCGCGCCTTGAGCGCACGGTACAGTTCGTCGGGAACATTTTCGACGTAAAGCGTTGGCATATGGGTTACCTATGAAAAGTCTAGCATATCCATAGGTATCGCTTCGGCGCCACTCGGTGCGGCGGCGGACGCCGGCCCGCCTTACGCCGCGGTCCAGCCGCCGTCGATGGTCGGGGTGGCGCCGGTGACGAATGCGGCTTCGTCGGAACATAGATAGAGCGCCATGGAGGCGATCTCGTCCGGCCTCCCCATGCGTCCCACCGGCTGGCGCGCGTGCAGTTCGGCCCGCACCTTGTCCTTCTCGTGCTTGTGAAACCTTTCGAGATACGCTTCCACGAAGGGTGTCTCGACGGTGCCCGGACAGATGCAGTTGACGCGCACGCGGCCGGCGTAATCCACGGCGAGCTGCCGGGAGAGCGCCACCACCGCGCCCTTGGTGGCGCAATAGGCGAAGCGGCGTTTGACGCCGATCAGCCCGGCCACGGAGCCGATATTAACGATGGTTCCGCGCGATTCCAGCAGCTTGGGAATGGCGGCCTTGGTCACCAGGAACATGCCCTCCACGTTGACGCGCAGCAGCTTTTCGAAGTCAGCGCGGCTGGTTTCCTCGATCCCGCCCACCAGCCCGATGCCGGCGTTGTTGATCAGGATATCGAGCGCCTCGATCGCACCGACGGCTCGATTGACCGCTTCCTCGTCGGTGATGTCGAGGATCAGCGCTTGCGCGGCATCGAGTTCGCCAGCGAGGGCTCGGGCGCGATCGCCATCGATATCGGCGATGGTTACGATCGCGCCAGCTCCGGCGAGCGCGCGGCAGGTGGCTTCGCCGATGCCGCTGGCCCCGCCTGTCACCAGGGCTTTGCGCCCGTCCAACCGAAAGGGTGTCTTCATCACACCGAATTGTAGCGCCCAGCCGCACCAACATTATTTCGTATCGGACCCCAACAATATGTGACAAAATGATGCAGGAAAGGTGAACGTACGAAGACGTATGGCACGCACACTCACGAACGAGATCATCGCCGCCGCCATTGCGGGTTTTGAGGCGCAGAAGGCAAAGATAGACGCTCAGATTGCGGAATTGCGCGAGACGCTGAAGGGCGGACGCACGGAAACGGCCGCCCCGCCCGAACCGGCCAGGCGGAAACGCAAATTGAGCGCCGCTGGCAGACGAGCCATAGCGGCAGCGGCCCGCAAGCGGTGGGCAGCCGTGAAAGCCGCCAAGCCGCAGCCGGGCGCGGCGAAAAAGCCTGCCGGCAAGAAGGGCGCCGCCAAGAAGCCCGCAGCCTAAGCCTTCGGCGCTTTCAACAGGCCGATCGTGTTCCCGTCCGGATCGTTGAACCAGGCGAATGTACCGGCCGGAATCGTGATTGGCCCGACCAGCGTTTTGCCGCCCAATGCGGCGGCCTGGTCGAGCGCAGCCTGCACGTCCTCGACATCCACGTAGAACATCGTGTAATGTTCCGGCTCGTGGCCGAGCGACGTGATGTGACCCGAGATGCCCTGCGGACTCCCGGTTTCAATATTCGACGCAGGTCCGGCGGCGGTGATCTGCCAGCCGAACAGCTTCGAATAGAAATCGCCGGTCTTGGCGCGATCGCGGCATCCGATCTCAAAATGAACAACTGGCCGTCCCATGGACTTCTCCCCCTTTTGACCGAGTAATGGTGCTGCCGCTGCCGCCAGCAAGAGCGCCGAGCGGCGTGTCAGCATGTCTTTTGATTCCATATTGGCCCCCGGTTTTCAGTGATGCTATCACAGACGGCCGGGTTCCGATCTATCGAAGTACAGGTTCCCGGTACTTTTCCCATAAACGCCCCGGGAAGCCGTTGGCAGGCCGCAAGTCGTAGCGCCGGTTCGGCGTAGGCTGCTACACTACCCATCGATGACCGTCCTGCAATGGGTGGTGGCATTGTGCTTTTTCTGCGATGTGCTGTTCCCGCCATGCCTGGCGATTTACGCGCTGATCCTCTGGCGGGGCCGTTGGAGAATCGCCGCGGGGGCGCCCCTGCTGGTGGTGATTCCAGCCGCGGCGTCGTTCCTGCATTTGCGCAGCGGTCTGGGCACTATCTGGCTCTTGTTGTACGTGCTACTGGCGCTCATGCTGAGCGCCTATTCGGCAATGGTGCTGACGCTGTATTGCAACCGCAAGCCTCCGCGGGCGTAAGAGACAAGCGGCCGCGTGGGAAGCGAGCGCCGGGAATGCGCTATTTCTCGGGAAGCACTTGAACCACGCCGTCCACTTCCTCGATTCTTACCAGGAAGCGTTTGCGCGCCTGTAGTTGCGAATCGGGCATCTCGAAACGCGCCGCGATCATGCGGTCGAGTGTGGTGTGCGCCGGCACGCGCTCGCGCACCATCAGGCTCTGATTGTATTTGTCGCCGAGCAGAGGCACACCGGCCATCAGTTGCTGCGCATCCGTTTCCGACACTGTGGCGCCCTCGGTCTGGGCGCCGCTCGGGCTCTCCAGCACCACGGTTACGCCGCGCACCTGGAACGGATAATCCGAAGGATTGGTGACGCGAAAATCGATCACCGCGGCCGCACTCTGTTCGTCGAGAGGCGCGGTGCGGACTTTGAGAATCGTGCCGGGCAGTTCGACATGGCCTCCACGCTCGATGTGGACAATGACCGAGACGGCGATCGCAACGGCGACGATGCCGATTCCGAATGTAATCAGAAGAGTTCGAGACATAGTAGGGGCCGTCGGACAAACTCCGCCACCGGGCCAGATACGATTCTAGACCAAGCGGGTGCCCGGACGGCGAAAACCACACGATCTCCGACCGGCGTTTCAATCTCCATTGACAAATAGGTGATATAATCTATTGAGAATGTTGGTTAACTATGGGTAGTATCGCCGAAGAACCACTGATTGATCGCCAACTCTTTGAAATTGAACATGATCGCCTCGTCCGGGAGGAGATCGAGACCTTCCGCCGCAAGGCCCATGCGTTCCTGGACGGCCAGATCACCGAAGACGATTTCCGTCCGTTCCGCTTGAAGCACGGTATTTACGGGCAGCGTCAGCCAGGGGTGCAGATGGTGCGGTCGAAGATCCCCAGCGGGATGCTGACCGCGGCGCAAGCCGGGCAACTGGCGCGCGTGGCCGATGAGTTCGGTGGCGGCAAGGGGCACCTGACCACGCGTCAGAACATCCAGTTTCACTTCGTGGCGCTCGATCGCGTGGCCGACCTGATGCACGTGCTCGCCGACGCCGGGTTGACCAACCGCGAGGCTTGCTACAACACGGTGCGCAACGTGACCACGTGCGCCTGGGCGGGGATCGCGCGCGACGAGGTTTTCGACGTGCGGCCGTACGCGCAGCGGGTGGCGTATGCTCTGCTACGCAAGGATCTGACGGGCAACCTGCCGCGCAAGTTCAAAATCGCCTTCGACGGATGCGCGGGCCGCGATTGCATTTCGGGCGCCATCAACGATATCGGCCTGCGGGCGGCGATTCGCGACGGCCGGCGCGGCTTCCGCATGATCGTGGCAGGAGGCCTGGGGCCGCTGCCCACCGAAGCGCAACTGCTCGAGGAGTTCGTTCCCGAAGAGCGGCTGCTGAACCGGTGCGAGGCGATGATCCGCATCTTCAACCGTTACGGCAATCGCGCCAACAAAAACAAGGCGCGGCTGAAATTCGTGCTGCGCGAGCGCGGGATCGAGTGGCTGCGGGAACAGGTGGAGAAGGAATACCAGCTTATCCTCGCGGACGGCGGGATTGCCTGGCCGGAGATGGTGCCGGAGGGCTTCGGCGGCTACCAATCGCAACCGCAACCGCTTGGCCAGGGAGCGCTGCTGCCGGTAGCCGGGCGCCACCAGACGGGCGACGGAGACTATGACGCGTGGCTGGCGACCAACGTTGCCGAACAGAAACAGACCGGCTACGCGGCGGTGACCGTGCGCGTGGAGCAGGGCAATCTGCTCGGCCGGCAGTTGCGGGAACTGGCGCGCATCTCGACCGCCGTGGGTGACGGGACGCTGCGCGTTTCGATCGAGCAGAACATGCTGCTGCCGTTCGTTCCACTGGCGCGACTGAAGGAGGTGCACGGGGCGCTGGCAGCGGCCGGGCTCGCAACCGCGCGCGCGCGGCAGATAGACGATGTGGTGACTTGCCCCGGCGCTTACTCCTGCAACCTGGCGCTGACCAAGTCGATGAACCTGGGCGCCGCGCTGAGCGAAACGCTGCGGCGGTATGACGATCCGCGCGTGCGTGGGCTTTCGATCAAAGTCAGCGGCTGCCCCAATGCCTGCGGCCACCATTGGGTGGGAGACTTCGGATTTTTCGGCAACGCGCGCAAGATCGATGGCCGCGAGGTCCCGTATTACCAGATGTTGCTGGGAGGCGGATACGACGAAGAAGGCGTGATGCGCTTCGGCCTGGCGGTGCAGTCGATTCCGGCGCGGCTGGCGCCCGCTGCCGTGGTTCGCGTGCTGGATCATTTCCAGGCTAACCGGCTGGAGGGCGAAACCTTCCGCCAGTATGTACTGCGGAACAAGATCGAAACTTTCCGCGAACTGACGCGCGAGTTCGCTAAACCGGCCGAACTGTTCCCCGAGATCTACCAGGATTGGGGCGACGAACAGGCATACTCCCTGCAACTGGGCCGCGGAGAGTGCGCGGCATAGACAATCGTGGCGCGCGCAGTCTTGCGCAATGCCGCATACTTTTCCCACTCTCGGAATGCCGCGGCGACCTGTGGGGCAGACCCCTTGATCTGCGCGGGTCCCCCTGGACCCGCTCTCCGTCAGAGGAATCAGGTACTTGCCCGGGCGATGCGCGACCAGGGGGTCGCGCGCGGACGAGGGCGTCCGCCCCACAACTTGCCGCTGGCGCTCGGAAAGGGAAAAGTATGCGGCATTGCGCACTTATGCGTGCCGCGTCGGTACTCGCGCCGACGCTTGGCGGGCCGAGTGCGAAGAAGCGTCGAGAAGAGTCTCGACGCAGCACGCAGGAATGCGTGCGCCACGACGCCTTAATCCCGAATTCACTGGCGCTTAATCGCTCTGTAACATCGCCGCTGATACCGTTAGAGCAGGTATAAGGCCAACCAATGAAAAAGATCCTGCTTATCGAAGACGATGTGGACCTGTTTTCGCTTCTCAAGTACAACCTTGAGAAGGAAGGGTTCTCACTGTCCGGCCTGCAAACCGGCAAAGGGGCGATCGAGCTTTGCCGCCAGGTGCGGCCGGACCTGATCCTGCTCGATATCATGCTGCCTGACTCCGACGGTCTGGACATCTGCAAAGGCATCCGGCGCGATCCCGACCTGTCCGGCGTTCCGATCATCTTCCTCACCGCGCGCGCTTCGGAGACCGACCGCATCGTGGGTCTCGAACTGGGCGCCAATGATTACGTGGTCAAGCCGTTTTTCGTGCGCGAGCTGATCGCGCGCATCAAGCTACAGTTCCGCAACCAGACCACGCCTCCGCGCATGCTGGAGGCAGGCGGACTGGAACTCGACACCAGCAGCCGCCAAGTGCGGTTGAACGGCGGCCCGTTGGCGCTGACAGCCACCGAGTTCCGCCTGCTCGAATTCCTGATGAGCCGTCCCGGTGTGGTCTTCAGCCGCGAGCAACTGCTCGATTCGGTGTGGGGCCAGGACCGCGCCATCACCGACCGCGCAGTGGATGTGTATGTGCTTCGCTTGCGACAGAAGATCGAACACGATCCCGCCGAGCCGACGATGATTCATTCCGTGCGCGGCTTCGGCTACACATTCGAGCCGCGGCGCGCCATGGCCGGCGCGTAGACACTAAACAACTGTTGGCAGGCGAAAGCGCCGGCCCCACTCGCTGCGAAAGTGGGGCGGGCGCTTTCGCCTGCCAACCAATTCAGCAACAACCCATCTTGATTTCGCCGCTGCCGCCCACTGGCTCGCCGAATGCTTCTTCGGGCGCCGGGGCGCCTTGCAGCACGGCGATCCAGCGGCGGGCGGCGGCGAACACTACCAGCACAACGCCCACGATGAAGATGGCCATCAGGCCGGTATCGAGGTAGCCGGTGATCATCGGCTGGCCGGTCTTCAAGGTCAGCGGCCAGAAGATACTCTTGATTGAAAGCACGCCGGCGGTGATGGTAGTGGCGCCCACGAAACACATGGGGACGGCGGAAATCCAGGCGTAGCGGGCTTTGCCCATGTTGATGAGGAAGGTTGTGACCACCGCCAGGGCGATGGTGGCCAGCAATTGGTTGCCGGTGCCGAATAGCGGCCAGATGGTGGAAATGTTGCCGGTATAAATCAGATAGCCCCAGCCGCTGACCACGAAGAACGTGGTGATGAGATTACCGGGCAGCCAGGCGGTGTCACCGAAGCGGGGGCTGGCTTTGCCGAGCAGTTCCTGCAAAACGTAGCGCGCCACACGCGTGCCGGCATCGACGGTGGTGAGGATGAAGAGGGCCTCGAACATGATCGCGTAGTGATACCAATACCCGATCAGGCGGTCCATCCCGGGAAGGGCACGGAAGATCTGCGCCATGCCCACGGCGAGCGAAACCGCGCCGCCGGTGCGGCCGGCGAGGTTCTCGCCCACTTCGCGCGAGATCAAATCCAGATTCACCGTGTGCAGGCCGAGCTTCGAGAAAACCTCGGGCGCGCTGTTGATGGCGAAGTAGTCGCCGGGATACATCGAGGTAGCTGCGACCAGCGCGAGCACGCCGACCAGCGATTCGCACACCATCGCCCCATAGCCGATGAAGCGGGCGTCGCTTTCCTTATCGATCATTTTGGGCGTGGTGCCCGATGCCACCAGCGAGTGGAAGCCGGAGATGGCGCCGCAGGCGATGGTGACGAACAGAAACGGGAACAGCTTGCCCTTGATGATGGGGCCGCCGCCGGAAACGAACTGGGTGACCGCGGGAAAGCGGATAGCGGGGTGAAGGATGAAGACGCCGATCAGCAGGATCGCAATCGTCCCCAGTTTCAAATAAGTGGCCAGATAGTCGCGCGGCTCGAGCAGCAGCCACACCGGCAGCACTGAGGCGATGAAGCCATAAGTCACCATCAGCAGCGTGATCTGGTGCGGCGAGAAGGTGAGCGCTCCCGCGGCGGAGCTGGTGGCGAACCAATGCCCGCCGACAACCGCCGCGATCAGCAGCGCGACTCCGAAGACGCTCGGGCCCGCCACGGTGATTCTGCCGGCGTGGCTCTTGAACATCCACCAGCCCATGACGAGGGCGATGGGCATGATGGATCCGATGGTGAACACGCCCCACGGGCTATTCGCCAGCGCGTTCACCACCACGATACCGAGACCGGCCAGCGTGACCAGCAGGATGAATAGCACCGCGACCATGGTCACCAAACCGGCGAAGGGGCTGATTTCGCTGCGGGCGATTGCCGCCAGCGACCGCCCGCGGTGGCGCATGGAAGCCACCAGCACGGTGAAATCCTGCACGCACCCGGCCAGCACCGCGCCAATCAGCAGCCATAGGAAGCCGGGCAGGAAACCGAACTGCGCCGCCAGCGTGGGGCCGACCAGCGGACCGGCGCCGGCAATGGCGGCGAAATGGTGCCCGAACAGCACCCACTTGGGCGACGCCACGTAATTGTGACCGTCGGCAAAGCGGTTGGCGGGCGTGATGCGCCGGTCGTCCAGAGCCAGCGCCTTGGCGGCGATGAAGGCTGAGTAGTAGCGGTAAGCCAGGGCGTAGACGCACAGCGCTCCCAGCAGGATGGGGAACGTATTCACGGTTCTCTCAAATTCCCTCGAGAGAGCATAGAGTATCGCACGGCTAAAATGGATGCTGGCTCGGCCGAGCGAACCGGCAGGAACATTGACGCCGCCCGGCCCGCCTGCTTAACTGGAAAGAAGTTCCCATGGCAGGCGTCGAACAACAATCGCGGTCGCTGGCCGACGTGCATGCGAGCGTCGATATCTCGCAGCTCTCTTTTTGGCGCCGCATGTTCGCGTTCGCCGGGCCGGCTTACCTGGTGAGCGTCGGCTACATGGACCCGGGGAACTGGGCCACTGACCTGGAAGGCGGTGCGCGCTTCGGTTACCGGCTGCTGTGGGTGCTGGTCATGTCGAACGCCATGGCCATCCTGTTGCAGACGCTGAGCGCGCGGCTGGGCATCGTCCACGGGCGCGACCTGGCGCAGGCTTGCCGGGAAACCTATCCGCGCTCCTTGAGTTTCGCGCTGTGGGTGCTATCGGAAATCGCCATCGCCGCCTGCGACCTGGCCGAAGTGCTGGGCGCGGCGATTGCCCTCAACCTGTTGTTCCACATTCCGCTGCTGATCGGCGTGATTCTCACCGCGGCCGATACGCTGCTGCTGCTGTGGTTTCAAAGCTTCGGCATTCGCGCCATCGAGGCTTTTATTCTGTCCCTGATCACGGTGATGCGGTCTGCTTCTGCATCGAGGTTTTCTGGGCCCGCCCGGCGGCTGGCGAGCTGTTCAACGGCCTGGTGCCGCGCCTCAATGGCAGCAGCCTCTACCTGGCGGTCACCATCCTGGGCGCCACCGTGATGCCGCACAACATGTATCTGCATTCGGCGCTGGTGCAGACGCGCATGATCGGCCGCACGGACCCCGCCAAGCGCATGGCTTGCCGCTTCAACCTGATCGATTCGGTGGTGGCGCTGAACGGCGCCATGTTCGTCAATTGCGCAATCCTGGTGCTGGCGGCGGCGGTGTTCTTCAAGCGCGGGATAATCGTCACCGAGATTCAACAGGCGCACGTGCTGCTGGTTCCGCTGCTGGGCACCAGCATGGCGGGAGTGCTGTTCGCGGTGGCGCTGCTGTGCTCCGGCCAGTCTTCCACGCTCACCGGAACCATGGCCGGCCAGGTGGTGATGGAAGGCTTCCTCAATATCCGCGTGCGCCCCTGGCTGCGCCGTTTGATTACGCGCACGCTGGCCGTGGTTCCGGCGGCTCTGACGATTTATTTTGCCGGAGACAAAGCGACATTAGGGCTGCTGCTGTTGAGCCAGGCGATTTTGAGCATGCAGTTGCCGTTCGCCATCGTGCCGCTGATTCACTTCACCAGCGACCGCGCGCGGATGGGCCCGTTCGCCAACGCCGCCTGGGTGCGCTGGCTGGCGTGGATCACGGCCGCGGTGGTGATCGGTCTCAACACATGGCTGGCCTACGATTCGATTGAGGGCTGGATGGACGGCGCCGGAGCCTGGCGTGGCCTGGTCGGGGTGATTGCCATTTCGGTCTCCGCGGCGCTCGTGTTCCTGCTGCTCTGGGTGACGTTCGAGCCGCTCCTCAGCGGCCGCAAGCGCGGGCGCGCCGCGCTCGAGTTCCCCGCCACGGAAGGCGCCGCGGCCGCTGCCGTCGCTCCCGTATATCACCGCATCCTGGTTCCGCTCGACCACACCAGGCTCGACCTGCTGGCCATCAGCCACGCCGCCGCCATGGCCAAACTGTACGGAGCCAAGCTCTACCTGCTGCACGTCGAGGAAGGAGTCACCAGCCAGATTTACGGCGGCGACGCATCCACGGCGGAGGTGGAAGCCGGCCAGGCATATCTCGACCGCATTGCGCAATCCCTGCAAGACCAGGGAATCGCGGTGGAGACGACGATTCTGCATTCGACGTCGCCCGGTAAGGAGATCGTGCGCTTTGCGCGGGAGATGCAGCCCGACCTGCTCATTATGGGCGCCCACGGCCACGGCGGCCTGAAAGACCTGATCTTCGGCACCACCATCAGCCCCGTCCGCCACAACCTGAATATCCCGATGCTCGTGGTGAGGCCGGGGAAGGGGTGAGTCTGCCTGGCGGCGGTCCGTAGCGGGAAGAGAGTCAGTTCTTCTTTGGATTCGGTGATGCGTCCTGCGGCGGACTCGGTGGCTGTATCGGTGGCGAGATTTCGTCGAGCGCTGATGGCCAGGCAGTCGGCTCCCATGTCAATTCGGGGGGCTGCGGATCCACCCAGTGGTACCGGGGCGACCCAACGAACTCGAAGGCCAACCTCTGGAGTGTCACTCGAACCCCGAGCACCCTCCACAACCCACCGACCTTGTGGAACGTGGCAGTGTAAGTTTGCCCCGTGTTGTAGGCCCAATCGACCAGCGCCTTGTCCCCGCCCGCGTTGTAGCGGATACGCCACGGCTCTACCTGTTTCCCGACTCTAATGGCGTTCGCAACGCGGTCGGCCAGTCGGTTCAGGTTTTCGTCTGTCAATGGCGGCGGGTTCGCCTGGATATACGCGATGGCTGCGGCGGCGGAGCTTTCGCGCGTGTTCTGTTGCAGGGTCTCATTCAGGATCTTCAGGCTTCTGGGAGACGCGATCAGTTTCAATGTCTGAATCGCCCCCGCGTCAGCCCGGTGATCGTCAAAGCCGTCCAGAGCGCACTGCCTGAGAAATGCCCACTCCTGCTCATTGCTCGGCTTCAGAAGCGCAGTCGCCACATGGTATGCCCATCCATTGGCGTGAGGCCCAGGTTTGGGCGGCGGAGCCAGCCGGATGACTAGCCGGAGATCTCCGGGATCTCCGATCAGAGCGAGCAGCCGCTCGGCACCTTCGCGGGTTTGGTCGTCCCTGAGGAAGGAGCGAATAACGGGCCGAAGCCGGCGTTCATGATAAAAAATGGAGTCCACAGTATTCGCGTCACCAAAAAGGTCGCCGCTGGCGATAACATGGCGCAGCTCGTCGCGACTCGGGCAAGTCGGCTGGGCACCGAGAATCTGTGCGAAGGCGATCCAGCAGACGGCGGCACGGCAAGGGATCATGTCCATACTGACACCGGCCAGGTCCGCCTGGTTCCATGGTAAAGGACTACTAGTTCGCCCGCTTCGCGATCAGCTCACGAACTTTAGCGACGAGATCGCGAGGCACGTCCATGACGGTCTCGGAGGGCTCGATACCAGCCTCGTCCTCGGCCAAGGCCTCGTCTTCGCTCTGCGTCCCGTAGTGAGCGAGCACGCGCTGCACCTTGCTCTCGTCCCATCCGTCTGGAAGATTGTTCCGGCTCATTGAATTTGGCTTGCAATCTTCTGCCAGCCCAATTTTAGCGCTGCGCGGGACCAGCAGAGTAGCCCAGCGCGTGAGCGCTGGGAGCAGCCGTGAACCCATCCAGCCCCGCGACGGGGCGAAAGCTAGCGGGTGTGGCCGTTTCTCTTCCGCCCCGTTCCGGGGCTAGCGTCTCGATGCCGGATTTCCCAGCGCTCACGCGCTGGGCTACTCTCTTTCGCCCCTGGCGGGGCTCCTCCGCAGTCTCCTCAGGGTGCCAGGCGTAAGTCGTACGGTGAGAAACTCGCTGTTTCCCGCCTTGCCCGCCAGTTACACTAAGAGTCTATGAAAAGCCGGACCATCGGGCTCGTGGTTCACGCGGTCGGCACCACTGGAGTGCTGCACCAACTGACCGGCGTGATTGCGCGGCACCAGGGCGATATCACTTCCGTCGCAATTCTGGCGAACCGGCCCGACGAGGCGCGCACGTACTTCGAAGTGATTCTGCCGGGCGGCGTCAATCCGTTGATCAAAGGACTGCGCGCCCTTTCCATCGTACGCGGCGTTGAGATCGTCAAGCCTTTGCAGACGGTGTACGGCAAGCGCATCATCATTATGGGAGGCGGCGCGCAAGTGGGCCAGGTGGCCATCGGCGCGGTCTCGGAAGCCGACCGTCACAATATCCGCGGCGAGCATATTTCGGTGGACACGATTCCGCTGGTGGGCGAACAGAAACTGGCCGATGCCGTGCGCGCGGTAGCCCGCTTGCCGCGCGCCAAGGCGCTGGTGCTGGCCGGAGCGTTGATGGGTGGCGAAATTGAAAAGGCGGTGCGCGAGGTTCGCGAGCAGGGCCTGCTGGTGATCAGTCTGAACATGGCGGGCAGCGTGCCGGATGCGGCCGACCTGGTGGTCACCGACCCCGTGCAAGCCGGCGTGATGGCCGTGATGGCGGTCGCCGACACCGCCAAATTCACCCTGGAGCGCCTCAAGCGCCGCGTGTTCTAGGGTAACGCGTCAAGCGGAACAAGGATTATGGCTCGCCCTGGGTGAATTCACTCGGGATACCGCAGCCTTTGGCGTTAGAACACGCGGGTTGGCAGGCGGAAGCGCCTGCCCCACTTCTCCGCGCGATACCTGTCAGAATTTTGGACGCACCATACTAGTGCAGGCCACTTCGCAATCGCGAGAACGTGTTGTGTCGCGGACGCGAGGGCGAGCCGTGCCTCGGAATCCGTAGGGGCCGCGCACGGGGGCGTCACAAAACAGACGGTTTGGGGTATTGTAACCAGATGAGATCTATTTCACTCCACTCAGTTCGCGACGGTGCCGCTGCGGGCATGCTCGCTGTGCTCATGCTGGCTCTTGGTTCTTCTCTCGCCGGGGCCCAGGAAGCCAAGCCCGCGCCTACGCCGGCTCCCGCCGATGCGAAGCCTGCGACTACGCCGGCTCCGGCCGATGCGAAGGATAAGGACAAGGACAAAGAGAAAGAGAAAGCCGGCGACAAGGAGGCTCCGCTGCCCGCGGATGCCCACGTCGCGCAGACGATTCAACTGGATGGCAAGACGCTCCACTACACGGTGACGGTGGGCACGCTGCCGGTCTACGACAACGGCAAGAAAACCGCGGAGGTGGTCTATACCGCGTACACCATGGAGGGGCAGGACCGGCCGGTCACTTTCGCGCTGAACGGCGGTCCGGGCGCGGCTTCGGTTTTCCTGAATTTCGGCGCCATCGGCCCCAAGCGCATCGAGTTCGGCGTGGAGGGAGACAGCCCGTCGGATCCGGCGAAGCTGACCGACAATCCGGGCACGTGGCTGGATTTCACCGACCTGGTGTTCATCGATCCGGTAGGCACCGGTTATAGCCGGTCGCTCGTTCCGATGCTCGATGCCAAGATTCAGTTCTACGCCACCGAGAACGACATTCATTACCTCTCGCGCATCATTTACGACTGGCTGGTGGCGAACGGGCGAGTGAGCTCGCGAAAGTACTTCGTCGGCGAGAGCTACGGCGGCTATCGCGGACCGCGGATCACGCATTATCTGCAAACCCAGCTCGGCGTGGCGATGAACGGTGTGGTGCTGGTCTCGCCGTACTTGAATCCGGCGATCGAGGACAACGGCGACATTTCTCCCGTTCCGTGGATGATGACGCTGCCGTCGATCACGGCGGCGCACCTGGAGCGCGAGCACAAGCTGACGCCGGAAGCCATGGCGCCAGTGATTGCCTACACTCGCGGTGAATACGCCACCGACCTGCTGAAGGGCCGCTCCGACCCGGCGGCGACGGCGCGAATCGTGAAACGCGTGACGGCGATGACCGGCCTTGAGGAGGAATTTGTGCGGCGGGCGGGCGGACGGCTGGAAACCGGCGCCTATCTGCGCGAAGTCTTCCGGGAGAGCGGAAAGATCGGCAGCATATACGATTCGAATGTGACCGGGTATGATCCGTTTCCGTTCGCTCCGGAACAGCGCACCAACGATCCCATGCTGGAGAGCATCATCGCGCCGACCACGACCGCGATGGTGGATTTTGTGACGCGCGTGGTCGGCTGGAAGACGGATGCTCGCTACAACACGCTCAGCTACGAGGTGGGTTCGCAGTGGGATCGCGATAGCCGCACCCTGCGCACGGGCGCGGTACCCGATTTGAGACGGGCGGTGGCGGCCGATCCGAAGTTGCGCATCGTCATTGCGCACGGCTGGAACGATCTCTCGTGCCCCTTCATGGGCTCGGTGCTGACGGTGGACCAGATGCCGATGATGGGCGATCCGGCGCGTGTCGCCGTGCGTGAGTATCCGGGCGGCCATATGTTCTACAGCCGTCCGGGCAGCCAGGCTGCATTGCGGACAGACGTGCAAGCGATGGTCGCCAAGCACTGACGGCCGATCGGGCAATCGACACGAGGACCGCTCCCTCTGGTCGCGGCTCCAAAAGAAGGACCGGTGCCTACCGGCCCAGCAACGAATGCCACCAGGGTTGGGGCGGCGCTGCCGGCGGACGGACTAGCGCCGCATTGCGGCCCTCGACCACGACTCTCGGATTATCGGTGAACAGCAGGTCCGCCGCGTCCTCGCCCATCCTGCGCAGGACCAGTTCGCGCGCCAGGTCAAGGCGCGGCGGCCGGTACTCGAGATCGTGCGCATCGCTGGCCACGAAATGTATCAGGCCACGCGAGAGCATCCGCCATGCGGTGTCCGCGGCCTTCGCGCCGAATCCTCCCTCGATCGACTTGGCCGTGACCTGCGCCAGAACTCCGCGCTCACACCACTTCGCCAACTGATCGATGTTGTGCGCCAACGCCGGGTTCCGCTCGGTATGGGCGACGATCGGATCCATGCCTGCGTCCGCCAGCCGCGCGAGAAGGTCCTCCACGCGCGGCGGAAGCTGTGCGGCGAACTCGATCAATAGGAAATTCTTGCCGTTCACCGTATACTTTCGCGGATTTGCGAGCGCATCCTGAATCGCGTCGAAGCTCACGTGCAACTCGCAGCCGCGATGAATGCGCGGCTTGCCGTCCACGGCGCGATTGAGATCCTCCATCTGGCGATCGATCTCCTCCGCGTCGGGCACCGACTCCGCATTCGCATGGGGCGTGCCAACGATGTCCGTGGTGCCGCTCTCGCTCGCCACACGCAGCATCTCGAGCGTGGTCTCGCGGGTCTTCGCCCCGTCGTCCACGCCCCAGAAAACATGGCTATGAATATCTACCAAGTCTTAAGATATACCGCAGATTCAAGTGGCATAGAAAGGACACCGGCGGCAAGACCGCGGGCGCTACCGGACCTGGCGCGAAAATGGCGAAACTCCAGGGGCGGTCCTTGCCCTGCGAACGCCCGTCCCAGCGCTCCGCCGTGCTCTTCCCCCAGGTCCGCCACTGCTATCATGTGTTTTCATGCGCGTACCGTTGCTCGATGTGCGGCGCCAGAATCTGCCGCTGGAGGCTGAATTATCGGCGGCCTTCGACCGCGTGCTGCGCTCCGGCCAATTCATTCTGGGCCCCGAAGTGGAGCAATTCGAAACCGCCGCGGCCACGGTCGCCGGCGCTCGCTTCGGCATTGGCGTATCCTCCGGTACCGACGCAATTCTGGTCGCCCTGATGGCGCTCGGAATCGGGCCGGGTGACGAAGTGATCTGCCCATCGTTTACGTTCTTCGCGACCGCCGGTTCGGTGGCGCGCGTGGGCGCGGTTCCCGTGTTCGTGGATTCGTGCGCGGAGTGCTTGAATCTGGATCCGGCCGGAATCGAGCGCCGCATCACCCCCCGGACCAGGGCGATCATTCCCGTGCACCTGTTCGGGCAGCCGGCGGATTTGGACGAGATTCTGGAAATAGCTAGGCGGCACAATCTGGCCGTCATCGAAGACGCGGCGCAATCGTTTGGCGCCGAATACCGCGGGCGCCTGGTGGGCTCGTTCGGCGAGTTCGGCGCCATCAGCTTCTTCCCTTCGAAGAACCTCGGTGCGCTGGGCGATGCGGGGCTGGTGGTGACCAATGACGCATCGCTGGCCGAGAAGGCGCGGCGGCTGCGCAATCACGGAATGCATCCCAAGTATATGCATCCGGTAGTGGGCGGCAACTTCCGGCTGGCCGCGTTGCAGGCCGCGCTGTTGGCCGTCAAGCTTCCCTGTCTGCCCGATTACACCGCGCGCCGCCAACAGCACGCATGTGAATACACGCGGGCTTTGGCCGGATTGGCAACTGGAGACGCGGTCGCGATTTCGCCGCCGGTGACTCATCCGGATCGCACCCACATTGCAAATCAGTATTCGATCCGCGTGCGGCGCGGGCCGGCCTGGCAACGCCAGGAACCGCCACGCGACGCTTTGCGCCAGCGCCTCGCGGAACGCGGGATTGCCTCCGAAATCTATTATCCGGTTCCCTTGCACGCGCAGGAATGTTTCCTCAAGTTCGGACCGCATCCCACGCTGCCCGTGGCCGAGGAGGCCGCTCGAGAGATTCTGAGCCTGCCGGTCTTCCCCGAACTGACGGCCGGGGAAATCGCGTCGGTAGTGGCGGAAATTCGGCAGTTTGCGAGTGAGGCCAATGGATAAAGAGCGGCTGAAACAGATCGTCGAACGCTTGAGCGCCGGCCGCATCCTGGTGGTGGGCGACCTCATGCTGGACGAATTCATCTGGGGCAGAGTGTCGCGCATCTCGCCCGAGGCGCCAGTGCCGGTGGTCGAGGTGACCTCGGAATCGTATTATCCGGGCGGCGCCGCCAATGCCGCACGCAATGTCCGCGAGCTCGGCGCGGCGGTACGGGTGGCGGGCATCGCCGGCGCCGATCCGCAGGGCGCGCGGCTGCTGGAGCTACTCGAGGCCGCGGGCATCGATACCACTAGCGTGCTGCGCGACGCGGCGTTTTCGACCACCGTGAAGACGCGCATCATCGCCCGCCATCAACAGGTGACGCGCGTGGACCGCGAACGCCATGCCACGCTCACCGCCGCGCAGACCGAATTCATCCTCGCGCAAGTGGAGCAGGCGATCGACGCCGTGGACGCCGTCACCGTGGCGGATTATGGCAAGGGATTCCTGACCCAGCCGCTCGCCGATCACATCGGCCGCAAGGCACGCGCGGCGGGCAAGATCCTGGCGGTGGATCCGCATCCCCACACGTCGCTCTTGTGGCAGGATTCGACCGTCATCAAGCCCAACCGTCGTGAAGCGTTTCTGGAAGCCGGCCTTCCGCCGAGCGCGCCGGTCGAGCCGCCGCTCGAGGATCGACCGCTGCTGGAGGCCGCGCGGCGCCTGCGTGCGCTCTGGCGGCCGGGGAGCTTGCTGATCACGCTGGGCGCGCAGGGCATGCTGCTGCTCGACGACGATGGTCCGCCCCGCCATTTGCCGGCACAGGCCAAGGATGTCTTCGATGTTTCCGGCGCCGGCGACACGGCGATCTCCGTGCTGGCGCTCGCGCTGGCCGCAGGCGCCACGCCCGGCGGAGCGGCCGAACTGGCTAATTACGCCAGCGCCATCGTAGTGGGCAAACTGGGAACCGCTACCGTGACCGCGGCCGAACTCGCGGCGAGCATCGCCCGGCTATGAGCAAGCGCAGGGCGGTGTTCTTCGATCGCGACGGTACGCTGATGGAAGAAGTGGAATACTGTCGCGATCCCGCCAAAGTGAAGGTCATTCCCGGCGCGCCGGAGGCGATTGAGCAACTGAAGAACGCCGGATACCTGGCGATTGTCGTCAGCAACCAAAGCGGCATCGGCAGGGGCTTGTTCACCGAGGCACAGTACGCCTCCGTGCAACAGGAGCTTCTACGCCAGATCGGCGCCGGCCGGATTGATGCATCCTACTTCTGCCCCGAGGCGCCCGGCGGTCCATCGCTCCGCCGCAAGCCGGCGCCGGGGATGGTGCTCGAAGCCGCGGCCGAGTTCGAGATTGACCTCGCGGCGTCCTTCCTGGTGGGCGACAAGGCGTCCGATATCGAGTGCGGCCGCCGCGCCGGCACGCGCACCATTCTGGTGCGGACTGGCTATGGGGCCGCAACCGAACGCAGTCCGGGTGTTTTTCTCCCCGATTATGTTGCTAACGATGTGCCCGAGGCTATCCGCTGGTTGCTTGCAGCGATAGCGTAGACTGCTCCTCCGCTCCGGCGGAATTCGCACGTCCGGGCGCCGGTCTGGCCTGCCTTCGGGATAATGGACTGACTGGACGGTACTTGGACCGCTTCCTCTCGCTCTGACAAGGATCTCTCGCAGGCGCGGCTTAACATTGTATTTTTCGCGGCGCTGGCGCTCATTTGTGCGCGACGAATTGTCTCACCCTTCCGACGCTACATCCTGGATGGCGCGCGAGATGTCGGTCTTTCGCGCGCGAACCGAGGAGTGTTAAGCTAGGGGTCCGGATGCGGCAATCATCAGTAAAATGCTGAAGCGCCTCTTACGCGGAGCACCCCATGGACTACTGGCCTCGGCACGGAAATCCCGACCGGTTTGATTGGAAGGGACAAGCAATGCGAAGGCGACTGTTATGGGGAATTAGCGGGTTGCTTGGCCTGATGTTCTTTGCCCTCTCTTTCTCCGGGCCACTCCTTCTGCGGATCCTGCGAGCAGACCACGGTTTCGGCACGGACCTACCAGCTCTCATGGAAGGTGACTTGACTCATCTAATGAGACTGTACGCTATTCTATTCATGCTCGGCGCCATCGCCCTCGCAGTTGTTCCACGATTTCAGCTCGGAGTGTTTTCGTCTGCCAGGGTCAAGCTGACGGCTTTTACGCTGGCCTGCTCCGGCCTGCTTTTTCTTCTATTGAGCAGGCTGGAGTCAGAGGCGCCTTGGTATCCTTTGGATAAGATCCTGACCGCTCCGCGGACACTGGATGTGTTCGGCAGGAGACTTCTCCTGGTCTGGCCAGCCCAGTGGATTTATGGACACATTCCCGGCATTTCGCCGCTCCGTGTGTACTATGTGGTACAAGCTGTTGTAATCCTGGCAACGATGCTGGTGGTCGCTCGCTGGTCAGCGCGCTTCGTGGGGATCGACAATGCGTATCTAGGGCAGTTGCTACTGGTCTTGTTCCTTGCGCCAACTCTGACCTTTCATAACTACTACGACATTGCGATAATTCCGATATATACTCTGGCGCTCCTGGCGCTTTGGGATCGCCAATATCCGTTCTTTGTTCTGCTGATCGGCCTAGGCGCGCTGAATCATGAGAATACGCTCCTTCTGGTCTTTAGCGCGATTGCCATTTCTTACGACCGGGAAAAGCCTCGCCGATGGCTGGCGGTGGCCGGCGCAGCGGTGGCGGCTTGGCTGTCGGCCAGGGTCCTCATCATGGCTGCCGTCCCCATGAGTTCGACGTTCCATATACGCGTGATCACCAATCTGTGGGAATTGCTGCATGACCCAAGAGCGATCGGGACTGCGTTTATCGCGCTGCTGCCTATGTGTCTCTTTACTCTTTGGGGATGGAATTCGGCACCGCAAGTGCTTCGCAGGGGTGCGTTCTTGGTTTTGCCTCTGTTCGGTGTGACTTATCTGTTTGGAAAATTTCGCGAGCCCCGCCAGTTCGACGCCTTTATACCGCTTGCGATCGGCTTTGCGCTGAGTGCGCTGCGCGCGGGTTCCCGTCGCACGGGTTTAACCCATAGCGGAGTCCTCGCGGCGAGCGGAGCCGCTGCTCCGGGCGACGATCCCACTCAGCGCGGCGAGCCGCCGTTTGGCGGCCTGACAAGATGAATCTCCGCTCCAAGCTTTTCCTTGATTACTATTTCGGAGGCTTTCTTCACGCCGTCCTGAGAATCCCCACGATTCTTCTGGGCAAAGTACTGCGCCGCGATCACGATCTCTCCAGGTGCCGCGAAATAGCCATTTTGAAGCTTCTGGGTGGTGGCAGTCTGGTGATCGCTTATCCAGCCCTGCTGGCTCTGCGGCGTCTTCCCGGTCTCAAGAAGTTGACCCTGATTACGACCCCTTCGATTGCGCCGTTCGGGGCGCTGCTGGGTATCTTCGACGAGACGATTATCGTTCGCGACGATCGTGGGCTGCTCACACTAGCTACCGACTCAATGCGAGCATTCCGGAGATTCTTCCGGCATGACGCTCTGATCGATCTGGAGATTCACAGCCGGCTTACGACCGTATTCGCCCTGCTGACTGCCGCACGAAACCGCATAGGCTTCTTCACGAACATCTCCTTTTGGCGGCGCTATCTCAACACTCACTTGCTGTTCTGCAACATCACCAACGGTATCTACGATTTCTACGATCAGTTAGCCGCGCTGTTCGGTACTGCGCCGGTGGATGCCGAGGAATGCGAGCGGGAGTTCCGGCGCGGGCTGGGAGAGCACCGGTTTGAGGGTGATGCGCTCCGCCTGGCGATTGCGCCGGCTTGTTCCGGGCTGAGCCGGGAGCGGATGTTGCGCCGCGAAGAGTGGGTAGAGGTTATTGCGCGGCGGATTGTGCAATGCGACGCTCCGATGGTGGAATTGCATCTGTTGGGAGCCCCTGCGGACAGTGCGGAGCTCGAACAGATGGCAACCCTGTTGGAGGAGCGGTTTCGAGGGCGCGCGGTGGTTCGCAACCATGCCGGAAAGACTACCTTGCGGGAATCGGTGAGGATCATTGCCGCCATGGACGAGGTGCTTTGCATCGATTCGGCACTGCTGCACTTCAGCCGGCTGCTGGGCCGCCGGACGGTTTCGTTCTGGGGGCCGACCGATCCGCGCACGCTGCTGCGGCCTAGCTCCGGCGGTCTCGATGAAGTTCATTACGTGAAAATACCCTGTTCGCCCTGTGTCCACGTGTCCACTCAGCCACCCTGCAAAGGGCAAAACATATGCATCCGACTGGCCGTCGATCCGGCGGCGCAGGTTCCACGCAATCAGTTTTGGGTACTCAAGGGATGAGAACTCGCCTCGCGATTCCTCTGCTGGCCGCGGCGTTTCTGGCCGCCCTCCTCACCTTCATGGCGGCCCGATTGACGCCCGGCGTGCGCGCCGACGGAACCGATTGGGCGATGTACGTTATGCACGCGCGCAACATCGTCAGCGGGCTCCCCTATGCGCAGACCGGCTATGTGTTTCAACCTGAATCGACGACCGAAGTTGGCGCTAATTCGTATCCTTCCGGATACCCACTGCTGATCGCGCCATTTTATGCCGCCTTCGGACTGAATATAGGGTTGTTCAAGCTGCTCAACGTGGCTTTCCTCGTGTTCTCGTTGTGGCCGGTCTATCTGTATGCCCGGAGAACGCTGCCGCCGGCCTACTCCTTGCTCCTGATCGTGGCACTGGGCTTCTCCACGCTGTTTCTTGCGATCTTCGATGGATTCGGCTCCGACACGCCGTACCAGCTTGTGTCCTTTCTCGTGCTGCTTCTGCTTCTGCGCATTTACGACCGGCGTCTGAATGAAACACACCCGTGGAAATGGGGATTGCTGGCCGGTCTGAGTATTGCGGCGGCGTATCTGATACGACCCTTGGGGCTGGCGTTCCTGCTCGCCGCCGCCGGGGCCGAACTTTTGCGAAAACGCCGGCCGACAACATTCCTGGTTGCGATCGCAACGGCGTTCATCCCGCTGATGCTGCTGAATAACTTTCTGCTGCACAGGGATAGTAGTTATGCCCATCAGTTCACGTGGTCGATTCCGGCGATCGCCAGCCACGCGGCGGCGTATATCGGGTACTTTTCCTATGTCTTTGCCAACCCGTTGAGCCACTATTTCCGATATCTCCTCTGGGCGGCTACGCTCTTACTGGCGCTCCTCGCGGTCTCGAAGCGGGTTCGCGCCGGTTTGGGCGTCACTGAACTTTATCTATTGGCGATCCTGGCCGTGGACAGCGTGTACTGGGCGCCTAGCCCCAGGTACCTGCTGTGCCTTATGCCCATCTACATGGTTTATATATTCGAAGGGTTTCGGACGCTGATTGACCGCGTGCCACGACGCTTTGAGCGGCCCCTGCAGGTTATGGCCGCGGCGCTGCTGCTTTTCGCCCCCGCCGCCAACGCCGTTCTGCTGCGCCCGGATCCGAACGACACGCTGGTGACGGCGCCGCAGTATGAAGAGCTCTGTTCGGCGGTGCGCCGCCAGACCGCGCCGGACGCACTTGTGGTTTTTTGGAACCCTCGCGTCTTCGCTCTTTCGACTGGGAGGAATGCGAGCGGATGGCCGGCCGAAGGGCCGCCGGATCGGGTTATTCGCTATCTGCACCGGGTGCTCCCGGACTACATCGTGGCCGATAAGAGCCGGCCCGACGACCGCCGGTTTCTGATCCCGGTCCTCGCTGCCGAGCCGTTACGATTGGCCACCGTCTACGAGAACCGTCAGTTCAGCCTGGTAAAAGTGCTCGACCGCCAAGGAAGCCGCCCGGAGTGAGTTGCCGGTGTTGATCGGGAAATCCGGCATTCGGCAAAGCGCGCGTGGGTACTCGCTGGGGTGACTCACCACGCTCCCCCCACAGCTTCACGATGGCAACCTGGGTGCCCGAAAGCTCCAGGAAGCACTCCGGTTTGTCGGCAAGGTATTCGTGCAGGGCCTTGCCGGCGCCGTCGGCGGAGCCGTAGTAGTCGTGAGCAATGAGGATCCCGCCGCCATTCAGACGCGGATAAAACCATTGGATCCCCGCCAGCGTGCTCTCATAGAGATCGGCGTCCAAGTGGACGAAGGAGAACCGCAAATCATCCAGGCCCGCCGCGGAGGAGGGAAAGACTCCAGGGTGAAAGTGGACGTTCGGGAATGGGCTGAGATACGACTTCACGGGCTCGATGGCGGAAACGAACGAGCCACCCTGAAACCGCGTGTCGGAATCGCTCGCCCTGGGCAGACCGGCGAACGTGTCGAACAGATGCAGCGGCCGGTCGCCTTTGACCTCGCAGATCAAACGCGCGGAGCCGCCCCGGAAAACCCCGAGCTCCGCAATGTCGCCAGGAACCCTCGCCGTCCGTTTCGCGGAAGCGTAGATGCCCCAAGCCTCGGTATCCGTCAACAGCATGGCGGTCTGTTCGCGGACATCGCGGAAGAGTCGGTAAGCGCCGGAGCGATGTGGCAGATCCCCTAGCGGCACCAGTGCCATGTCTTTATGGGCCAGCATTTTCGTGATGACGGTCCAACCCAACGTGCGCGAACCGGAGCACGCGGCGGTATCCAGGAAGTAATCGAGGATCGTTCGCAAGGTATCGTCCTAACGGCAGCCCCTCGGGGCTCCCGCCTCAGAAGTGCAACGAGCGCGCGGCTCCTCTCGGAAAAATGCAGCGTCCATTGAAGATGTTTGAGCGACAGGGGCTGAGCGCGGAGGGGGGAACGCTAGCGCCGGCCCGCCCATCAAAGTCTATTTCAGCGAGCAAAGCGGATCTCCCAGCACCACGCCCTGCCAACTGAGGAACGGCATCCCCAGGTAATAGCTCTCCGCCAGATTGCGGCCCTGGGCATAGGCCGGCAAAACGTATTCGGGGCGCACGCACCCGGAGAGGTACGGTTCATAGACATTGCCGGAAGCGCCGGTGGCGCCTTCGTGGATGTAGTCCGCGCTGAGGGTCTGCGGCGATCCCGCGAACCAGTGCACGCGGTCGGTGTAGGTGGTGAGGTTCCAGTCTGGCGGCGGCGCCTTCAGCGTCCGGGCGTCGGTCGACACGAATTCGGTCATGATCGCTCCCGGCAGCCATTGGAACCCCAGCCAGCGCTGTTTGCGGCTGGCGTCGTTCGATCCCCAGGATGCATAGCCGATCACGTTCCGCTGCCCATAGAGAACGCGGGTAGTGTCGTCCAGCACAACCCTGGCGGAAGGCAACAGCAAGGCTGCCTCGCGAAGCCAGTTATCGCCGTCGCTGTTCGCCGGAGAACTGGCATCGATGACGAACATGCCGCGGTTCCGCGCGGACAACGATCGGTCGATCATGGCTTCCACGTCGGCCAAATCGTTCGCCGCCAGCCGGGTCACCAGGTAAATCGGAAACTGGGGGTGCAGGAAAGGGCTGTTGCGTTTGCCGAAGAAGGGATTGGGAACCGCGCCGGCGCGGTCGAAACGACTCCCGTGAAGCTTCGCGTACAGCAGCGTAAGTTCGGAGTCCACCGAAGATTGCTCGGATTTCTGAATCGATCCGCCCATGCCGTCTATCCGCAGCGGGACACCCATGGTGGTCACGATGTAAAGCACCTTTTCCTCGAGCTGTTGCCGCTTCAGGCAGGCTCCCACGGGGGTCTCGATTTGCGAGATGTAAGTCTGCCAGTCGATGGTTTCCTCGGAGGTCGTTTCGAGCCAGCAGACGTTGCGCGCGCTGGCTGGGCGGCGCTTCGCGTAGTAGTCCGCGACGGCTTGGGAGACTGGGTCCCTGCGGTTCACCACCAGCAACACGTTGCTGGCGCTCTGCGCGGCGAGCAAGGGGATACACGCAGCGATCGGAACCATCCACTGCACCTGCCGCAGGGCGGCGGCGAAACGCAGGAAAAGCGGCCTGGCAGGCGCGGAAGCGTGACTCATAGGATTCTCGGGCCGCCCGGTTAAGTCGCTATGGTTGCCCACCCCAGAGCAGCAGGCCCTTGATGGCCTCCGCGATGACAAAGAGATCCAACGTCGGCGTGAAGTACTTGATGTAGTACAGATCGTGCTCCAACTCCACCATCGAATCCCACGGAACTCGCAGGTGCCGCATGTGAATCTGGCTCCAGCCCGTGATGCCAGGCCGCATGTTGAGCCGGTGCGGATAGAACGGGATGCGCCGCGACAACTCGCGCCCGAACTCGGGCCGTTCCGGTCTCGGTCCCACGATCGACATCTGTCCACCGAGCACATGAATGAACTGTGGCAGAGCATACAGGCCGGTGCGGGTGAGGATCCGGCCGAGGCCTGCTCCGGCGCCAACCCGGAAGCGGTAGAGGGTGAACGGCCCGTTGCAGCCTTCCCGCACTTGCCGGTCGAGCACTCCTTCGCCGGACGACAACCGCAACAGCAGCGCGATCAGCGCCAGCACAGGCGACAGCAGCGCGAGGACCGCGGCGGCAATCAGGCAGTTGCCGATTGTCTGGAAAAACAAAGCGCGCGCGCCAGGCTCGAATTCCTTCGAATACAGCAGCCGCGTCGCGTTCAATCCGCTCAATCCCTCCCGGATGCAAATCTTCTCGTACGTTCCTGCGGCATCTTCGACGGCGTGGCCCGAGAACTGCAACTCCAGCAACTCATGAGCCAGACGGGAACGCAGACCGCCCTCGAAGCCCACCACCACGCGGCTCGGGCGGATGGCCTGGATCGACTCTTCCAAACTGCCGGCCCGGCTTTCGCCACTGAACCCGGCGATGCTGGCCTCCACGGAAGCGGGACTTCCGATATAGCCGGCGATCTGAATCCCCGATTGCGGGTGCCGCGCCAGTTGACTGGCGAGATCCCCGAGCAAGGGACTGTCCCCAATCAGCAGCAGCCGCTCGCCGGCGACCCGCGGGAGCACATACGCGCTGAACAACAGACGGTCGGCCAAAATGCCGGCGATCGAGAGCAGGCTGCCCAGAAGCATCACCCGAAGTGGCATCTGCAGGTCCGGAACCACCGCACTGATTAGCGCCTGGAGAAGAAACGCGACACCGGCCACCATCAGGAGCTGCTGCAACAACTGCATGCGCGACCGGACGCGGATCTGCGAGTAGAGGCTCTGAAAATGGATCCCGAGGAGAAAGCTGAGCCAGACCAATGCCACGCTCGCCAACCCCGGCAGGCTCGAAAAATAATCCGTGGGATCCACTTCGAGCAGCAGGTCGGCGGAAAGCAGGAACGACGATAGGATCAGCAGAGCTTCAAATAGAAACAGGCCGAACGTGCTGGCGGGAACGTATACGCGGAATATCCGGATCATGCGGAGCGTGTCACCACACTATATATTCCTACCATGCCGCGCAGTGGGTGCGCGCCCGCGCGTCGGCGCTCCGCCATCTTCGACGGCCGGCCGCCCTACCAGATCCGCAGCGGTATGTCTCTTGGCGAGAATGAAAGCCCCGCACGGGCGTCCCAAATCAACCGGTTGTAGCCCGCGAAGCTCTCGCTCTGGTATTTGCGCGCGGTGACGCCGGCCACCATGTGCACCAGGTGGCTGATTTGCCGGCTGGTCTGCAAGCCGGCGTTCCAATCCCCGTATTCGCCCAGAATGTTGCCGATGGACTCCGCCCTGTCGTAACCACCCGAAAGATTGAAGCTCCACCGCCGAATTCCCGAATACGTATAACCTGCCCCGGTATTATAGGTTTTGGAGGTCAAAAAGAGACCGTTGCCCGGGGTCATGAGATGGCCGCCCGTAATGTAAGCAACCCCACTGGTAAATGTTTTCGACAACCGTCCGCTAAAAGTCGGAACCCAATTCAAGTCGTAGGAAACGACGTAACCCTGCGTAATTCCTAACAGGGCGGCGATGACGGGGTCCAGCGAAACCAACTGCGGGAACTTGCTTTGCACCCTCGTCACGCCCGCAAAGCCGCTGAACTCCCAGTTTCGGGTGGGTTGCACGGCGTATGTGGCGCTGAATCGGTGGAATTCCGACCCGTTGAACACCCCGTTGTAGCTGAAATGCGTGAACATGTAGTTTCCACCCAACGTCGACCGCCTGGAAATACGATACTGCACGTCCCCGCGCGCGTCCTCGCCCGTCAGCCCGTATAAAGCACTCGACCGGCGCCTGGTCAGATCATAGTCACCGCCGAAAGCAAAGGAAAGCCGGGCGCTTCTCTGATAGGTCAGGAAAACCTGGGTGCTGGCGTAGAGCGTCCGATTATCGAAGAAATCCGTAGTGGGGGTGTAAGTAGTGGTGGGGTCGAATGGTACCGTTGGCGTAAGGCCCGGCAAACCATAAGATTGAGCGAAGATGCCGGCGGATTCGTTCACTTGCAGTGAGACATGCCGCGAGATTTGCTGGGTGAGACCGAATAGTAACGTTTGGTCGACACCCGAGTAATAAGTGGCGTGCGTGTATTCGCGAGCCGCGCCGCCATAATTGAGGGAAACCTTGGTGTGCTTCCAACTATGAACGCCACTGATGCCAAAGTCCAGCTCCACTCCTTCGGAAGCCGCGCTCGCCAGTTCGCCTTGGGAATTCACCGACACGGTCGCCAGCCCGGTATCGTACACGCCAACCAGCGACAGGAACGGAATAAAGTCGATCTGAGGCACGCTCATAGCCGCCGGAGCGTCGCCACGGGAAAGAATCGCGGGGCCGCCAAATTGGGCAAAAGCCGGCGCTGCGAGAAATAAAAGTGCTGCCATGGGCTGCATTTTCAAGGCAAACAACTGTCTACGCTCCTCTCGGCCGTTGGCTCGGCTTGTCGATCGCAATCTAAAGTCTGACGCGCCGTTCCCAGACCTGTCAAGTTAACCGCTACTGGTACGGTCCAGTAGTACATCATGGTAACCAATTGAGCGCGGTCCGGCCGAACTCGTTTGGCTGGACTTGGCGCACGCAGCGCGCGTGAGATTCCAAGCCGGTCGCTTTTGCTAAACTCAGCGTGGCGATGAAATCCATCCGGCTGTTGGCCATCCTTGAAGCAACCACCGTCACCGGACCGGCCAAGGGGTTGTTGCAGTTTGCCCACCTGGCCCGTTCGGGCTCGGTTGGACCGGTCGTCGAAGTGTCTGTTGCGGTCTTTCAGCGCCCGAACCAGCCCGGTCTTTTCATGCAGGCGGCTAACGAGATGTCGGTTCCGGTCTTTCCGATTGCCGAGCGCGGCCGCTTTGACCGGGCGGTCATTGGCGAACTCGCGGCCCTGGGCCAGAGTCTTCAGCCGGACCTGGTGGAAAGTCACGCCGTCAAGTCCCATTTTCTGGTCCGCGCGTCCGGTCTGAACCGGCTGGCGCCTTGGGTGGCGTTTCATCATGGATACACGTGGCCGGATCTGCGGGCACGGCTGTACAATCAACTGGACCGCTGGTCGTTGCGGACGGCGTCGCGGGTAGTAACCGTCAGCCAGCCGTTCCGGCGGGAGCTGATTCGTCACGGGGTCCCGGCTGCCCGCATCGAGATCGTCCACAACGCCATCGAGACCGGCTGGGGAACCGTTTCGGCTGCGCCGGCGCTGGCGGAACTGCGTGCCGGGCTGGGAATCGATCCCTCGCGAAAAGTGATTGTGATCGTTGGCCGGCTCTCCGCCGAAAAGGACCACCTTTCCTTGCTGCGGGCTTTTCGCCAATTAGCGGTCCAGCCCGGCGGCAACGGCGTTGCCAATTTACACCTGCTGATCGTGGGCGAGGGAGCGGAACGCGGCAGGATAGAGAGTGCGATACAGGATCTCGGTCTCGGCCAATTCGTCACCATGACGGGACAGGTCCCGTCGGCCGAACCCTACTACCGGATAGCCGATCTGGCGGTACTTTCCTCGTTGTCTGAGGGTTCGCCCAACGCGCTGCTGGAAGCCATGGCAACTCGAGTGCCGGTAGTGGCGACCGCGGTTGGCGGCATCCCGGAGATCGTTACCGACCGCGAAAGCGCTCTCCTGGTCCCGCCGCGGAGCCCCGAAGCTTTGTGCCACGCGATGCGGGAATTGCTGACGGACGAAGATCTTGCGCGCGGCCTGACTACGCGCGCCTGTGAACTGCTGCTGCCACGGCATACGCTCGCAGCTCGCGCCAGGCGCCTGGTTGGCATCTACGCCGCCGCAGTCGCCAGCCAGCAACGATAGTCTTCGCACAGCCGCTCGCCCAGCAGCCGCCAGTCGTAGTGCGCTCGCACCAAAGCCAGGCCGGCCAGCGACCGGGCTTTCCAAAGACCGGGTTCGGTGGCAAGGGCCGTCAGCGCCGGCAACCAGCCGCCGTCATCGTCGAGTACTTCTATGTCCTGGCCGGGTGAAACCGCCAGACCCTCGGCTCCCTGGCGGCTGGAAACCACCGGCACGCCGGCCGCCATCGCCTCGAGAATCTTCAAACGGGTTCCACCGCCGGTGCGCAGCGGCACGATCGCCGCCACGGCATCGCGATAGTACGGAACCACGTCGGGAACCGTGCCGGTAACCTCGACGTTCGGCTCGCACGCAAGCTCCCGGACCGAGGGCGCCGGATTGGAGCCGATCAGAGTCAGCCGCCAGTCCGGAAAACGCTGGTGGATCGCCGGCCAGGCGTGGCGGGTGAACCAGCAAACCGCGTCGATGTTGGCATGGAAGTCCATCGCTCCCACGTACACCAGGCGCTGGCGCGGCGCGGTTTCGGCCGCGGGCGCAAATCTCTCCGTATCCACGCCGTTCTCAATCACCGTGATGCGCGCGCCGGGAGCGATGGCGAGCAGTTGCTCTTTCTCCCGCGCGCTGCAAACCACATGCCCAAAGCCGCTGCCGAGGATTCGCTTTTCGAGTTGAGCCAGCCGCCTGGCCGTCCGATCGGCATACACTCTCTTGGCAAGAGAATCCACGTTGGCCGCGAACCGCCGCATGAGCTCGGATTCGATGTTGTGCCAATCGTAGACCGCGCGCACCGGGCTCTGCCACAGCGCCTCGATCAGCCCCACGTATTCGACCATGTGGCAGCTATCCAGGTGAACCAAGTCAAAGCGCTCGCGAGCCGCGATCGCGGTGACCACGGATTTCATTTGATCGGTCGTATAATTGAGCACGCTCAACGGCTGGCTGCCCGTCAGCCCGCGCACGATTTTCCGCAGACTGTAGCGCCCGAGCAGAGGCACCAGGAACACTTCGCTGAAGAATCCGAGCTCGGCCGCGTCAGGCTCCGGAAAACCGGGCTGAATGAAGCTCGCGTAGGTGACGTCGGCGTGCTGTGCCAGCGCCCGGGCGAGATAGTATTCGCGGATCCTGGCCCCGGTCAGCAGCGGCAAACACAGGCGTGGTGAGAGAAAGAGAATTCGCATCCGAATCGAGACGGGTGTTTCCTGACCAGTATGGCGCAGCGCGGGGCACGCGGCAATCGTAGCCGGCCCCACTGGTAGCGCTGGCGGTCCTGCCGCCGGTGCCCTCCAGTCCCGGCCCAGCCCAGAGCCATCGCCTCACGGGAGAAACTCGGATGCTGCGGCCCGAACGCCCTGAGAAATGGTAGGGCACGCAGATTCACGATTCCGATGCCACTCCATTTTCGCGTCGCACACCCTGTCTCGATACCCGGAATCGATGCCCGGAATCGCCGCCGGGTTCGGGCTGTGGTACGCTGAATTTCTCATCGGAATCCCAATGCGAAACGTTGTCATTATCGGCTCCGGGTGCGCGGGTAATACCGCGGCTATTTACGCGGCGCGCGCCAATCTGAAACCAATCGTGGTGAGCGGCCACGAAGCGGGCGGCCAGCTTTCGATGACCACGCTGGTGGAGAACTTTCCCGGCTTCCCGGAAGGCATCAACGGTCCGGAGCTGGTGGAAAACATGAAGCGGCAGGCGGAGAGCTTCGGCGCGGAGTTCGTCCACGGCGCGGTGCTCGATACCGATTTCTCGGTACGGCCGTTCCGCCTCAACATCGAAGGCGAGTGGATCGAAACGCGGACGGCGATCATCGCCTCCGGCGCCTCGGCGCGGTGGCTGGGCCTGGAATCCGAGCACAAGCTGATTGGCCACGGCGTCAGCTCCTGCGCTACCTGCGACGGCTTTTTCTATCGCGGCAAGAAGATCATGGTGGTGGGCGGCGGCGATTCGGCCATGGAAGAGGCCAACTTTCTGACCCGCTTCGGCAGTGAAGTCGCGCTGGTGCATCGGCGCGGCGAGTTCCGCGCTTCCAAGATCATGCTGGATCGCGCGCAGCACAATCCAAAGATCAAGTTCCTTCTCAACACGGTGGTGGAGGAAGTGCACGACCCGTCGAAACACCTGGTCACCGGCGTGCGCCTGCGCAACGTGAAAACCGGCGAGGTTTGGGAGCAGGACGTGGACGGCTTTTTCGTCGCCATCGGGCATATCCCCAACACCAAGATCTTCAAGGGGCAAATCGAGACCGATCCGGAGGGGTATATTCTCTCGCACGGCGGCGCGCGCACCAATATTCCCGGCGTCTTCCACGCCGGCGACGTGCAGGACCGCACCTACCGGCAGGCCATCACGGCTTCCGGGGCGGGTTGCATGGCGGCGATCGAGGTCGAACGGTTTCTGGAAGCGGAAGGACTTTCAATATGATCGAGCGCATACACCCGGTTGACGCGCCGGCGCCGCGCGGCCCCTATTCGCCGGCGGTGCGCGCGGGCGATACCATCTACGTTTCGGGCCAGGTCCCCATCGATCCCGTCACCGGGCAGGCCGTTACCGGCGATGTGCAGGTGGAGACGCGGCAGGTGCTGACCAACATCCGCAACATTCTGGCCGGCTGCGGTGCGTCACTGGCGGACGTGGTGCGCTGCGCGGTCTACCTCACCGATGTCGCCGATTTCAAAGCCATGAACGAGGTGTACGCCGAATTCTTCGGCGAGGCGAAGCCGGCGCGCACCACCGTGGTGGTGGCCGCTTTGCCGCTATTTGGCGCCAAGGTGGAGATTGACGCCATCGCCTATCAGCCGAGCGCGGCCCGGCGGGGATGATCCGGGGAAAACATGCGCTCTCGCGGTGGCAGGTCGGGGACCTGCCCCACGGGGGTGTTGGGCCAGCTAAAAGCGTGCCCTGCCGGCGCCGATGATAGACTCACTCAGGAGGCAATTCATGCTGACTCGAAGAGCGCTGTTGGAACTGGCGACGGCGGGCGCCGCCATCGCTGCGGCTCCGCCGGCCAATCCGCCATTCACTCTGCCGAAGCTGCCGTACGCGTACGACGCGCTGGAACCGTACATTGACGCGCAGACCATGCAGATCCACCACGACAAGCATCATCAGACGTATGTCGATAACCTGAACAAAGTCGTCGCCGGTGAGCCGGCGCTATCCGGGATGACCGTGGACGAGCTTTTGCAGCGGCTGGACGCGCTGCCGGCCGCGGTTCGCACGGCAGTGCGCAACCAGGGCGGCGGACACGCCAACCACTCGCTGCTTTGGGAAGTGCTGGCTCCGGCGGGCAAGGGCGGCAAACCGGGTGGGCGCCTGGCGGCCGCGCTCGATCAGGCGTTCGGCGGCGTGGATGGCTTCCTCACCAAGCTGCAAGCCACCGCGCTGGGCGTGTTCGGAAGCGGCTGGGCATGGCTTTCGCTCGATGCCGCCAACAAGCTTTCGCTCGATCCGGCCGCCAATCAGGATAGCCCGCTACTGGCTGCGCGGCGTCCGCTGCTCGCCGTGGATGTCTGGGAACACGCCTACTACCTCAAATACCAGAACCGGCGAGCCGAGTATCTGAAGGCCATCCCGAACGTGATCAACTGGGATTACGTCACGGCGCGGTACGAGAAGCTGGCGGTGTGAAGCGGCGGGACGGGCATGCGCGCCCTCGCTACGTAAGGACTGGACCGAGCGTTTCCTCTGAAGTCACTGAAAGCAGTGAAACGACTGCGCCCGCAAGCGGGCGTTGGCAAGCTAATTCGTGCCCTACCATGCGCCGTTAGAATGGGATTAGTGGCGGTTCCATTTCGTTCTTTCGTACTGGTGTCGCGCGAGCAGATCGCGCGCAATTATCGCAACGTCCGCTCGGTGGTTGGGGCGGGGGTTGAAGTGCTGGGCGTGGTGAAGGCCGATGCGTACGGCCACGGCGCCATCGAGGTCGCGCGGGTGCTGGTCGGCGAGGGCGCGCGCTGGCTGGCGGTCAGCTCAGTGGATGAAGGCGCGACTCTGCGCGCGGCAGGGGTGACTGCGCCGCGGATTCTGGTGATGGGCGGGTATCTGCCGTTCGAAGAGGCGGCGCTGATCGAGCACGATCTGACGCCGGCGGTGCATTCGCTCGCGCAGATGCGCGATCTCGACCGGCTTGCCACCGCGGCCGGAAAACCGGTGCGCTATCACCTCAAGATCGATTCCGGGATGGGCCGGTTGGGCACGCGAGCACCGGCGGCGGAGATCGTGGCGGCTCTCGCCGCAACCGGGCACGCGCAACTGGAAGGGCTGATGACGCACTTCGCCTCGGCGGCCGATTACACCAGCACGCAGACCGCTGATCAACTGGCTTACTTCGAGCGAGTCGCCGATGCCATCGAGCGCGCCGGCTACCGAGGCCTGCGCCTGCACACATCGAGTACGAACGCGATCGCCTATGGCCGCGCCAACTCCGGCTACAACCTGGTGCGCGCCGGCCATGCGCTTTACGGCTACGTTTCTCCGGCGCGCGGGGAAGCGCCGGCGCAGCGTCTCGATGTGCGGCCCGCGCTCACCTGGAAAGCCAGGCTGCTGGCGGTCAAGGATTTGCCGGAGGGCGCGCTGGTCGGTTACGGCGGCACGTTCCGCACGCCGCGGGCGATGCGGATCGGCGTGCTCGGCGCGGGCTACGCCGATGGCATCTTCCACCGGCTGTCGAACCGTGGCCAGGTGATCGCCGGCGGCAAGCTCACGCCCATCCTGGGTACGATTTCGATGGACCTCACCACCATCGATCTCAGCCACTCGAGCGCCCTGGGCCCTGGCGACGAAGTGACGCTGCTGGGCCAGGAAGGCGACGCGCGGCTGGACGCGCAGCAGATCGCCCGCGTCGCCGGCACCATCTCTTACAACATTCTGTGCAGCATCAGCGCGCGGGTGAGAAGAGTGTACGTGTAGGGGGCGAGACGCGCGGCGTCCGGCTTCTTATCACGCGGGTTTCATTGCAATGGTGACAAAGAAGAGTCGAGACGAATCTCGACTCAGCAGGCTTGACAGCCCGCGCCACGGGGGCGGGGCATTTTCTTTCGGGTTTACTTTTTCTTTTCGGCGGGTTTGGCGAGCTGTTGGTGCAGGCCGTGCAGCATCGCCTCGACCTCTTTGTGGAGATCGTCGTAGACCGGGTCGGGCGGCTCGAGGGTTTTGAGAGCGCGGTCGAGCAGCGCTTTGGTGGGAGCGGCGTTGCCTTGCTCCCACTGCCAGTTGGCCTCGACCTCAAGACCTGTGGCCAGCGAGCGAGCGCGGATCGAGTTGGCGCGATCCACGGCTTGCTTGGCCTGATCGTATTTTTTCTGCTCATTGTAAAAGATGGCGACCTTGTCGAGCGCAATGGCGACCATCGGGTGCTTGTCACCCACGGAAAAGACCCACAGATCGATCAGGCGGCGATAGAGCGGCTCGGCCTCGTCGTATTTCTGCTGGCCGAAACAGGCGTAGGCCAAACCGTCGACGGTGGCGATCAGATCGGCATTCACTTTGCCATAGACGCTTTCGCGAATCACCAGCGCGCGGCGGAAAATGTACTCGGCGTTGTCATACTGCCGCAAGGCGACGTAGGCTTCCGCCAGACGGTCGAAATCCGGCACCAGCGAAGGGTCCATGGGGCCGGCCAGCTTGATGCGGATGCTGAGCGCCAGGTTGAGCGGGCCGACAGCGGAATCCGACATCTTCTGGTCCATGTAGAGTTGCGCCATGCGGCTGTAATCGTCGGCGACGGGTTTCGAGTCCGGACCTGCGGCCGCGAGATCGAGCGAAAGCACGCGCCGCAGCAGCACCATGGCGCGATCGTAATCCTTCGCGTTGCGGCAGACGGCGAAGGATTCCAGCAGGTCGGCGGGGAGTTTGGGATCGTCCGGGCCGAACGTGCTCTCGCGCCACGCGATGGCCTGGTCGAAGTAGCGGCCGGCCGCCGCGAGATCGCCGGAGGCAGCCGAAACGCGCGCGAGGCGTTTGAGGACGTCGTAGCGGGCGGGATCGGTGGCGGCGGCGTGATCGGCAATTCCCCACGCCGCGTCGAACGACTGGCGCGCGGCGTCGTAGTCGCCCAGCATGTAGCTCGAATCGCCAGAGTCGATCAGGGACTGGATGCCAGCCGCGGGCTCCTCGGCGGCGGCGCCGGCCAGCGCAAGACAGGCGAGCAGAATCGTCCATCGGGCAGACATGCTAAATGAATAGTACTAATTGATTAGCAAAGTCAAGCGGGGCGAGCTAGCCAAACACCGGCGGCAAAGACCGCCGGCGTTACCAAGAAACTCGAGCGACGGTAGCGCCGGCGGTCTTTTGCCGCCGGTGTTTTGTGCCGCAGCCGGGTTATGCTGGACACTGATGCGCATCGTGGTGCTGGTGGGCCTGCCCGGTTCGGGCAAGTCGACTTACCTGGAGCGGTTGGGCGTGGTTGGCTTATCTTCCGATCGGATCCGCCAATGGCTGGCCGACGACGAAAGCGACCAGACCATTCACGACCGCGTGTTCGAAACGATGCGGTACCTGCTGCGGCAGCGGCTGGCCCTGGCGCGTCCGGTGACTTACATCGACGCCACGAACCTGACGCCGCAGGAACGGCGCCCCTACATCGCCATCGGGGCAGCTTACGGCTGCGAAGTGGAGGCGCTGTTCTTCGATGCGCCGCTCGAGGTGTGCCGCGAGCGCAATGCCCGCCGCGCGCGCGTGGTCCCGGCCGAGGCTCTCGCCAAGATGCAGGAGCGGCTGACAGCGCCGACAACCGCCGAGGGATTCACGCGCGTCACCCGCGCCCCGGACGTTGAGCCGCCGGCCGCGCTGCCGTAATCTCCGGCGATTCGGCGATGAGCGCGGGAGTCTACTTGGCGGCCTCGGCCTCGAAGTAGGCGACCATACCGGTCAGCTCCTGGACGAGGTCGCGGTTGTTCTGCCGCTGCGCCTGGGCCAACGCGCGGCGGGCGACGTCGGCGGCCTCGTGAAACTGGCGCGTTTCGCCGTACGCCGCGGCAAGCAGATCGAGAATCGCGGGCTCACGCCAGCCCGTCAAGTCCGCGGCGGCTTTCAACTGCGGAATCGCATCGCCGAACCGGCGCGCCGCGGCCAGAACGCGGCCGTAATTGAAATGATAGTCCGCCGAGCTGGGCGCGATGGTGACGGCGGCTTCGAGGTGAACGATGGCTTCTCCCAGCGCGCCCTGGCGAGCCAGCACGATAGCGAGGGCGTTGTGGGCGTCGCCATCCTGCGGGTCGTCGGCCAGAGCCGCCCGGCACAGTTCGATGCCTTCGTCGGTATGGCCGTCTTCGAGCAGCGCGACGGCCAGATTGCTGCGCGCCTTGCCGTTGTGCGGCTCCAACTCGAGGGACTTGCGATAGGCATCGATCGCCTCATCGAATTTTCCCTGGCCTTGCAGCGCGATCGCGAGATTGGTGTAGGTCTGGGCGGAATTGGCATCCAGCCGGATGGCCTGGCGATACTCGGCGATCTCGTCATCGACCTTCCCCAGCTCGCCCAGGGCAAGGCCGAGCTGGAGGTGCGGGCGCGCCTCCTCGGCATTCAGTTCAATCGCCTTGCGCCATTCGGGGATAGCGTCGGCATAGCGCTTGCTCTCGGCCAGATCCCAGGCGCGGTCGAAGACGCGGTAGTAGTCGGTGGCGGGGTGGTCGATTTTCTCGAAGCCGTCCGCCGGAACGTTGACGAACTCGGGGATGTTGACGGCGCGATTGGCAGCGGTCGCATTCTCGATCAGGACCGGCGGAGTGTCGTTGCCGTCCTTGTCGATGTGCGTGAGGTACATCTGGGTGTACGGCGAGCGGGCCTTCGAGGAGAACACCATCCAGCGGCCGTTGGGTGAGAAGCTGTGCCAGGAGTTCATCAGCGGCGTGTTGCACTTCATCAGGCGCGCCTGGCCGCCCTTGAAGGGCACGATAAAGAGGCGGCTGTCGGGGCGCATCAGCAGGCCATTGCGGGCCTGGACGAAAACGATCCAGCGGCCATCCGGCGTGACTTTGGGAAAACTGTTGCTGAAACCGTTCTGGGAAGCGCCGGCGACGGGCTCGGCAACTCCGCCGCGCCCTTCGTTGAAGGGGATGCGATAAAGGTCGTAGTGAATCTGCGTCTCGTTCGGATCGTTGGCGAACTGCGCCACGGTCGAGCCCTCGGGGAAAGGCTCCTTCGCCTCGGCGCGCGAGAAGATGAGGTACTTGCCGTCGGGACTCCAGAAGGCGCCGCACTGAACATAGTGAGGATCGTTAGCCCCCGGCAGGGTGTGGAACTCCTTGGTTTCGCGGTCGTACCAGGCGAGCACGCCGCGCGTCGGATAGAACACCTGCCCAAAGCGGAAATCCTTGAAATTGGCGACGTAAATGCGTTCCTGCGGCCGCATGCCGGGTGGGGAATGCTTGTCGGCGCCGGGATCGTTGATCATGTTCACGACGTAACGGCCGTTGGGCGAGACCTGCGACATGAAGGATACGCGGATGTTCACGCTCTTTAGGAAGGGCAGGTAGGAACTCCACTTGATCACGTCCTGGTTGCGGATCGCGGTCACCTTTTGGAGCGGAACCAGCGCGTAGAGCCCCTTATCGTTTTGCGGACCATCGACGTCCAGGCCCATCTCCTTCCCATCGCGCGAGAAGGAATGGCAATTGGCGCAGGTGGGAAGGTCGCCCATGAGGACCTTGCTCTTGTTCTCTCCGACGTTGCGCAGCTCCCACTTGACGTAGCCGAGTGCGCCTCTGGGCAGCGGGCTGATCACGCCCTTCTCGCCGACGCTGGGGATCAACGGCACGTCGCGGAAAAAAATAGGTGCGCCTACGGGTTCCTTCGAGGTTTCAAAAGTGGACTGGCCTTGCGAAACCGGCTGGGCGGAGTTCTCATTCTCGAGCCCCACGACAGTCAGCGTGGCGGGGCGACCCGCCGATTGCCTGGTAATGTCCGCCCACGTTCCGGGATCCGGCTTCCACGAATGGCCCGCGGCCTCATTCGGAGTGAGCTTCGGGAGTTCGTTGTTCGGCGCGACGCACTGCTGGTCGATTTCTCCGACCTGGAGGCGCTCGCCCTTCACGTTAACGCGTAGCGGTGGGACGCCGTGCCCGAATGAGATTTCGACGCGCCAGAGCTTGGCTCGCTCGTTTTGATCGCGCCAGAGGAAGGTGGGTGGCGCAAGATCGGGGGGGTAGACGGTCCCAGCGACCGGAGCGTCCACCACGATGCTTGGACCGGACGCATCCTGAGAGCCAGCCGCGGCAGCGCCGAATGAGGCGCGTTTCGCGGCGACATGCTGGACCAGTACCCCCGCGGCGAGAGACAGTGCAGCGGCGAGCAGCCAGCGCGGCGCCCACCGCACGCGCAAACCGCCGGCCGGAGTTCTCCAACGGGGAGTCCTGAAAAAACCTGTTTCTAGCATCCGACCCTAGTCTTCATTTTGCCACACGCCCAAGGGACATTCCAGACCCGGTCTTGTCCCGGGTGCACGACGCAGAGAATGGCGATGGAGAGCTTCGCCATTCTCTGCGTCGTGCGCCCGTTGCCCGCCCTGCCAATGGTGCACGCGCCGCGCCATGCTAGCATGGTTTTTCCAACTACCTTGATCAAAGCCGTCAAAGGAACCAGGGACTTACTGCCCCCATTCACGGAAAACTGGAATGCCGTGGAGCGCGAGGCCAGGGCCGTTTTTCGCGCTTACAACTATGGCGAAATCCGCACGCCCATCCTCGAAGAAACGCAGTTGTTCGCGCGCGGGGTGGGCGCCGACACCGATATCGTCAACAAGGAGATGTACACCTTCGACGACCACGGATCTTCGCTCACGCTGCGCCCGGAAAACACGGCCTCGGTGATTCGCGCCTATATCGAGCACCGGCTGGACCAGCGGCCGGGCGTGCAGAAGTTCTACTACATCGGCCCCATGTTCCGGCGCGAGCGTCCGCAAGCGGGGCGTTACCGGCAGTTCTATCAAATCGGCGCCGAGGCCATCGGCTCGGAATCGCCCGCGGTGGATGCGGAAGTGATCGAGATGGTGATCGAGATCCTCGCGCGCGCCGGCCTGGCCGGCTCCGAGTTGCTGATCAACTCGGTGGGCGATCACAATTGCCGGCCGCAGTATGTCGAAATGCTGCGTGCCGCGCTGGAGCCGGTGGCGGCCAGCCTGTGCGGCGATTGCCAGCGCCGCGCGGCGACCAATCCGCTGCGCGTGCTCGATTGCAAAGTGGCAGCCGATCAGCCCATCATCGACAAGCTGCCTAGCATCCTCGATCACCTGTGCGAGCCCTGCCGCGTCCATTTCGATGCGGTGAAACGATACCTGGATGACCGCGGCCTCGCGTATACCGTCCGCCCGCGCATGGTGCGCGGCCTGGATTACTACATGCGAACCACTTTCGAGGTGGTGCATGGCGCGTTGGGCGCGCAGAATTCGGTACTGGGCGGCGGGCGCTATGATGGCCTGGCCGAATCGCTCGGCTCGAAGGTGCATTCGCCCGGCATCGGCTTCTCCATCGGCGAAGACCGGCTGGTGATGAGCGTGGCGGACCGGGAATCGAGCGCGCTCGATCTGTGCATTGCCCCGCTCGGCGAACCGGCGCTGCGCCACGCCGCGCTGCTGGCGCGGGAACTGCGGCGCGGTGGCGCATCCGTCGAAATCGCCGAGGGCAAGCTCAAACGCATTCTCGAGTTGGCCAACAAGCTGGGCGCCAGCTTTACCCTGATTGTGGGAGAGAACGAAATCAACGCCGGGCGTTACGCGCTGAAGGAAATGGCCAGCGGCCGGCAGGAAGAAGTAACGCGCGACGAGATCGCCGGCAAGCTCGCCGCCGCGCGGAATTGAGTCGAATATGGAAACTTCCGTAACACTGGATTTTTTGGGCGACCTTCGCCGCACGCATTACTGCGGAGCGTTGCGCGCAGCCGACGAAGGCAAGACCGTGGTCCTGATGGGCTGGGTGCACCGGCGCCGCGATCATGGCGGCGTCATCTTCGTCGACTTGCGCGACCGCGATGGCATCACCCAGGTCGTCTTTCATGAGGACGTCGGACCGCAAGTGCACAGCCGCGCCGAACAGGTGCGCCCGGAGTACGTGATCGCCGTGGAAGGCAAAGTGACGCTACGCGGCCCAGCCGCGGTGAACCCGAACCTGCCCACCGGTGAAATCGAAATCGTGGCTACCGCCATCTGGCTGCTGAACGAATCCCGCACGCCGCCCTTCCCCATGGAAGAGCAGGTAGACGTCGCCGAGGACGCCCGCCTCAAGTATCGCTTCGTCGATTTGCGACGGCCCCGCATGCAGCGCAACATCATACTGCGCTCGAAAATTGCCTTCGCCATCCGCGAGTTTCTGAACTCGGCCGGGTTTCTCGAAATCGAAACGCCCTTCATGACCCGCTCCACGCCGGAGGGCGCGCGCGATTACCTGGTGCCCAGCCGCGTGCAGCCCGGCGCGTTCTACGCGTTGCCGCAATCGCCGCAGATCTTCAAGCAGCTTCTGATGGTGGGCGGCTACGAAAAGTATTTTCAGATCGTGCGCTGCTTCCGCGACGAAGACCTGCGCGCCGACCGCCAGCCGGAGTTCACCCAGATCGATCTCGAGATGTCGTTCCCCCAGCAGGAGCGCATTTTCGAGGTGATCGAGCCCATGCTGAAGAACGCCTGCGCCGTGGCGGGATTCGAGATCGCGACGCCGTTCCCGCGTATCACCCACGCGGAAGCCATGCGTAGTTACGGCAGCGACAAGCCCGATTGCCGCATCCCGCCCATGCACCCCGTCGAGGACCTGGCCCCGGAACTGGCCGCCAATGGCTTACCGCTAGTCGCCATCCACATCCCCGCTACCGGTCCCGCCAGCCGCAAGGAGCGCGACGAGCTGAAAGCCTTTGGGAATCAGCTCGGCCTGCGGGTCTATGACGATTTCAAGCGCCTGGAACGCGACTTCCCCGCGCCCATGGCGCAAGTGCGCGAGCGCACGGGAGCGCGGGAGAACGATCTGCTGGTGCTGGCCACCTGGGCCGGCGAGCCGAAAGGCCAGCTCCCCGAGCGCACCGTCTACCAGGCCTGCGGCCAACTGCGCCTGTTTTGCGCCCAGAAGTTCAACGACCGTCACAAGCTGCTCGACCCGAAGAACTTCAAATTCCTCTGGGTGGTCGATTTTCCCATGTTCGAGTGGGACGAGGAAGAGAACCGCTGGAACGCCGCGCACCATCCTTTCACTTCGGTGCACGATGAGGACCTCGACAAGCTGGTCTCCGATCCGGCGCGCTGCCGCGCCAAGTCCTACGACGTGGTGTTGAACGGCACCGAGCTCGGCTCCGGCTCGATTCGTATCCATCGCCGCGACGTGCAGACGAAAGTGTTCGCCGCGTTGGGCTTCAGCGACGAGGAAGCTCGCCGCCGCTTCGGCTTCCTGTTGGACGCGCTCGAATATGGCGCACCGCCGCACGGCGGCATCGCTCTGGGTCTCGACCGCCTGGTGATGATTCTGGCTGGCGAGACGTCCATCCGCGATGTCATCCCGTTCCCCAAGACCGCGCGTGGAACCGACTTGATGTGCGACGCACCCGCGCCGGTGCCCGAGCGCCAGTTGCGCGAACTGGGCATCACGTTCCGCGGAAGCAAGTAAAGCCGCCGCTCGTGGGGCGAGCAGTCAAGCGTCGTGCCCCCTGCCGAGGCGCGACAGACGCCGAGGACCGATCGTCTGTTCTATCGGGCCAACATCTCGAAATCTTCTTTCTTTGGCACTACGGCCGCGCCGCGGCCGCCGCCTCCAACTGGCTCACCTGCTGCCGCACCGCGGCTGCGTCGTTCGCATTGGGCGCTAGCGCCAGATACTCTCGCAAGTACTTGGCCGCTTCGACATTCTGATTCTTCCCCATCAAAATCAACGCCAGCACAACATCGAGCCTCGGAATCTTGTGTTCCTTGTCGATTCTTAAGCCGGCGCGCGCCGCTGTCTCGGCGACCTCCGCGTGATTCAGCCTCGCGTTGGCAACCGCATTGTACAGGTATGCCCCTGGAAAGTCATCTGGGTCGAGCTGAATCCAAGCCCGGGAATACGCTTCGGAGGACATCCAATCCTGGCTATGGTCGGCCAGCGCGGTCAGGTTCTCATACGGCCTGATGTACTTGGGATCGCTCGCCAGCGCCTGCTTCCAGGCGTCGCCGGCTCCGGCCATGTCGTTGCCCTTCTGGCGTAACAGCCCAAGCTGGTACCAGGCGATGGCGAACTTCGGGTACGCCTGCACCGCTTTGGTGAATTCCTCCGACGCAGCCTGCCACTTCTGTTTTGCCATCGCGTCGATTCCGCGGTCATAGGCCTTCCGGGCGTTCGCCGGGGCATCCAGTGTAGTCGCGCTCACGGTCAAGACGCTGGCACGCGACAGCGGATGCAGCGTGATGATGCCCAGGCGGCCATCGTCGGAACGGCTCTTCATGGCGATGCTGACCAGCTCCGACCGATACCCGGCCAGCACGGCCTGCAGTTCGCAGTTGCGTAGCTTGGCAAGCACCGGCATCAGATCCTGACTCCCGGCGGCGATGGGCTTCGTGACGCCCGCGGGAGCCGCGGTGTTTTGAGAGGCATCGCTTTGCATCGTGTCATTCGAGCCGGCATTCACCTGAAAACCGAAATGCCCCTTCGAGTCGGTCGAGGTTTCGAACCGCGATAGGCCGTTGCACACGCGATAAATGGCAACCGGCTCGGGAGGCGGGGATGCATCGTCGAGCCTTACTTCGCCCGAGAAAAAGAACGTCCTGTCACTCTGGGTTGACTGAAGAGGGATCGTCACCTGCCCCGGCTGGGCCTCCGCCATCCCGGCCAGCATCGCGACCGCCAATGCACCGATTCGAATGTCCATACTGCCTCCAAGCGCAATTGATCTAATTATGCACTTGCCGGACGCCAAAAGGAATCGGAGCCGGTCAAATGTAACGCCCGCATCCGCGCGGGCGAAACCCCCGTTAGCAGGTTGCCGAAAAACTCCGGCAAAGCACCTTGGGGCTGTGGCTAGCCTTCTTTCACAGCATCGATCCGTTCTCTTTAAGACAAAGTTGCTGCCGATAAGTAGAATAGAAAGAAGAGCGGAATGCCAGCCAGCGTGGTTTCCATTACGGGCAATCGCCCAGGCACCTACGTGCTTCTGGAAGCGGTTTTGCCCGGCGAGGCGCCGCGCGCGATTGGCGTCATTTTGATCGACCCTGCTACCGATCGCGGCTGGGTGAAGCTGCGCGCGCGGTACGACGACCTCGCCGCTCCCGAAGATGCCGAAGTATTGGAAGCGCTGGAAACCGATCTCCGCGACAAGCTGGCCGAAGTGGGGGCCGAGGCGTGCCTCGCGTCGCTCGAGGATTCGCTTTCGAACGCGCTACGCGTGAGCGAGCGGCAGGTGGTCGTGGTGGATGCGTTTTCGCGCGTGATCGAGCGGCTGTACGGCGAACACGTCGAACCGGTCGCCATTGAACGCTTCTCGACCCACCTTCCTCTTTATAGCCTGCGCGCGGCCGCCGGGCGGCTGGGCGAGGAAATGGAATCGTTGGAAGAAGACTGGGTGCCCGCGCCGGCGGACGTGCGGCTGACGCCCGATCTGTTCGTGGCCCACGTGGTGGGACGGTCGATGGAGCCGCGCATCCCGGATGGCAGCCTCAACCTGTTCCGGCTGCATCCGGTGGGTTCGCGGCAGAACAAGATTCTGCTGATTCAGCGCTTCGGCGCGCTTGACGAGACGGCCCGCTACACGGTGAAGAAATACACCAGCCGCAAGGTCTCGACCGGCGAAAACCAATGGCGGCACGAACGGATCCGGCTGGAGCCGCTCAATCCGGAATTCGAAGCCTGGGATGCGGGACCCGAAGATTTCGCCGTGGTTGCCGAGTGGCTGCGCGTCATCGAGTGAAACGCCGCGTTTCCAGCCTCCTTGCTGAGTGGTATGCCCAGGGGCATCGCGACCTGCCCTGGCGGCGCACCGCGGATCCATACCGCATCTGGGTTTCCGAAATCATGCTGCAGCAGACTCGCGCCGCGGCGGTGGTTCCTTATTACCGTAGTTTCCTCGCGCGCTTCCCCAGTGTGGAGGCGCTCGCCGGTGCGGGGGAACCGGAAGTGCTCGCGCGGTGGAGCGGTCTTGGCTATTATTCGCGCGCGCGCAACCTGCTCCGCGCCGCACGGCAGATTGCCGCGCGCGGCGCATTCCCGCGCCAGTATGATGAGTTGCGCGAGTTGGCGGGCATCGGCGACTACACCGCCGCGGCAGTCGCGAGCATTGCTTTCGGCGAACCGCGCGCCGTGCTGGACGGCAACGTGCTGCGTGTAGTCGCCCGCATGGAGAACGATGCGGGAGATATTCGATCGCCCAAAACTCGCGAGCGCTTCCGCGCGGTGGCCGAAAGCTGGCTCGACCCGAAACAGCCGGGGGCGTTCAACCAGGCGCTGATGGAACTGGGCGCCACGGTCTGCCTGCCGCGGCGCCCGTTGTGCGTCGAATGTCCTTTGCGCGGCCAATGCCAGGCGCTTCCAGCGGGAACGGTGGACCAGTTGCCGGTGAAGCTTGGGCGTGTCCAGCCGGAGCGCATCGAAGCCGTGCTGCTGCTGGTGCGCCGCGGGGGCCGTGTTTTGCTGCGCCAGCGCCCGGCCACGGAGCGCCGCATGCCGGGCTTCTGGGACTTGCCCGCGCCGGAGAATCTGCCCAGTGCCCGTGATGGCGCGGCCATCGGCCGGTTTCGGCACACCATCACGCATCACTACTACACCTTCACGGTGAGGACTGCGCGCGCGCCCAATCGTATGCCTGCCGGCGCTCGCTTTCAATGGCTGGCGCCGCGCGAGGCCAGCGAGATTCCGCTGAGCACCACGGCTAAGAAGGCGCTGCGGCTGGCGGGGTTGCTGTGAATTAGGGCGTGCCGGCCGGGCTTTGCCCCAGTTGGCAGGTCGGGGACCTGCCCCACTGCCTCACACGGTACACTCAATCTTGAAACTATGGCTTACAAAGATCTGCGTGAGTTCATTGCGGCGCTCGAGCGCAATGGCGAGCTGAAGCGCATTCCATTCGAAGTGGACCCGGTGCTCGAGATCACCGAGTTCGCCGACCGCGCGGTGAAGCGGGGCGGGCCGGCGCTGCTGTTCGAAAAGCCCACCGGTTCGGATGTGCCGGTGCTCATCAACGCCTACGGCTCCCTGCGCAAGATGGAAATCGCACTCGAAGTGGACTCGGTGGAAGAGATCGCGGCCCGCATCGTCGAGTTCCTCGAGATGCGCATGCCGGAAGGGCTCATCGGCAAGCTCAAGATGCTGCCCAAACTGGCCGAGATGGGCGCCTTTTTTCCCAAGATTGTTTCCAAAGGCCCGTGCCAGGAAGTGGTGCGCACCTCGGGCATGTCGCTGGCCCAGTTCCCGATTCTCAAATGCTGGCCCGAAGACGGTGGACGCTTCATCACCCTGCCGATGGTGTTTTCGCGCAATCCCGATACCGGCAAGCGCAACTGCGGCATGTATCGCATGCAAGTTTACGACGACGTCACCGCCGGCATGCACTGGCAGACCCACAAGCAGGGCGCCGAGCATTACCGCCGCCTGCGCGCTAACGGGCAGACGCGGATGGATGTAGCGGTGGCGATCGGCGCCGACCCGGCCAGCATGTACTCCGCCATCCTGCCGCTGCCGCCGGACCTGGACGAAATGATGATCGCCGGCTTCCTGCGCCAGAGCCCGGTCGAGATGGTGAAGTGCCAGACCTGCGACCTCGAAGTTCCGGCGCAAGCCGAAATCGTCCTCGAAGGATACGTGGAATTGGGCGAGCTGCGCACCGAAGGACCGTTCGGCGATCACACCGGTTTTTATTCGCTGGAAGATCAGTACCCGGTCTTTCACCTGACCGCCATCACGCACCGTGAAAAACCGATCTACGCGACTACCATCGTGGGGCCGCCGCCCATGGAGGATCACTACATGGGCAAGGCCATCGAACGTATTTTCCTGCCGCTAATGCGACTGCAACTGCCGGAAGTGCGCGACATGGCGATGCCGGCCGAAGGCATCTTCCACAACCTGATCCTGTTGTCCATCCGCAAGTCGTACCCCGGCCACGCGCGCAAAGTGATGCACTCCATCTGGGGCAGCGGCCAGGCCATGTTTTCGAAAGTCATCGTGGTGGTGGATGAGGACGTCGACGTGCAGAACTTGAGCGAGGTCGCCTGGAAGGCGCTCAACAACATCGATCCCGAGCGCGACATCGAATTCGCGATGGGGCCGGTGGATTCGCTCGATCATGCCAGCCGATTGCCGAATTACGGTTCGAAGATGGGAGTCGACGCCACTCGCAAATGGCCCACCGAGGGCTTCACGCGCCCGTGGCCCGGCCTGATCGAGATGTCCGCCGATGTGAAGAAAAAAGTGGACGAGCTGTGGAAGCGGGCCGGGCTGTAGGCGAAAAAAAGCCCCGTCCGGTGGATGGGACCGGAGCGGGGCCTCAGGAACCTCCCGAAGGAGGCAACGCACCAAAGCGGAAAACCGCGGACTAACTTACGATTTAGTTTGCAAGCAGGTTGCCACGTTTAAGCTATTGATCCTACAGAACGGCGGCCCGCGCGCCTACCGGAATCGGGAGCGGCCGGCTATGGATTTCCAAAGCCCCCGCAATTTCCCAGGCCGCGGCAGACGCGCGGTACAATCAAACGCGTGAGCGCTAACCCAGTGAAAATGAGGGAGGAAGGAGCGCTACCCGAAGTCCGCAGCGGCCGCGCGCTGGCAGGTTTCTTCCTCTCCGGTTTTCTGTTGGCTTTGTTGGGCGCGATTCTGCCGGCGTGGGGCTATCACCGCGATCCGGAGGACTTTATCGCGGTCGGCAACTGTTTTCTCAGCGTAGCGGCCGGGGTGGCGATCGCAACCCGGCTGGGCCGCCGGTTGATCGCGCGGCACGGCCTGCGCATGGTGATGATCAACGCCTGTGCGGCGTCGTCGGTGACGCTGATCTACCTCGCCACCGTCTCTCCACCGATTTCGAATTGGTGCCGCTTCGCCGGGCTGCTTTTCCTGGGCGCGTGCGCCGGCGCGCTGAACCGCGCGTTGTTTCAGGCCATTTCAGCCAGCTATCGAAGGGACGCCGCGGCCACCGTGATTCGCGGCGGCATCTGGTATGGCCTGGGCTGCATGGCGGCAACCCTGCTGGTCTTCGGCGCCTTCTACGCGTACTCGGTCGAGACCATCCTGCTATTCATGGCGGCCGTGCCGGCGGTGTTTGCGGCTCTTTATTATAAGGCCAGCTTTCCCGCCGCCGAGCAGGGCGCGCAACCCACACTGCGCCAGGCGATCAACGACTTCCGCAGCCCCGGCGCGGTGCTATTCGCCCTGCTGCTGTTTTTCCAGTTCGGCAACGAGTACTCGGTGGCCGGCTGGCTGCCGCTGTTCCTCATCCGGCGGCTTGGCGTCAGCCCACCGGGCGCGCTTCTCTTGCTGGCTTTCTACTGGCTTTTCCTGATGGCGGGACGGCTGCTGGCGGTGCCGATCCTGCCGCGTGTGCGCCATGCCAAGCTGGCGCTCATCAGCGGGGCGTTGGCGCTGTTCGGATGCGTGGTGCTGCTTTTCACCGACAATCCCTTTGGCGCCGGCTGCGGCATTTTCTTCATCGGCGCCGGTTACGCGAGTGTTTATCCGCTGGTGCTCGAATTGATTGGCCGCCGCTTTCCTTATTACCATCCAGGCTTTTTTAACGGCATTTTCTCCATCGCTTTGTTCGGCGGGCTGCTGGCGCCGGCCACGCTGGGCTACGCGGCGCAGCGCTGGGGTGTGGGAGTGGTGGTGGGCATTCCGCTGCTCGGCACGTTCATGGTGATCGCGCTGCTGGTGCTGATCTGGCTCGAATCGAAGGTTACCGGCCGATGAAAGCTGCGCGTTTCGTCCTGGCCCTGAGCCTCGCTGTTTCCATCCAGGCTGCCGGTCCGCCTGTCAGCCCGCTCCGCTCCATCGACCGGCTGCTCGAATCGTCTCCCGCAGCGCGCGGAGCCTTCTTCGGAATCGCGGTTACAGATCTCAGAACCGGCCGCACGCTCTATCAACTCAATGCCGGCCGGCTCTTCGTCCCGGCATCCAACACCAAGCTGTTCACCACCGCGCTGGCGTTGGAGCGTCTCGGTCCGCAATTCACGTTCGAAACGGAGGTGACGGCCGAGCGGCCGCCGGACGCGGCCGGCTGCATTCGCGGCTCGTTGCGCCTGGTGGGCGGCGGCGATCCCAACCTTTCGGCGCGCGCGGTTCCTTACCAGCCCGAGCAGCCGGCCGGCGCGCCGGCTCCCGGTTACGCGCTGGCCGCGTTGGCGGAGCTGGCCGATCAAGTCGCCGCCAAAGGCGTGAAGTGCATCGATGGCGACATCATAGGCGACGACACCTGGTATGTCTGGGAGCCCTACGCCGAAGATTGGGGCATCGACGATCCGACTTACGAATACGGCGCCGCGGTTTCCGCGCTGGCGATCAATGACAACGCAATCACAGTGAGCGTTTCCCCAGGCGCGCGCGTGGGCGATCCGGCGGCGATTGCGATGGAACCGGCGGTGGAATACTACTCGATCGACAACCGCATCCGCACCGTGGCCGTAGGCGGGGTAGACGGAGAACACGCCATCCATGTGCACCGCGCGCCCGACAGCCGGGAGCTGGAATTATCCGGGACGATTCCGCTCGGCGCGCCGGAGCAGCTTCTGGCGCTGGGAATTGAAGAGCCAGCCGAGTATGCCGCGCTGGCGCTGCGGCAATTGCTGGAAGAGCGCGGAATCGCCGTGAACGGCGGAGCGGTGGCGCGCCATCGGCTGCCCGGTGACGAAGCCGCGGCCGAGGGCGAAGGCGTGGTGCTGGCGCGGCACGTTTCCGCCCCGCTGGTGGAAGATTTGCGCATCATCGACAAAGCGAGCCAGAACCTGCATGCCGAAATGGCGCTGCGCGCCGTCGGACGGGCCCGCCGCAACGAGGGCAGCCGCGCCGCCGGTCTCGACGAGCTGCGCGCGTTCCTGGCCGAAGCCGGCATCGCCGACGATTCCTATCACATCGAAGACGGCTCGGGTCTCTCACGCCCCAACCTGGTTTCCCCAGCGGCGGTGGTGAAGCTGCTGCGGTACATGTATAACTCGCCCCAGCGCAATGCCTGGATTTCCTTTCTGCCGGTGGCCGGCAGGGACGGCACGCTGGCCAGCCGTTTCGAAGGTACACCGGCGTCCGGGCGCATCTACGCCAAGACCGGCACCATGGCCCACGTGAATGCGCTTTCCGGCTTCGCCCAGCGGCGGGACGGCACTTGGGTCGCGTTTTCCATTCTGGTGAACAACTCGAACCAGAGCGCCGCCGCCGTGCGCGCCGTGATGGACCAGATTTGTATTCTAATATGGAAGTAGAGCCATGCCTATTTACGAATACAAATGCCAGGACTGCGGGACCAAGTTCGAGAAACTGGTCCGCCGGTCGGAGGGGCCCGAACTGGAATGCCCATCGTGCGGGCAGAAACATCTCGAGCAGGAGTTTTCCACCTTCTCCGCTCACTCGGCGAGCGCATCGCACGCGTCCGAGGCGCCGGTCTGCCCTTCGAGCGGCGGCCCTTGTTCCAACCCCGGCATGTGCGGGATGAATTTCAACTGAGCGCGCTTTGCCCAGCCCTGCTGATTGCCCTTTGCGCCGGTGTGTCTTTGGCGCAGCCGCGGTCGGTGGCGCTGACGTTTGACGACCTGCCGATCGCGGGTAGCGTTGGCGCGGGAGATGCGGCGGAAGCGGCCCGCATCAACCATGCGATTCTGGCGGCGCTGGCGCGGCATCATGCGCCGGCCGTGGCGTTCGTCATCGAAGGAGGAGTGGAAACGATCGGCGTCGCCCCGGGCCGAGCCATTTTGCGCGAATGGCTGGAGCAGGGACACGAGCTGGGCAATCACACCTACTCCCATCCCGACCTGAACACGCTCACGGTGGAGCAATTCCGCAGTGAGGTGATTCGCGGAGAAGCGTCCATCGGCCCGCTCGCGGCTGAGCGCGGCCGGCGCGTCCGCTACCTGCGCTTTCCCTACAACCACTCAGGCGAAACGCGCGAAAAGCACGATGCCGTGGCAGCATCCCTGGCTGATCGCGGCTATAGCGTGGCCGTCTGCACCATCGACAACATGGACTGGGAATTCGCCCGTGCCTACAGTGTGGCGCTCGATCGCGGCGACCGGGACACCGCCGGAAAACTGGAAGCCGCGTGCCTGCGCTACACGGCGGAGGAGATCGATTACTACAGCGGACTCCACAAGAAGATCTTCGGCCGCGAGATTCCCCACGTGATGCTGCAGCACGCCAACCGGCTGAATGCGGCGTTGATGGACAAGGTCCTCGAGCTGTTCGAAAATCGCGGCTACCGGTTCGTCACGCTCGAAACAGCGCAGGCCGACGCCGCGTATCGCACGCCCGATGCAATAAGCAGCTACGGCCCGATGTGGGGCTACCGTTGGGCCAAGGCGCTGGGCATTAAGGTGGATGGACGACTGGAGCCTGTCATGCCCGCCTGGGTCGGCGAGTACGGCAAGGCCGGGAAATAGGCCGATGCCGGCTTTCGCGCGCAGGTTGTCTTGCGCCGTTTACTTGACTTCGAAACGAGGGCGGCGTTAGGTTGAGACGAATCGCTTCACTGTGGGTTCTCCTCAAGGTGGCCGAGGAGAAAGACGCGGATGTGCTGGCCGGAGATCAGCGGGGCTCGCCGCCACATCCAGCTCGCGGGAATGCCCCAGACGGGATCGGTGTCTTTGACGATCAGGGCGGAGATCCCTAGCATACGGCAGGCGCGGTCGACCTCATGCGGCGTGGCCGTTCCCTGAAACATTGGCTGAATCGTTCGCATAATATCCGCGCATTGGCGGGGATCTCCACCGAGAACCGTGTTGCAGGACGGGGTATCCGCCACGGTTCGCTGTTCCGAATAGAGTGCCCAGGGCAGATCTCCGGGGTTGGTGTCGGGGTTTTGCTGCACAATGGCGTCCTTCCCCAGCAGAGTGTTGAGCCGCTGGTAGGCCGCGCGCGCTTCATAGATACGGTGTCCGGTGTCGCGAGTGGGATTCAGCCAGGTATACCATGGCAGAGGCGTGAGGTCGGAAACCACGGCATAGAACCGCAGGCTGGCAACTTCGTAAACACTGCTGGCGACGCCCAGCGCGATCAGAAGCACCACCAGGGGGCGGCGCACCGCTTTCGGCGAGTCCACCAGGTCCACCGCCCAGAGCAAGAGCACGAACTGAGCTAACAGCACGCCCCGGTAGCCCAGATCGTTGTTCACGATGAGGGTCGACCGCACAAAGGTGCAGAGCAGGAGGCTGGTCGCGGCTATCGTCAAGGTCAGGAGATCGTACCGGCCGGCCGGTCGCCGGCGCCACGCGCGCCGGAGAAACCACACGCCCACAAGGCCGTAGAAACCGAATTCCAGGGTGTAATTGAACGGCAGAAACGCCGCGTAGACCAGGTTGGGCCAGCCCGAAGCGCGCGCCAGACCGGCGACGGGATAAAAGTGGCGAACGCCCAAGCCCAGAATGTGAGTACCCGCCGGGATGGTGGCTGGGGTTGTTCGCCCGCCAGGCACGGATGCGGTCAGCTCCCAAAACTGGGGCGCGGCCAAAACCAGAGCGAGAAGTCCCATGCCAATCAGAAACCCGGTTTCCCGTTTCCAGCCCTTAAGCAGCGTGACCAGCGTCCAAACCGCCAACGCGGCGCCAAATGCAAAGCCCACGTAGATGGACTCACCCACGCAGCCGGCCAGGCAGAACGCGGCGACGCACAGTGCCGGCCAGCGACGCGTGTCCATCCCGGCGCTATGCCACAGAATCAGAACGCCGGTGAACCCGGCAATCAGCGCACCCAGATGGTGCGGGACCCAGAGCATCGACGTGATCCAAGCGGCGACCTGCTCGTTCCACCATTCCGGCTCGGCCCATGGGCGGCGAACCAATGCTAATGCAAGATCGGGGATAATATCGAGCCCGGTGACCGCCAATAGCGCCAGGCCGAGGAGGGCGCGGCGGTGAGTCCGGCGCGCACCATCCGGATGAACGAAGCGCAGGTAGAGAACGATCAGCGCCATCAGGCCGATTCCGCACCACAACGTTCCGGCAATGATGGCGTGGCGCCCGGTGACCCAGGAGCCACCCATCTGCTTCACCAGGGCGCAGGGGATCAGCCAACTGTAGTGGTAACGAATCGGCACCGCATGTCCCGGGAAAAAGTAAGGATTCGATGGCGGAATGCCGTCGCGGGAGATGGCCGACACGATTGCGCTGCGCAGACTGTAATCGTAAGACACCACGGAATAGTAGAGTCGGTTTCCCCAACTCAAATCGACCAGGGAGAAAAGTCCGATGGCGAGCCAGCCGGCGACGATGAGCGCACATACCGCCGAGCGCTTATCGATCGGCAACCGGAAGGAGCGGGGTTCTTGAATCAAAATGATCACGAACACCAGCCAGAGCACGCCGAAGGCGAACCACGTCAGCGCGATCGACCCGAAACGCGAGGTCAAATACGCCAGAAGCGGCGACACGCCGATGGAAACGGGGACACTGAGCACCAGGCGCGTAACGGCCGTGCGGTGGCGAAAGCCGATGAAATCCGCCGTCCAGCCCACCGCATAGCCCGGCACGAACGCGAACAGCCCGAATAGCGCGAACGCCCACAAACTGGAGCGGAGATCGAGCAGGAAGAAATTGGGGAGCATATCGGCTCAGGCCCCAACACTTAACAGCATGGTAGCGGCCGGTTCAAGTGGCAGGAGCCGATGGACGGAGCCGGTGAAAACCAGAGACCAAGCCCTCGCAACAGAATTATTGAAACGTTTGGGCGCCGGGGATCACTACCCGAGGAAAGCTCGAAGTGGCTTTTGAACCGGTTTCGATACGCTCCAGCCGCGACGGGAGGGTTGCGGCTCACATGGAGCGATCGAAAAGCGGAGGATGAGGCCGCGTATGCGGCGCTCGGAGGACCGGCCAGTCGGCTGGTGAGCCCGGCGCGGCCTCTCCGCCGATATGCGGAAGAAGCCGGTAGCCGGATCGTCGTTCTTTAGCGGCCTCTCGGAGCGCGTTCGGTAAGAGTCGCGGCAACCGCTCCCTGTGGTCGCGGCTCCGATGACTACACCCGGTAGGTATCGGCGCGCCAGTGCTGAATGGCGCGCTTGATGGCATCGGGAACCATGCTTTCCTGAGCGGCGCGGGCGGCCAGAGCCGCGAATTCCTGGTCTGCCGCAAAACGCAAGGCGACGATCTGCAACACGCTGAGTCGCGGGTCCAGCAGCTTGCCGGTCAGCACATAGTGGCGCAGGTTCTCTTCGGCGCGGATGGCGCGATCCTGTGCTTTGAGCGAAAACATGCGGCTGAACAAAGCAGTCATCAGCGACGTGACGACCAGCACGACGATCAGCGACGCGCTGTAGAGACGCGCGTGGCTGCCGAGAGATTTGTACAGGTTGACCAGCGATCCGATCAGCGTCAACGCCAGGACACCCAAGAGCACAAAGTGAAAAGCCGGGACCAATCGCCGGTGATTGGCGTAGTTCTGTTCCTGCATGCATTCTCCTTCCGGCGCCGCTTGCGCAACCACGGCAGCGCGTCCGGATCAGAATAGCATGTTACCGGGGGGATGGAACGCGTTCAGAGGCCCGGAGTCTGTACCGAGAAAAGAAGTGGGGCAGACGCTTTCGCCTGCCAACTGCAAGCCTCGAACCGCACAGACCTTCTTCCGGGTTGCTTCCCTCTGCAGTGGGGCGTAGCGGGTGGCAGGCGAAAGCGCCTGCCCCACTTCTTTTCCGAGCTGCGGTCAGCAAGCGCTTAGCTCTTCTTGGCGGAGGGATGCTCGACTTCGAGGTTGTTCACCACCTGGCCTAGACTCAATCCGGCGCCCATGGCGCGGATGCCGGCCAGCTCTTTGTCGCCATCGGTGGAAACTATGCCGCTCAAAGTCACGCGCCCGTTATCCACTATGATGTGGATGGAAGGTTGCGTCCCGGCGGCGTACTGTGCCAGCGACCCGTAGCCGAAGATGGCCCGCGCCACCTGACGCCGCAGACGCTCGTCCATCGGCGAAGGAGGCAGTACCTTGATTTCGTTGGTGACGCCGGTGACACCCGGAACGCGCGCCACCAGCCGCGCCAGATCGGCCTTCTTGAATGGCTCCGTCACTGCCCCGGTCAGTTCCACCTGGCCGTCATGCACGAACATGCCGACCTGGTCCCAAATATAGTAATAGGGGTACGACAGCACCACGTGCCGCACCTGTTTAACGATCGCATCGTCGGTTACCGGTTTTGCGATGCTGTCCTTGGTAGCCGCCAGAGCGGTCGCGGCCAGCAACGCCGCAGCCATCAGAATTCTTGTGGTTGCCCCTGTCTTCATGTCACTTCCCTCCTATCTAGTTAGAGGGTCGTCGGGCAAGTCCGGTTACACCGGTGGCGACCTCGATCGCCTGGTGTACGCCAACTCAGGCTTGCCGTCTCCCGTAGTGTTGACCCGCGGCTGCGGCGGTGCCACGCGGGGTAACCCGGCGCGCGTCCCGCTCGTCTATCAGTTGTATCAGTTTAACCAGCCGGCGCTCGAACTCCGGATGCCATTCCGGAGTCCGCTGCACCTGGCTGCGGGCTGCGGAAATGCGTTCATCCAGGCTGGCGGGCGGATGCTCAGTCTCATGCATCATGCTGACAATAGAGTGTCCGGTTGCGAAAGATCTTCTCGCCAAAGAGCCGGTCTTTGGGTTTTCCCCCTTGGAGACGGATAATTTCAGAGTCGAGCCTCCGCGAAAGACTCTCTACGCCGGCTGAAAGGCCTCCGCCGACCGTACACCTTGCGATTCCAGTGCCAGCGCCATCTTCTTCAGCGCGGTCTTATGGATCTGCGAAATGCGGCTTTCGTTGACGCCCAACAGGCTGCCAATTTCCTTCATGGTCATCTCGTTGGTGTAATACAGAAGCACCACCTTCTGATAGCGCGCCGGCAGCGTCCCGAGGGCCCGGGCAAGCGTGCTTTCCAGTTCGCGCCGCTCGCACATGCGGTCGGGCTGGAGCTCCGCAGTGGCCGGAAACTCCTGCGGGCGCTCGCGGTCCAAGTCGTCCCGCTGCGTTATCGAAATCTGTCCGAGATGCCGCAATTCCACCTGAATGCGGCGCAGGCGGTCCGTGCTGACGCCCAGTTCCGCCGCCACTTCGCTTTCCACCGGATTGCGTCCCAACTTGAAGGCGAGTTCGCCGGTCGCCGCATCAATCTGTTTCTGCCGTTTCCGCATATCGCGCGACGCCCAATCGAGCTGGCGCAGGCTGTCCAGGATGGCGCCCTTGATGCGATGTTTGGCGTAGCTATGAAACTCCACTTTCTTGCGGCGATCGAACTTGGCAACCGCGTCGAACAAGCCGAGCACGCCGGCGTGGGTCAGGTCGTCCAGGTCGACATGCACCGGAAGGTTCTCGTGGACCCGGATGGCGATCGACTTCACCAAGGGAAGATGTTCGAGCACGATTCGATCGCGAATCTCCTGCGAAATCCTGCGCTCTTTGCGTACAGACACGCTTGGCACCTTCATCGCGTTCCGCCCCTTTTTCGGATTTCCCGGTTCCGGCCCGAGCTGGCCGGCACAGCTAGGAGTGCATCCCTAGTGCCAACGGACTTTAGGCTTTAAGTACCTCTTTATCTGTATTTGGAGGGCGAAAACGCCCGTTCCGAAATGGAACGCGTTTCGGGTTGGAACGAAGAAGGAGGGCTGTGGAGCAAAACGGAACCGGGCGGCGGCCACGGTGGCGATAGCAAATCGGAATGGCGCCCCATCCTCGCGAGAGGATCCGGTTCGGCCCATCAAACCGGGAGGGCCTAGTGCATTCCCATTATTGCCGTGAATCGGAATTACAGATACGATGTTCTTCAACTGAGAATTCGGTAAACGAATTCAGTGCCGGCTATCAGTCTCGCAAGAGGCACTGAACCGCAAGAACTACGCCGGACACCCGCTCGAAGTGTACGCGGGAGTCGTGTGTTCGCAGCCAGGGTGCCATTCCCAGTCACGGGCCTCGATTCCTTCGTTGTGGGACGTTCCGCTCTACTTCTGTGAACTTGAGTGAGGCCTTATCATGTTCAGACTTACGGCAGTTATTGTCATGGCTTGCGCGTCTCTTTACGCGCAGAGTAATTTCGCGACGCTCAGTGGTAGAATTCAGGATCCGTCGCAGGCGCCTGTCTCGGGCGCACACATCTCAGTGACGGCCAAAGCTACCGCCGCGGTCCGCCAAGCTGTGACAAATGGCGAGGGTCTGTTCGAATTTCCGAACCTGCTGCCGGGCGGTTATGCGGTTCAGGTCTCCGCACCCGGATTCGCCCTCGAGACCCGCGACGTCCTGCTCGAAGTGGGACAGCACCTGGCGTTGGATCTCACGTTGTCGCTCGGCCAGAAGCACGAGACCGTGGAGATTGTCGAGGCCGCGGATCTGCTGCGAACGCAGGACGTCAGCCTGGGCGAAGTGGTGGAGCCCAAGTCGATCGAGGAGTTGCCATTGAACGGCCGCATGCTGCTCGACCTGGCATTGACCGTT